>Ga0209125_1000017_pt1 | contig 349930 bp, 321 predicted proteins | sample BarGraIncub1131A_FD_184503 | JGI IMG/M metagenome (GOLD analysis project Ga0209125, IMG submission 184503) | Arctic peat soil microbial communities from Barrow, Alaska - Barrow Graham LP Incubations 11-31A (SPAdes) (version 2) | ecosystem: Environmental > Terrestrial > Soil > Wetlands > Peat...
ATCAAAAAGCATGGGAATAAGGCTAAAAGTATTTTTAAACACGGATTATCATATGTGTCTTCAGTGTTACTTAATGATCTTTTTCAAGATGATATAGATATATTTAGGTTTTTGTCATGTACTTAGCAAGAATCTTTAAATCTTCTTGCCGTTGCCTCTGACCGTTATGAAGTTTTATGTAGAATAGCTCTTGACCAATAATGGTGATAATAGAGTTAATGTCTTTCTCATTAGCGTTTCTGTATAATTCATCTAAAACGTTATTTGCTCCTAAATATCTCACAACATAGTCTGTCGCAGCTTTGCTGTCATAGATTTTTTTAGGCAAAGAAATACCTCTACGTTCAAGCTCTTGTGGAATTTGATTATACAGATTGTTGAATGTTATAAAAATAGTTATGTATTTGTCATAGACTTGAGATAAATTGTCACCAGTTATTTGGTTTGCTTTGTCTGTCCAACTGTTATAAAAGCGAATAAGGTGATTTGATAACATACTAGAAGTTCATTAGGTGGTTTTCTTTATATTAAAGATCAGTATATTTTATTTATCAGGTGGCGGTATTGATCTTGTGAAATTAAAAGAACTACTATTTGAGCACATTATCGAAAAAAAATTACCTATTTTATAATAATAACATTTCTCTTCTCCCCAGCTACTTTTTGAATAAAGGTATTCCCAATTAGACCGTCCAAGCTTATTTAGTAATTCTTTTTCGGTTGATTGGTCATTACAATCAATAACAATTCCATTGATATTATCAAAATTGTTTTTTTCAAGTGAAATCTGAATCTCTTCTTTATAGCGGATAATATAATCATCCGGAACATCGCATTTACCTGTTTCAATATTTTTTGAATAGACTTGAGCTTCCATATAAAAAGTATAGCCCGAATTCTTCATAAATAACTTAACCTCTTTGATTCCAACATTAATGTCTTTTCCCATTGGAATTTGACAAGAGGAAGAAATTGATATGAATAAAAAAACTAAGAATACCCCAATCGTATTTTTCATCTTATTGAACAATTAAAATTAAAAATTATGAAAATGAAATCAAGGAAGTTTATAATAATCTTCGGATATAACACTTACCAATTCTCTTTTTGCTGTTAATATTTCGGTAGTTACTATATTATGGCCACTTCCTCTAGCCCTTTCAAACTTATTAAGATCTTCATCCAATTGCATATACTTAGCATCTGATGCAATGGTACTTGCGTGTGCTGTCAAATAAGCATCATTAGGATTTTCTTTTGAATTAATATAATTGTTTGCCTCCCTAATTCTGCATCTAAGTATCTCTTCAAGTTTTTCAAAAAGGAATATTTTGATCTCAATAGCATCTCTTTCATCTGGGCTTAATTTGTCTTTTACTTTATTTAGATGGTTTCCTAACGTTATTTTTTGCACCATATAATAATCGTAATGGCTCTCCAACCATTTACTTTTTTCATTCAATAATTCAATTTGTTGGATAGGATTCATAATTGTAATCAATTTAGCAGTTATGCTTTTAGTTCCTCAAATATAATGATATTGAATTACATATTACCCATTCATTCGGATATGCAACTACCTTGTTTAACGTGGCTGGTGTCGATTTGCAATCAGAACCTCTTAATCGCGGATCTGTGATCCGTTTGAATGCTTGCACCAGTATAACATCAACCAGCCCTTTTTCGCCCGAATATTCACGTGACGAACTGTAAAGGTAGAGAATTTAAATATTATGATGAGAGTTTCCTCGGGATTAAAAATTCGTTGCTAAAAAGTGCTGATTGCCTGCCAGCCATTGGTTGGAAATTTAGCGGTTTGTTTTTACGGGCGCTCAAAATAGAAGTAATCATCCCCGTTCAAGAAACTGTCACCTCAACATTGGATTTTTGGTTCCGCTAGTTAGATATTTGCTTTCGCTAGTTAGAAGTTTGCTTCCGCCATTTGGATATTTGGTTCTGCAAGTTGGAAGTTTAGATCCGTCATTTGGATTTAAGGTTTCGCTATTTGGATTTTTGCTTCCACCAAATAGAAATAACCTTTCGCCACTTTGAAACTTCGTTCCGCTGGTTTGAACTTCCGATTCGCGAGTTTGAACTGTATATTTTGAACCTGTTAGAAGTGCAGCACTTCCTTAATCTTTTTATAGCCGGTTTTGCTGACTTTCAGTTTTGTTTTGTCTTTGTCCTTCAGGATAACCACGTAAGATTCTTTTTCATATTGCTGAATTTCAGCGATGTTATCAACCTGAACGATGTAGGAACGATGAATCCGAATGAAATTTTTCGGGTCGAGATAAGTCTCGAAATACTTCATGGTTTTCTGTTTCATGTGCCGGCCATCTTGGGTATAAATCATCACATAATCGTCGAGAGACTCAATGTAACGAATCTTATCGACAGTGATGATGTGAATCTTATGCCGGTCTTTTACTACCACCCGGTCAATAAATTCATCGCCGGGGCGGAAATTGGACAGTTCATCCAGTTTTTCGGCAGTATTTTCTTCATGTTGAATATGGTGAATTACCTTTTCAATAGCAGCCAGCATCCGTTCTTTCGAGAATGGTTTCAGCAAATAGTCCACGGCATTTAGCTCGAAAGCTTTCAGCGCATATTGGTCGTAAGCGGTTGTGAAAATAATCTGTGGTTTGTAATCCAGCAGTTCAATCATCTCAAAACCAGTTATTTTTGGCATTTGGATGTCGAGAAAAACCAGATCAGGTTTTTTTTCGTTGATGGCTTTTACTCCATCGAATCCATTTTCACATTCACCAATCACTTCAATGTCGGGATGGTCCTTTAAATAAGAGCGTAACAGGTTGCGGGCCAGTTCTTCGTCTTCGATAATGAGGGTTTGTAATTTTTCGCTCATGACATGGCTTGTTTTTGTGGTATGATTAATTGTACTTCAAAGCTTGTTTTGTGATCAATAACCGAGATCAGATCTGGTTGATTGTAAATGATTTCCATGCGCTGCCTGATGTTTCTCAGGCCAATTCCTTCGCCTTTTCGTTTGATGGAACAGGCATCGTAATCGTTTACGATTGAAATTCGCAGGAGGTTGCCTTCGCATTTGCAAATGGTTTTGATGGTGACCTGTTCGGTTGTTTCATAAACTCCATATTTGATGGCGTTTTCGAACAAAGGTTGCAGAATCATATTGGGGATTTCAGCCTCCATACAATGTGAATCAATTTCGAATTCGGCGTTTAACTTTTCCCCGAAGCGCACTTTCTCAATTCCGAGGTAAAGCTTGATGTTTTCAAGTTCTTTCGAGAAGGTTACCATTTCCTTTTGGTTGTGCAACAGCGAATACCGCATGAAAGTTGACAGGTTAATTACCATCTCTTGCGCCATTTCTGGATTGCTGACCGTAAGCGCTGAGATAGAATTTAGGCTGTTGAACAGAAAATGTGGGTTGATCTGCGATTTCAAGGCTTGTAATTCGGCTTCGCGCAGCAAGGTTTTATATTCGACTTCTTTCTTGATTTTCTCTTTCAGGCTTTGATAATAATTGACGGCGTAGAAAAAGATGAGATAAATGGCATACATCAGGTAGCCAGCGAATATTTTCTTAGGAATTCCATCTTCAAGGAAATGGCTTTCTTTTGTAATAAAGGGTTTGTAAATGGCATAACTGAGATAAACCCAGATGGCACACAAAATGGAAGCAGCAATGAGATGAAACAACAACAATCTTCCGACAGAAACTTCTTCCAAACTATTGTACCTGATGCTGTACCAAATACTTGATCCCAACAGTGGATACAAAACATAACTGGTCCCGGTATCAAGCAGAGAGAATGTTAATGGGACATTGTACCAAAACACCTGAAGAATGATGTTAATGGTTGCTATTACTGTCCAGAATAAAACGTAAGAAAGTAGAAGTCGAAGGTTATTTGTTAAAGGGTGCTTCATTTTTTAGAAGTGTTTAACCTCAATTCCACCGAATACTGAAATGCCTTTAATTACTATTGTTTTGGAAGGATCGTAATAGCGGTCGCTATAGGTATCGCCACGTTTATCGGTAAATGCGCCAAAAATGGTAGTTACTTCGTTGCGTACATTCCAGTCCATCGGGATCTTGAACCCGCAGCCTCCGAAAATACTTACGCAGTCGATGATTGCGCCACCGGGTTTCATATTGGCTTTCCTCAAATCGAATTCAATTCCGCCGAAAATTGAAGTGGCTTTTCCACCTGCAAGCGCTTGTGAATTGATAAAAATCTCGCGTCCGCCAAAGATGACAAAATCATCAAATGTATTGACCGAATTATCGTTCTGAATATCCTGAATTGATTCGTATTTTGATTCCAGTTTTTCATGATTTCCCCTTCGAACCAATATGGCAATCCCAATTGCTACAAGTATTAAAGGGAAGTAAATTCTTCGTACTTCGTGAGGTATAGTTATCAGTTCGGGAATCATAAAACATCCGCCAACAACAATCAAAACTATTCCTCTGCCACGATTCCCTCCAATTAATGATAAAACGCCAATTCCAACCAACAACATCTGCCAGGAGATTAACAAATCGGAAACCGATTCAGGAATTAACTCTAATTTTTCAAGAATCATGATGAAACCAACGGCTATCAGGATGACTCCAAAATAAAATCGTTTATTGCTATTTCCTCGTTCCATATCTAAACGTATTTTTTGTTACAAATGTAATTACAATCAGTTGCCAAATAATTGCAGATCGGTAAAACGACTGATCTTATCGGTTAAGCCGGATTTTTTGATCATTCAGAATAGTTTTGTGAGAACTATGATGCCGATAATGATTAGAATCAGCGGGAAAAAGATGATCATCAATATACCCGGAAGAATCAGAAAATGCGGGATGAAAATCATGATCAGCACCACAAACAACAAAGCTCCGAAGAAACGGCGTCCGGCAATCAGTACAATTCCGGCAAGAAGGATCAGTAGTGGGAGCGTTGCTCCACCTGACCAGTGAGTAAGATTGCTAAAAAAACTTCCGATTGCGGCAAAAAATCCTCCAAGTCCCGGGAAATTAATATCCCATCCACTTTTGCCAAGAATCCATAAAACACCGAAAATGATTAAAACGTACGCCCAAAATGAACCGGAAGAATGTCTGTGTTCACAATGTCTTTCCATTGCCTGAATTTTTAATTTTCAGTAAAAGTATAATCTGCCTGATCACGGGGATACCGATGATCGGTCAACAAAAGTTTAAAATCGGCGAATGGATTGAAAGACAGGGAAAGTTGGCAGGTTCAGGATTCAATTGTCAGGTGGTCGGTTGTTATAGTTTAAGTGCTTGAATAGCTTCTTTTATGCTTGTTCTTCTAATTTTTCCATTGGGGGTCTCCGGAAATTTGTTCAGAAAACAAATTGCTTTCGGACGTTCGAATGGTGAAAGAAGAGTTGCTGCTTTTTGCTGAATTGCTTCTATATGATTTGGTTCACCCTCGATTACCAACACCAGCTTTTCACCCAATTTTTCGTCTGGCAACGATGAAATCACGAATCGTTCACTAATTACCGGTTCCAGCTTCTTCTCGATTGTTTCGGGCCAGTATTTTATTCCTCCTGAAATGATTACATCGTCAGCTCTTCCTAAAATCCGGAAACTGGTGGATGAAAGAACTTCAGCAATGTCTTTGGTTTGAATTGATTCAGACGATTCAGGAACATGAATTTGCAGGCAATCGTTTTTACTGCTGGTTACCGAAATTCCGGAAATGCAATGATAAACATCGGAGCGTCTTTCTCCAGAAAGTTCACGAATGGCAATGTGAGAGGCTGTTTCCGTCATTCCGTAAGTAGAAACTACACGGTTGGACAACTGACTAATTTGGGTTTCTAAATGTGCCTGAATAGCTGAACCGCCAATTAGCAGATTTCGGATATTTTCGATTCTTTCCTTTCCTGACGGGCTCTCCAGCAATTTGAAAACCTGATTTGGAACCATCGCTCCAAAATCGAAACGCTCGTTCAGTAAAAAGTCAAAATCACTTGCAGGATCAACCGCGATGAGATCCATTTGCCCGACGATGGCGCGAACTACCATCATTTTTCCGGCAATATAACGGCACGGCAAGCTCAGTAAAATTCGATTCCCGGCCTGAAGGTCAAAATATCCGATGGTTCGGCTGGCGCTTTGTTGCATGGTGGTTTTCGGCAACAATATGGTTTGTGATTCGCCAGTACTGCCCGAAGTTTGTGCCCCGATAGTTTCAGATGGAGAAAACCATTCTTCGAGAAATGCATACAATTCGTGTTCCCATTCGGACCGTTGAGGAATTGAAAGTTTCTTTGCAATCAGCAAAATCAACTCCTCTTCAGAATATTCTTGCCCGTTTATCCTGATGGCGACTGGCTTTTTATTCATGAGTCAGAGATTTAAGACGCCATTCACGGGTTGGCTTGTACCACAGTTTGTCTCCTTCAATTTGCAGCGGCGAATCGAAATTGTTGGTAAAAAGTTGCCCGGTTCCCAATCCCTGTTCCGTTTTTGTATTTTGCTGAAAAGTCCATTGTGCAATGGCATTCAGTCCGATGTTCGATTCGAGGGCAGAAGTAATCCACCAGCCAATTCCGTGATTATTGGCCAGTTCTATCCATTTTTCGCAGCCAGCCAATCCGCCGTGCAAACTGGGTTTCAGGATAAAATAAGCAGGATGAATTTGTTCGGCAATTTTGGTCAATTCTTTCTGATTGAAAACGCCGATTAGTTCCTCGTCAAGCCCGATCGGAACCGGAGATTTTTCGCACAATTTGGCCATCTCTTCCCATTGCCCGGCTTCAATGGGTTGTTCGATGGAATGAATCTGCAAATCGGACAAACGTTTCAGGTTTTCAAGTGCCGTTTGGTAACTGTATGCGCCATTGGCATCAACCCGCAATGTAATTTCTTCAGCCGAAAACTCTTCGCGAATGGCTTTCAGCAAATCGTATTCAGTCTCGAAGTCGATGGCTCCAATTTTCATTTTAATGCAGTGGAACCCGTTATCCAGCTTTGCCCGAATCTGTTGCTTCATGAAATCGGGAGTTCCCATCCAAATCAGTCCGTTGATCGGAATTCCTGCTTCCCCGCGCGTAAAAGCCGATGGGAACAACAATTGTTGACCACCATTTCTCAAATCGAGCAAAGCAGTTTCAATGCCAAAGCGGATAGATGGCCAGTTCTGCAATTCATCGGGAAACTGGCTGAAATAGGCAATTTCTTCGCAAACCTGCAACAATTTAGCACTCATCTTCCTCGGACTTTCGATACTAAGATTTGGCAAAGGGGCGCATTCGCCGATGCCGGTATTTGTTCCGTCGGTTATAAAGATGAACCAAACTTCACGGGTGGTATAAACTCCCCGCGAAGTGCCGGAAGCTTGTTTGAAATTCAGGATATATTTTTTGAAATGGGCTTTCATTGTATTGCCATTATTAATCCAATGCCAAACAACACGGTAAATATCAGTGTTGCAATCGACAGTTTTTTCAGGAACGGGTCGAGTTGGCGTGGCTCCTGAATTTGACTGATTTTCAATAGATCACGAATAAAAAGCGGTATCGTCAGCACAAAAAGTAACTGATAAACAGATTGAAACCTAACTACAACAAACACAATAGCCGCCAACCATCCAATTGCAATTAAGCTTGTGTGATAAATTTTGCTGTTTTTGCTTCCCATTCTAACAACCACCGTCCGTTTTCCCGAATTACGGTCGTTTTCTATATCTCGCATATTGTTCAGATTCAATACGCCAGTGCTGAAAAGACCAATGCTTATGGCTGGTAGAAATATCACAGGAGTGATTTGGTGGGTATTCAGGAAATAGGTGCCAACCACAGGTAAAATTCCGAAGAAAATAAACACGGCCAAATCGCCCAATCCGGCATATCCGTAAGGATTGCTGCCGGCGGTATAGCGGTAAGCTGCAATCAGGGCAACAATTCCGAATGCCAGAAAAAGCAAAAAAGCGGTCAGATCAAGTCCTTTTGTACCTTCGGCCACCAGCCATATACCGGTTGACAGGCTGAAAATGATTAAAACCAACATGCCTGATTTCATTTGCTTGGGGCTGATTTCTCCACTTTGAACCGTTCGTTGTGGTCCCACGCGGTGCTGGTTGTCGGTTCCTTTTTGCGAATCACCAAAGTCGTTGGCAAAATTCGAGAAAATCTGTATAAACAAAGCAGTTACAATTGCCAAATCGGTAACTGTTGGGTTAAACCCACCATCGAAATAAGACAAAGCAGCGCCCATCAATATTCCTGACATCGCCAATGGCAAGGTCCGCAACCGTGCAGCTTTAATCCAACTTTTTACTGATGCCATTTTTTCACGCTTAACTTTTAATAAAATACCGGGTTACCAGCCAGTTTTTGTACATCGGGTCGAGCACCAAAATGTTTCCTGCCATGATATCGATGATCTCTTTATTCTCAAGTGCTTTTTTGATCCTTGCAACATTTGCCGATGATGCAAGTTGGTATTCATCCAGTATGTTTTTCGAACTGAATTTTTCAACTCCATCCAGCAAGGCTTTTAAAAAATTAACCTGGGGCGTTGATAATTCTTCCGTTTTTGATTGAAAAAGCAAACTCAGTTGCGACACAACTCCTTCGTGCGCTTCATGGATGATTTCTTCAGAACAATCAGTCGCTGTTCGAAACCAACTTTGCTGGGCAAGCTGTTGCACGTAATAAGGGTGGCACTCAGCCAAATCAGCAATTAAAGCTGCATTATTCTCATTAATATGTTTCTGTGTATCTTTAAAACGACTGCAAATAAATGGAATCCAGCTATCCCGATGTATCTTTTCAAGAAAAAGGATATCGCCGAATTTATAAAATGGCATCGAAGAACTGGTAAATACATCCATCAGCATGTGCCGTTTACTTCCGTACAAACAATAGGCAACATGCTGGTGTTTTTGCCAGTGCGACCTAAGTTTTTTCTGAAATGCCAATTGATTTTCGAATGTTGAGATATTCTGAAATTCATCGATACAAATCACCAGTTTCCATCCTTTTTCCGTGGCAACTTTTTCTGCCATATCCAGAATGGCATCAGGGTGTTTCTTCACTTCTTTCCAGTCGAGACTTAACGCCAATTCATCCTGATTACCAGGACTGAAAGAAAGTTTTGGTAGAAATGCGCCCATAAAACGTTTAGCATTTTCAAGTAGAACTTCCAACTTTGATGCGGAAATCTTTAAAACTTCGGTTGCCAGTGCCAGATAAAACTGTTCTTCTGTGCGAATATTAAAGGCATCGAGAAAGCAAAAATGCAGATTTTCGTCCGCAGACATGGCATCAATTGCAGACTTTTGAACCAATGATGATTTTCCCCAACGGCGTGGTGAAATAAGAACCGTATTAACGAGTCCTGAAAAATTCCCGGTCAATCGTTGTCTTTCCTGGTTTCTGTTTGTGAAATTTTGTTCAACAGCCAATTTCCCAAATATGAAAGGTGTTTCCATGTTGAATATTTTCTACAAATATAGGTAACAACTTTGTTAGTAACAACTTTGTTAGTAACAAAGTTGTTACATTTTCAAAACGCTGATATTAAGGAAATTTAGGGTACTTTTTGAAGTCAGGTTTGCGCTTTTCGAGGAAGGCATGTTTGCCTTCCTGCGCTTCTTCTGTGAGGTAATACAACAAGGTTGCATTTCCTGCAAATTCCTGAATCCCAACTTGTCCGTCGAGGTCCGCATTGAGACCCAATTTCAGCATTCGGAGTGCCAACGGACTGTGTTCCTGCATTTTTTGCGCCCAGGCAACCACTTCGTCTTCCAGTTGATCGAATGGAACCACTTTGTTGACCAAGCCCATTTCCAAAGCTTCGGCAGCCGAATATTGGCGACACATAAACCAGATTTCGCGTGCTTTCTTTTGCCCAACAATGCTGGCAAGATACGATGAACCCAATCCTGCATCGAAACTTCCTACTTTGGGTCCGGTTTGTCCGAAGATAGCATTTTCAGAAGCAATGCTGATGTCGCAAACCACGTGCAACACGTGTCCGCCACCAATAGCGTAGCCATTTACCATTGCGATCACCGGTTTTGGCATTGAGCGGATTTGCTTCTGAACTTCGAGAATGTTAAGGCGTGGAATACCGTCTTTATCGATGTAACCGCCTTTGCCTTTCACTGTTTGGTCGCCACCGGCACAGAAAGCTTTGTCACCGGCACCAGTCAGCACTACCACGTTAATGCGCTGATCTTCACGGCATATTTTGAGCGCATCGCTAATTTCGTTCACCGTCGTTGGCCTGAAAGCGTTGCGGTAACGTTCGCGGTTGATGGTAATTTTCCCAATTCCATCGAAATAGTCGAAGAATATGTCTTCGTATTCGCGGATGGTTTGCCAAGTTCTTGTTGTACTCATATTTTGGACTTTATTGATTGTTAATAGTTTATGTACTTATTAAACTGCCCTTTCAGGGCGTGAAACAACGGTTTTGAACAATAAACCCAAGGCGTTGCCATTGGGCTGAATTAAGCTGTCCCTTCGGGACGAAAATACCAGAGATAATCAACTGGTTGTGATTTTCTCTCTCCATAGGTTTAAATATCTGCCTTTCAATCTATTAATATCGTGTTTCTTCGTACATTAATGTACAGTTTTTTGTTTTCGGGCTGAAAGCCCAATTCAATTTAGCCCAACGGCAATGCCTTGGGTCTTTAATCGACATCCGAGTTGGTTGCGCCCTGAAAGGGCAACTTAATCCGTCCACAAATATCGTTCATCATATTCAATTCCGTATTCTTTTAAAAAGGCAATCAACTCTTCTTTGAATGTCATCTTTTTATGATGTTGTTCCTGGTTTCGAATATAAAATTTGGTTTTATCATGTAACGACTGACTAACTGAAAAACCAGCATATCCACCCTGCCAGGCAAATTGTTTGTAATGAGATCCACGAGTTTTTATCCATCTGCTACTGTGTCGTTTTATTTCTTCAATCAACTTTGCAAGTGCAATGTTTTTCGATATCACGCAAAGGATGTGAACATGATCAGACGTTCCATTTATGATGATCGGAATAGAACTATTGTCTTTTATGATAGAACCTATATAGGCATATAAATCTATTTTATCCTCGTTAATTATTGGGACAAGAGAATCTTTGATGTGAAAAATCAGGTGCACATACAATTTTGATAATGATTGTGACATATCATTTTGTATTAAACTGCCCTTTCAGTGCGTGTTACAATGGTTTGCGATCAATTAACCCAAGGCGTTGCCGTTGGGCTGAATTAAGCTGTCCTTTCAGGACGGAAACTATTGATCTATTTTCAATCTACCTTTTTACCTCTTTAAACAACTCCCGAAACAACCTCACATTTACCTCAGAATCCGGGAATAAACAATGAGTATTTCAATACAAAAAAGTTAAATCTTCTTTTTTGAAATTTGATTAAAAAGGAGGAAAAGACCTGCTGCAAGCAGCATCCCTGAAAAAAAACTTGAAAATTCTTCCAGCGATTTTTGTAGTTGATGGTCTCCCATAAAATTGATTAATACCGACGCAATAATCATCATTACTGCCATCACAATTAGCTTCGACTTACTCATACTATATCGTTTTTACTTGCTTAAACAACTCCCGAAATACCTGAGTATTCACCTCTGCATTGGTAAATACCTCTAACAAAGATGTTTGCTGTTGTCTCGACGAATAGAATTCATCCAATGCCATTGCCAGTTCGGCTTCATTTTCAGCTTTGAAATAATCCAGTCCAAACGCTTTGGCCAGAATTTCGGCTTTGTGGGTGTTTGTAGCAAAAAAATGTTCGGTAAAGGCTGGCGAATCTGATGGACCTTTGATCATTCCGAAAATATTGCCACCACCGTTGTGAATCACGATGATGCGCAAATTGGTGCCTATATATTTGTTCCACAGGGCATTCGAATCGTAGAAAAACGACAAATCACCCAAAATGATGGTGTTCAGCTTGTCTGATTCGCTGGCAAAACCTACGGCGGTCGATAAACAACCGTCAATTCCGGCAGTGCCACGATTGCTGAAATACATTGCATTTTTTACCTGATCATATATCAGCCCATAACGAACTGGTGAACTATTTCCCAAATGAATGACCGAATTTTCAGGAATGGTTTTGCAAATAAGGTGAAAGGCTTTTAAGTCGCAGAATTCCAGGTCTTTCAGAAACTCGTCACGAAGCTGATTGACTTGAACCTCTTTACTTTTCCATTGCTGAAAATAGGTTTTGTCAGCCGACTGAACCTTTCCCAAAAGCGCTTCAAAAAAATCAGCAGCATCGGTTTTGATCACTTTGGTAAGTGATTGATAGGTGTCAAAATGTTCGCCTCCCAAACTCAGGTGCCAATGTTGTACTGGTTTATTCTTCCGAAGAAATTGTTTGAGTGCTTTGGAAACAAACTGTCCACCAAAAGTGATGAGTAAATCGGGCTGAAATTCTTCTGCATTTTCATCCAAAATGGCGGACATCAATGTGTCAATGCTTTCGCAAAACTGGGAGTCTGAAATGTTTGACAAATGTTCATGTAAAACCCCAACTCCCGATTTTGCAACCAGTTCTGCCAAGATATTTTCAAGTCCCGGATTAGGATTCTGTTGCCCGGCCAGAATTAGTATTTTTTGTGAACTGTTGAACGATTCAGCCAGTTGGATCAATTCATTTTCAGTTAATTTGGATTGAATTTCAGCGAATTCAATTTCTTTCACATCCGGCAGAACTATTTCAATCAATTGATGCAAAGGTTCTTCCAGCGGAATGTTGATATGCACCGGAGCAGGTTGCCCGGAAACAGCCAAGTTCAGGCATTCGTTGATTTGTCGTGCGGCAAACCAAAGTTCTTTTTCTGTTTCGCCCAAAGGCAAACTGATTCCTTTTTTAGTGAAATTCTGATAGATTCCAACCTGCCGGATACACTGACTTTCGGCCTGATCGATCCAATAATCAGGGCGATCGGCAGTAAGAACAATTAGCGGAATATTTTGGTAAAATGCCTCAGCCACGGCAGGCGCATAATTTAGGGTGGCAGTACCTGAGCTGCAAACCAGCGCCACCGGATTTTGTTTAGCCAAAGCCAATCCGAGAGCAAAATACCCAGCGCTTCGTTCATCAACAATATTCCGGCAATTAAATTCAGGAATGCCGGTAAAAGTGTTGATCATCGGTGCATTGCGACTTCCGGGTGAAATCACGATGTTGGTAATTCCCTTTTTCAGGAGCAAAGAGGCGAGCTGTTGAATATGTTTTTTATCTGAAATCATATTTTATAAATCTAGGCAATTTTTGCAAGCGGATTCCATTTCGTCCGAAGGAAAATATCTGTCTTTTTCGTTCTTCTCTCGCGGACGAAAGGCTTTTTATACCATTATTTCTATAACTATTTCGCTCCTCTGGAGCTAAAATAATCAACGCCATCAGTAAATTAAATCGGTAAACTCCGCAACCCACTAGCCTAGGCTTTCCCCCTTGGGGGAATGGGAAGGGGGCTTTCGTTTCCAATCACTGACAACAAGGTTCCGGCTTTTTGATTGGTTTCGTCCCATTCGCGCTCCGGTATTGATTTGGAGGTTATTCCACCACCGACATACAATATGAATTCGTTGTTGGTAATTTCCATGCAACGTAAATTGACGAAAAGGTTGACCTGTTGGTTCAATTTCCAAGGACCAAGATATCCGGTATAATATTTTCGGTCGTGCTTTTCTTTTTCCCTGATAAATGTGTCGGCTAAATCCTTTGGCAATCCGCAAACGGCAGGGGTAGGGTGCAGTTCGGCAACAAAATTACCGAGACAGTTTTCGATTTTTTCAGCGGGAAAAAAGAACGAGGTTTTCAAATGTGCAACTTTACCACTTTCAAGGGTTTCGGGGCCGGTAGTTCGATACTTGTGAATGTCGAAGTTGAAAAAAACATCCAGCATATATCGCGAGACAAAGGCTTGTTCTTCAATGTCTTTGGTGTTCCAGTAATAATCCTCTGAATTGTATTTCCTGACTTGTGTTCCGGCTAGTGAAACTGTTTCGAAAAATTGTCCATCCGATTTCAGTAAAACTTCAGGAGTCGCACCCATCCAGGTTCCGGCAGCCGGCAAATTGACCAGATAAGTGAATGCGTTGGGTGTTTGGTCGTGCAGCTGAAAAAAAGTACTCCCCAGTGAACGGGTAGGTCTTTTGACAGGTATTTGTCTGGAAATGACCACTTTCGAAAGATCGCTTTCTCTGATGGCGGCAACAGTTTCTTCGATGGTTTGGATATAATCTTCTTTTGATCCGATTGTGCAATAATCGACTGTTTTTTCTTCAGCACTGAAAGGCTCAATGTTGCTGAAATTAAGCTGATTGTCAGCATTAAAATCTTCAAGATAAATTGCTGGTTTCAGGAGGATTACCGGGTGTTCTTGGGTGATGTGGAAGGGTGCAAATACAAATCCTGCTTCGCCGTTTAGCTGATCGAAACGATCGAATAATTTTACATCAGCGGCATTGCCGGCAATGATTCCCAACTTGTTGTCGTTCGGATTAAACCAACAGGCAAAAGCAATTTGTTTTTCGAGAAGTTGATCGAGTACCGAAATTAATGGGAGCTTATTTTCCATTCCGTTTTACAATCATGTTGGTCACTCTTCCGGTCGAAATCAGTTTTCCGGCTTCATTTTTTATTTCAACATTCCACACATGGGTTTGGGTTCCCGGATGCACAATTTCGGCACGGGCATAAACCGTTCCTTCGGTAGCTCCGCCAGTGTGGTTGGCACTGACCTGAATTCCGCGAACATCGAATTCATTGAGATCCAATGTCAGCATAGAACCTAGTCCGGCAATTGTTTCGGCGAGTGCAAGGTTGGCTCCGCCGTGCAGCAAGCCTCCAGGGCGCGAAGTTCTGTGATCAACAGGCATTGTGGCTTCCACCCATCCATCGCCAACGGCAATAAATCGGATTCCGAGGTTTTCAACCATTGTGCCTTTGACATATTGATTGATTAGCTCAATTGGAGTATTAACGGTAAGTTTTGGAAATATCATCCGGATAAAATTTAAAGCGTGAAATTAGAAAAATGCAACAAAGCAGCCAATTTTATCCTGAAAATAGAATCACTCAGGTAATATTCCGGAGGTTTTTAATCTTTGAACATTTCCTTGCCACCTATTGACATGTTCAATGATGGGTTTCCTTTTTCGTCAGAAATGTAATAGAGTTTCGTCTCGTGGCTACTTAGAAGTGTTGAAATTCGTGATGCTTTTCCCAGTCCCAGACTGAATCCTGGTTCCCAGTAAAATATCCAGGCTTCTTTTGCTCCGGTCAAATCGGCAATTGAGTAACTTTCAGAAACTGTTTTATCAGTGTCATTCAGGATCAGGACTGACCATGCATTTTCTTTTTTGAATTTGCGGATCGCTACTTTGTTTTTCACTTCACTTCCCCAAAACGGTAAAATAGCACTTTGCGGACGTCTTGGAGGTTCCAAAAATCGCCAAAGCTGCAATTTATCACTTTCCATTGTCTTGAAATTGTCCGAGATTCCGATTGCACCACCCATGAATGCAACCCAGAGTGCAAGGCTTTTCTGTTCGTCTTTGGTGAACTCGTTCTTATAATCGCGAAGGAAAATGACATCCGGGTCGTTTTGCCAGAATACATTGTTAAAATATTGTGTATTATAGCTTTCCTGAAGGATGTGCCCAGTTATTTGTTTGTTCCATCTCCAGTTTTGGTCGCGGTCAATTCTCATTGCATCAACATATCCGATCAATGGCGAGAATGGCGCTTTGTTTGCTGTAACGAAGCTTCCGGCACCAATTTCTTCCCTGATAATATCCATCACAGCCCTGAAAACCTGAACCGATGACTTTCCTTTTTTTGCACGCTGAACCTCAGATGAATCCTTTAATCCCCAATCCAGATAATCCAATTCGAAATAAGTGAATCCCATTTTTTGGAAATTTCTGAAGACTCTTCCAATATAATCCTTTACATCTTCGTGACTTCCATCGAGAGCATACAGTTTGCCATCAGAGTCTTCGTCCATAACGATGGGAGTGCCTTGTAAATCTTTTAAAATCCAATGTGGATGGTTCCTGAAAATCCTGCTTTTTTCATGGACCGCAAATGGAGCAACATAAATTCCTGCACGGTAACGGCGCTGAAATATTTGTCTTGCAGGTTCTTCCATGGTTTTTGGCCAGCTGTCGCTAGTGTCGAGCCAATCGCCTGTAATACAATATCCTGGTCCTATTTCGATTGTTGTTAACGGAATAGATGGATCCATCTCGTCCAATATTTTCAATTGTTGGAGCAGATATTCGTAACTGAATGAAGTATGATAATCCTGATAAGATGACCAGAAATAATTGGTGTCGGTATCTCGACGTGCCAGGTTTTGTTCTGAAATGCTCCAGGCCAGATTCTGCATCGTTCCGTAAGGCTGGGTTCCGTAGTAAACAAATAAATCGGGTAACTTGATAAATTCGTCTTTGAGTGGAACGTTTTCTGTGGCAAATCCTGATTCAAAAAATACGGCTTCATTGCCAAATCGGCTATCATTAAGGCCCTTACGTCGTGGTCTGTTGAAAATAGAACTGCGTTGAATAAAATCAGCTTGTTCATAAGCTCCGATCGACAGGGTGTCACCATTTTCGGCGATCAATCCTGTTACCATGAAGCTATCGTATGACCAGGCCTGTTCTTCAGGATAATCCTGATTGCTTTTATTGGTCGATTGCTTAATATCGAAAATTCCTGATTGTCCGCCTGTACCCAGTCCCTGCTTGAAAAAGTGTGTGGCACCTGTTAAATAACCTTCGCCCAGTGGATTAAACCATGTTGGCGCATATTTCATCCCGCTGATTTCGGCTCCGATTGAAATAGTGTTGGAATGGGTGCGGAGATCGAGCATGACAAATCCACCGTCAATTTCATAAATAATACGTTTCCCTTTGGGTGAATCGCCCATAAATGTATTACGTGCAAAGATGCTCTGTCCGTCAATTGATGGTCTGCAATTGGCAAGGCGGATGTTCCCGGCGTAAATATCAAAAGTACCATCCTCGTGTAATATCCATTCAGGTCTTACGAGCGCAAAATCGAGGTGACTAAAACTGGATGGGGGCAAAAATGCCTGTGCAAACCTTGGAAAAGAGACAAAACCTACTCCCAGGCCTACACTCATCAATTTCAGAAATGTTCTTCTTTCAAATGATTTTTTGGGCATATTTCTATTCAGATTTTAGATAGGCAACTCGTAAAATTAACAATATTTAACAGACACAAACAACAAAAATTGCCTATTAACTTTTAAGAATTGAAAAAATGAGCTCTTTAATTGATTAAAGAGTCTCATTAAGATAGTAAATAACAATCCGGCAACACATTAAAAAATTGAACAAATACATTTGGTAGTTTGTAAAAAAAGAACTGATAAATCCAATTTTTCTTTAAAAATCTTTCTTTCGATTGTTTTTATTAGATTTTTACCTTTCTGATATTTCGAAAAAACTTCTGCTAATAATTGTTAATATATTGCAATTAGTGAAACAATCAGGATTTGCTTAACGTAACGTCATCTGACTTTGCCATTATAATTTTTTGGACTTATTTGGGTTGATTGGTTTTTGGTGAAAAGCAAAGTTCGTAAGGTAATTTTAGTTGTTTGTTTAGTGAAAAGCGGTGGTAACCACCGCTTTTCACTTTTTAGAAATTTTCGACTACTCGTCTGGAGCAAAAATCAGATAGATTCTCAACATCCTAATCCAACTTCAATCTGGGTCGGTTTTTTATTTTCTCCATGGTTCCCGTACCTCCAATACTCCAACTTCCATTTGTTTTTGAGATAAATACTTTTTAAATAATTAAAAAAGTATTGGGGTAATTAAAAAATAAATAAAATACATTTGTACTGTTTTAACCTGAGTAAAATTTTGAATGATGACTTTTTCTCCAGTAAAGTATATTGAAAAAAGCGACATAAATATTGTTGAGCAAAAGAATAATTCACAAAAGCGAAAGATAATCAGGTACTTGTATTTTTATGGTGTCATGGCAAACACCGACTTGGGCAAGTATGTCAAACTAAGTACTCCAAAGATTATCAGTCTGCTGAATGAATTAAGGAATGAAGGGTTGGTAGAGGAGCTCGGGCAAGGAAACTCAAGTGGTGGAAGACGGCCAAACTTGTATGGCAACAAAGCAGATGCTTTTTACATTGTTGCTATTTCAATCAGCATTCATAAAACTTCAGTATCTATTTTCAATGCGAAAAACCAGAAGATAGCCGATGATCAGAGTCTCCCGCTCACTATTTCGGAAGGAATTTCCATCATCGATCCAATTGTAGCGTTCACCGAAAAAATCATTCACGACAAGCGAATCCCGCGAGAAAGAATTCTGGGAATTGGTATCGAAATGCCAGGTTTGGTAGATTCCGAAACCGGGATCAATAAAACTTACTTGTCTTCAGGAGAACCTGTTGCCGAATTATTCAAGAAAAAATTTGGGCTGGAGGTGTTGATTGAAAATGATGCAAAAGCACGGGCTTTTGCTGAGCTTCGGTTTGGAGCAGCTTATTCTAAAAAGAATGTGATGTCTGTTCATCTTGATTGGGGAATTGGCTTGGGCATTATCGTAAATGGTAAATTGTACAAAGGACGCGATGGATTTGCCGGTGAGTTTGGCCATATACCGATGGTTGAAAATGGAATACTATGCAAATGTGGAAAACAAGGTTGTTTGGAAACCTTCGCTTCTGGAACAGCTATTGTGCAGACAGCCAAAGAGGGAATAAAAGCTGGTCGTTCGTCGTTGCTTGGGCAATTGGTCGGCGGAGATGTTGAAAAAATTGAAATTCGCGAAGTTATTCAGGCTGCGGCCATGGGCGATCAATTTTCAATATCAATACTTGCAAATGCGGGACACTGGCTTGGCAAAGGGTTGGCCTATCTTATTCAGATTTTCAATCCCGAATTGATTATTCTTGGAGGTCAGTTGTCGGAAGCAAATCAGTTCATTCTTCCGCCCATTCAGCAATCAATCCATATTTTTTGCAATCCTGAATTGGGAAATCACATTCAAATCAAAGTTTCGGAACTGGGAGTTCAAGCCGGAATTCAGGGCGTTGCAGCATTGCTGCTTGAGTATGTTCTAGACAAAAATTAGGACAATTATATCTAAAACTTCATAACAATGAGATCCAATTCATTCAGTCAGGTCGAAAAGGTATTTCTTCAACAGGCAGGAATTGACCTGATTACTACCAATATGCCTTACATTACGGTAGAAAATTTTCCCAAACTGGGAATGCTCACTTCGTTGAGATTTCTGGAATGGGTTGCTCAAAATCCGAATGGTGTAATTAGCCTCCCTACAGGTAAAACTCCTGAATACTTCATCAAATACACACATTTTTTTCTTGAAAACTGGGAGAATAAAAAAGGGCAGGACATCCTAAATGCGTATGGACTTTCAGAATTAAAAAAACCTGATTTGAGCGGACTTCAGTTTGTGCAAATGGACGAATTTTACCCGATTGCATCAAAACAGCACAACAGTTTTTATAATTACGTTGAGGAATATTACATCAAAGGTTTTGGCCTCGACCCAGGCAAGGCGCTTCTGATCAATTCGGATGAAATCCCGCTTGCTGATGGGAAAACTTACAATGAAATATTTCCAAACCTGACCATTGATTTGTCGCTTCGTTACCGCGATGCCAAATCGCTTATGGAACGTTTGCAACAAAGGTCAATCTTAAGTATTGACGATTGGTGCTCGGAATACGAACAAAAAATACGCGAAAAAGGAGGCATCGGATTTTGGCTTGGAGGCATTGGCCCTGACGGCCATATTGCTTTCAACACAAGAGGTTCCGACCATTTTTCGACTACCCGCTTAACAGCTACAAACTTCGAAACTCAGGCCGTGGCGGCTAGCGATTTGGGTGGAATCGAAGTTTCACGTAACCGGTTGGTTATAACAATAGGCCTCGAAACAATCACCTATAATCCTGATGCTGTGGCCATTGTTTTTGCTGCCGGAGAAGCCAAAGCCGACGTGATCAAAGATGCACTTGAAAATGAACCGTCGAACCAATACCCCGGAAGTTGCCTGCATAAATTGCCCAACAGTCGCTTTTATCTGACTACTGGTGCAGCCGTCAAACTTACTGACAGTGTCGATAAATATTATCAATCAGGAGAATGGACACATCAGAAAACAGAACGTGCCATCATCGATCTTTGTGCAAAAATCAATAAGTTCGGTCACCGAATTACAATTGAAGACCTGAAGGCCGACAAATACTGCCGCCTGATTCCGAACCTTGATGAGAACACCATTCAATCGGTAATTGACTCGATCACCTTAAAATTCAACAAGGGAATGGAACGCGAGGCGAATCAGGTTTTTTACCATACCGGACCTCACCACGATGATATCATGTTGGGCATTATGCCTTACATCAACCGTCAATTACGCGATGCCAGCAACAAGCTAAATTTTTCAGTTTTGACTTCAGGATTTACTGCTGTAATCAACCAATATGTAATTGATTTACTGAATGAATCATTGCGTTTGATAAGCAATGACCAAATCCAGATGATCAAATTTCCTGATTTCTTCGAAGAAGGTTTTCAGTACAAATGGGACAAAGATATTTACCACTATCTCGACAGCGTGGCTGCCAATGATAAAGCAGAACAATTTCGGGGCGTTTGTCACCGAGTAATTCGTTCGGTTGTGCAGATTTGGGAAATAAAGAACCGGGAACAGTTGGTTTCAACGATCATCGAAATTCTGGATAACCTTCGAAATAGTTACGACGGAGGTAAAAATCCGCCGAAAATTCAGAAGTTGAAGGGAATGATCCGCGAAATGGAAGAAGAACTGGTTTGGGCACATTTTGGAGTTCAGGTTAAAAATGTTCATCATCTACGGTTGGGGTTTTATCAGGGCGATATATTTACCGAACAGCCTGATGATAAGCGTGATGTGTTGCCTATTCTGGACGAATTTAGAAAATACAAGCCAACAGTTATTAGTCTGGCGATGGATCCTGAAGGAAGTGGTCCCGATACGCATTACAAAGTTTTGAAAGCCATAGCCGCTGCCGTCAGGGAATGGAAGAAAGAAGAAGATTTATCGAAATTGCGCGTAATTGGTTATCGCAATGTTTGGTTCCGCTACCATCCGGCCGATTCAGAAGTAATTGTTCCCGTTTCGCTTAATGCGCTGGCTATTCTTGATACCTCTTTCTCTCAATGTTATCTGAGTCAGGTAAATGCATCGTTTCCAAGTTATCAACTCGATGGAAAATTCAGTGAACTTACCCAGAAGATATGGGTCGAGCAGCTCAAGCAAATACAGTTACTTTTGGGCAAAAACTTCTTTTATCAGCACGAAAAACCGTTGGTAAGGGCAACTCATGGCCTAATCTATATCAGGGAAATGAATGTTGACCAATTCCTGAAACAGGCCGAAGAGCTTGAAAAATCGATGGAAGGCGTTGAAATTTAGTGTATAAGAAAACCAATAATCAAAAAAATGAAACAAATAGGTATTGACCTTGGCGGAACAAAAATTACCGCAGCATTGATCGAAAATAACAAAATCGTGAAAGAATTCACGTGCTCAACCCCGTTTGATCAGGAAAAGAGGATTGTGGTTGATGTCATTGCTCTTGCTATTTCAGAAGTTTATGATCCTGAAATACTTGGCATCGGAATCGGTGTTCCGGGACTCGTCGATCTGCAAAATAACCTGGTTCTTGATGTCACCAATATTCCTTCATGGAAAGTAGTTCCTTTGAAACAATTGCTTGAAGATCGTTTTGAGAAGCCGGTTTTCGTGAACAACGATGCGAATTGTTTTGCCTTGGGCGAGAAACATTTCGGGAAAGGCAAACCTTACCAAAATTTTGTTGGGGTAACTCTTGGAACCGGTTTGGGAGCCGGAATTATTATCAACAATCATTTATACTCCGGACAGTTGGGCGGTGCTGGCGAATTCGGAAACATCTACTACCTCGACAGCAACATCGAAAACTATTGCAGCGGGATGTTTTTTAAAAACAAGAACCTGAATGGTCGTGAATTAGCTCAAAAAGCGAAAGCGGGCGATGCAGAAGCTCAAAAACTATTTGACGAACTGGGTGGGCACATTGGGCGCGGGCTCTCAAATATCCTGTTTGCACTTGCTCCTGAAGCTATCATTTTGGGAGGCTCAGTCAGTCAATCATTTGCGCTGTTCGAAAAAGGAATGCGGAAAGCTTTCGAAGATTTTCCGTTTCAGAAAATGTACCAGGATTTGAAGATCGAAATATCCGACGAAACCAATATGGCCGTTTTGGGCGCTTCTTCACTCGTGATTGATGCGATGAATTAAGTTCCATCCTGATCAGACAACATAGAATAATCAGCCTCCGATATTTAGGGGGCTTTTTAATTTGGTGGCAATACAATATTTTCTTACAATTGTGCTACTGACACTAACTAAGCCAGATTATGAACCAAACTAAATTTTTTACGCTTTTACTTTTACTGTCATTTTCGTTGCAAATTGCAGTTGCACAGCACAAACCATTCCTCGGGAACATTTACGACTACGTCGAAAACCCACAGATGATCGGGCTCAATCAGGAAGAAGGTCATGTACCACTATTGCCCTATTCCAGTCTCGAAAAGGCCCTCAGCAATGCTCCTGAACAATCATCAGGGTACTTTTCGCTCGATGGCAAATGGAAGTTTCTGTATGCCGTCAATCCCGACGGCATAAACAAAAGTTTTTTCAGGAATGACTTTAGCGAAAAAGGAATGGCCGAGATTACCGTGCCGGGAAACTGGCAAATGCAAGGATTTGGTGAGAAGATATTCAGGAACGTATCTCAGCCGTTTAAGGCAGATCCGCCGCATATCCCAAGAGATTACAATCCGGTTGGTTCGTACAAAAAGACATTTACAGTACCTGCTGGCTTTAAAGACAAACAACTGTTTCTGCATTTCGAAGGAGTTTCCTCAGCTTATTTTGTTTGGGTGAACGGTCAGGAAGTTGGCTATAACCAGGGTGCAAACGAACCAGCCGAATTTGATGTAACTAACCTGGTAAAACCCGGTAAGAATACGGTTTCGGTGATGGTTTTTCAATACTCTGACGGAACCTACAACGAAGATCAGGACATGTGGCGACTGGCTGGAATTTTCCGCTCGGTTTATCTGATGGCCACACCTAAAGTTCATATTCGCGATTATTACGTTACCTCCGATCTGGATGAAAAATACCAAGATGCAATTTTGAAAGTTGAAGCTGAAGTTCAGAATTTTTCTATATTGCCAATCAAGGATTATCAGGTAAAAGTTACTTTATTCGACCAGAATAATCAACCAATATTGACTGATCTGACTTCAGGAAAAATTGCACTTGGAGCTGGCGAAAAAACAACCATTCGCCTGAATGCTCCGGTAAAATCGCCAAAAAAGTGGTCGGACGAAAAGCCAAACCTTTACCATATTGGATTCGAACTGGTTGATCTTTCAGGAAAAACCAGCGAAGCTTTGGCCGACCGAATCGGCTTTAAAAAGGTAGAAATCAAACATCAGGTAATGTATGTAAACGGAGTTGCTGTAAAACTGAATGGAGTGAACAGCCACATGCAACATCCCGATTTGGGCCACACCATGAATGTTGAAACCATTCTGAAAGATTTTTACCTGATGAAACAGTTCAATATCAATTGTGTGCGCACTTGCCATTACCCGCCAGTGAAAGAATATTTGAAGCTGGCTGATGAACTTGGAATTTACATTGTTGACGAAACCGGCGACGAAGCACATGCAACCGAGTATATTTCGAATGATCCGTTGTGGACCAAATCGTATGTTGAACGGGCTGAAAAAATGGTCTTGCGCGACCGGAATCATCCAAGCATTATCTTCTGGAGTGCCGGAAACGAAAGTGGTTCCGGCTTTAACATTTGTGAAGTAATTGCTGCCGGGAAACGATTGGATCCAAGTCGCACGGCATGGATGTATGGAGGAAATGACAATGATCGACCTGGCCAAAATAACCCTGTCAAGTGTGAAGACATTATCGGACCACGCTATGGAACACCTTTCGAACTGAAGGTTTTCTATGGAGAATCTCCTGAATCAGTTGATCCGCGCCCTTCATTTATGGACGAATATCTGGCAGCTACAGGCAACAGCCTGGGTGGCATGGACGAATACTGGGATGTGATTTACCAATATCCGCGCTGCATGGGCGGAGCGATATGGGATTGGGTGAGTCCCGGATTACGTGAAAAGTACATCAGCACTCCTGATGCCTCAGGAAATAATATAAATGCTGCATTGATGGGCAAAACAGAACTGGTTGCCGGCAAAGCCGGTCAGGCAGTTCAGCTTACCGGAACCGACACCTGGGTTGAATTGTATCGTGACCCAAAACTGGATATTTCAGGAAAAGCGCTGACCGTTTCGTTCTGGGTAAAACCGCGAGAGTGGAACGGAAACGGAACCTTCATTTCGAAAGGATTCTACCAATTTGGTGTGGAACAGATTAGTCCAAAAGAACTTGAGTTTTACGTGGGCGACAAGAAAAAGACCAGCATAAAGGCCGTTCTTCCTGAGAACTGGCAAGGCAACTGGCACTTAATAACCGGAATTTACAACGGAACTCAACTTCAGATTTACATCGACGGCGAGAAAAAAGGAGAAACGGCTTGCTCGTTAACCATTGAAAATAAGCCTTTCCCAATCAACATTGGGCGTAATCCGGAAATTGAACAACAGGAAAATCCAAATCATTACAGCAATGCAGCTTTCGATCAGGTTGCTGTTTTCGACAAGGTAATCAAGGTCGAAGATTTGCTGAATCCAACTGAATCTCTCAAAAAATTGGCACGTTGCTGGTTCGATTTTGACGAACAGAAAACCGGTCAGGAATTCTTCAGCATGGGCGTTGGGGGCCGTACTTACGGCATGATTTGGCCCGACAGAACTGTGCAACCTGAATTGTGGCAAGTTAAAAAATCGGCTCAGCCGGTATCAGTAAAAATGGTGGACGAAGAAAAAGGCGAAGTGGAAATCTGGAACCGTCTGCACTTTACAAACACCAGCGAACTGGATGCCATCTGGCAGTTGCAATGCGAAGGTGCAGTTGTAAAAGAAGGAACGCTTGAAACTTCCGTTCCGGCACTTTCGAAAGCCAAATACACAATTCCGTATCTGCCTTTTGTTCAGGAGGAAGGAAAAGAATATTTTCTGATGCTAAGTTTTCGTCAGAAAGAAGACAAACCGTGGGCTAAAAAAGGTTTCGAAATGGCCTGGGATCAGTTGCCGCTCAAAATAAAAACTACTCAATCAAGCGAAAAAATTTCAAGCATACCTGCTCCTGAAATCACTGAAACAGACGAAGCAATTCTGGTAAAAGGAACCAACTTCGCATACAGTTTCGACAAAAAAACAGGCAGCCTGACTTCAGTAAAATATGAAGGAACGGAACTGCTGAAAAACGGACTGAACCTAAATGTTTGGCGCGCACCACTGGCCAACGATTTGGACAATTGGACCAATTGGCAATCAGGATTGAGTCGCCTGCCAGGCATGGGATTGGGCCCGTCAAATATATGGTTTGCTTGTGGTCTCGACCAGATGACAACAACTTCTGACCGCATCAACTGGACCAAAAATTCAGGAGAAGTAAAGCTGGTGATCGAAAGTCACACTTCGAATGCTGATATCAGCACTTCATTTGAAAATCGCTTTGTTTACACCATTTCAGGTTCAGGAAGAATGACACTCGACCATACTGTTACGCCTTGTGGAAAAATGCCTGAATGGCTTCCGCGAGTGGGAGTCCAACTGGTGCTGAATCAGCCGTTCGATCAGGTAAAATGGTATGGACGTGGTCCATTCGAAACCTATCCTGACCGAAAAACCGGGGCAAAAGTCGGAGTTTATTCAGGTTCGGTTGCTGAACAATACAATCCATACCTGATTCCACAGGAAAATAGCAACAAAACCGATGTTCGTTGGGCCAGTCTTCAGAATGCTGAAGGCGTGGGCGTGAGAATTTCTTCACCTGAAGTATTCAATTTCAGTGCGCTGAACGTGCAATCTGACAATCTCTCAAGAGCATTGTTTCCTTTTCAGCTTAAACCTTTCGATGGAGTCACGCTCAACCTCGATTATGCTTTAAGTGGAGTTGGTTGTACTGCCATTTCAGTGCTTAATAAATACCGTGTGATGCCCTCAGAATATCAGTTTCAGCTGGTTTTTGAACCATTTAGAAAATAGCGAAATCGGGTGCGGAGATTTCTAATCTCCGTGTTTGATGAAAAATTGCGATCAAAAAAATCGCAACACCCAGAAAACCCCGTCGGCATTGATTGTCTGCGGGGTTTTTTGAATTTCGGGGGATTCAGGAAACATTCTTTATCTCAATCTGACTCGCCTTTTGATCTATCATTGAATGGTATCTATGCTTCATTTCTTCGGGTATAAAACTTTGATCGATAAAAAGGTGCCATTCGGGAATCCATTTTTCAAACCGGATGAACATATTGTCAATAATTTTCTTTTCTAATCCAAATCTTTGCATTCCCGTTTCAAAATCTTTGTGCCGTATTTTCTTTTTCTTGCCGTTTAAAGTCAGTGCCAGATCTTCATCATCTCCTTCAACCACAAGTGCTGAAGCTATCATATCGTAAGCAGGACAAAGGCCATAACTTTTTTGGCGTGCATCTTTTAGCAGCGAAAAATTTTTCAAATGCATATCATTGTTCCCCGTCAGGAAAGAAAAAATGACCATTTCAAAGAAATTGATCAGGTCTAACCCAGGGTTTGCCGAAAACCTGACAATAGCTTTGCCAATTTGCTCGTACGATCCTTGATATTTGTATTCGGTCATGCGCTCAGTCAGTTGGCACATATCCTCCATGTGTGATTTTTCACTTTTATTCCGGTCAATTCTTTTGGTGATATATGCCAACTTCCCCGATGTCAACCTGATCAATGAATGTTTTACCGTTGGTATTTTAGCAATTCTACCAAGATTCATTGTAAGGTCTTCTAACTCAGGCAAGTTTGGATAAAGCAGAGTAGGTGGCTTCAAAATGTATTCGCCCCATAAACCAACAATGGTAAAGCGTTCAGGTCTGCTTTTCCCCGAAAGTTTCTGTAATCCCAATGAAATTTTTGGTTGAACCCCTGTAACTGCCATCTGACTTTTGATAACCATTTCTGCAAGTTCAAGCATCTGCTCTTCGGAATAAGGCAATTCAGGAGGAATTGGTGTTCCAAAAAAGGCACGGCTACATTGTGGATGGAAATCTGTTTCCTCCGCTGCAAGTTCTTGGTAACAATATAAACACCTTGACTTAGTCATTTTGATCTTCTTCAAATTGAGAAACACTCACTGCTCCTATACAATCACGACAGGTCGCCAACAGCAAACCCATCCGGTCTCTGGGATTTATTTTCCAGCTTCGCTGTGCAATTTCCAATAGCCAACCTTCCGGAATTAAACCATCAAAAAAAGGAAACAATGATGTGCTGTGAAACGGTTTCTCCTGAAGTGTAAAAGTCAGGCTAACCGGCTCAGCGTAATCTGTTTTCAGGTAATCATCGTGATACTTAAAATGATAGCCGTTTTCATCCTCGGTCAATGTTCCTGCCCAATTTTTATGCACAAATATTTTAGCTCTTCTCATTTAAGATATTATTTCGGTTAAGCGGAACAGCGCCAAGTTGGAAGCCAAACAACATGAGAACCTGATTCACTTTGTCCATCTGTAAGGTCGGTTTACCTCTTTCCAATTCACGGATAAACCGCAATCCTACACCGGCCTTGTTGGCCAATTCCTTTTGGGTAAAGCCAAAATATTTTCGTTTTCCGGCAACTAATTGAGATAGTTCACTTTGTTCCATTGGATAATTTATACCTGTTCGGGTACAAATATAAAATATATTAGTGAAATTATACCCGTTCGGGTAAATAAAGAAAGAAATGAAGAAATATATACCCGTTCGGGTATATAAATGCCTTAATAAATACCGCGTGATGCCTTCTGAATATCAGTTCCGACTGGTTTTTGAACCGTTCAGAAAATAAGGAAATGTGAATAATTTTGAATACCTTAGGACAGTTTCAAACCTAACTTGATTCTGTCTATGATTGTTACAAAAGAAATCGATGTAACAGGGATGCAATGCAGCGGTTGCGAAGCAATCATTGAAGAGGCATTGCTTCAAACAGACGCGGTTCTTTTCGTAAAAGCTAACTTTGTAAAAGCCACGGTTAAGGTTCGTTTTGATGCGGGCAAAACCAGTTTGGCGCATATTCTGGAGGTTTGTGCAGCCAAAGGTTATACTTTGAAAGTGCCTGTCAACTATAAAAAACAAAAGATTTCAAGATTTATTTTCTCACTACTGGCTTTTGCTGGATTAATTGCTATGCTGATAATTACCCGTCGCTTTGGGCATCAGCTTACATTACCTGAGATTAATTCGAACATAAGCGATGGTATGATATTTATTGTTGGTCTGCTTACCGGGTTGCATTGCGTTGGCATGTGTGGTAGTTTTTTGATTGGCTATACTGCCAAAGATGCTGAGCACGAAGGTCCCATGTTTCGCTCACATCTTTTGTATGGAGCAGGCAAAACCTTGTCATATACAATGTTTGGCGCAATGTTTGGCTTTCTTGGTTCTTTGTTTCGTATCACTCCTTTAATTAGCGGTTTAAGCCTTGGCATCGCAGGCGCTTTTTTAATCCTTTACGGACTGAATATGCTAAATATATTGCCATCATTAAAAGTCATTCGGATCAAACTACCTGAGGCAATTTCCCAATTCGTAACAAGAAGAAGAAGGCGATCACGCAGTCCATTTTATATTGGTTTTTTCTCTGGTTTCATTTTAGGTTGCGGTCCGTTACAAGTTATGTATGTTTTGGCAGCCGGTAACGGAAATGCTCTGGAAGGTGCAAAAATCCTGGCATTATTCGGATTAGGTACATTGCCGGCACTGCTTGGCTTTGGCTTATTGACACGTATGTTGTCAAATACGATGACGCGCCGTGTTATTCACGCTTCAGGCATAATCCTGATTGTTTTGGGCTCGATGATGCTCAACAAGGGTATAATGCATAGCGGATCGGGAAATGATCTAAAAACAGTTCACTCGTGTTGTCAGCAACCTGTTGCCAAGGAATAGTGTTTTGTCCCTAAAGGGACAATTACATTCGGGGGATTGATCGTTTTCTATAAATATTTCATCCCTAAAGGGATGAACCTATTGGCAAATGGAGAAACCATCATAAATTGCAATTAAAAATGTGCCTTTAGGCACATAATATTTATAGAAAAAGTGATGATACAGATACCTGAGTGCCTTTAGGTACTCAACAAATTCTTAACCATGGCAAATACCTATACTCAAATTTACATTCAATCTGTTTTTACCGTTCAAAACAAAATTTCGGTGATCACGCCGCAATGGCACGATGATTTGTATAAATATATAACTGGCATTGTCCAAAATAACGGTCATAAGCTGATTGCAATAAACGGAATGCCAGATCATATCCATTTGTTTATCGGGATGAAACCCAATCAATCATTATCAGATTTAATGCAAGATGTAAAAGGCGATTCATCTAAATGGATTCACGAAAATGGTTTAACAAAAGGCAAATTTGAATGGCAAGCTGGATTTGGTGGTTTTTCCTATTCTATTTCTCAGATTGATGCAGTGGTAAAATACATCAATAATCAAAAAACACATCATCAAAAGAAAACATTCATTCAGGAGTACATGGAATTTTTAGAAAAATTTAAAGTTCCGTTTGACGAACGATATATTTTTAAACCAGTTGAATATTAGTATTTTGTCCCTAAAGGGACAATTACATTCGGGGAATTGATCGTTTTCTATAAATATTTGATCCCTAATGGGATAGACCGATTAGCAGAAACGGAAAGGCACTTACAAATTGCAGTTTGAAAATGTGCCTTTAGGCACATAATATTTATAGAAAATCAATGTGCATAAGGTTAACAGCGTGCCTTTAGGTACGCAATATTGAAAAACGATGATGCAATTACGAAAACCGATCAATGGATGAAGGATAAAATGTGCCTTTAGGCACTTAATATTTATAGAAAATCAATGTGCATAAGGTTAACAGCGTGCCTTTAGGTACGCGATATTGAGAAAGGATGATTAATTTATGAATTGCAGAATAATATTTCATCCCTAAAGGGACATCGAATTTCGTTCACACTCAGATTCCTATAAATATTTCATCCCTAAAGGGACATCGAATTTCGTTCACACTCAGATTCCTATAAATATTTCATCCCTAAAGGGATAACAAAAAGGAAAACGGATAAGGTGACAAGGAATGCAATCTAAAAATGTGCCTTTAGGCACAAAATATTTATAGAAAAAGTAAAGATACAGATACCAGCGTGCCTTTAGGTACGCAATAAATTTCTAACAATGGGAAATATCAAAATCTCAACCATGCCTGTAACGGGCTTATCCTGTAGTAATTGCGCAACTACGATTGAGTCGAATGTACGCAAGTTGCCGGGTATAACAGTTGCCAATGTTGATTTCGCCAGCGAGAAATTAATCGTTGCCTTTGATCCGTTAATCCTGAATGAAAAAGATATTATTACTTGTGTTCACCGGATTGGGTATGGTATTGCAACGGGCAAGATAGAGCTTCCGGTTACCGGGATGCAGGACAATACCGATGCTTTGACCTTGGAGAAAATACTTGTAAAACAGAACGGAGTAATTGCTGCAAGTGTTGGTTACGGAACTGAACGAGCCACATTGGAATATATCCCTGGAATGACAAGCATTTCAGAACTTGCCGGAATTATTCGAAAAGCTGGGTTCGATATTATTCAGGCAGGAGATTCCGAAGAAGTTGACGACGTTGAGACAAAAGTTCGCACCTCAGAACTCGATAAGCAAAAGAACTTACTCATTGTCGGACTCCTCTTTACGGTTCCGCTGATTGTTTTCAGCATGGCGCGCGACTTTAAAGTGGTCGGTTTTCAATATGATTTGTATGCCATGCTTTTTGCTGCAACAATTGTTCAATTTGTTGTTGGATGGCAGTTTTATGTCGGAGCATTCAAAAGCCTTCGGTTTGGAAGTGCAAACATGGATGTTTTAATCATGATGGGCTCTTCAGTGGCCTATTTTTCAAGCTTGTGCGTTACCCTTTGTATCATAAATAGTCCAAATGTTTATTTTGAAACCGGGGCTGCCATCATTACACTTATCCGCCTGGGCAAATACCTCGAAGCCAGAGCCAAAGGCAAAACTTCCGAAGCACTGAAAGCGCTGATGGGATTGCGCGCTAAAACCGCTTTTGTAGTGCGTAATGATGTTGAAACTGAAATCAGTATTGAGCAGGTTGAGGTTGGAGATACTGTTATCGTTCGTCCCGGCGGAAAAGTACCGGTTGATGGAATTATTAGCGAAGGCCGGTCAGCATTTGAAGAATCAATGATCACCGGCGAGTCGATGCCAGTTAGTAAAGGTCCCGGCGATGAAGTAATCGGAGCCACGATCAACCGCGAAGGATTGATCAGATTCGAAGCTACGCGGGTCGGGAAAAATACTACTTTATCGCAGATTGTAAAGATGGTTCAGGATGCGCAGGGAAGTAAAGCGCCAATACAGAAGCTAACTGATGAGATCGGCAAATATTTCGTTCCTATCATTATTGGTATTGCTTTGTTTACCTTTTGGGGCTGGATGTTTGTTGCACAAATCGACTGGACCGGGGCGATGATGAATGCCATTGCTGTTCTGGTCATAGCCTGCCCTTGTGCAATTGGTCTGGCCATGCCAACAGCCATCATGGTAGGTACATCGAAAGGTGCCGAAAACGGTATTTTATTCAAAAACAGCGAGATACTTGAAAAAGCCGGTAGGGTAAACATTGTTGTTCTTGATAAAACAGGTACGATTACCCGTGGAGAACCGGAAGTTACAGATATTATTGCCTTTGAAAATCAGGCAGTCAATGAAATCCTTCGTTTGGTAGCCAGCGCAGAGCATGGTTCAGAACACCCCTTGGGAAAAGCAATTGTAAAAGCCGCAAAAGAAAAGGGATTAATTATTTCTTCCCCCCAGAAGTTTCGGGCTTATGGCGGCCTTGGAATTCGAGCCGTTGTTGATGACCAAACTATTTTGATTGGTAACCTGCGGATGATGCAGAATGAAGGTATTTCCACAGATGAGCTACAGAATGATGTAATGAAGCTTCAAACCGAAGGAAAAACCGCCATGATTGTAGCCACCAAACTGGAAAGTAACGAATTGCCGGCACAGCCAATCGGAATAATTGCTGTTGCCGATACTGTAAAAACTGGCGCAAAAGAGGCAATTGCTGAATTACGCCAACTGGGTTTGGACATTGTAATGATTACAGGCGACAACAAATTCACCGCTGATGCTATTGCCAAACAAGTAGGAATCGACCGGGTTATTGCTGAAGTATTGCCCGGTGAAAAGGCAGAAGCAATTAAGAAATTACAAGCAGCAAACTCGTTGGGCAATTTTGCCCATCCAAAGGTTGCAATGGTTGGCGATGGCATCAACGATGCGCCTGCACTGGCTCAAGCCGATGTCGGCATTGCCATTGGAACCGGAACCGATACAGCAATGGCAACTGCAGGTATCACATTGATTAGTGGCGAATTATCGGGAATTGGCCGAGCCATTTCTTTGTCACGTGGCACATCTCAAACCATTGTTCAGAATTTGATCTGGGCATTATTTTACAATGTTGCATTGATACCGATTGCTGCCTACGGTTTGCTAAGCCCCATGTTTGCTGCCGGAGCCATGGCATTTAGCTCTATTTTTGTCGTTACCAACAGTCTTCGTTTGCGGGCATACAAAGTACAAACATTCGCCCCTAAGAAAACCATTTTACGTCAATCGCTCGAATTACTTCCGCGCATCATTGCTCCGGCAGCTGCATTGGCTGTCCTGATCGTTGGGCCGATGGTTTTTATGCCTGGCACCAATATGGAAATTAAGGGAGCAAATGCCGGTAATATGACACCGTTATTGATGATGGTAATGGCGCTTTCAAATGCTTTAATTGCAATATCTTATGCCTCCATACCTTTTTTCCTGATTGTTTTTGTCCGAAAACGAAAGGACATGCCTTTTACCTGGATCATATTCCTTTTCGGACTGTTCATTCTTGCCTGTGGCACCACACATGTTATGCACGTGATTGGCCTTTGGTGGCCGGTGAATTGGGAACAGGCAACTGTAGATGCCATTTGTGCCATTATTTCTGTTGCAACTGCAATTGTATTGTGGCCTGTGCTCCCCCAACTTCTGTCAATTCCAAGTCCGAACCAACTGAGGATGGTTAATATTGAATTGCAAAAGGAGAAAGACAAACTGGTTTACACACAAGGTGAATTACAGAAAGCTTATGATGAGGTTGAACATCGGGTGAAAGAAAGAACCGATGAATTGATGATTGCCAACAAATCACTTCAGGATGAGATAAACGAGCGCAGGAAAGCTGAAGAAGCTATGCGGCTAAGTGAGGAGTATTTCAGAAATATTTTTGAGTATTCGACCATTGGGAAATCGATTACAACCGTGGATGGAAAGCTCAGGACCAATAAGGCATTTCGTCAGATTTTGGGTTATTCGGATGAGGAATTATCTGAAACAAGCTGGCAAAGCATTACACATCCTGATGACATAGAACTAAATCAGCAAAATCTTAATTCCATTCTTTCCGGTGAGAATTCATCCATGCGATGGGAAAAGCGTTATGTTCATAAAGATGGGCATATTGTTTGGGTTGACATAAGTACTGTACTACAGCGTGATAAGGACGGCAATCCTCTGTATTTCATCACTTCAATTCAGGATATCACAGAGCGGAAACAAACGGAAAATGCCCTGATGGAAAGCGAACAGCTCCTTAGGGAATCTCAGGCTATTGCCCGTTTGGGAAGTTTTGTCTGGGATTTATTAACCGACTTGTGGAAAAGTTCGGAAATCCTGGATGAGCTTTTCGGCATCGATGAAAATTATATCCGATCACTTAAGGGTTGGGCAAATATCGTTCATCCCGATTGGCAGGAAACGATGACCGAATACGTAGCCAACGAAGTCGTAGGCAAGCTTCAGAAATTTGATAAGGAATATAAGATCATCAGACAGAACGACAGTCAGGAACGATGGGTCCATGGGCAGGCTGTACTTGAGGTGGATAGCGACAATCAGCCAATCAAACTTATCGGGACAATCAACGACATTACCGAACGAAAAGCTACTGAGGAATTGCTTCAGGAGAATGAGAAAAAGTTCAGGACCATGGTGGAAACAATCCCGCTGGCCATACACTTAACAACCGGGATAGAACAGATTTCGCAATACATAAATCCAAAGATGGTCGAATTGTTTGGTTATACCATTGAAGATATTCCAACCATAGAACAATGGTGGCCACTGGCCTATCCCGATGAAACCTACCGCAAACAAATCTCGGAGGAATGGAACGATAAGGTCAGTCGTGCCATCGAGACACAATCAACCATTGAACCAATGGAAGTAATAGTGAACTGTAAGGATGGATCGAAGAAGTATATCTCATGGGGTTATATTACACTTGGAGACAAGAACTATTCTTTTGGACTTGACCTTACCGATCGCAAACATGCTGAAGAAGAAATCATAAAACTGAACGAATCTCTTGAAAAGCGAATTGTTGAGCGCACTTTACAGCTCGAGACGGCCAACAAAGAACTGGAAGCATTTTCGTATTCCGTTTCACATGATTTACGGGCACCTTTGAGGCACATCAGCGGGTTTACTGAAATGTTGTCAAAAGATAGTCAGGATAAGCTACCTGAAAAATCACAACACTATCTGGATGTTATTAATGACTCAGCCCGAAAAATGGGAACTCTGATTGATGACCTTTTAAGTTTTTCAAGAACGGGACGTGCTGAAATGAAAAAAGCCACTTTTAGCATGAATAAAGTTGTGGAAGACGCTCTGTTGCAATTAAAAAATACATTTGACGATCGTAAAATTATCTGGAATATTGGTAACTTACACGAAGTTTTTGGCGATTACAATTTATTACGTTTGGTCTGGGTTAATCTGCTGGACAATGCAGCTAAATACACCAAATCACGCGAAACAGCTGAGATCCGGATCGACTGCACGGAAGAAAAAGAAGAGTTCGTTTTCAGTATTCAGGACAATGGAGTAGGCTTTGATATGCAGTTTGCCCGTAAGTTATTTGGTGTATTCCAACGCTTATATTCCTCTGCCGAATTTGAAGGAACCGGTATTGGTCTTGCCAACGTTCGCCGTATTATTGTCAGGCATGGAGGGCGTACATGGGCCGAAGCCGAATTAGATAAAGGGGCTACATTTTATTTTTCTTTACCTAAATAAAAAAAACATGAACGAATTAAGAACAATCCTGCTGGCTGAAGACAATCCAAACGATGTCGAATTAACTATTGCGGCGCTGTCAGAACAAAACCTTGCCAACCGGGTGGTCGCCGTTCACGACGGTGTGGAAGTTGTTGAATATCTGCGTTGCGAAGGCAAATACGAGCTTCGCAAGAAAGGAAACCCCGCTGTAATCCTGCTGGATATTAAAATGCCCCGAATGGATGGCATAGAGGTGCTTCATATTATTCGAACCGATCCTGCCCTGAAAATGATACCGATTGTTATGCTCACGTCATCACGCGAAGAACCCGACTTAAAAACATGTTATGACCTCGGAGTTAATGCGTATGTGGTTAAACCAGTTGATTTTAAAGATTTCTTCGATGCCGTCAAACAATTGGGGGTATTTTGGGCACTTATAAATGAACTTCCACCTGAAGGAGAAACTAGATGATTTTGAACATTTTGGGAAATAAATTCTGAAGATTTCGCCGTTTCAAAATCATCGGTTCTTCCCATTTGGTCAATTCAGTTTTGTTTCATAACTTAGTTAAATGAAACATCCTGAAATGTATAAAAAACTAAGTATCAAGGAATGGGCAGTTGAAGACCGTCCACGCGAGAAAATGCTCGTAAAGGGAATCCGTTCATTGTCGGAAGCCGAATTGATAGCCATCTTAATTGGCTCTGGGAGTTTGGACGAATCGGCAGTTGAATTGTCGCGACGGGTTTTGTCTTCGGTGAACAACAATCTCAACGAACTGGGAAAAAAAACCATCAACGACCTTCAGAAATTTAAAGGTATCGGGCCGGCAAAAGCCATTACTATCGCTGCTGCAATGGAATTGGGACGGAGAAGAAAGGAATCGGAACCCGACGAAAAGCCCAAAGTAATAACCAGTTCAGATGGTGCTGCTATTTTCAAACCTTTGCTGAGCGACCTTCCGCACGAGGAATTCTGGATTTTGCTGCTCAATCGCAACAACCTGGTAATCGATAAGTTGATGGTGAGTCAGGGAGGATTGGCAGGAACCGTGATTGATGTGCGCATTATCCTTAAAATGGCTCTCGACAAGTTGGCTACTTCTATTATTTTATGTCACAACCATCCATCAGGAAACCTGATTCCAAGTGAAGCCGACAAAGAAATTACCCGAAAAATCAAAGAAGCCGGAAAACACATGGATATTCCGGTACTCGACCACCTGATTATCGGGAATGATGCTTACTTTAGCTTTGCCGATGAAGGGCTGATTTGATCGCTAAAGTAAAGCAGGCAAATAGACATTAAATTGCTATTTTTATGGCAATGAAATTTGGATTTCCAATTTCCAATATTCAATAACCATTATCGAATACAAAACACGAAAATCAGAGCTGACATTAGGATAATTTGGAATTTGAAACTTGAAATTTGGAACTGTTTTCTGTGGAAAAAACGCAACATACAAACCTGTTAATTTTTGCTCGCGAAATTACACCACGGGTAGAATACACTTTTGAACAGATATTCAAAACAATTCTTGGTATTGATCTGATATTCACCACAAATAAGGATGAATTTCGGCAATCCGCATTGTCCAAAATCAACTATTCACAAACCAATCTTTCCTCCGGATTATTCCTGAAAGCAAATCCGCTTTTGTTTGAGAAATCAATTGTGAATCAGAAAATTGAGATCGTTGAGTACCAACAAATGCAGCTGTTTTTCCCTACTTCCGACGATTCGTTTTTACCATTCGATCCCTTTGCCTGTGCTTTCTATCTGGTTTCGAGATACGAAGAATACCTCTGTGAAACTACCGACGAACACGAACGTTTCACCGATTCCGAAAATTTGTTGGTTCAACTTGGGTTGCATCAAAAACCGGTAGTTGATATAATGGCGTATTGGATCGCGGAAAAGGTTTCCAAACAATTTCCGGAGTTTAAAATCCGCAATCGCGCTTTTCAGTTTGTGACTTCCATCGACATCGATAATGCCTGGGCATACAAGAATAAGAACCTTTTTGTTTCTTTCGGCGCCATCCTTAAAGCCTCATTTAATGGTCGTTGTCAGGAAGTAAAACAGCGACTCATCGTTATTCTTGGCCTCCGAAAAGATCCTTACGACACTTATAATTACATACTCGACACTTACAAAGGAATTTTGGAGCACATCATTTTTTTCATTCTGATTGGGAATCGCAATCAGTACGACAAAAATGTTTCGTACAAGAACAAACAATTTCGGCATTTGATTTCGCATCTTTCACTGGTTTGTGAAGTGGGTATTCATCCATCGTACGCTTCGAACAGCAAACCCTGGTTATTCGAAAATGAGAAGGAACGATTGGAAGACATCATCAGGATACCTGTAACGCAAAGCCGTCAGCACTTTCTGAAACTTCGGATGCCGCAAACTTATCAGCGATTGCTGAAATCGGGCATTGTAGAAGATTACACCATGGGTTTTGCAAGTTTGACAGGGTTCAGAGCCGGAACTTGCACTGCTTTTTATTTTTTCGACCTGAGCCGAAACCAACGTACTTTATTGCTTATCCAGCCGTTTCAGGCAATGGATGTGACGATGAAAAACCACCTTCAATTAAATCCTGATGAAGCCTGGCAAGTAATTGAAAAACTGATGATTGAAGTGAAAAAGGTGAATGGAACATTTACAAGCCTATGGCACAATGAGTCACTGAAAGATACCGGCCAATGGCTCGGTTGGCGCAAGATTTTCGAAAAAATACTGGAAACAGGATTAAAATACGAACATGAGCTATCCTGAAATTCGCTTCGTAAAAAATACTGATATTGACTACCAGAAATGGGATTTATGCATTGCTGGTTCGCCCTTTGGGATAGTTTATGCAAATAGTTGGTTTCTCGACCGTATCTGCCCTAATTGGGATGCCCTGATTTGGGGCGATTACCTATATATTATGCCTTTGGTAAACAGTAGCAAATTTGGAATCAGTTACATTTATCAGCCATTTTTCACACAACAACTCGGTATATTTTCAGTTTTTCCAGTTGAACCGGAAGTTGTTAATCAATTTTTGACTCATATTTCTGATAAGTTCAGGTTGACCGACATGAAACTGAATTGGGGAAACGTACCCACAAACGACCGATTTCGGATAAAATCAAACACAAATTATCATTTAGAGCTTCAACCAGAAGCAGGAATCATTCAGGCAAAATACAATACGAACACACAGCGCAATATCCGAAAAGCCATTCAAAATAAAGTTAGCATTTCACTTGTTTACGACATTGTATCATTCATCGAATTTACGCGGTCCAATTTGAAAGATAAATCACATGAAGTTCAGGATAAACACTATTTAGCTTTGCAAAAGGTTATTAGTCATTCACTCGATCACCAGTTCGGCGAAATTTACGGAGCCTATGATGGAGGCAACAACCTGATAGCAGCCGCTTTTTTTGTGAATTCAAATAACCGGAGTATCTATCTGGCTGCCTCTTCAAATGATACTGGAACCATGCAAAGTGCAATGTTTTTGCTCATAGACACTTATATCAGGAACAATGCAGGGGAAAATATGGAGCTTGATTTTGAAGGCTCAAACATTGCCGGAATTGCTCGCTTTTATGCCGGATTTGGCGCAAAACCACAAACCTATTATTCTGTTCACCAAAACAGACTTCCAAAATTACTCCGGATATTTAAACCCTGACTACTGTGACGGGAAAAGGAATCTCCTAAATATCTATAGCACCGTATATTATTGCTGTTAAACGGTCCCAGAATTCGCCGTGACGGGTGCCGGCAACTTGTGTCATTCCTACAAAAATAAGGTTTTCGTGTGGGTCGATAAAAAATTTTGTATTGAAATATCCGCCCCATTCGTAGGTTCCGGGCGATTTTGGGCCGATACCTTTGCCTTGGTCGGTGATCAGCGAAAAGCCCAGACAAAATGTTTCGCCGGGACGCTGACTAATCCCTTTACCCACTTTGTTGAGCGAAAACATTTGGTCTGAAGTCATCATTTCAATGGTTTTTCGCCCCAGAATTTGTTTACCGTTGTACTCACCGTTATTAAGCAACGATTGAATGAAAATGGCATAATCCATCGCTGTCGAAGAAAGTCCACCTCCGCCAGCGTAATGGCCAATATCGGTATTTTTCGGGTAGTCAGTATTGGCAGCCAATCCATCATTTTTAACGATTTCGAACTGGTTGTTGACATCGTACCCATAAATGGGAACCAACCTTGCCTGTTTTTCCTTCGGGAGATAAAAATAGGTATCTTTCATTCCAAGTGGCTCGAAGATATGCTTCTGGAAATACTCGCTTAGTTTTTCGCCCGAAACAACTTCAATCACCCGACCAAGAACGTCCATATTCAGACCGTACATGAAATGGTCACCGGGCTGAAAGGCCAGCGGAACTTCAGCCAGCCGGTTGATGAATTCTTCGGTGTTCCAACTGCTGTGCGACAATCCGACACCCAACATGTGTTTCTTTGCATAAACGGCCTGAATTCTTCCGGGATAAAAGTCACCGTATGCAATTCCTGAAGTGTGGGTTAGCAATTGGCGCAATGTCAGAGGCGATTTGACCGGTACTGTGGTGTAAGTGGAATCCTTTTCGTTGAAAGTATCGAGTACCTGTGTCTTTTTGAATGCCGGGATATAATCCTGAACGGCATCGTCGATTCCCAGCTTGCCTTGTTCGAATAATTGCATGATGGCAACCGTTGTAATCGCTTTGGTCATCGAACAAATGCGGAATATGTCGTCTTTGCGGTACGGTGTTTTTTTGTCAGTTGTCCTGAATCCAAAGGCTTTGTTAAACACAATCTGGTTATTGCGTGCTATGAGGAAAACACCGCCGGGAATGTATCCTTTGTTCACATATTCCTGAATTAACTGATCGATTAACTGAAGCCGTTTTTCAGAGAACCCAGCTTCGATGGCCGATCCTTCATGTAAAACATCGGTTGAATTCTGTGCAATAACCGGTAATTGAAATAGAATCAGCAGGATGAATGCAATCAATTTGAGGCGCATAATGGGCAAAATTAGTGGATGAATAGATTGATTTTGAGAATTGAAAATTAGGTAAATAATTTTGTTTTTATCAGGTGGACGGAGAGAAAAAAAAGCTTGTAGGAAGCATGGGGCATGGGGCAGAGAGCATGGGCAAATGGTAAACCGGAGACCGATTGCCGGGAACTAAAAATCTACAGATCGTCTTGTTCAGCTTTTGCCCGAACCTTATTTCGAATACTGGTTGCAGCAACAGCAATGAATAGGGTGATAACCAATTACAGTAACGTATTTGTCGAATTCGTAATGGCAGCAATTCAGGTTTTTTGTTCCATTTAGTCTGATTTGTTCAGCAAAACTAGCATTCCGGAATCAAAAAAACGAACATAAATAAAAAATGCCCCCAAATTGGGAGCATTTTTTATTTAGTCGAAAATTTTCAAGCAAATTAACTGCTTATTTTTTTTCTGGAGTAGCAGCTGGTTTTTTAGCTGGAGCTACTTTTTTCATGTTCATTTTTTTGTCTTTTTTCACTTCAGCTGGTTTAACGGCTGGAACTACTTCAGTTTTAGCTGGAGCTACTTCAGTTTTAGCTGGTGCTTTTTTAGCTGGTGCTTTAGCTGGTGCCTGAGTTTGGGCTGTTCCTACAATTGCTAAACTCAAGGCGAATACGAATAATAGAATAAACTTTTTCATGATATTAATTTTTAAAATGGTGAATATTTATGATCCAAAGGTACGGTTGAGAATTCCTAACAAACGTTATTGACTTGTTAATGCGTTGTTAAAAATTTCAGTCGCATGGTTCTGATTTTTTTTGTTTTTAATTTGTAATGAATTCAAAATCAGTTACGAACATTTTTCGTGCTCCAAAAACTACTTGGTTTTTTTAACTACCGGAGTTGCTGCTGTTTTTTTTGCGTGATGTTTTTTTGCTTTCGCAGAAGTTGTGTTGGTAGCGGTGTTCGATTTTGTCGAAGCGGTTACGGTTTTTTCTGTCTTGTTTTTTGCAACTGTTTGTTTTGTTGCTGCATTGCTTGTAATTGTCATAGTCAATGCCAGTGCGAGTACTAAAAGAATAGTTTTCATGTTTCTAATTTTTTATGTGTTTATTAACGAATCAAATGTATGGCACGAAAAACCAAACAGGGGTTATCGACTTGTTAATGTGTTGTTAAAAGTTATTCATCTCCCGTTTTTATTGAATATCTTTACTGAATAACAATTTGTAGGTCTCAGAAATATTCAGGAACGATGAAACTTCGAATACGTTTTGACAAAAAAGTCCGCCGGTTTTTACTCACAACAACCGCAATTGCGTCTATGGTCGGATTGCTGGTTATTCAGGTGAATTGGCTGATGGAATCGATTAAAATGCAGGAGGCGATATTTGCAAAAGGGGTTAACATGGCCCTTAGCAAAACGGCTCAAAGCATGGCTGAAGATGAAGAGTTGAATACTGCCATGCAAAGTAGCATTGAAAAAGATAGCCTCATCAATTCACAGGAAGTTTTCACACAACATATTATTTCACGACTTGATTCAACCGTTAGGAAAGAACTCGAATTGTACCATATTAACCTCGACTTTCATTTTTTACTGATAAACGGAGAAGATACTTTGTCGTTAAAGCCTGATTCAAAGGTTAAAAATGGAGAATTGTTTCATCACTCATTTAGTTCACCTGATCCGGACAACGGCATAGATCTGGCCATTCATTTCCCGGGACGAAGCTCCTTTATCATGAAGCGTATCGCAATGATGTTCGCGGCTTCAGTTTTGTTGATCTTGTTTAATCTGGTTTGCGTCATTCTTATTTTGGGTTATTACCTGAGAGAGAGATCGTTTGCAGAACATGTTAAAGACATGATCGGGAACCTGACACATGAATTTATGACTCCTATTTCATCCATTTCGCTGGCTGGTAATATGATTTTGAGCCGCAGTCAGAAATCGGGTGATGCTGCCACCAGCCAGTATGCAACTGTAATTAAAGAGGAAAACAAAAAGTTGCAACGGCAGGTTGACATGCTTTTACAGCTTGCTGCGGTTGAAAACAGTGGATTTGACTACAACAAGGTGAAGGTAAATATACATGATGTGATTAACGAAGCAATCACTTCCATGGAATTTCAATTGAAACAAAATGAAGGTGAAGTGGAATGTACTTTTCAGGCTGAAAACCCAAATGTTTTGGCCGATAACATGCATCTGGTGAACGTTTTTATGAACCTGATTTCGAACAGCATTAAATATTCGGGTGATAAGCCGTTTATCCGGATCGAGACAAAAAATACCGATCATAAAATTCTAATTTCAGTGATTGATAATGGTATTGGGATTCATAGCCGCGAATACAAGCGAATTTTTGAAAAATATTACCGGGTTTCGACAGGTAATATGCACAATATCAAAGGTTTTGGTATCGGTTTGTATTATGTGAATACAGTTGTTAAGGCTCATCAGGGAGTAATTACAGTTAAAAGTGAGCCTGATAAGGGAAGCGAGTTCAGCATTGTCCTTCCTGTTTGTGATTAAATATTTAAAACAACAACACAATGAGCCGGATTGTAAATATTTTATTGGTAGAAGATGATCTCAATCTTGGGTTTTTACTTGCAGAATTCCTTGAATCAAAAGGCTTTTCAGTGAAACTTTACCGCGACGGAGTGACTGCTTTTGCAGGATTTCAGAATGGAAATTTCGATTTCTGCATTCTGGATGTTATGTTGCCAAAAATGGACGGTTTTACGCTGGCAAAAAAGATTAAAGTGCTGAATGTGCAAATTCCAATTATGTTTTTGACTGCCCGGTCGCTTAAGGAAGATAAGATGAAAGGATATGAAATAGGTGTTGATGATTACCTTACCAAACCTTTTGATGAGGATGAGTTATTCTATAAGATAAATGCTATTTTAAACAGAAGCAGCATTTCGAAAATGCCCGGCGACGATATTTTTCAAATTGGAAGGTTCAGTTTCGATTTTCAGAACCAGTTACTCCAAATTGACAGCGAACAGAAACGATTGACCGAACGAGAGAGCAGCATTCTGAAAGTCTTGTGCCTTTCGAAGAACAAAGTAATACGCCGCGAACAAATTTTGACTGCCATTTGGGGTGAAAACGACTATTTTGCCGGGCGCAGCCTGGATGTTTTCATCTCTAAACTCCGAAAATATTTAAGTACCGATCCTTCTATCCGAATCGAAAACATTCCAAAAGTTGGCTTTATTTTACAGGATTAAAAGAATAAATTATTTTTTGGTTCTGATTTACACTTAAATTGTAGGCCAAAGAAATTCCGGACGAAGAAGAAAACCTTATTCTTTAAGGCAACCTTCGTAGAAATTGAAGGTGAAGGAAGCTTTAACCTTATTACCTTATTGATTTACAGATAGATTAATAAGAGTGAATCTTGTTGCGATTATGATTGCTACTAAGGTTTCTAAATGGGAACCTTGTGTTACAAACGCAAAACAAACAAACCCTCGTTACCGCTTCGCTCAAGCGAGGGAGAGGGCAGGGATTGTGTAGGCTTAAGTTTTAAACGGATCACAGATCCGAAGTTATGAGGTGCAGATTGCAAATCTGCACCAGCAGCTACGACATAAGTGCATATTCAGAGCAGCAAGGATAAACGAAATATTTAAGTCTCCAAAAGCCTGGTAAGCCTTCTGGCGAATGGGAACACTCATGAATTCGACCATGGCCAAATCTTCGGCTTCCTTTTGTTTGCCATCGGTCAGCAATTGCCTGATTTGTCCTAAGTATTTGGAAGCTCCCTTGTGCGAATAATCGTGTGGTTCTCCCGTCCAAAGTGTTTCTTCATTAAACTGAATCCGGTCGTTTTCAACCCCGCCGAAAATCATCGCGCCCAACTGCCCGTTCCCGATTGGCAAGGCCTCCGTCCATTTCTGGGCAGGTTTGGTGTACCAAAGTTTTAAGTTATTTGGTTTCTCTTTTGCGGAAATAAAAATCGTACTTGACAAGAAAACGAGTAGGATAAACAGAATTTTACCTTTCATCAGGTTTAGGTTTATGGATTACGAGAGGTCGAAATTAATGAATTATCAGGGATACCTGTCCTGTGCCATGCTGTCTGACAGAAAGGGAAAAACGGTTTGAATGAGTCTTTTTTCAGGATTTTTGATCACCAATGATGTGAGTTTGAAAGAAAAAACGGATATTTTGCAAAATTGTTATATATCAGTATTTTGCAAAATTGAATATTCTAGTTTTGCACAGAGGTAGGGTAATTTTGTTTTGTACATAAAAAGTTACGTTTCAGAAGAAAGCGATTTCAGATGATGCGCCTGTGTTTTATCCAGCTAATTCTAGAGTTGCAAACCCAAATTTTTTATGGTCATATAATGAAAATGAATTTTCACCGTTTGTGTGAAAAAGATACATAATGATCAAAAGAAAAATTCAATTCTACCTCCTTGTTATTTTCTGCCTTGTTATTATTTCCTGCCAAAAAGAAAAATTTACAACCAGTGGTGATTTTAAACTTCAATTTTCGACTGATACTGTTTCTTTTGATACCATTTTTACAAGTATCGGCTCTGTCACCCAACGGTTTACAGTCAAAAATCCGGGTAAATATTCCGTAAGAATATCCAGGATATTCCTGGCTGGTGGAGAGAAATCACCATTTCGCTTAAACATAAATGGAGTGGGAGGCAATGAAGATCATGATGTTACAATCTCTTCAGGAGATAGCATTTATATATTTGCTGAAGTGACAGTCGATCCAACCGGACAAAATAATCCCATGATCATCAAAGACTCGATTGTTTTTGAATTAAATGGAAACATTCAGGATGTTAATCTAACTGCATTCGGACAAGATGTTCATCTTTACAAAGACGACGTACTTACTACTCAACATTGGGAAAATGATAAACCATATTTGATTTACAATTCAATTTTGGTTGGTTCGTCCGAAACCTTAACGATTGATCCGGGTTGCCGCATCTATTTCCACAAAGGGGCCAGTTTGTTTGTGAAAGGAACTTTATATGTGAAAGGAACTTTTGAGGAACCGGTAAAATTATTGGGTGACCGTTTGGAGAAGGATTATGCTGATGCTCCGGGGCAATGGGGAGCATGGAAGGTGCTTGAGGATAAAAGTAAATACATCTATGGAGGCATTCATTTTTTGAAAGGAAGTAAAGATAATACCATCGATTATGCTGTCATAAAAAATGCGAACAAAGGAATTCAATTGGATAGCATAGGCGTTTCAAGTAATCCGGTATTGGTTTTATCGAATTCGCGAATTGAGAACATGACGTTAAATTGTATTGATGCACGGACAACAAAACTGAAAGCCTTCAACTGTATTTTTGCCAATAGTGGTTCGTATAGTGTTGCGCTGTGTTTTGGTGGAAATTATGAATTCGATCACTGCACTGTAGCTAATTATTTTAGGCTGAATAACCGGAAAGAACCAGCTCTGATACTGAATAATTACTATACCTACGGAAGCACAGTGTATGCTTACGACCTTACAAAAGCCTATTTCGCGAACTGCATTATTTATGGAAGTATGGACAATGAAATAGCACTTGACAATGTCGAGGGAGCTCAGTTTAATTACCGGTTTCAGAATTGTCTGTTAAAAGCCAATTCATCTGTCTTTTCAAAAGATCCGGCATTTTTGGGTTCCATTTTCAACAAAGATCCATTGTTTACTGATATTTCAAAAAATGATTGTTCTATTGATTCCCTGTCTCCGGCTAAAAATGTAGGAGACAGAAATATTGCCATCCAATTTCCAACCGATTTAAACAATTATTCCCGATTTGCAGACGAAGGCCCGGATTTGGGAGCTTTGGAATGGAAGCCATCAGGCAAAAAGAAAGAATGAAAACTGTTTCCCTGAAGAAAATGGATTAAAGATTTAAGTTTTCCAGCGAACGGTTCTCATTTGAACTTCAGGTTTGGAAATTTATTTCTGACTTCGGAAATTACTTCATTTTTGGTGTATGTTTCTCCTTCTTCACTTACTTTTAAAGCCGAATCAATGGCTTCATTTTCTTCTTCGGACAATTTATATTGGTTTGCCGATTTGAGAATTTCCAGTAACTGATGGTAAACTCTTTCAAACTCTGCTTCATTCAGACTATCAATTTATTTGATGATTTTATTTTTGAGTTCCAGCGAATTCATAAGCATTGTTTTTTAGCAAAATTAGCATTTATTTGCCTTGTATGGAGCAGAGATTCTGTCCTTTTTTGGAGAAAGAAGAAATCCTGAAATGAAAAAACCGCCTTCCCGTAGAAAAGCGGTTCCGATTTATAGAGAGTAAGCAACCGACCTGTCCCAAGGAACAGTACTGAGGCTTACGAAAACCGCACCAACAATAGTTGGCACGATTATGGAGCCCCTCCTAACCTCCCCGAAGGGGAGGGATTTGGGAATATCGTTGAATAAATTCACTAAACATTTTTAGCAGCAGTCCAGTTCTCCCCCTTGGGGGAGTTAGAGGGGGCTTCTATTTTATCTCCGATCCGTTTTTAACGAGCGAAACAGGTGTCACAAATTTCAGCGAACCATCGGTATCCTGCGCCATCAATATCATTCCCTGCGATTGGATTCCTTTTAGTTCTTTGGGTTCGAGGTTCACCAAAATGCTCACCTTCTGGCCAATGATTTCTTCAGGATTGTAATATTCGGCAATTCCTGAAACAACAATCCGTTTGTCTATTCCGGTGTCGATGGTCAGTTTCAGCAGTTTTTTGGTTTTGGGCACACGCTCAGCTTCCAGAATGGTTCCGGTGCGAATGTCCATTTTGTTGAAATCGTCGAAGGTGCAGTTTTCTTTAGCCGGCGCTACAATTGCATTGGCAGCTTCGTTGGCTTTTTTGGTAGCCAGCAGCTTGTTTACCTGCTTTTCAATCACTTCATCCTCAATTTTCTCGAACAGCAATTCCGGAGTATTCGTTTGATGACCTGCTGGCAGCAAATCGGTGCGACCCAGGTTGCTCCAGTTCAGTTCGTCCATATTCAGGAAAATGCGCAGTTTATCCATGCTGAACGGAAGGAATGGCGCGAAAATAATCGTCAGGTTGGCGGTGATCTGCAAACATACGTTCATGATAGTTTCAACGCGGGCCGGATCAGTTTTTACCACTTTCCATGGTTCTGCATCTGCCAGGTACTTGTTGCCAAGGCGAGCTAAATCCATCGCATATTTCAACGCTTCGCGGAAACGGTATTGGCCAATACTTTTCTCAACTTCAGCTTTAATGATTGAAATTTCGACCAAAGCCGCCACATCAGTTTCAGAGAGTTCACCGGCTGCAGGAACTTTTCCGTCGTAATATTTTTGTGTCAAAACCAAGGCCCGGTTGACAAAATTGCCAAGCACGGCAACCAGTTCGTTGTTATTTCGGGTTTGGAAATCTTTCCAGGTAAAATCGTTGTCTTTGGTTTCAGGAGCATTGGCGGTCAGCACGTATTTCAGTACATCTTCTTTGCCTGGAAATTCTTCCAGATATTCGTGCAGCCAGACTGCCCAATTGCGTGAGGTCGAAATTTTGTCGCCTTCGAGGTTCAGGAATTCGTTGGCAGGAACGTTTTCAGGTAAAATATACGAACCTTCAGCTTTCAGCATGACCGGGAAAATAATGCAATGGAAAACGATGTTGTCTTTTCCGATGAAATGCACCAGTTTGGTTTCAGGATCTTTCCACCATTTTTCCCATTCAGGAGTCCATTCTTTGGTGGCGGAAATGTAGCCAATCGGAGCGTCGAACCAAACGTAAAGCACTTTCCCTTCAGCTCCTTCAACCGGAACCGGAATTCCCCAATCGAGGTCGCGGGTTACGGCACGTGGCTGTAACCCACCGTCGATCCATGATTTACACTGACCGTAAACGTTCGATTTCCATTCTTTGTGACCGTCCAAAAGCCATTCCTTCAGCCAGCCTTCGTATTGGTCGAGTGGCAAATACCAGTGTTTGGTTTCCTTCAGTTCCGGCGTATTTCCGCTGATCATCGATTTTGGGTTGATCAGCTCGTTTGGACTCAACGATGTTCCACAGCTTTCACACTGGTCGCCATAAGCGCGCTCGAAACCGCATTTCGGACAGGTTCCGGTAATGTAACGGTCGGCCAGAAATTGCTTGTTTTCGGCATCGTAATATTGTTCCGAAGTTTTTTCAATGAATTTTCCATCCTGATACAATTTCAGGAAAATTTCGGAAGCAGTTTGGTGGTGAATCGGATCGCTGGTCCGGGCATAAATGTCGAATGAAATTCCGAAACGCTGGAACGAATCTTTGATCATGCCGTGGTATTTGTCCACGATATCTTGCGGGGTAACTCCTTCATTCTTAGCTTTGAGGGTAATTGGCACGCCATGTTCGTCAGACCCGCCGATAAAAGCCACTTCTTCGCCATTCATCCGGAGGTAGCGGGCATAAATATCAGCAGGAACATACACGCCGGCGAGGTGGCCGATGTGAACAGGGCCGTTGGCATATGGCAAAGCGGAAGTAATGAGGGTACGTTTAAAGTCTGTCATTGCAATTGATTTTATTGAGGGTGACAAAGATAAAGGAAAATTTGAACCGGAAGGGAAAAGTGTTCAGTCACAGTCGCGGTAATCATGGCCAATCATATATTTTTGAGATTTTTAAGCATCTTTATATCCAGTTCAATTTCTTTCAGACTCTGTTCTTTCTCCTGTTTCCTTTGCTCCAATTTGAATTTTTCAAACTCTGTTCCTGACTTTTGAACTGCCAATTCATGGCTTATTTTTCCTGCATGGGCAAGTAGTTCCCGTCCGTTCAATTGAAGAATCGAATCGAGACGATTGATCCAGTCGGACATGTACATTGGAGTGTGCTGTTGCGCCATGGTTTCGGCAAAGGCCAGGTATTGTTCTACAAGTAGGCCAAGTAACCTGATTTCGTCTTCGTTGAGGTAGTTTTTTGCAATGCTCACATCGCTTTTTTTGATCGAGAGAGCTTCTTTTTTATCGAATGATTGCATGCCCATCAATGGGTGTGAGGCATCGACCCGGCGATAAACCAGTTCAGCCGCTGTTTGCTGGCTGATTGCCCAAAGCAACTTGTTTTGTATAATTTTGAAGAATTCAATTGTTTTTTCGTCTTTCGGATTGTAATCAATGCTTGTGGAATAAATGTCTTTTATTTTCTGGTAGAAGAACCTTTCCGACAGTCGTATTTCACGTATTCGTTCCTGCAATTCGTTGAAATAGTTCATTGAATTACCAGTTTTGAAACGCTCATCATTCAGGGCAAAGCCTTTGATGATGTATTCTTTCAGCCGTTGGGTTGCCCAAATACGAAATTGCGTGCCTTGGGGCGATTTCACCCTGTAGCCGACTGAAATGATTACATCAAGGTTATAGAACCTGACTGTTTGTTCTTGTGTTTTACCCTGAATTGCTCCGTGCTGAGTGGTATGTCGGAAATCCCGACATACCACTTTCTCATTCAGTTCCTCCTCGTTGAACACATTCTGAATGTGCTCAGTAATGGTGGTTCTACCTTTTCCAAACAAGGTTGCCATTTGTGCTTGCGTTAGCCAAACAGTTTCTTCTTCGAGCCGGACATCAATTTTGATGGTTCCTTCGGAGTTTTGGTAAATGATGATTTCGCCGTTATCCATAATTGGTAATTTTGATGCAATTTAATCAAATAAGGCTAGCTTTTCTATTCTTTCTACCGTTTTTCCTTCCTCCGATTTCCCTTTTCAGTATATAATTTCAGTATTTGTTTGCTATTTTCCTGCCGCTTGTTCTTTGGCTGTATAAAAGAAAAATTCTTCGGTAGGCCGGATCTGTATTGTTCCACTTCCGCCGCTGCCAGCCCAGCCCATTGCCGATGGACCTGAATGAGCGTTGTCTCCGTCGCGTCCATTCGGGTTTCCGTGTCCGCCAGTGCCACTTTAATATGTGGAGAAGTTTTTCTGTCAATTTATTGAAATGGCTCTTCTATATTTTACTTTTGATCCCTGATCCAAAAAATAGCTATGGAATTTCTTTCCTCCCTCCAAATTAGCGGGTTCGAATGGTTTATCATCGTGGTTTGCGGAATGCTGATTGGAATGTCGAAAGTGGGCGTTCCGGGCGTTTCGATGATTGTGGTACCTGCCTTGGCCTTTATTTTTGGAGCCAAACAATCGACCGGAGTATTGCTGCCTATACTAATGATGGCCGATATTTTCGGGGTTGCTTATTACCGCCGTCATGCCAACTGGAATCACCTGATTAAAGTGTTGCCATGGGCTGTCGTTGGACTCTTAATCGCACTGTGGATAGGCGAGATAGTAAACGACAAGCAATTCAAAAATCTGATTGCCATCCTGGTATTTCTAAGTATCGGATTGTTGTTGTGGCAGGACAAGCGAAAAGGCACTCAGCTTTTTCCTGACAAATGGTGGTTTGCGGCATCGATGGGTATTCTGGGCGGTTTTGCAACCATGATCGGCAATGTGGCTGGTCCTGTTTTTGCCATTTACCTGCTCGCCATGCACCTCCCTAAAAACAGTTTCATTGGCACAGGGGCGTGGTTTTTCATGATCATCAATTTTTCCAAATTTCCGCTTCAATTGTTTGTCTGGAACAACATCAGCACCGAAACACTGATGATCGACCTGATAACTTTACCTGCCATTGCGCTGGGCGCTTTCATCGGATTCAAAGTGGTAAAAATTATTCCTGAAAATACCTATCGTGGATTTGTTATTGCCATCACTGTTATTTCAGCTTTCTTATTATTGCTGTAAAAGCCTATTTTATGGTCTGCTGAAAAATATCTTAAGTATTGATAATAAATAGTATAACAGACAATTTAAAAGAACGAAGTGCAAGCATTTTAAAAGGAATATCGAAAAAAGCTTGTACTTGAATTTCTCAGTCAGCTCAAAAAAATATCCCAGAGGGATAAAATGTTTATAGAAGATGGGTAATACAAGTGAATATTCAACCCCAGCCGGGGTTGTACAACTTTCGAATCATCATTTTCTATAAATATATGACCTCTCTGAGGTCGTTTTATACCTCTTTAAGTTTTTCAGCAGACCCTAGTTACGATGACCGTCATTGCGATCCGCGATGCATGAAGCGGGAAGCAATCTGTTGATAGTTGCAATACATCGTTTAATCAGTCCTCGGTGTGCTATCAGATTGCCATGTCCTCCTTCGTCGGACTAGCAATGACGCTCCTCTAACGTCGTCATTGCGAACGCGAGGCACGAAGCGGGAAGCAATCTGTTGAAATTAGCATTACTTCGTTTTAACCTTCTATCGGTATGCGGGCAGATTGCTTCGTCCGTTTCCGTTTCACTCCAACTCCTCGCAATGACGCTGCGATCATCCGTCATTGCGAACGCGAGGCACGAAGCGGGAAGCAATCCATAGAAAGAAGAACTACTTCGTTTTAACCTACTGTTAGTGTGCTGTCAGATTGCCACGTCCTCCTTCGTCGGACTCGCAATGACGCGCCAATGACAGACCGTCATAGAAATTCAACCGACAGGTCTTTCCATTCCGGATTAAAACCATTAATCAGGTCAAGTTTCTTTTGGCGGGACCCGGCTTTAATTTGTTTCTCCCTGTATATGGCCTCTTCAATCGAAATGAACTCTTCATAGTACACCAATTCTTTTACATTGTATCTGAAAGTGAATGAGTTTTTATACAATCCGGTTCTGTGTTCATACAACCGGTTGCCCAGATTGCTTGTCACTCCTGTGTATAAAACAGTGTGGTTCTTGTTGGTTAAAATGTAAATATAGCCACCTCGTTCCATATTGTATAGTTTGTTTTTTTAAACGGATTCTAAGTATTCGGACAGATTGCTTCATCCTCCTTCGTCGGCCTCGCAATGACGTTCCGCTAACCGTCATTGCGAACGCGAGGTACGAAGCGGGAAGCAATCTGTTAATTGTTGCAATGAAATTAATCAATTACCAAAGCGCAGTGTTTTTAAGAGCTTCACGCAGCGCAGGATCTTTTTCAGCAGCCTCTTTCAGAACCTTTATAATTCTCTCTGTTTTATTCTCTACAGGAGCAAGTGTGGTACGACGGTCATAAATGATAAACCCGATAAGGCCAAAAATCGACATGAGTACCAATCCAAAACCCCACATAAAATAACTGTCGAATTTGTCTTCCAACCTATTTATTTGGAAATGAATATCATCTATCCGCTTGTCTAATGATTCAACTTTGGTTTCTATCCTGACCAATCGGTCGCGATCAGCCTGTGTGTATGCAATAGGCTGTTCCTGTGCTTTCAGGATGAAAACGAAAAATAAAAATGCTATTAGTACCAGAGATCGTTTCATAACCGTATATTTTTTACGAAGTTACAAAAAGTTATTAATAATTGCTGTCATTGCGATCCGCCATTCAGTCCGTCATTGCGAACGCGAGGCACGAAGCGGGAAGCAATCTGTTGAAAGTTGCAGTACTTCGTTTTAATCAGTTGTCGGTATGCGGACAGATTGCCACGCCCTCCTTCGTCGGCCTCGCCCGCCTGCTGCGGCCAGGCAATGACGTTCCAATGACCGTCATTGCGACCGCGAGGCACGAAGCGGGAAGCAATCTGTTGAAATTAGCATTACTTCGTTTTAACCAACGGTGTGCTGTCAGATTGCCACGCCCTCCTTCGTCGGACTCGCCCGCCTGCTGCGGCCAGGCAATGACGCGCCAATGACCGTCATTGCGACCGCGAGGCACGAAGCGGGAAGCAATCTGTTGCTCAATGCTGTCAGCCGTCATTGCGACCGCGAGGCACGAAGCGGGAAGCAATCTGTTGCCAGTTGCAATACATCGTTTAATCAGTCCTCGGTATGCGGGCAGATTGCCATGCCCTCCTTCGCCGGCCTCGCAATGACGCTTCGAATATCAAACAAAAAAAGCGCCATTCCTAAGAACAGCGCTTTCTTTTAAATATTATTACCTACTAATTGTATGCAAAGACGATTGAATAAGTACCTGTATAAATACCCACAGGGTTATCGTCCATACTGCCCACAGTTAAGGTGGCGCCCACATTGACGGCCAGCGACCCGCCTTCGAGTACTCCCGAATCTAAGCCTGGCGGTGGTATGGATTCCCATTGGCTAACCAGCATGGTTTTTGAACTTGATACGTTGGTAAGAACAGAAGCAACCGAAGGCAGTGTAATGGAGAACGAGGCGCCTGTTTGTCCGGTAAGGTAAAAACTGGCCGGATTAAATGCACCGCCACCCAAGGCCAGGGAACCGGTAGCATTCCGAACCCCTTGCGGTGAGATATGAACCTGACCACCTTGATTATTGGGAGCAAAACGACCAAAGTTAAGTTGCGAAGTTTCCGTTGCTGTAAGTCCTTCGATGACCTCCGCAAAAGCCTGGGCGGTAATACTAGCCTGAGCTTCCACCTTTTGAATGAGCATTCCAAAGAACAAAGCGATACTTAAAATCAGTAGCATTAGCTTTTTCATATTGCTTTTGTATTTGGGAAATTGAAAATTAAAGAATTAGGTACTTTATGCTTTTAATTTTAAAAAAAACGCTGCATGGAGCAGCGTTTTTTTTAAGGAAAAAGATATTTTATTCTTGGTCAACTGTTACAGTAAACGGAGCTGTAATATAGTTACCAACCAATTGGTTAGCACCTACATGTAAAGTTGCACCAATGTACACTTCTGTAGTACCCGAAGCCAGTGAAACACCAGTTGCTACTCCAGCAGTAACAGGAAAATTACACGACCAACCATCAACAGTTATATCAGCAGCACCTATTGGTTTGGTACCAGTAGCAGTAGAAACTGCAGTAGTAGTCAAAGGAATAGTAACCTTAAATGTGTGAAGCGGATCACCAGTAACGGTAAATTTAGCAGCTATGGGAGTACCACCAGTTACTACATCAGTACCAATATTAGTAGGTGTAGCAGAAGGAGTAACAACAACAGTTCCACCAGTCCCATTTTTGTATACTACACCGAAATCCATATTAGCATTATTAGTAATATCAAGTGCAGCAGCAACATTGCTTATAGCAGTTGCAGTAGCAGATCCTGTTTGTCCAAAAGAAGTTGCAGAGAATCCAAGGATAACGACTGCAAGTGCGAATAATTTAGTAAAGTTTTTCATAATTTTTGTGTTTTTGTTAATAATTGATTTATTTATTTTGTTAAAATCTTGTAATTGAAATGTTACAATTTGTTTTTTTAGTATAAATGTTTTAGTTGTAGTTTACAGTAACACTGAATAATGTGCCTCCTGCATTGGTTGAATTATATACCCCAGCTACTTGCCCAGCAGTAACATTTAACGTTGCACCAATGCTAAGTATCTGTTGACCACCTGATCCCAAATTTCCACTTGGAGTAGGAGTACTTGTAAAAGCATTAACCGTCATGAAATTAGTACCATCGCTAACAATACATGATGAATTTGGAAAAGAAATTGAATAGTTGTAATTAGCAACTCCTTTAACAATAAAAGAAGCGGCTGTAACAGTTCCACCAATAGCATTACTAACCGTAACGCCTAAAGTTCCAGAACGTGAACCGGCCGGAGTAAGAACCACAGTTCCACCAGTTCCTGCTTGTACAGCAATATTGCCGAAATTCATATCAACGTCTTTATCTATCGAAATTGGAGTAATAATAGTGGCAGCAGAAGAAGCTGTGCCAGTAGCTTGCCCAAACGACGTTGCAGAGAATCCGAGGATTACGACTGCAAATGCGAAAAGTTTTGTTATGGTTTTCATCTTGTTTTTCTTTTATTTTCTTGTTGTTTTTTCTAACTTATCAACCGCTTTTTTTCTTTTCGAGCTAAGTCTTCGCACAAACCATGCCATGCCATGTACCATTTTCATTTTGGTTCGTTTAATCATTTTTTAACTATTCACAACATTACTGACTGTCAGGTTTTTAGATTGTTATTTAGATTGTGTCTAAATTAAAATATTTGGCAGAAATGCACTCAATTCGGGTTTTTTTTCTTCAATAAATTTACAGCATGTAAAAAATTATCAACAAATTATTGAAGCAATTTGGAATTGTTTTTTGGGGATAAATTCAGGGATATTCATCACTGCAATCAGTCCTCGGTGTGCGGACAGATTGCCACGTCCTCCTTCGTCGGCCTCGCAATGACGTTGCCGTCAGCCGTCATTGCGAACGCGAGGCACGAAGCGGGAAGCAATCTGCTGAAAAAAGAGTTGAGTTGAAGTTTATCAATTGTCGGTGTGCGGATAGATTGCCACGACCTCCTTCGTCGGCCTCGCAATGACGCTGCTGCCATCATCCGTCATTGCGACCGCGAGGCACGAAGCGGGAAGCAATCTGTCATTCAATGTTATGCCCGTCATTGCGATCCGCCAGTTGGCGGAGAAGCAATCTATTGTATGCAGAGATTAGTTGAAGTTTATCAGTTGCCGGTGTGCGGACAGATTGCCACGTCCTCCTTCGTCGGCCTCGCCCGCCTGCTGCGGCCAGGCAATGACGCTGCTATTATCCGTCATTGCGAGCGCGAGGCACGAAGCGGGAAGCAATCTGTTGCTCAATGTTATGCCCGTCATTGCGAATGGAGTGAAGCAATCTATTGTATGCAGAGATTAGTTGAAGTTTATCAGTTGCCGGTGTGCGGACAGATTGCCACGTCCTCCTTCGTCGGCCTCGCCCGCCTGCTGCGGCCAGGCAATGACGCTGCTATCATCCGTCATTGCGAACGCGAGGCACGAAGCGGGAAGCAATCTGCTGCTCAATGCTATGACTGTCATTGCGAGCGCGAGGCACGAAGCGGGAAGCAATCTGTTGAAAAAAGAGTTGATTTAAATGATTGATCGGGGGGTGTGCGGACAGATTGCCACGCCCTCCTTCGTCGGCCTCGCCCGCCTGCTGCGGCCAGGCAATGACGCTGCTCATCCCTTTAGGGATAAAATATTTATAGAAAACAGATTCAGTACAAATATGGGTTGTCCCTTTAGGGACAAAACGCTAATATTCAATTTATAAAAGCAATAATGAAATGTTAGTAGCGTACCCAAAGGCACGCTGGTCACTATGTCCTCATTTAATTTCTATAAATATTTTGTGCCGAAAGGCACAGTCGAATAAAACCTTGTAATTTCTTATCTATATTTTTAGTTAGCCTAATTGAAAAACATCCAAATGTATTACCCATAGTATCCGTCATAGAACCAAAAAAAGAGTTGATTTATAAATGATTGATCGGGAGGTGTGCGGACAGATTGCCACATCCTCCTTCGTCGGCCTCGCAATGACGTTCCGCTAACCGTCATTGCGAACGGAGTGAAGCAATCTGTTGAAAAAAGCTATGATTTAAATGATCGATTGGGAGGTGTGCGGACAGATTGCCACATCCTCCTTCGTCGGCCTCGCAATGACGCTGCTGCCATCATCCGTCATTGCGAGCGCGAGGCACGAAGCGGGAAGCAATCTGTTGAAAAAAGAGTTGAGTTGAAGTTTATCAGTTGTCGGTGTGCGGACAGATTGCCACGTCCTCCTTCGTCGGCCTCGCCCGCCTGCTGCGGCCAGGCAATGACACTGTTATCATCCGTCATTGCGAACGCGAGGCACGAAGCGGGAAGCAATCTGCTGAAAAAAGAGTTGCGTTGAAGTTTATCAATTGTCGGTGTGCGGACAGATTGCCACGTCCTCCTTCGTCGGCCTCGCAATGACGCTCCTATCATCCGTCATTGCGAGCGCGAGGCACGAAGCGGGAAGGCAATCCAATGTAAAATGTGATGATTGATAAATGATTTGATAGTTGGCGGACAGATTGCCACGTCGTACCTCCTCGCAATGACGCTCCGAACTTCGTCATTGCGAACGCGAGACACGAAGCGGGAAGGCAATCCAATGTAAAATGTGATGATTGATAAATGATTCGATAGTTGGCGGACAGATTGCCACGTCGTACCTCCTCGCAATGACGCTCCGAACTTCGTCATTGCGAACGCGAGGCACGAAGCGGGAAGCAATCTGCTGAAAAAAGAGTTGAGTTGAAGTTTATCAATTGTCGGTGTGCGGACAGATTGCCACGTCGTACCTCCTCGCAATGACGCTCCGAACTTCGTCATTGCGAACGCGAGGCACGAAGCGGAAAGTAATCTGCTGTAAAATGCAGTATCAACTATTGATTGGTCAAAAAGGAAAGAAAAAAGAGTTTTTTGTGCGATGGAATTAATTCAATACCATTTGCATTAAATGTTCAACCAATTAACTAAGACATCAATTATATGCAAAAACCATGGTGTATGATCCCTGGTACAAACCAGATGCTTGTCCTTGTGCGATGCGGGCTATTCCATTCAATTGGAGAGTTTGATTTCCATCGGCACGCTGTGCATCAAGTTGGTTGTTATTCAATGCAGAAGCTTCAATGGTAAAACCGTTTCCATTATTATCTGATAATTCAGCAGATTTCATTACAACATTGCAAGCGACATCTTTCCCTGAGTTGATTTTAATAGCGCCCAGGTTCACATTTTCATAATTCCAATCCGATTGATTTAGCTGAGCTGTTGCCGTAGAATTGTTAGCACTACTTAAATTAAAACCAGTTACAGCAAGAGAAGAGACACTAACCGCTTCAACTACTTCAGCAGAAACATGTCCGATAGCAACTGTCTGACCATACACTTTTGATCCTTCTAAATTCCAGAAAAAGAATACTGCGATAATCATTATTACTGTTGCTTTCATGATGTCTGATTTTTGAGTGTTTATAATCTCAGTCTGTAAATAATCTTTCAATGATGTAAAGATAAAACAATTATTTTACACTCACATCAAAAGTGTAAAATATTTCTTTACTCTCATAAATTATTTTCATATTAATATATCTGTTCTCAAATATTCTGCATAAAAATCACATATATTCTTTATTTATAGTATTTTACAAATTTTAATAAAATCAATCTCTTCCGAAATGAATATTCTTACACTTTTCGACCAAAAACAACCATAATGTTGATTATAAATCCATTACGTTTATTGCAATGAAAATCTCAAAAACGAGCAAAAGTATATTTATTTTACACGATGATTTTTTTACACGCCAAAATTCCCAAAATCTACTCATTCGATCCCAGAGTATCACTTGAAAAAAATAGTAACCTGAGTTCGATATAAGGAATAGAAATAACAACCTAAAAAAGAGATGATTAACTTTGCTATATGCAATCAATATCAATAGAAAATATTGTCCTGAAACAAAATATTGTCCGTAGGCATCAACATTGTATAAAAATGTATATCTCCTAACGGAGAATGAATATTTAAAATGATTGTACTCTATTGATATTGAATTCCTAACGGAGTAAATAATACCAAATGCAATTCCGAATCAGTCCAAAGTCATTCTGGTATAATGCCGATGAATAGAAATGTTAAGACCAATCGAGTGAGCGAAGATTGGACTGTTACATTTCTTCAATCGGTATAAAACATTCTTTCAACTTTTTTATCCCGAACTCAGGTTAGTAATGAATTAGGAGTTGATGGGAAATGGGAAAGGAGAAAAGAAGCTCAGAATAAACTGATCTGGAAGTACAAGGAAGAAAATCGATTGTCAATTAATATTGACAAAAGGATAACAGGGTTGCAGGTATAAAAAAAGTAAAAACGAACGCAAAACTGTCGTAATAGGTGAGTTAACAACACAAAAAAAAGACGAAAAGATTGGGTGTACGACAAAATTCCCTTTTTGGTGTTTCTTTGTGATTTTGTTACCTGAAGGCAAAAATTTTAAAGCAACAAAAATTTAGGTACTGATGTTTTTGATCCAAACAGTAGATGAAATTTTTACCAATAATATTCAACCCGTTTCGGGTTGCGGCCTTTGGTCGCTCATTAACCTCCAATTTCATTGGAGGTCATTAACATTTAACCCATACGGGTTAACTACCGCTACCCTTTTGATTAATGGACTTTTCCATAACTCCGAAGGAGTTTAATGTTAATCACCCCCAGTTGCAACTGGGGGAAAAGATATTTATCACAGAACGCAACCCGAAACGGGTTGAATATTCATACGTTTACCACCAATATAGTAAACACAAAAGCACTAAGGTTTAACAAAGCAATAGATTACAAATTAGAATAGTTTTTTCGTTTTTGGAATTTTGTCGTACACCCAAAGATTTTGAGTTAAACTTTTCGTCATTTTTCAATAATAACAAGATAAAACAGAATGTAAGTGGAGAGCAAAGAAATTGCTATGCATATTTCGCCTCAACCACAAGCTGACAAACAAGAAGCGGCAATTAATAATCTGACTAATATTGGGAGAGGATGAGTCTAAACAATCCTGATCTTAAAATCCCTTACTTCGACCAGATCGCCAATCCGTAATTTGGCACGCTTGCGACTTTCCTGTTGACCGTTTAGATATACAATACCATCCTCAACCATCAGTTTTGCCTGGCCGCCAGACTCACTCACCCGCATAATCTTCAATAGTTTAATCAGTTCAATGTATTCCTGACCCTTTAGTTCGTAATAGCCTCCCCTATCCCCTCCTGAAGAGGGGGATTTTTGATTTTCCATATTCGATAGTTATTTGTCAGATTGTTAAGAACATTCACTGCCAGGCCTCTCCCTTTTGGGGAGAGGTTTGGAGAGGGGCTTCAATTTCAATGGCAGCTTGTCAACAACCAGCTGATACGAATGGTCTATCAACTCGAAAACGAGCTTTTGACAAAGCGAACCATCCATCATCACTGTATTCCAAAGTGCTTTGTTCATGTGGTAACCGGGTTGAATGGCCGGACACATTTCACGAAGTTCGATTGCCCTTTGCGGATCACATTTCAGGCTCAAACTCCAGTCGCCCTCCAGATTGGTCAGAGCAAACATTTTGCCCATCACTTTAAAAACCAAAGTTGTTTCATCAAACGGAAATTCCTCGGTAACCCCAGGTTTTGAAATACAATATTCCCTGAAATCTTCGATGTTCATAGCAACAATTTTAGAGTTCAATGTTTATTCTGTCATAGTTATACTCACTTTTTCGATCTGACCCCCCATTGGTGGATTCATCTTCGAAATTTTCACCGTTACTTTTTCAGACTCCGGAAATTGCCTTTTTATACGGCTAATAATCCGTTGAGCCACATGTTCAAGCAAATCAGACGAAATAGCGATTTCTTCTTTTACCACTAAATAGGCTTTCTGGTAATCAAGTGTGTCCTCCAATTTATCGGTCTGAGCAGCTTTATTGCAATCAGTTTCGATTTTCAGATTCACCAGGAAACGGTTACCAGCCACTTTCTCTACCTCAAAATGCCCGTGATAAGCATAAAACTCCATTCCTTCAATTTCGATCAGCGCCATTTAAGTATTTACAATTAAATGATTTACAATTTACAATTTAGTGTCAGCTTGAACCTTTGTGACCTTTCGGTCTCCGAAGTACTCCCTTCAGTACGCTTCTTTCGATACGCTACTCAGGAACCATCGCTACTCATGGAGCGGCTCTTCGGTCTTCGGACTTCCGTCTCCGGTTTCCTATTTTCAGGAAGCAAAATTAATTTTATTGTTTTGGAAATCAATTTTCAAACTCATGAATATCTGATAGCTGAAATCATTTTATACTTTTGCGAGTAATCCCATTCACAAAAGTGATTTTTTAAACAGAAAAACAATGAGCGAACATACAATCGAAAATGACAATGTGGTGAAATCGAATAACTTTATTCACCAGATTGTTGAAGAAGAGATAAAAGCCGGTAAAAATAACGGACGTGTACACACCCGGTTTCCTCCGGAACCCAATGGTTATCTGCACATTGGTCATGCAAAATCAATTTGCCTGAATTTTGGTACCGCTCAGAAATACAACGGCTTGACAAACCTTCGGTTCGACGATACAAACCCCTCGAAAGAAGAAACCGAATATGTTGATTCCATCAAAGAGGATGTCCGTTGGCTTGGATTTACTTGGGATGACCGTGAATATTACGCCTCCGATTATTTCGATCGGCTTTTTGATTTTGCAGTCAAATTGATTCAGGAAGGGAAAGCATACATAGACGATCAGGATGCTGAAACCATTAGCAATCAGAAGGGTACACCAACTCGTCCCGGAACAGAAAGTCCATTTCGCAACCGTTCGGTAGAAGAAAATCTTGACCTTTTTATGCGAATGAAAGCTGGAGAATTCGACGAAGGCCTTCGGGTCTTACGTGCCAAAATTGATATGACATCGCCCAACATGCACATGCGTGATCCAATACTTTACCGGGTCATGAAAGCGCCACATCACCGCACCGGCGACAAATGGTGCATTTACCCGATGTACGATTTTGCCCATGGACAGTGCGACTATTGGGAAGGAATTACCCAATCAATATGTACCCTCGAATTTGAAGTTCACCGCCCGCTATATGACTGGTTTATAGATCAGTTAAAAGACTCTGATTACCGACCACGACAAATTGAGTTTTCGAGGCTGAACCTCAACTACACGGTAATGAGCAAACGTAAATTGCTCGAATTGGTGAAAGACAATCATGTTACTGGTTGGGATGATCCGCGCATGCCCACTATCTGTGGATTACGTCGCCGTGGTTACACGCCCGAATCGCTTCGAAATTTTGCCGAACGCATTGGGGTAACAAAAACCGACGGAGTAACTGACGTTGCACTTCTGGAACATGCAATTAGAGAAGACCTGAACAAACGTGCCCAGCGAGTGATGGGTGTTCTAAATCCGTTGAAAGTTGTAATCACCAATTGTCCGGAAGGCGTGGTTGACCAAATGGAAGCCATTAATAACCCGGAAGATCCAACCATGGGAACACGATTGGTGCCATTTACCCGCGAATTGTACATCGAACGTGACGATTTTATGGAAGAACCGCCAAAGAAATTTTACCGTTTGTCGCCCGGTACCGAAGTTCGCCTACGGTATGCCTATTTCATTACCTGTAACGAAGTGGTGAAAGATGCCAATGGTGAAATCACCGAAATACATTGCACTTACGATCCTGCTTCACGAGGTGGTAATTCACCAGATGGCCGTAAAGTAAAATCAACTATTCACTGGGTTTCAGCTACCGAGAATGTGGAAGCTGAAGTTCGATTGTACGACCGCTTGTTCACTGACGAAGAGCCTGATGGCCACAAAGACATCGACTTCAAGGAATTTATGAACCACGATTCGTTGCAGGTATTGCCAAAATGCTACATCGAACCATTCGTGAGAGAGGCCAAAGTACTGGATCATTTTCAATTCGAACGATTGGGTTATTTTAATGTCGATCAGGATTCAACTCCTGAAAAGCTTGTTTTCAACCGAACTGTTCAGTTAAAAGATACTTGGACCAAAGTTCAGCAGAAGTAGAAAAAAGACGGGAGACGGGAGTCAGAAGTCGGAAGTCGGGAGACAGAAGACCGGAGACCGGAGTCGGAAGTCTGAAGAGAAACTGATAACAAAAAATACCGAAAGGGTGGAATGAAAATTCTACCTTTTTTTAATGCCTGATTTCTCAAAAGGCAATTTGCTTGTGTACCATTGATTTTTCCGCTTTAAATTTAATCCTCTATCTTTGCCACCGGAAACTTATCCTCAACATTATGCCATTTTCGTCATTCGGATTATCTCCATCTTTGCTAAAAGTTCTGGCTGATCAGAATTACACCAAGCCGTATCCTATTCAGCAACAGGCTATACCAGCCATTCTGAGCCGCAAAGATGTTTTAGGCATCGCCCAAACCGGCTCGGGTAAAACTGCCAGTTATGTGCTGCCCATTTTAACGAACCTGCAAGGCCAGTCGGAAACAAAAAACAGGCACGCTCGGGTTTTGGTATTGGTACCAACGCGTGAACTGGCAATACAGGTGAGAGAAGTATTCGTTGTGTTTGGATCATGGCTTCCGGTGCGGATTAAAACGCAGGCAGTTTTCGGCGGAGTGTCAATTAACCCGCAAATGATTGGTTTGCAGGGAGTGCATGTCCTTGTGGCTACACCTGGAAGGTTGTTGGAACTGGTAGATTCGAATGCGGTTCATTTATCAGAAATTGACACTTTGGTGTTGGATGAAGCCGATAAAATGCTGAATCTTGGTTTTCAGGAAGAAATGAACCGCATTATTTCCCTTCTTCCTATAAGGCGGCAAAACCTTTTATTTTCGGCAACTCTAAGTAATGAGGTTGCCAATATCAATCAGATTTTATTGCATGATCCTGTAGTGATTAAGATCGATCATGAACGAGAAAATATCGAACTGATAGAACAATTGGGCTATTTTGTTCAGGAGGAAAAGAAAGGTCCACTCTTACGCTACATCATAAAGCACAATAACTTACAACAAGTGTTGGTTTTTACTTCATCGGTTTACAAGGCCGATAATGTTGCAGATAAACTCCGGAAAAACGGCATTGATGCTGCTGCAATTCACAGTAAAAAGAGCCAAGGCGCCAGAACCGATGCTTTGAGTAAATTCAAATCAGGTCAACTTCGGGTGTTGGTGGCAACCGATTTGTTGGCCCGTGGCATCGATATCGAATTTTTGCCTCATGTAATCAACTACGAATTACCCCGATCGCCCAAAGATTATATTCACCGCATCGGACGAACCGGTCGCGCAGAGAATCCGGGTGAAGCCATTTCATTTGTAACTCCCGAAGATCAGCATCATTTCCGGATCATCCAGAAAAAAATGGGTAAGTGGGTGACATTGATTGATAGCGAAAACATTGATTTGAAAGGCTTTTAACTATAAGGAAATGAATCGTAGATAAAAGGGAGGAAATTGATTCTTCCCTTTTTTGTTAGATGAAAACAAATATTTATAACATATTGTTTTTGGTATGATTGTTGATGTATTTTCGCTTTTCCATTCTACCATTTCTACAGATAAATTAATCAATCTGAAAACATGAAGATTCTTGTCTGGTTAACCTTCTTATTTCTAATACATTTCATGCTTCAGGCGCAAACTACAATAACAGGAGTTGTTTCAGATTCATCAGATAATCCAATTCCCAATGCAACTGTATATTTATCGAAAACCACATTCGGAGTTTTAGCAGATGCAGCCGGAACATATTCACTAAAAATTCCGCAGAATGGTACTTATGAATTGATCACCTCTTGTGTTGGTTATAAAACTCATTCGCAAATTATTAAAGCTGATGGTGCCGATAAAACGATAAACATTAAACTTCAGGAACGAAAAATTTTAATACAAGAAGTAACGGTTAAAGACAAAGACCGAAATCGACGGAAAAACTATGAACTGTTTAAAATATGTTTTATTGGAGTGACTCAAAACGCACCATTTTGCACTATAGAAAATCCGAAAGACCTGATCGTGTATCGCGAATCTTCCGGAATTAATATGATTGCCTATTCTACTAAGCCGCTGATAATTACAAATTCAGCATTGGGATATAGGATTATTTATCAACTCGAAAATTTCATGTACAACCTAAACACCAAACATTTAAGATTTTCCGGCGATTATTATTTTCAGGACATATCGAATCAAAAAGCAAAAAATTCAAGGACGGACCGAAACCGGCTAATTGCTTATTATGGTTCCAGAATGCATTTCCTGAGGACATTGTTTTCAGATTCCATAAGTCAGGAAAATTTTGAAATGTGCGATTATAGATTAGATTCTTGTGGAACAAGATGGGAGTTAAAAAATTCAATTCAGGGAAGTGATTTACGAAAATTCTCTGATATTGAGCACGTAACACTATACCATCATAACCCTATAGTGATATTTTATTCAAATTGTCATTCGGAACTTTATCCCCTTCCCAATATATTTAGACCTTATACTTATAGCACTAGGATCATTTTTTCAGATTCTATACAGGTGTTTAAAAATGGTTATTATTCTGATTTTCGCAACCTATCCTGGGGTGGCGCCATGGCTAACAGGATTGCCGAAATGCTTCCGTATGATTTTGTACCAAAAACTAAGGGCGAATACAAATCGACACCCAATAAGTGAAATAGAATAAACAATGACTGAGCGCAGAATTTTTTTTGCTATCCGCTGACTATCCGCTGAATTTTTCTATTCAGTGGACGTTCAACCGAAATCGGAACTTTCTCTTCAATCACACTACTGGAATCCAATCCCAGCGCTTTTACATCGTTGATGCTAAACATGCGTGTGAAGGCGTGAAGACCCATAATCATCGTTTCCCATGGCGACAGTTTATAATCCTGGGTCATGACACGATCGAGGTTAACAAACAAGAAATCAGCCGGGAAGTGATGTTTTTTTAACGATTCATAAGAACTTGACAATTTTATTTCACCATTTGCAACCATGTCTTTCAATACCTCTTTAAAGTAAAGATTGATACGCGGTTCGATCTTGAACCCGAGATGGAAATCGACACGGATCAGCGTACCTGGAATAAATTGAGTCACTTCATAACTAAAAGTATCGGGCTCGTCAACCACGTTTACATGCAACAGCCAATAGGTTTCAGCGCGTTTGGGCTGTTTGTTGAAAATGGAATACATTATTTTGGATTCAATCTGGTACAATTCGTTGGCTTTGATGATGTAAACCAGATTGGTAGCTATTTGGGGGATTGTTTTGTCCTTGCTCAGATCTTCAAATAAATGCAGGTACTTATTGACATTTGAAAAGCTAATGTAACGGTTCTTGATACGACGGCCAAAAAACCAACCAAGCATGACGAACAAAAAGGCACATGCCAAAGCAATTGAGAACCAACCACCATTTTTGAATTTATGCAAATTGGCAATCAGGAAGGAGCCTTCGATGGAACCAAACAAGACCACAAGGATGCCCAACAACAAAAAATGAACATTTTTTTCATAGAGGTAATGGATCACAAGCATGGAAGTCATGATCATTGCGATTGTAATCGACAAACCGTAAGCAGCCTCCATATTCGACGACTCCCGAAAAAATAACACCACAAAACAAACAGAAACCCATAAAAGCCAGTTAACGAATGGAATATATACTTGTCCTTTGATTGTGGTTGGGTGCAATACTTTTATTTTAGGCCAGAAATTCATTGAAACAGCTTCACTAATAAGCGTGTAAGATCCGGTAATTAAAGCCTGACTGGCAATAACTGCCGCTGCTGTCGCAATTAGTATTCCGGGGAAAAGAAACCAGCTTGGCATGATTGAATAAAACGGGTTTAAATCTGCTACCGGTTGAGGATGATTCATCAACCAGGCACCTTGACCAAAGTAATTCAGTAAAAGGGATATTTTTACAAAGATCCATGAAATACGGATATTTTTGATTCCGCAGTGGCCAAGGTCTGAATACAAAGCCTCGGCCCCGGTTGTGCAGAGAAATACAGCTCCAAGTAAAATAAACCCTTTGGGATATTGGGTCAGAAAATCGTAAGCATATACCGGGTTCAGGGCATTCACTATTTCGTGGTAAGTGGTAATCTGGGCAAACCCGAGAGCTGATAGCATTGCGAACCAGACAACCATGATAGGGCCAAACGATTTTCCGATGAATTTGGTGCCAAACTGCTGGACAAAGAAAAGTGCTGTGATAATAATCAGGACCACCGGTATCACAGGAATTTCAGGATTAATCATCCTCAAACCCTCGATGGATGAAGACACTGTGATGGATGGTGTGATCACACCGTCGGCCAAAAGAGCGCTCCCACCAACCATGGTCAACACGGCTGCCCAAATCGATTTCTTTTTCATCAGGGCAAACAAAGCAAAAATTCCACCTTCACCATGGTTGTCAGCCCTGAGAGTAATGATCACATATTTAAGCGTTGTTTGCAAAGTCAAAGTCCAGAACACACAGGACAAAGCACCATAAACCAGTAACTTATCGAATTGGTCGGCACCCGAAATAATTGCTTTCACTACATAAAGCGGACTAGTACCAATATCACCAAAGACAATCCCAATAGTAATCAATAGTCCTGCAAAAGAAACTTTGCTAAGAGCTGTATGATGGCTTTTCTCCGACATATCAACAGAATGTATTTTTTTGCTTTTTAAAAGTCAGGCAAATGTACTCAGATTGAGCAAACAATTTTCTACGTGTATTGACTTCATATCTGAAATTTTTAATTTCTTAAGAAAGACAAGTATGAACTGCAATGAAAGATACTTAATTTTGAAGGTCAAATTCCATTAAATTGGATTTTGACCTTCAATTTTTAATACCGTCATTTGTAAAAAAGTACGAATAAATAAACCAATTAAACTATGAAACGCATTTTATTGACCTTCGCCGTTCTTTCCTTTTTTAGCATCAATATGTTTGGGAAAATCATCCTTCCTTCAGTTTTTGCCGACAATATGGTGCTACAACAAAATTCAAATGTGGCCATCTGGGGTTGGTCCGATCCGGGTGAAAAAGTTAAAATTGTTACCAGCTGGAACAATGACACCATTAAAGTAAAAGCCGACAATTCATCGAAGTGGTCAACTTCTATCAAGACTACTGCCGCCGGAGGACCTTATTCTATCCAGATTTTGGGAAGCAGCAAAGTGACTTTGAACAACGTGATGTTGGGCGAAGTCTGGATTTGTAGCGGCCAATCAAATATGGAAATGAGTGTAAACTGGAAGCTCATCAACGGTGAGGAAGATGCTGCAAAAGCTGACAATCCGAATATTCGGATTTTTCATATTCAAAAAATTGGTGCCGAATATCCTCAACAAACCTGCAACGCTACCTGGACTGTTTGTTCGCCTGAAACAATGCGCGCCACCAGTGCGGTTGGTTACTTTTTTGCCCGTGAATTGCAGCAAAAGCTAAACGTTCCGGTCGGAATTATTGTTTCTGCATGGGGTGGTACGCCTGCCGAAGTCTGGATCGAAAAAAGCAGGATTGAAAACAATCCGGTATTGAACAAAGACAAATATGCTGATCATTTCGATTGGTGGCCAGGCAATGCCGGCACTTTATACAATTCGATGATTGCCCCAATTGTTCCTTATGGAATTGCAGGCGCTATCTGGTATCAGGGCGAATCGAACATTGGCAAACCCCAGATCTACTCTTTGCTGATGAAAACATTGATCGAAAATTGGAGAGCAGATTTTAAGAAAGATTTTCCCTTTTATTTTGTCCAGATTGCACCTTACACATACGGACCAAAAGGCAATGCTGAATATTTACGCGAACAGCAGGAACTGGCATCCAAAACGGTTCCAAATACAGGAATGGTTGTAATTTCTGATTTGGTTGATAACGTTAAAGATATTCACCCGAAGAATAAACTCGATGTTGGAAAACGCCTGGCAGCATTTGCACTGGCCGAAAACTACAAACAAAATACAGGCGAATATAAAAGCCCGGCTTACGAATCAATGAAAATTGAAAAGGATAAAGTTCGCCTTTCATTCAGCAATGCCGCTACAGGCTTGAAATGTACCGGGAAAAGTCCTGCAAAATTTATGATTGCGGGTGACGATCAGAAATTTGTGGAAGCAACTGCCAAAATTGAAGGAAATGAAGTAATTATTTCATCAAAACTTGTGAAAACGCCTGTTGCCGTGCGTTTCTGTTTCGACGATGCCACCATGCCCGATGTTTTCAGCACTGGAGGGTTGCCATTGGCTCCTTTCAGGACTGACAAGTGGTAGAAGTGGACTATCGTTTACTTCAATCTTTAATTAATTCAGGAGGAAAAAACCATGATTAATGCAATTATACTCATCAATGCTGAACGGACGAAAATAAATTCGATTGGCGAACAGTTGGTAAATCTGAAGGGAATTACCGAAGTATATTCAGTTAGTGGCCGGTTCGATCTGGTAGCCATCATCCGCTTACCTCACAACGATGATTTGGCTGAACTGATCACCGAAAAAGTAACCAAGGTGGAAGGAATCATCAAAACCGAATCGATGGTTGCCTTCAAAACGCTCACCAAGCAAGATGTTGCAGGCATGTTCGAATTGGGAAACTGATCTGCCAGTTTCTTAATCTCGTCAAAATATAACCATAGATTACACAAATTCTCACAGATTTTAAATTTGTGGCAATCTGCGAAATCTGTGGTTAAACAAACAAAACCCAAAAATTCATCGTGGTTCCATTTCTCGGAGTTGTTTTGATTTCTGTTTTATAAACAAAAAAGGAGTCCCAACTGTTTCTCTGCCATACTCTTATTCAGAAATCAGTTTTACAACTCAAAATTCAGAAATCATGGAACGAAGAAATTTTATTGCCCTTGTTGGAACTTCCCTTGTAGCTGCCCCGGTTTGGTCAAGTGTTTATAGCTCAAATTTGACCGATCAAAAGGCAATCGACAGTGTTATGCCGGATTTACCATATCCTTATAATGCATTGGAACCCGTCATTGATGCAAAGACGATGGAAATTCATTTCACCAAGCATTACAAAGCATATTACACCAATTTTATAGCCGCCATAAAAGATACACCGGCTGCAAATATGGAAATGAAAAACCTCTTTGCTGAAATAAGCAAACAACCTGTAGCCGTTCGAAATAACGGTGGTGGCTATTACAACCATAAATTATTCTGGGAAAATCTAAGTCCAACTAAAACTGAACCTTCCTCTGATCTGAAATCTGCCATTGAGAAGAATTTCAGCACGTTTGATAAATTTAAGGAAGAATTTAGCAATGCTGCGAAGAAACACTTCGGAAGCGGATGGGCTTGGTTGGCTGTCGGTTCGGATGGTAAACTTTTCGTGAGCGACACCCTTAACCAGGATAATCCACTGATGGATTTGGCCGATAAAAAAGGAACTCCGCTCTTGTGCCTCGATGTCTGGGAACATGCCTATTACCTTCAGTACCAAAACCGAAGAGCCGAATATGTTGATAATTTCTGGAATATCGTGAACTGGGATACTGTGAGCAAAAGATACGCAAACAGATAATAAATAAGGTAATTACTACATGCTATTCAGTGAGCGGGCAACTTGAAGTCGTCCGCTCGCTAAGTTTAAGAACCAGTTCATCGGTAGTTTTTTTATACCTTTCGCAAATCAAAAAAAAGAAGCCATGATCGAAAAAATAGCAATCATCGGAGCCGGAAATCTGGCCACCCAACTGGCAATTGTATTGACCAAAAAAGGTATTCGCATTCAACAAATTTACAGCCGGACACTTGAAGCGGCCAGGAAACTGGCAGAGAAGGTGAATGCCGATTTTACCAATGACCTTTCTGCACTTGTTCCTGATGCCGACTTGTATATTATTGCAGTAAAAGATTCAGCTATTCTGGAAGTACTGGAAAACATTTCAGTTGAACAAACCCGGCTGATAGTTCATACTGCCGGAAGTGTTCCGATGAAAATTCTGGAGGGGTTCTCACAGAATTACGGAGTATTTTATCCGCTTCAAACTTTTTCGAAAGCGAGGAAAGTCGATTTTTCTACCATTCCGGTTTGCATCGAAGCGAACCATCCTTCAAATTTGATTAAACTTCAGGAATTGGCCGAAAAACTCACTTCCTCGGTACACCAAATCAATTCTGATGAGCGGAAAACGCTTCATCTGGCAGCTGTTTTTGTCAATAATTTTGCGAACTATTTTTATACGGTTGGAGCAGAAATCCTTCAGGATAAAAAACTCGATTTCAATTTATTGAAGCCCTTGATCTTCGAAACGGCAAAAAAAATTGAAGCAATGCATCCAGCTGATGCCCAGACCGGCCCCGCCAAACGAAACGATCAAACTGTGATAACCGACCATTTAAAAATGCTCCATAATAAACCTGAGCTTCAGAAAATCTATAGTTTTGTGACCGAAAGCATCCATCAATCATACCAAAAACATAAACATGACCTTCTTTAAAGAAAAGTTGAAAAATATCAAAGGATTTGTATTTGACGTTGATGGTGTTCTTTCACTGGACGTTACGCCCCTTGATGAAAACGGCGATCCTATGCGAACAGCAAATGTCAAAGATGGATTTGCGATCAGGTACGCACTTCAAGCTGGCTACAAAATCGCCATTATTACCGGAGCAAATACACAACGGGTTAAACTTCGGTACAAAAAACTTGGAGTAGAACACATTTACCTGAATTCATTCAACAAAACAGAGTGCCTGGACGATATCATTGCAAAAACAGGTCTGAAAAAGGATGAAATCCTTTACATGGGCGATGATCTGGTCGATGTGCCAGTCATGAAAGTAATTGGAATCCCCACCTGCCCCATTGATGCAGCTCCTGAAGTAAAGGCGGTTTCTCTGTATATTTCCGACAAAAAAGGAGGAGAAGGTTGCGTTCGCGACGTGATGGAACAAGTGATGCGTTCGCAGGGCAAGTGGGTCGTTCCGAAAATCGGGAATATAAAAGCAGATTGAACCTATGTTCCTACAAAATCTTCAGCAATACGAAATCATTTTGGCATCCCAATCTCCCCGCCGGCAACAGCTTTTAAGCGATTTGGGCCTGAAATTCAAAGTTCAATCAATGGATGTGCCAGAAGAATTTCCGCCTGAATTAGGGATGACAGAAGTTCCTGTATATCTTGCGGAACTGAAAGCCACTGCTTTTCTTCCTCAGTTGAAAAGCAATCAACTGGTGATTACTGCCGATACCATAGTGTGGCTCGATGGACAGGTTATGAACAAACCGACCGGTTATGCCGATGGATTCAGGATGCTGAGAGATTTATCGGGTAAAAAACACCAGGTAATAACCGGAGTATGTTTGCTTTCGACCGAAAAGAAAATTTCCTTTTTTGCCTCAACCGATGTATGGTTCAAAAACCTGAGCGACGAAGAAATTCATTTTTATCTTGAGAATTTTCGTCCTTATGACAAAGCAGGTGCTTATGGCATCCAGGAGTGGATTGGCTATATTGGCATTCACCGTATCGAAGGCTCATTTTTTAATGTCATGGGGTTGCCGGTTCAAAGCTTATATGAACACCTGAAGTCTTTTTGATAAATTCAGAAATCAAAATTCGTTAATCAAAATTCATTTAGTATCTTGGTCGCAAAATTTCTTTCTAAAAAACTGAACTATGAAAATTTCACTTTTTTTGATGCTTCTGGCAAGCATTTCTATTCTGTCAGGTTGTAAGAAACAAGTCCCAAAAGTAGGGATACTTATCCACAGTTACGAAAATGCACGCTGGCAAAAAGACAAAGATTATCTGGTAGATGATCTGAAGAAACTGGGAGCTGAAGTTATGCTCGAAGTTGCCGGCAACGATCAGCAAAAACAGATTCAGCAGGCTCAGGAAATGGTAAATAAAGGCGCCAAAGTATTGATTGTTGTAGCTCCCAATCAGGACGGAGCAGCGCAAATTGTTGAACTGGCACATAAAGATAATGTTAAAGTAATCGCCTATGACCGTTTGATTAATGGCTGCCAGTTAGATTATTATATATCAGCCAACAGTACTCAGATTGGCCAACTGATGGCCTCATACCTTATTTCTCAGAAACCAACAGGCCAATATGCCCTGATTTGCGGTTCTAAATACGACAACAATGCCACCAGGATTTTTATTGGAGCAATGAATTGTCTGCAACCATACATGGAAAAAGGTGCTATTCAGGTTGTTTACAGTGAATTTACGGAGGCCTGGACTCCGGCAGAAGGGTCATTACATGCAAACGCAATCCTTGATCAAAACCCTGATGGCGTTACCGGAATTATTGCAGGAAGCGATGCTATAACCGATGGAGTGCTCACAACTTTAAAAGAACGTGGTTTTGAAGGTAAAATCATGCTTACAGGACAGGATGCTGAGTTGGATAACGTAAAGGATATTATAAGCGGAAGACAAACATGCGACATCCTGAAACCATTGAAAGAAATGGCTCAGACTGCAGCCGATCTGGCAGTATCACTTGCACTTGAGAAACCGATAACGATGAAATTCACTTCTGAAAGCAATGGAAAAGTATTGGTGAAATCTATACTTCTTGATGCAGTGTTAATCAATAAAGACAACATCCAACAAACGGTTGTTGCTTCAGGGTTTCATACTGCCGCCGAAGTCAGCCAATAAGAATATATAATTGTTCCGAGATGCTGTACTGAAAGGATTACAACTTTCAGTACAGCATTTTTTTATCTTTTTTGTACTAAAACCGATCTCTCCATCAGAATTTCAGGTAAAAATATTTTGTAAGTTCCCTGTATTCAGGAGTGTAATCGAAATGTTTTTCAAACTCAATCATTAGATTTTCTTCCTGAACTTCACATTCTGTATTGGTTAATTCGACCAATATCCGAAAAACAGGTTTCAGCGGATTGGGTTTTAACCAACACAAGCGGGAAACGAACAGATCATTTAAGCTTGCCAATTGCATTAATTCCAGATTGCATTCGGACGGCAAAACCAGAGCTATCCGTCCATTTTCGCGAAGCAAAACAGTCGCTCCTAAAATCAAAACATCCAAAGGCAGCAAATCAGAATGGCGTGCCTGTGCGCGGCTTTCAACTGGTGCCTTGATTCCATTGTCAAAAAATGGAGGATTGCTAACAATCAGGTCATATTTCCGTCCTGCCTTTTCAGCCAACTCCTGAAATGAGCAACATTCAACCGAAATCCTGTCGTTCCAAGGCGATTGTTTTACATTGAACAAGGCTTCGTGAAAAGCTTTAGGCTCAATCTCCACTGCATCAATTATCGCTTCAGAGTTTCGCTGCGCCATCATCAGGGCAATCAACCCGGTACCAGTACCAATATCCAGTATCCGTTTGGCACCCGAAATATCGGCCCAGGCTCCAAGCAACACACCATCCATGCCCACTTTCATGGCCGATCGCTCCTGAACAATCCGGAATTGCTTGAACTGAAAATAGTTGTTTCGAGGCATAAAAATTGTTTTCTAAACTAAAAGCAATGTTTTTCCAATCGCGTCCCGAAGTTGGGGTTCCACCTTGGTCTGTTCTGCATATTCATACCACTTTGCCACTACTTCCGAAACCTGATTGATAATCGCCGAAGCTCCTTTAACATTCATTTGCCGTCCAACTTCCAACAAATCGTCGCGGGTAATTCCTTGCCGTTTGCCATTGATACTGAGCGCGTGTTGACTTACCCAACTGCTACCGGGACGATACGCATGGCAGACATCATAGGCCGGAGCAAGCTTCCATTCTCCTGATTTATTCATTGTAAAAGCAAAATTTTTTGTGTAATCGTCGCAATTTTGGGCCATCACGTTGAAAACCATCCGCCGGTACATCTGTTCCGCCTCCGGATAAGTCAACCGTAACATGCGCATGGTTTGAAACAGTTGTTCGTAACTGTAGGAATAAATATCGCTGAAATCGTAGTGCATCATAGCGCAGAACGTTTGTACCTGGAGCTTTTCGTTTCCCGGCAAACGATCGAACCGCTTGGTCATAAAATGCGTCCTGCCGTTTTCTTCAATCAACCGGCATTCCATCATTTCAATTCCACCATCAACCGCCATCAGATGATACGCCATTTCAACCCTTCCATAACCTGAAGTTGTTCCGAACTGGCTATCGTCAACGCCATCGAACTTCAGGAGCCATTGCGAAAAACCTTCCGGAGCATCAGCCTGACCCGATCGTACTTCACCCGTTTCTGGATTAAAAGCAATGACAGCCTTCGCCCTTGCACCGCCCGCAGATGTTCCGATTTTCAGAATATCGGAAAGCGCCTTTTGTTCGTCGTGCGAAAGCTCAGCATAAAACATCTGTCGTCCTGAAAGAATCTGCTGAGCTGCATCAACCAAACTATTGATCTCCAATTTAGTAGATTGATTGGCAGATTGAGGAACCACCGGCTCAAATTCCAAAGCTCCCATTCCGCGCTTTCCGGTAAAGCAAAGCATCTCAACCGGGTTCATGCTGTTGGCCGGACGACCAACACGCGCAAGCCAGGCGTTAATCAACGTATTTCCATAACTGTCGGGTAAAACATCGGCCAATAAACCGGGCAAGCCTTTAAACGTTGAACTCCCAGCCAGTTCAGGAAAGGAAAATATTTTTCCTCTGGCTGCTCCAACTGCCATTTTTAATGGAGCAACATCCAGTTTGTACTGGAAAAATCCGGGGTCGAATTCAAAATCAGCAATGCCCGAGTCCTGATTCCAGTGAATGGCGCCCACCCGTTTGCCCCAGATATTTAAGTACGCGTTTTCGATCATCACCAGTCTGGTAAAAGATTAGATTCGGGTAGATCTGTTTTCCGGGCGCGCCTTCGCTTCTTCTGTTCAAGTTTGGCAAGCTCAATAGGGCTTGGTTTGCGCTGAGCCTGAAAGTAGTCGAGAAATTGGAGCTGCCCGAGTACACGCAGTATTTGCAACATCGACAGCATGGTGCCACCACTACCGTTTTCGATCTGGCTCAGCGTACTCCTATTGATTCCGGCAGCATCTGCCACCTGTTGCTGGTTTTTGTTCTGCTGCAAACGGGTCTCCAGAATGAATTGGCCGATCACAACCAACAAAGCATTATCGCTTGATTCACTCCATTTATTGTTGGCTTTTTCCATCATTAAATCAGTTTTTAATAGTTACTGATGGTTTTTGCCAACAAATGTAGTATTTATTTCAGAAGTAAAAAAGGCTGAAGATTAATTTTTGATTTTTTGTCGGCTTTTGCCAACATTAAGCGTCATTTTTAGATTTATTGATGGTTTTTGCCAACATCAATTAATGACATTTTATAAATTCTATTTGGGAGGATAACTCCATTCCGTCCGAAAGATTGGAAATGCTAAGACTTCAAGGCTCATTTATTAGTACTTTTTAAACTTACTTATAACTACTTCGACAGGAGTATTATTGGAAGGGGCATTGCCTCGATACAGCCACAAGTTAATATGAACAGGTTCGGCTTTTTGAGGAATATAACTTTTTGCTTTAGCACTGGATGGCGCAAAAGTCTTTGAAAAAATGAGATTGGTATTGTCTGTAACCCAGCCATGCAGGCTTTGGAAATTTATACTACCTGAAGTCCATGTAAATCTTTGAGTTGTATAGGTACCATTAAGTGCAATAGGGAAAGAAGCAGACCATTTTGTGTAACTATTAATCAATTTTGCCGGATAAGCGACAAAATTTCCAATGTTGCCGGCATCATTTCCCCATTTGGAATATTCAATATCAATTTCGTTGGTTCCATCCGGACCTATGGATGCTGTTGGATAATTGAATAAACCAAACACAACGTTTTTATCTAATAAGTCAATTCTTCCTTCTACAAACCATTCATATTTCCCAAATCCAAGTGAGGTGGTACTCCATACCTCGGCACAATCCCACTTTTGCGTCAATAAATTGTAAGTAATTGTTAGATGAAGCTTTCCAGCCGAATCAACCCAAACATTTTTGGGATTCCAGTTGTTCGGCCCGGGTCCCCCGGCAGTTCCATCTTTTACATACCATTGATAGCCGGAAAATGAAATTGTTGTTGTGGCACTTTTTAAATTAACAGATCCAGAATCGTCCGATTTAACAGCGCTGAGCTCAGAATCCATCATCTCGTCCTTATTACAATTGGTTAAAATGGCCAGGAGACAAGAACAGTAAAGAATTACAAAAATCTTTTTTTTCATATTAGCATTTTTTGATCTTATTCATAATCTGAACGCTACATCGTTTAAGGCAATAGTTCCCGAACTTTTAAAAGTAGTAATAAATGATTCATTTGCTCTTTTCTGTTGGTTTATTTCTATTCGTGTTTAAATGAACATATAACCATAAAAAATTCGGGTTTGAGTCCACTCCTAAAAGTCAGAAAGTCAAAAAATAGTCCTGAAAGGACTGAATATGAATAACCGTGGGTGAAACACACGGAAGAATGAAAGTTGAACACGCAACCCTGAAAGGGTTGAATATTAATACACTAAATGTTCAACCCCTGCCTGCGACTGGCAGGCTTTCAGGGTTGTGATTTTGATTTCATTTCTTTTCCACCGGTTTCCACCGGTTTGCACCGGTGGTTATTCATCCGCCAGATGGCGGATATCCCTTCGGGATAATTAATCAGCTTTTCGGAGTGGACTCAAGTTTGAGATTCCAGCAGTAGATGGATAAAATACATGAGTTTCATCTGAAATCGCTATTCTTCTGAAACGTGACTTTTTATGCATAAAACAAAATTACCCTAACTTTGTGCCAATATTTGACGAAAATTACCCTAACTTTGTAACGCAATTGAGTGATAATTACCCTAACTTTGTGACATGTTTAACCGGAATATTATAAAAGAACTCGATAAATGGTTGGCTAATACCAATCGTAAGCCTCTGGTTTTGAGAGGCGCAAGACAGGTTGGTAAAACAACTTTGGTGAAACAATTTGCCAGTCGGTTTGAGCAATACATATACCTGAACTTAGAACTGCCAGAAGACCGACAGCCTTTTGAACAATTTACCTCAGTTGAAGTACTGGTTCAGGCACTGTTTTTCATCAAAAACTGTTCGCTGGAACAAAAGAAGCAAACCTTGATTTTTATCGATGAAATTCAGGAAGTGCCTGCTGCATTAAATATTCTGAGATATTTTTTTGAACAGGAACCAAATATTCCGGTGATTGCAGCCGGGAGTATGCTGGAATCTCTTTTTGACAAAAACATTAGTTTCCCGGTTGGACGGGTAGAATACAAAGTGGTTAGGCCAGCTTCTTTCCATGAATTTCTGGATGCAATGGGCGAAAAAGCTGCATTAACACAACTGAAGAAGGTTCCGGTTGCAAAGTTTGCCCACACTAAATTGTTGCAATTATTCCATACCTATACCCTCATTGGCGGTATGCCCGAAATTGTAAATAACTACTGTCAGAATAAAGACCTAACAGTACTTTCTCCCATTTATGATTCTTTGATTGCTTCGTATCTCGATGATGTTGAGAAATATGCATCTTCTGATTCGCAAATTCAGCACATTCGTCATGCCATTTCGTTTTCATTTCCGAATGCCGGAAAGCGTATCAAATTTGAAGGTTTTGGCAATTCGGCTTATCGGTCGCGCGACATGAGCGAAGCACTTCGCATTTTAGAAAAAGCACTTTTGCTACAATTGATATTTCCTTGTACTTCGGCAATATTACCGTTAATGCCTGATGTTAAGAAATCGCCCAGATTACAAGTATTGGATACCGGACTGATCAATTACACGGTTGGCATTCAGAAAGAAATTTTGGGAACTACCGATTTGCTCTCGGTTTATCAGGGAACAATCATTGAACACATGATAGGCCAAGAGCTACTTTCAACACAGAATCTGGCATTGAGCGCACTTCAGTTTTGGGTGCGCGAGAAAAAGACTTCGAATGCCGAAGTAGATTATATCTTTCCTTTTGAAGGAAAACTCATTCCGATCGAAGTAAAATCAGGAAAAGAAGGAACATTGAGATCATTGCATCAATACATGGACGAAGCGCCTCACTCATTGGCTGTTCGGTTTTATTCAGGCGAATTGAGTGTCACAGAAGCTCAAACGACTTCAGGAAAAATTTATAAACTCTTAAACCTGCCCTATTACCTTGGGACACAGCTCGAAAAATATTTAGAATGGGTCAACCTTAATAAGTAAGATTCAGACAGCATGGCACAGGACAGGTATCCTTAATAATTCATTAATTTCGGCCTTTTAATAATCCATAAACCTAAACCTCATGAAAGGTAAGATTCTATTTAGCCTACTCGTTTTCTTATTGAGTACGATTGTTATTTCAGCAAAAGAGAACCCAAATAACTTAAAACTTTGGTACACCAAACCTGCCCAGAAATGGACAGAAGCCTTGCCAATCGGGAACGGGCGGTTGGGTGCGATGATTTTCGGCGGGGTTGAAAACGACCGTATTCAGTTTAACGAAGAAACACTTTGGACCGGAGAACCACACGATTATTCGCACAAGGGAGCTTCCAAATATCTCGGACAAATCAGGCAATTGCTGACCGATGGCAAACAAAAGGAAGCCGAAGATTTGGCCATGGTCGAATTCATGAGTGTTCCCATTCGCCAGAAGGCTTACCAGGCTTTTGGCGATTTAAATATTTCGTTTGCCGGCCAGGCAAATTATACCAATTACAACCGAGAGCTCGACCTTAAAAATGCACTTTGCCGGGTGTCGTACAAATCGAACGGTGTAAATTTTACCCGCGAATATTTATCATCCAATCCCGATCAGGTGATTGCTATTCGCCTGTCAGCCGATCAGAAAAAAGCGCTGAATTTCACACTCGGTTTCGATGCCTTGCATGAATTGAAAACGATGATTGCCAATGGCAACACGCTCACACTGAAAGTTCAGGTGAAAGATGGCGCTTTACGCGAAGTTGCTTTGTTAAAAGTAGTTTCCGACGGAACTGTTTCGGTCAAAGGGAACCAGCTTTCGGTTTCAGGAGCAAAAACAGCGACCATTTATTTGACGGCTGCCACCAACTACTTGAAATACAATGATGTTAGCGGAAATCCGGAGCAAAAGACGGAACAAACACTGGCCAAAGTTGAAACGAAGAAATATGAACAGGTTCGCTCCAGCCATATTGCCGACTATCAGAAATTATTCAACCGGTTTGATGTTCAATTTACCGAGAATAACAAGACTCAATTACCAACCAATGAGCGGATTATAGCGTTTGGTAAAAATGCAGATGATGCGCAGTTGCTGGCTTTGTACATTCAGTATGGCCGGTATTTGCTGATTTCGAGCAGTCGCCCCGGGACCCAGCCTGCCAACCTTCAGGGAATTTGGAACGACCGCCTGGCTCCATCGTGGGACAGCAAATGGACGGTGAATATCAATACTGAAATGAATTACTGGCCGGCTGAAATTGCCAATCTTTCTGAATGTCAGGAACCACTTTACGGCCTGATTGCAGATTGTGCCGAAACTGGTAAAATAGTTGCAAAAGAACATTACGATTGTCCGGGTTGGGTGCTGCACCACAATACCGACATTTGGCGTGGAGCAGCTCCAATTAATAGTTCAACCCACGGAATCTGGGTGAGTGGCGGGGCTTGGCTGAGCCGTCATTTATGGGAACATTACCAGTTTTCGCAGGATAAAGACTTTCTGGCAAACCGCGCCTATCCACTTATGAAAGGCGCTGCTGAGTTTTTTACTCAATTCCTGATCAAAGATCCCAAAACCGGATATCTAATCAGCACTCCTTCCAACTCGCCAGAATACGGTGGTTTGGTGGCTGGACCAACAATGGATCACCAGATTATCCGCGCTTTGTTTCGCTCGTGCATCGAATCCACTGAAATTCTTGGAAATGATCAGGCTTTTGCCAAAAAACTGAAAGAAATGTTGCCACGCATTGCGCCCAACCAGATTGGAAAATACGGACAACTTCAGGAATGGATGGAAGATAAAGACGATCCAAAAAATACTCACCGTCATGTGTCTCATCTTTGGGGCGTTTTCCCCGGAAATGAAATCAACTGGCAGGAAACTCCAGATTTGATGAAAGCTGCACGTCAATCGCTCATCTTCCGAGGCGATGATGGAACCGGCTGGAGCCTCGCTTGGAAAATCAACTTCTGGGCGCGGTTTCTTGATGGCAATCATGCTTACGAGATGGTCAAATTGCTTTTCCGTCCTGTTGAAATTGAAGGTGCAAAATACTCCGGCGGCGGCGGTTCATACACCAATTTGTTTGATGCACATCCGCCATTCCAGATCGATGGAAACTTTGGCGCTCCTGCTGGCATGATCGAGATGTTGGTACAAAGCCAACTCAACGAAATCGCTATTCTTCCGGCTTTGCCAACTGCTTTACCCTTCGGAAAAATTTCAGGAGTATGTGCCCGTGGTGGGTTCGAACTGACTTTTAACTGGGATGGTGGAAAACTTCAGAAACTAAAGGTTTTGTCGAAAGCCGGGCAGAAATGCAAACTCAAATACGGAGAAAAAGTGTTTGAAATGCCTACCGAAAAAGGCAAAACCTATTCGTTTGACGGGAATCTGAAGAAGTTGTAAAACAATGGATTACTATTTTATGTGTTCAGGATCAAAAACAATTGTGGCTTCACCCAAAGTAACCATCATTGGATGATCGCTTCCAATTGACACTTTTTGAGGATGTGGTTTCGCTTCAGGAGCTGTTCCATCAACCAAAGCTTCGGCCAAAGTGCGCATTTCGGTGATGTATTGTTTGTTGTAAGCTTTTTTCACATACGGATAATGACCACAATAGACTTTTGTAATCCCAGCATCCATCAGCTTTTCCATCTTTTTGCACGAGCTAATGTAGGTTTTCATCGGAGAATAAGGCCGAAGTTGCAACCACACCTGACCTGATCCAAAAGCATCTCCCGAATAACAAGTTCCGGCCTGCCTGTCGAGCAAAACAATGGAACCCGGAGTATGTGCGGGCATGTGACTCACTTCAATTTTCTTTCCGCCCAAGTCGAACACATCACCATCTTTTACAAAATGCACGATACCCTTGTAGGATTTACCCAGAAGGATTGTATCGGCTGGATGAAGATAAATTTCCTTGAAATAACCAATGTTTCCGTCATGGTCGCCATGGGCATGAGTAATAACGACATAAAGCGGTTTTTTTGTGATGGTACGAACCACCTCATCCAACTTTTCGCATTTGGTGCCAGTGTCGATTAACATCGCCTTATCGTTTCCTTCAATGATGTACATCGTGGTTTTGTCGGTAGTTTCCACCACCCAAACATGGTCTTCCAATTTCGAAATGGTAAGGTCACTGTTTTTAAAAACCTGAGCCGATGCCGTTAACCATCCGGTTAGAAGGCAGAAAATTGTAAGAAAATAAGAAATCTGTTTCATGGTTTGATGTTTAGGTTCAAAACTAAAAAATAAAGATGGATTATATTATACTTTTGCCGAAGATATTGCCGCAGTGAAACCAGATTTTAAACGACAAGCTATGTTTCAGGTTATTTGGGAATTGAAAGTGAAATTCAAGGAGCGCGATAAGTTCGAACAGTTTTACGATCCGAAAGGCGAATGGGTGAAATTTTTCAGCAAAGCCGCTGGCTACGAAGGCACCGAAGTGCTTGAAGGCGAAGAAAAAGACAACAGTTTCCTGGTGATCGACGAATGGCAGTCGGAAGATGCTTTTAACGAGTTTGTGAAAAGCCGGAAAGCCGACTACGATTTGCTCGAAGAAAAGGCCAAAGCTGCCAGTCGGAGCAAAAAACGGATATGGATAAACCTGAATCAGGAGGAAGAATAGTTTAAAGTTTTAGGTTCAAAGTTTAAAGTTTGACACGCTTTGAATGACAACTCCTCTTGCCATGAGAGATTAACAAAAAACTTTCTATGTTGTGTAAAAGATCCTAACAACCAGAACTTTTAACATTAGACTTTTAACCTTAAACTTTTTTTATGCCTTTTACCCACATTCTTTTCGACCTCGACGGAACCCTGACCAATCCACGCCTGGGAATTGGCAATTCGCTAAAATATGCCTTGCGACAAATGCAAATTGATGGCTACAACGATGCACTCCTTGAACGGTTTATCGGGCCGCCGCTTCAGGATGGTTTTAAAAACCTGTTTGGCCTGAACGAAAGAAATACCGAATTGGCCGTAGAGCATTTCCGTGCTTATTTTGGGGATAAAGGTTGGCACGAAAATGATCCATTTTCAGGAATTTTAGAATTGCTCGAAGAATTACATTTCTCCGGAAAACGAATCTATGTGGTCACCTCGAAACTGGAAAAATACGCCAAAATGATTGTTCAACATTTTGAGTTCGACCGATATATTGACGATCTGATTGGAGCCGAGGCTACCGGGAAACACTCCGGGAAAGGCCAGCTGATAGGTGAATTGATGGAACGAAACCGCATACTTCCATCCTCTTCAGTTGTGATGATTGGCGACACACATTACGACATGATTGGGGCGAAAGAACAAAATATTTCATCAATTGCCGTCGGTTACGGATTCGGAACAAATGAAACACTTAGAGCCTGCAACCCTGATTATCTGGTCGAAACGGTTGATGAACTGGCAGAATTGCTGCTGGGTTAAGAATTGAAGAACTAAAAACCAAACTGCGACTGAATACTGAATACTTTTTTCTCTATCTTGAGGGCAAATTTCTAACCTTATGCTTCAGGCATGGAAAAGCCGTTGAAAAAAAAGTGGTTTGTTATCCTGAATCCACATGCAGGATCGGGTCGGGGAAATAAAGATCGGGTTGAAATACTCAAAAAGCTCAGTAAAGCTAAATTTCTATATGAACTTGCCATTTCAGAATACCCCAAACATACCATTCAACTCACAATTCAAGCCATTGAGAAAGGTTTTCGAAACCTGATTGTTGCCGGTGGCGACGGTACGCTGAATGAAGCAGTTAACGGTATATTTTCGCAAACAGTTTGTCCGCCGGAAGAAATAACCATCGGTATGATTCCGGTTGGAACCGGCAACGACTGGATAAAAACCTTTGGAATTCCCAATTATTACAAAGATGCCATAAGAATCCTCAAACATGGAAAAACCATGCGTCAGGATGTTGGCCGGATCACTTTTACTGAAAACGATTCGACGAAAACCTGCTATTTTGCAAACATGGCCGGATTCGGGTTCGATGCAATGGTAGCAGCAAAAACCAATCGACTGAAGGACAAAGGCCGGAAAGGAATCACGCTTTATCTTCAGGCGCTTGGTTCAAGTTTTCTGAATTTTCAAACCGCTAAAACCTGTGTCGTTATTGATGGACAGGAGATTGACGAGTTGATTTTTTCGGTCAGCTTGGGAATCGGAAAATTCAATGGTGGTGGAATGATGCAGGCTCCGGGCGCAATCCCCGATAACGGGCTTTTTCAGGTAACCATCATCCGAAAAATCGGGCTGTTCGGAATACTTCGCAATCTGGCAGGGTTGTATTCCGGCGAATTTGTGAAAGATCGGAGGGTATCAACTTATCAGGCCAGAAAAATTTCCATCAGTTCAGTTCACAATATTGCCGGTGAAGCTGATGGCGAAATATTGGGCGATAATAAATTTGAAATCGATATTATTTCTCAAAAATTAACCGTAATTTTTAATCCTGAAAAATATTTGAAGTTTGGCTCAGGTAAAGCCTGAAATTAACCATTTATATTTTAGTTAGTTGTGTCATATAAAAAATCAAACTTATGAAACTGGTCTCTGAATTTAAAGCGTTTGCCATGCGGGGCAATGTGGTCGATATGGCTATGGGCATCATCATTGGTAGTGCATTCGGGAAAATAATCAGTTCGGTTGTTGCTGATGTGATTATGCCTCCGGTAGGCCTTCTATTGGGTGGCGTAAAATTTACTGACCTGAAAATTACGTTAAAAGATCCAGTAACAGATGCTGCCGGAAAGATTATAAATCAGGCCGTTGCGATTAATTATGGTAATTTTGTCCAAACAATTGTCGATTTTGTGATTATTGCTTTTGCCATTTTCATGATGATTAAAGCAATGAACAGGTTGATAAAGAAGGAGGATGTGCCCGTTGAAGCACCCGCATCACCACCATCCAACGAAGAAGTTCTGCTGGCTGAAATAAGGGACTTGCTGAAAAACAAATAATCTTTGACCAAGAGGCTGTCTCAGAAGTAATTGAACGACAAACTGCAAAGTCCGGGTCTGGTTATCGCTTCGGACTTTGTTGCTTTCGGCGTTTTATGGAACGAGTAATATTTTCTGAAAATTTGTATCTTTGAAATAAAAATGCCTGAGATAAGTACATTTTACGGACTGATTATTTTAATGAACTTTAAAGATCATTCTCCTCCTCATTTTCATGTCTGGTATGGTGAATATAAAGCCATTGTAACAATTAAAGATGGAATTGTAAAAGGTGAAATGCCGCAACGAGCTTTAAAAATGATATTTGACTGGTTAGAACTTCATAGTGATGAGCTACTTGAAGACTGGGAATTAGCACAAAAAGGCGATCCTTTGAAAAAAATTGAACCATTAAAATAGTTTGAAATTATGTTTTTGGAAGTATCAAGTGCCAAATATTTAGGCGATTATAAAATCAACCTGCTTTTTAATAACGGCGAATCTAAAACCGTTGATTTATTCGATAAATTGATCGGTAAAGTATTTGAACCGCTTAAGGATAAAGCTTACTTTCAGTCGTTTACTGTGAAATTCAATACGATTGAATGGAGCAACGGCGCTGACTTTGCACCGGAATATTTATATGAAATCGGGAAGTAAACAACGCCTTGCTGAAGAAAACCGCAAAAAACGAAAGGGCGATGTCGGTTCGCGGCAGGTCAAATACAAAAAACTGGTGAAAGAATAGTGATTTACTGACGGGGTAACTCAAAGTCACCCCGTCAGTCGATACAGTAATTTTATATGACATGCCGATGATTATTCCTCTTTACCTCAAACCCGGCGACCGCATCCGGATAGTAGCTCCGGCTGGTAAAGTACAGAAAGAAAAAGTACTTCCGGGTATTGAATTGCTACAAGATATTGGTTATGAAGTGTTGATCGGCAAGCATGTTTTCGACCGACATTTCCAGTATGCCGGAACCGATCAACAACGTGCAGCCGATTTTCAGGAGGCATTGAACGACCCTCAAACCCGCGCTATCATTTGTGCTCGTGGCGGTTACGGATCGGTTCGAATCATCGAAAAACTTGATTTTTCTCCTTTGCTGAAGAGTCCGAAATGGCTGGTTGGATTCAGCGATGTAACGGTTTTGCATTCGGTTATGAATAAACTCCGGATTGCCTCTGTTCATGGTGCGATGCCTGCCTTTTTTCTCGAAAATAAGAAACCATCGAAAAGTTTTCACCATTTAACAGATCTTCTAACTTCAGGAAATTCGAATGTGGAGCTGGAACCACATTCGTTAAACCGCAATGGCAACTGTTCTGGAGAACTGGTTGGCGGAAACCTGTCGCTAATTTACAGCCTTCAGGGAACGCCCTGGCAACTGGATACAAAAGGCAAAATTCTTGTGATTGAAGATTTATCGGAATATCTGTATCACCTCGACCGGATGATGCAAAACCTTCGTCTTTCGGGTCAATTGAGAGATCTTTCAGGACTGGTGGTTGGAGGTTTTACCGAAATGAAAGACAACGAGAGTCCGTTTGGGAAATCAGTTTACGAAATCATTCAAGAGGCCGTTGAAGGTTATCATTTCCCGGTTTGTTTTGATTTTCCGGCGGGTCACATCCATAAAAACCTTTCGCTGATGTTGGGCGCTCAATACCGACTTGAAGTTGGAAATACCTGCACTCTAAAACGAAACAAGACATGAGTAAGGCACACGAGCTCGGACAAAAAGGAGAAGCGCTGGCAGTTGAGCACCTACGATCAATTGGGTACGAAATACTCGAATTGAACTGGCATTCGCATCATCTTGAAATTGACATTATTGCACGGGATGGAAACGAATTGGTCATCGTTGAAGTGAAAGCACGTGGATCCGACTCCTATGAGCATCCGTCGGAGGCTGTTTCGAACAAGAAAATTCGCTTTTTGGTTAATGCTGCCGAGGCTTATATTCAGGAAAGAGACAGCAATTTAGATACACGGTTTGATGTAATATCTATTATCTTCTTTGGAAAAGGCTTTGAATTAGAGCATTTTAAAGATGCATTTTATCCTCCAGTAAATTAAGATAAAGGTGTTCCTGCAAAATCAATAAAAGTGTCCGAATATCAATGGGTTTGGTAATAAAACCATCGCAACCGCTATTTTGGGCTTCATACAAAGCTGAATCCATCGCATAAGCGGTTTGTATAATTACCGGAATTTCAGGATTAATTTGTTTTATTTTGGAAGTTGCTTCTATCCCGTCCATTCGCGGAAGCCGTATGTCCATCAAAACCAAATCAATATCAAGATTTTTCATGACCATCTCGATGGCTTCGATTCCATCTTTGGCAAAAAGAAGATTTGCATTCGTTTTCTTCAATGATTTCGCAAAAAAGAATTGACTAACATCTTCATCTTCAACAATTAATATTGTTTTTCCAATAAAGTCGTACTCCATACCGATTGTTCTTTTGTAAAAATTTTTAAACAGAGTAAAGCTATTAAAAAACCTGTTACGCAAAGACAATTTATAGGTATTGTACGACATAGTATTCCTAAAAAATATAGCGGATAGAAAGTGCCCCGCCATCGCCCCAAAAACCAGAGTTACCAAATAAATTAATTGCAGGCTTCCAGTCAAAACTCAGATTGATCGGAATTTCTTTAAAGTTGTATTCCAGCCCCAGGATTCCGTCAATTCCAATAACAGTATTTGAGCCTGTATCAAATCGACTGCTATATTTTCCATCCCAGGATGTAAATTTAACTGCATTCGGACAAGATGTTCATCTTTACAAAGACGACCAACTTACTACTCAACATTGGCAAAATGATAAACCATATTTGATTTACAATTCAATTTTGGTTGGTTCGTCCGAAACCTTAACTATTGATCCGGGTTGCCGCATCTATTTCCATAAAGGTGCCAGTTTGTTTGTGAAAGAAAGTTTAAATGTGAAAGGAACTTTGGAGGAACCGGTAAAATTATTGGGTGACCGTTTGGAGAAGGATTATGCTGATGCTCCCGGCCAATGGGGAGCCTGGACTGTACTCGCGGATAAGAGTAAATACATTTATGGTGGTCTTCATTTTTTGAAAGGAAGTAAAGATAACACCATCGATTATGCGATTATTAAAAATGCAAATAAGGGAATTCAATTGGATAGCATAGGTATTTCAAGTAATCCGGTGTTGGTTTTATCGAATTCGAGAATTGAAAATATGTCGTTAAATTGCATTGATGCACGGACAACAAAACTGAAGACCTTCAACTGCATTTTTGCCAATAGTGGTTCGTATAGTGTCGCGCTGTGTTTTGGTGGAAATTATGAATTCTATCACTGTACGATGTAATTATTTTGGGCTGAATATCCGGAAAGAACCAGCTCTGATATTGAATAAGTACCGCACCCCTCCCCAACTTGAGGTCACAAATTGTGACCTCAAGTTGGCAAACTCTTCATTGGTTAATTCAAACATGAAATCATCAGGGAACCTGTCAATATTCCTTTTTACCTGCTGCTTTAAGACTTTGGTTTCAACCCCATAAAGTTCAGCCAAGTCGCTATCAATCATCACTTTTAATTCCCTTACAAAATATATCTTGCTTAAAATTACTTCATCAGGAATTACTAAAGCATTTTCTGGGTTACTCATATTCCTGTGATTGTTCAGTAAATACATTAAGGCAAAGAACCGCCAAGAAGCTGTTTGAAAGAGGGTGTCCAAAAACTCTGTGGCGCTCTGTGTATTCTCTGTGGCACTCAGTGTAATTAATTGTATCACAGAGCTTCACGGAGTAATCACAGAGTTTCACAGAGAGAAAAGATACTGTTTTTTGACTTTTTAGACACTCTCCTTATTTCAACTTATTCGCTTTTTAAACGGAACATATATAGTTACACAACTTATTCTAATACTCAAATTTCCAACCTTCAAGATTCCTCATCATCCTCCCCAATTTTCCCTATCCAAACTCCGGTACTGAATGGCTTCCGAGAGATGATGACTTTCAACACGTTCATTACCTTCCAGATCAGCAATGGTGCGCGAAACTTTCAGGATACGGTCGTAAGCTCGGGCCGATAACCCAAGCTTTTCCATCGCATTTTTCAGTAAACTGCTACTGACTTCATCCAATTCGACATATTGCCGGATCATTTTTGACGACATCTGTGCATTGCAAAAAACACCATCGCTTTTCGTAAACCGTTGCGACTGTATTTCACGGGCTTTAATTACCCGTTCGCGAATGGCTGTGCTGGGTTCAGTTACCGTCTGTTCCGACAACTTTTTAAATGGTACCGGCACCACTTCAAGATGAATATCAATACGGTCGAGCAACGGACCGGAAATCTTGTTCAAATACTTGGCAACAATGCCCGGCCCACAAACACATTCTTTGGTCGGATGGTTGTAATAACCGCATGGACAGGGATTCATCGAAGTAACCAACATAAAACTAGCTGGGTATTCAACCGAAAATTTAGCCCGCGAAATTGTGATTGTTCGGTCTTCAAGCGGTTGCCGCATTACTTCGAGTACTTGTCGTTTAAATTCGGGCAGTTCGTCGAGAAAAAGTACGCCGTTATGTGCCAAACTTATTTCACCCGGCTGAGGGAAAGCTCCGCCACCCACCAAAGCCACATCAGAAATCGTATGATGAGGACTGCGAAATGGTCGTTGAGTCATGAGCGAAGTTTCCCGGTCTATTTTCCCAACCACCGAGTGTATCTTGGTGGTTTCCAATGCTTCCCGCAATGTAAATGGCGGAAGAATCGTCGGAATCCGTTTGGCCAGCATGGTTTTTCCAGCACCTGGAGGCCCGATCATAATCACATTGTGGCCGCCGGCGGCAGCTATTTCGAGCGCGCGTTTTACATTTTCCTGACCTTTGACATCCGAAAAATCAACATCACACTCGTTCACCTTCGTAAAAAATTCTTCGCGGGTGTCTACAATGACCTGTTCCAATTCAGCGTCACCGTTAAAAAAGTCGATTACTTCGCGGAGGCTTTCAACGCCATACACTTTTAAAGTATCCACCACGGCGGCTTCACGGGCATTTTCCTTCGGAAGGATAAAGCCTTCAAAACCTTCCTGCCTCGCTTTAATGGCTATGGACAAAGCACCCTTCACCGGTTGCAGATTTCCATCGAGCGACAGTTCTCCCACCATCAGGAAGTTGGGAACTTTATCGGATTTTATTTGCTCGTTAGCGGCCAGAATGCCTATAGCCAGCGGTAAATCATAAGCCGAGCCCTCTTTCCGGATATCGGCCGGAGCCATGTTGATAACCACCTTTTTGTGCGGCCATTTGAAATTGTTGAGCCTCATCGCTGATTCGATGCGTTGCTGGCTTTCTTTTACGGCGCTATCGGGCAGGCCAACCATAAAAAATTTGATACCCTGTGAAATTTCTGTTTCAATGGTAATCGTGGTTGCATCGATACCATGAACGGCACTGGCAAAGGTTTTTATCAACATTGAATTGATTTTTCGGATTTATTGTTAGCTAAATTTACAAATATGTTGGCACATGCACAATAGATACTTCATTTAAAAAAATTGAATATCTTGTTCCCCGTTTTAAAAGGCTTTGTATGGAAATTAAAAACGAATCACGGATCATAATACAGGAAGTTAAAGACGGCAAACAATTGCATCAATTTATACATCTACCTGCAGCTATTCATAAAAATCATTCCAACTGGGTACCACCAATTTACATGGACGAACAGGAGTTTTTCGATCCGAAGAAAAACAAATCGTTTCAATCATGCGACACTATCCTGTTGCTTGCATACAAAGGGAAAGAAGTTGTTGGACGAATAATGGGAATTGTCCATCGTAAATACAATGCTGATCACAACAGAAACGAAGCACGCTTCGCATTTTTTGAAACGTGGAATGACAATGAGGTTGCCTCAGCTTTACTCAACTTTGTTGAAAATTGGGCAAGAGAAAAGGGAATGTCAAGACTGATTGGTCCACTAGCTTTTTCTGACAAAGATCCGCAAGGGTTCTTGATTGAAGGATTTGATGAACCACATGTAATTGCTTCTAACTGCAATTTTCCGTATCAGGTTGAATTAATCGAAAAGAATGATTTTTCCGGAGAAATGGACCTGGTAGTTTATCAGATAAAAGTTCCCAACCCGATTCCTGAATTTTATACCAGGATTCAGGAACGTGCTATACGGAATAACAAAAACTTACGCCTTCTTGAATTTAGTTCCAGACGAAAAGTAAAACCATATATTCATCCGGTACTACACTTACTCAACCGAACCTTTACTGAAATATTCGGATTTGTTCCCTTTACGGATGCCGAAATGGACGATTTTGCCAATCGCTATTTATTCCTGATCAATCCACGTTTCATTAAGATCGTGGTAAACGAAAAGAATGAAGTGGTCGCATTTGTGATCGGGATGGGACATATTGGTGACGGAATTCAAAAAGCCAAAGGAAAGTTGTTCCCTTTTGGAATATTCCAGATTCTTAGGTCGGCAAAAACGTCAAAACAGCTGAACCTGCTTCTGGGCGGCATTGATCCTGCATACCGGGGAAAAGGTCTGGATGCCATGATGGGTGTAAAGATGTTTGAATCGGCCATTGCTGTTGGGAAAACCCACCTCGATTCGCACCTCGAACTCGAAAGCAATACCAGTGTCAGGGGCGAAATGGAACACATGGGAGGCAAAATTTACAAACGTTTCCGGATATTTGGCAAAGAGTTGTAATAGTCGCAGTTGGCAGTCCCAGTGTTCAGTCCCAGTACTTTGAAGATCATTGATTGCCAATTTCTTGTTTCTTATTTCTTGTTCAACATTGGCGATCTGTCTTTGTGCGATTGCTTAAATGTCCATGAGAAATGCTATTTTCGTGGCATAAATTCGAAATCCAATAACCAGAATTAGCGAAATTCAACGTGGCAGATATCATTCAACTACTTCCAGACTCGGTTGCAAACCAGATAGCTGCAGGAGAGGTTATTCAACGACCTGCTTCGGTAGTGAAAGAATTGGTTGAAAATGCCATCGATGCCGGAGCCACACAAATCAAGGTCAACATTAAAGATGCAGGCCGCACGCTGATTCAAATCATCGACAACGGTTGCGGCATGTCAGATACTGATGCCCGGATGTCGTTTGAGCGTCATGCAACCTCGAAAATCAAATCGGCCAACGATATATTTGCCATTCGCACCATGGGTTTCAGGGGCGAGGCTCTGGCTTCGATCGCTGCCATCGCCGACGTAGAACTCCGAACCAAAGAACACGATCAGGATTTGGGAACTTTCATCCACATCACCGGTTCAAACATTGTTTCGCAGGAACCTGTCAGTTGCGACAGCGGCACCAATTTCCAGATAAAAAACCTGTTTTACAATGTCCCGGCACGACGCAAATTCCTGAAGTCGAATCCGGCAGAACTGAAACATATCATCAACGAAATTCAGCGTATAGCCCTTGCCAATGCTGATATTTCGATTTCGCTTCATCACAATGGATCAGCTATTTATGAACTAACAGGTTCGAACAAACGGGTTCGAGTTGTTTCAATTTTCGGGAAACCCATCAATCAAAACCTGATACCGATTGACACTGAAACTTCACTTGTTAAAATAACCGGATTTATAGGGCAACCCAAACATGCGCGGAAAACGTTTGGCGAACAATTCTTCTTTGTCAACCAGCGATATATTAAACATCCGTATTTCCACCGGGCTATCATGCAGTCGTATGAGAAAATATTGCCTCCTGATGCAGTTCCTTCTTATTTTATATACTTTGATCTGAACCCGGCCGACATCGATGTGAATATTCATCCCACTAAAACAGAGATCAAATTCGAAAACGAATCGGCCATCTGGCAAATATTACAAGCTTCGGTTCGTGAGGCTCTGGGAAAATTCAACGTTGTGCCATCAATCGATTTTGATCAGGCCGGAAGCGTAGATATTCCTATGCCTCTAAGAGATTATGCCGAAATACATACTCCGGAAATTAAGATAAACCCAGCTTACAATCCTTTTGAACATCCATCGCCAACAAAAAGTTACGCTGAAAAAGGCAACAATTTTGCAACTGCTCCAGTGCAACGGCCCAATCTAACCAACTGGCAATCGCTCTACAAAGGTCTCGAACCCAATCTTTCGGAAAAACAGGAAGCGCCTGACGAGGAACCTGTTCAATTCAGGATTGAGGAACAACAAACTCAAAAAAGTTCGATACAGTTTAAAAACAAATACATACTGACACCTGTTAAGTCGGGTTTAATGGTGATCGACCAGAAACGGGCTCATGAGCGCATTCTATACGAAAGGCTGATGCAGGTAATGGAAAGTCACGAAGTGGCAAGCCAGCAACAGCTTTTCCCGGAAACTTTCGAGCTGAATGCCTCTGATGCAACATTGCTTGGCAGTATTCTCCCCGACCTGAAAGCATTGGGATTTGACATTCATGAGTTTGGCAACAACAGTTTTATTATCAACGGAACACCGGGAGTGTTGGATACCTCATCACCGGTTGAAGTCATAGAAAGTTTGCTGGAAGAATATAAGAATTCACCTGTCAACCTTCAGGAAAAAGCCCGGGAAACAGTAGCTATTTCATTGGCTCAAGCCTCGGCAATACCTTATGGGCACGCCTTAAAAGCGGCAGAGATCAGCGAATTAATTGATAACCTCTTTGCGTGCGAAACACCGAATTTTTCGCCGAAAGGAAAAAAGATATTGTCAATTATGCCATTGGAAGATTTCGAAAAACTGTTAAAATGACATTTAAAAATTAAAATACAATGCAAAATTTCAGACCCAATACGAACGCCATTCCTCCGGTGGTTAAGAACCTGATTATCATCAATGTCATCATGTTGCTTGCAACTTATGTATTAGAGATGAGAGGAATTGACCTGACAAATATTTTAGGGCTACATTATATCCAGTCACCTGATTTCAGACCCTACCAACTTGTAACCCACTTATTTATGCATGGTGGATTCATGCATCTGGCATTCAATATGTTCGCACTTTGGATGTTTGGTCGGGTACTCGAAAATGTGTGGGGACCAAAGCGTTTTTTTATCTATTATTTCATTACCGGACTGGGAGCCGCCGCACTTCACACTTTCGTCAATTTTATTGAATTTCAGCATCTTGCATCAAAAATGACACCCGAGGCCGTTCAAATGGTACTGAGTCAGGGAACCGAGATTTTTAATCAGGGAAAGAACTTCTCCGATCCTGATTCAGGAAAGCTAAACCTAATGCTAAATATTCCAACGGTAGGCGCATCAGGTGCCGTGTTCGGTATTCTCCTTGGTTTTGGAATGCTTTTCCCAAATACAGAATTGATGTTGCTTTTTCCCCCAATACCAATCAAAGCCAAATATTTTGTAGCAGGTTACGGTGCCATCGAGCTTTTTATGGGAGTGACTGGTACTGGTGCCAATATTGCCCACTTCGCCCATCTTGGAGGTATGCTCTTTGGTTTCATCATGATTAAATACTGGAACCGAAAAACAAACAATTTTTATTAATCATGAATATTTGGGACGAAATAAAAGAATCTTTTAAGGAAGGATCGGCCTTAACCCGTTTGATTTACATCAACCTTGGCGTGTTTTTGCTGATTCGGATTGTAAATGTATTTTATTTTCTTGCCGGTGCCGAATTCCCTTTTTTAGACTGGCTTGCACTTCCCGCCGATTTCCACACTTTGGCAAGCAGGCCCTGGACATTGATCACCTACATGTTTCTGCATTTCGATTTTCTCCATATTCTGTTCAATGTTCTTTGGCTCTATTGGATGGGACAAATTTTTCTTGGTTATTTTGATCAGAGAAAACTCATCGCCGTCTATCTTCTGGGTGGAATTACCGGAGGATTATTCTATGTCATTGGATATAATTCCTTCCCGGTTTTTTCTCAGATCATTACAGATTCAAGGCTTCTGGGAGCTTCGGCTTCGGTAATTGCCATTGTAACAGCCCTGGCCGTACATGCTCCAAACCACAGCATACATCTCATGTTTGTCGGACCGGTAAAAATGAAATACATTGCTCTGGTTTCGGTCCTTCTATATGTGATTGGCATTTCATCGACCAATGCCGGAGGTAATCTGGCACATTTGGGCGGTGCGTTCTGGGGCATCGCTTATATAGCTTTACTTCGGAAAGGAAGTGATCCGGGTAAAGGAATAAACTGGCTGCTGAATGGATTAAAAAAGCTATTCACTCCAAAACCAAAAGTAAAAATAAGCTATCGGAAACCTACAAACGATATTGAATACAACCGGCTAAAAAACCAGGAACAAGTCCGGATAAATGAAATTCTGGAGAAAATAAGCAAATCAGGTTATGGTTCACTTTCCAAAGAGGAAAAAGAAATTTTATTCAGGATGGGGAAATAGATCCCAACCCTTCCCCGAAAGAAAGGATACTCTTTATACCTATTTTAGAGTGAGCAGCTATCCAAATAACATTGATCTTTTTTCCTTTAAACCTTATTTTCAATGGCTACCTTAGTAGAATATCAGCGGCGACAGCACAAAACCTTATTACCTTATTTGGACTTTATAACCGTCTGATATAACTTGACAAATACCTCATATACAAGTCATTGTATTCAGCTTTCATAAATAAGGTAATAAGGTTTGACTTTATCGGTTATGTATTTTCTACTGAGGTTATTTTCTTTAAAAATAAGGTTTTCTAAGACATCGCATTAGGGTTGATCCGATTGGGTGCAGATTTCCCTTGTTTCAAAGAGATGACGAACTTAGTTTGCACCATCAAAAAGTCCCCTTTGGGGGATTAGTGGGCATTTCTCTCTTCGAGTGTTTAACCGCTTCACTAATACTGGCATTTAATTCAAACCCAATCAGTAGAATTAGCGAAAGAAGATAAATCAAAAGCATAATTACCAGAAGCGTACCAATTGACCCATATAACTTATTGTACTGCCCAAATTGATTGATGTAATACGAAAAACCAACAAATGTTACCACGATTAAGAAAGTTGCAAGTGTGCTTCCGGCAGAGATAAATCGCCATTTGGTTTTTTTCGCTGGAGCCAGGTAATACAAAAACGAATTGGCTATAAAAAACAGTACCAAAATCACTAACCATTTGCCAATTGAAAGAGTTATAATGGTAAAATGATCTTTAAGATAATCGTTGGCTACCAAATAATTAATCAGATACTGCCCTGTTGTAATCAGTCCTATTGCAACAGTAATTAAAACCGAAAGAATCGCCAGCAAAACCAAAGCTATAATTCGTTGACCGAGCCAGGTTCGGCGTTCAAAGGTATGAAGAGAAGCATCAAATGCACTCATCATGGAAGCCAAACCGTTTGTCGAAAAGATAAGCGCCATAAAAAAACCAATTGAAAGCAAGTCGCCACGCTGTTTGGTAAGTATATCCAAAACGGTTTCTTTGATGGCTAAAAAAGCAGTTTCCGGAACCATGTCCTGAATTAACAAAAACAATTCGTTCTGAAAATTATTAATTGGAATGAATGGGATAAGTGTAAAAAGAAAAATAATAGCGGGGAACAAAGCCACAAAAAAGCTGAATGCAATAGCTGAAGCCCTGGTAGTAAGGGCACCATCGACAATACTGCGCCAGAAAAACACCATCACATTATAAATGGGCATCCCGTCGAACCCGGGAAAGGTAATCCTCTTTGCAATTGCCAGAATCTTATCCCAGATAGAAATTAGTTTTCTAACAATACGTCCATGCATTAACCCTGCTTTTCGATTTTTAACTGGTGGATATAGGAGTTATTATCTTTGGTCCTGAAAAGGAAATAAACCCGGAAAGTACCGGTATTGGTAATTAAACTGCCAATTGCATAGCGGGCACCTTCTTTCCCGCCCTGATGAATAATGGTGAATTGTTTGGGTTTGTTTGCTTTAAAAAACTCGGCAACTATTTGTTGTGCCTGCGATTTACTGAAAACATCGTCGTGGGACAGAACCACCAACTCAACATTTTGATTAAAATAGCTTGCCAATACTTCGTCGTTGCCATTCTGAATGCTCAATATAATTTCGTCAGGAATTTGTGAAAATGACTGTGAAACAGCGACAAACAAACCAAAAAATAAAAATATAAGTTTCAATTTCGGATTCTTCATTTTTAATAATTTTTATACGAACTACTTTCAAAGGGAATCATTGCCAAAAACCGTGCAATTATTTTCATTAAAGAAATACCTTTGTAAAAGTAACAAATTTAATATGAAAATCTGCCTTCTCATAATCGGAAAAACTGACGAAGACTATCTGCAAAAAGGATTGGAAATATTCATGAAGCGGATACCTCATTACATCCTGTTCGAAATGAAGGTGATTCCTGATATTAAAAACTCAAAGAACCTAAGCGAAGAGCAGCAAAAAGAAAAAGAAGGAGAGCTAATTTTACAGCAAATTCTTTCATCCGACGAATTATTTCTTCTCGATGAACAGGGACTGGAAGTGTCGTCGATTGATTTTGCACGGTTTTTGGAGAAGAAAATGCTCTCAGGAATAAAACGGCTGGTATTTGTAATTGGCGGTCCTTATGGTTTTTCAGGAAATGTTTATTCAAGAGCCAACGGGAAAATAAGCTTATCAAAAATGACTTTTTCCCATCAAATGGTCAGGCTCATTTTTGCTGAACAATTGTACCGTGCTTTTACCATTCTGAAGGGAGAACCTTATCACCATCAATGAATTGTCGGGCTAAATTCGGGATTGAACCGAAAAATTATTTTTTTGTGACATGACGAAATTCAAAAAATACCTCTTCGCGATCCTTTCGATCCTGTTTTTCCTGATGGCTTCGGTCATGGAACACCGGATACTTTATCATCAGCCCGAAAAAGAACTCGTTCAAACCTTTCAGCAAGAATTGCATCAACAAGAGTTTAAACTTTTGAAATACCTGAACGATGCTGAAAAAAAAATAACCACCAATCTTTCTAACGGAAATTATGCCGCCACTTTTTCAAACCTAAATAAACTGTTTGAAAATGAAGGACTTGGATTTATTATCCTGAAAGATCAGAAGATGGTTTACTGGTCGAGCAACCATTTTCCCTTTCCGAATCTACAGTCAAAATCGCTGATAATAAACGGACTACTTGTATTACCAAACGGCGTTTTTGTAGCCAAGGCAAGGGTGGTTGGTAATTATCAGTTAATCGGTCTTATCCACATTAAAAATAACTATACCTACGAAAACCAATATCTGGTAAACAGATTCATTAGCCCGTTTAGCTTGCCTTCCAGCTTTAAAATCACCGCCAATAACAATGAAAATACATACCCAATTCATGATTTGAGCAATGCGTATCTATTTTCGGTTATGCCTGATGGTGATGTAATGTTTAGCAAGTCGCAACTTTATTTTCTTTCCTTTTTGTATTTGCTGGGATTAGTCTTTTTGCTTCTAACTATTTACCAGAGAATGAATTATTATAGTGAAGAAAATTTCACGGTAAAGATGGTGGTCCTTATGGTGATCCTTTCCGCCCTTTACTGGATCCACATCCTTTTCGGAATTCCCACAATCCTGAATCATCTGGATATTTTCAGTGCTAAATATTACGCAATATCAAGATGGCTCCCGTCGTTGGGTGACTTTTTCCTGATAACGGTGCTGTTCTTTTTCTGGAGTCTGGTTTTTGTAAAAGAATTTGCATTGCGTGAAAGGTACAGAAAGCAAATAGTCATTCCGGCATTCATTTTTGCAGGTTCACTGTATCAGTTGGTTGGTCTGATGATTGGCAACCTTATCAGCAACAGCAACATTACCTATAAATTGAACCGAATCACAGATATCGACCAGATCAGTTTAAGTAGTCATCTTGCAATTGCCATGCTGCTTTTCTCAGTCTTTCTTATTAACCTGAAAATCATCGAAAAAACAGAAAATCTAATAAACAGACGTACCTATCTTGTGTTCCATTTGATCGCTGTACCGGTTTCAATATTGCTTTGTTTGTTTTTCAATTCTGCCGAATTTTATCTGTTAACCCTCTTTTTCTCGGTCAATTTATTGCAATGCCAGATAAGTAAAATGCATATTTCGAGGTTTTCACTTTCATATTCCATTTTGTTTATTTCGCTGTTTTCAATTGTAAGTCTGGCGGTTATATACCACACCGTTGATTATCGAGACCTTCAGGATCAAAAATTGAAGGCGATTACCTTAAGCTCGGAGCAAGACCCGATTGCCGAAGTATTCCTGACAAGAATGCAAAGTCAATTCAATACAGATTCTGTAATTCCCAGGTTGCTGACACCTCCTTATGAAGAATTGGAAAACTACCTGGCCCGAACCTATTTCAGTGGTTATTTCAGAAAATACAATATACAATATACTCCCTGTACCGGAACCAGCAATGTTTTGATTCGGCCCGAAGAGGTTTCAGAACCTTGTTTCCCCTACTTCGATAAAATGATAGCTCAATCGGGTATAAATTTACCAGGAACCAAGTTCTATTTTTTGAACAATATGAACGGAATAGTTTCATACGTTGGGAATCTAAATTATCCATTGGTCAATGATTCTAGAGGATTCTCGGTATTCATTACTCTGACTTCAAAAACTGTTTCGGAAGGTATCGGATTTCCCGAATTGCTCATGGACAAAACTTTGATAAAGCCTTTCAGGTACAAATACCTTTCGTATGCAAAATATTTTGACGATGAATTGGTGAACCGTTCAGGCGAATATGCCTACAATTATTATTTGCAATCGTACAATATTGGCAAGTCATCTTCCGAGTTTGAATTTCGTAATTGGGGCGGTTACGACCATATTATTTACAATTTTGATAACAAAAACGTTATAATTGTCAGCAACCGGTCACTCCGTTTTGTTGACTACCTGATCTCTTTTCCCTACATTTTTGTTTTTTATTTTGCATTTGTTTTATCCATTGCAATAGTTGGAAATACAAATTTTCGGAAGCTGATCATCCCTCATGACCTGCGTTTCAGAATTCAGGTTGCAATCATCTCTGTGGTATTGATCTCACTTCTTTTCGTGGCAGCCGGAACAATCTATTATAATATTAAGGAGTATCAGAACCGGCATCAGATAGATCTTCAGGAAAAAATAAAATCCATTTCAGGTGAAATTGACGACCGGCTGAACAATGTTGGTTCAATAACTCCCGATCTACAGCAGTGGCTTTTCGAGGAATTGTACAAACTATCCAATATTTTCAGAACTGACATTAATATTTACGATGTAAAAGGCGAACTAATAGCCTCGTCAAGACCTGAGATATTCAGTAAAGGCCTTACTTCCGAAAGGATGAATGCTGAGGCTTACTATGAATTGTCAGAAAGGTACCAGCACAACTATTTCCAGCCTGAAAAAATCGGAAATCTATCATATCTCTCAGCTTATGAGCCCATTATGAACAATCGGGGTGATTATCTTGGATATCTGAATTTGCCCTATTTTACCCGTGAAGGTGAGTTGAAACAAAGTATTTCCACTTTCATTGTAGCTTTTATCAACTTGTACCTGCTTCTGTTTTTGGCCAGTGTAATTGTGGCCGTTATTTTATCGAACAAAATCACCTTGCCATTAAGCCTGATCCGTGAAAAATTAAAAGGCATCCAGTTGGGAAAAAAGAGCGAACAGATAAATTACCAGGGAGAAGACGAAATTGGCGCTTTGGTGCGCGAATACAACCACAAGGTTGACGAACTGGCTGAAAGTGCAGAGTTGCTGGCCAAATCGGAACGTGAAACGGCCTGGCGCGAAATGGCCAAGCAAGTTGCCCACGAAATTAAAAACCCACTCACTCCGATGAAATTGAACATCCAGTATTTGCAGCGGGCCAAAGCAGAAGGGAAAGAGCATTATGATGATTTTTTTGAACGGGTCACCCAAAACCTGATCGAGCAAATTGATACCCTTTCGGGAATTGCCACAGAGTTTTCGAACTTTGCTCAAATACCAAAAGCCAAAAATGAAGTTTTTGACTTGATTGAAGTCCTGAAAAACGTTTGCGATTTGTTTGAACCGAATCAAAACCTTCATTTTTCATTCGAGATGAACAAACTGAAGGAAGTCAGAATTTTTGCCGATAAAGAACAACTTTCGAGGGCATTTCTAAACCTGATTAAAAACGGGATCCAGTCAATTCAGGCCGAACAGATAGGAAAAATAAACATCACTGTTAATAAGGATGAATCACATGCTGTGATTACAATCAGCGACAATGGAACCGGAATAAGCGAAGAAGCCCAGGAACATCTGTTCGAACCCAATTTCACCACCAAAACCAGTGGTATGGGACTTGGTTTATCAATTGTTCAAAACATCATTCAGAGTTTTGGCGGTAAAATCAGTTATGAAACTTCAGCTCAAACCGGAACTACTTTTTTTATTGAAATCCCCCGTTATCAATCAACTCAGCCAAATGGAAATAACAATTCTTAACAACAATACCTATCTGAAACGAACCCACAAATCGGACAATTCTGATTTGGGAATGAAATGGATGAAAGCGATGAAGGTTGAAGAGGTTATTCCATTGCATTGCACTAACTTTGCAGGCCAAACAACAATTTACCGCACTTGCCGTTTTCTGCCTGTAAAGAGTGGTAATATTATCGAATTCAACTAAATATAATATGGCAATTAAAAGCATATAAAGACTACATTTGACTGAAAAACAAAAAGACCCGCTGACTTGTTTCTAACCCATTCTGGCCTGGAAACTATGTCGAACGAAGTAAAAACGTTAATCATGGGAAAACATATAACAATTCTTGTCCTATTATTCTTCATAATTTCAACAGATCAGGCTGGGAACAATTTTTTCGCCAATGCCACATCAAATGGTGTTTTCTCAGGCACAGAAAAAGATACTATCAACCTAAATACTTCTATTCCTTATAAGCCAGAAGATCTTGGAATGAGTTCAGCAATGCTGGCACGTATTGATTTTATTGTAAATAATGGTATTAAGGCAAGAGTTTTCCCGGGATGTCAGGTATTGGTTTTGAAAGAAGGAAAACCGGTATATGATAAATGCTTCGGGAATTACACATACGAGACAGCGCAAAAGGTGAAACCAACAACGATGTATGATTTGGCCTCCCTTTCGAAGACCACAGGAACATTGCTGGCTATCATGAAGCTTTACGACACTGGTAAACTCAAACTGAACGATAAGGCATCCAAATATCTTTCTTTCCTTCAAGGCACTGATAAGGCAAACATAACGATAACAGAATTGCTGTTTCACGAATCGGGATTACCTGCCTCGCTTCCATTCTACCGGCTGGCCATTGAGAAAAATATTAAACCGTCCGTTGCAACTTCAACACCAGCCATGACATCCGTAATTCAGGCAAGAAACAAGGTTGTTAATCCTACATTTAAATTTAGAGATGACTGGGTGTCCAAATTACCTTCAGCAGAATATGGATTGCAGGTAGCGGATAGTTTTTATGTCTGCAATCGGTTTCATCAGGCGGCAATGCAGATGATTGCCGATACCCGCCTGAACAGCAAAACTTATTGTTACAGTTGTGTGAACTTCATTTTGCTGAAAGAAATTGTGGAAACAATCAGTGATACTTCTTTGGATGTATTTCTTGACAGGGAATTCTATACGCCAATGAAACTGAACAACATGGCTTATCTGCCTTTGCGAAAGTATAAAAAGGAAGATATTGCTCCTACCTTGAAAACAGATTACTTGCGCAATGGAACCATACAAGGTTATGTACATGATCCGGATGCCGCCTTTTTAGGTGGAGTCTCGGGTAACGCTGGTTTGTTTGCGACAGCCCGGGATGTTGCGACTGTTTATCAAATGTTACTCAATAAAGGCGAAATTGACGGAAAACGCTATCTTAGCGCGGAAACTTGCAAACTCTTTACAACTACCACTTCGAAAAGTGGAAGACGTGACCTGGGTTATGACAAACCGGTTCCTAAAAATCCAAAGTCCAGTCCGTGTTGCATTTCTGCTCCCTCGGCAGTTTATGGTCATACCGGCTATACGGGAACATGTTGCTGGGTCGATCCGGTTAACCGATTGGTATATGTCTTTTTAAGCAATCGGACTTATCCGAATGATGGAGTAAATAAACTGGCTAAAACCGGAATCCGGACCAAGATACAAGAGGTGATTTATCAATCAATGAAGAAAAAATGAATGATTATCCTTTTATTTACCTTTCCCATAAAACGATGTACTACATTCATCAGATCATCAGTTTGACTTATCCGCGATATAGAAACGGACCCTATTAAACAAGTATAAGCAAAGGAGATAAACATCAAAATTGGATCAACCCTTATAAGACATCTTAAAAACCTTATTTTTAGAGAAAAAAACCTCAGTAGAAAGAATATAACCAACAGAATACAACCTTATTACATTATTTATGAAAATAGAATACAACAGCCCTAAATAAGGTAATAAGGTTGCGGGTTGCGGTCATGGATTTTCTACTGAGGTCGCCATCTAAAATAAGGTTTAAAGAAAAGGCAATTAATGTTATTTAAACATGAAATATTACTTATGAATAGAAAATTTATCCTTATCAGTACTATGTTTTTGGGGTTAGCAATTACCAGCTGTAACCATGGAAATAAACAGAAACAAGTAGAAAGTTCCAGCGTCACCGCCAGCACTATAGCAAAGAAAGACTCTACAGTTGTTAAGCTGACCGAAAATACCCCTTCGCAGATTTGCGCAAAACCTGAAGTGCCGGTTCTCTGTTACCACCGCATTACTGATGGCAAAAAAGGCGATTATACGATAAGTCCTGCCACCTTTACCGCTCATATTAAAATACTGGCTGATAGTGGTTACCACTCCATTTCACCCGATCAATTGTATGACTATCTGGTTTTTAATATAGCTTTGCCCGAAAAACCCTTCATGATAACATTTGACGATTCGAGGGTTGAACATTCCCAAATTGCAGCTCCTGTAATGGAAAAATATGGGTTCCGAGGCGTTTTCTTTATCATGACCATCACTTACAACAAGAAGAATTACATGACAACCGATCAAATTGCACAGTTGTCAAAAGCCGGACATACCGTGGGACTTCATAGTTGGGATCATACGATGGTGACCAAATATAAAGAAGCGGCTGACTGGCAAAAAGAGGTGGTAGAGCCTAAAAAGAAGCTGGAAGGCTTTGTGGGCAAGCCAGTTGAATACTGGGCTTACCCGAATGGCGTTTATGACCACAAAGGCGCTGAGGAATTGAGTAAATATTTTAAGATTTCGTTTACGCTTTTTTCGAAACGCGATTCAATCGTACCTTTACAAACCGTGCGCAGAATAATTGTTCCTGAATGTACACCGCAAGGACTGCTTAAATCAATGCGCCGAACATTTGGGAAGAAGAAAATATAAAAACTATCAGGCAAGAATCAAGAATAAGAACAAAAGACTTTATTAACTTTCCGCCTTTAACTTTCCACATTCAAATATGAACTGTAAACAATTTATTCCTTTAGCTCTTGCGTTTATTTTTATCCTTTATGGATGTAATCATAAAACAGAAAAAAAACCAAAGATAGAACCCGTAGCAGACTCGATAGTCCAAAAACAGGAAAAGAAAGTTCTATCGATAGATACTCTGGCATATAAAAATAAACTGCAAGCCTTGGCAAACGGCGATACCACCGGGTTATGGCCTCATCACCTTCGTTCCTTTCCTCTGGTTGGAGCAATTCTGCCTTTCAAAAGGATTGTGGCCTATTACGGTAACCTCTATTCGAAAAAAATGGGGATCTTGGGCGAATATCCGCCGAAAGAAGTGTGGAAAAGGTTAAATGTCGAAGTCGATAAATGGGAAAAAGCCGATCCGACCACCCCCGTACAACCTGCGATCCATTATATTGCCGCAGTGGCGCAGGGCATTCCGATGAAAGATGGAAAATATTGCAAGCGTATGCCTGACGTTCAGATTGATTCGGCGCTGGAAATAGCCAAAATGGGAAATGCCATTGTTTTTCTGGATATTCAGGTGGCACAGAGTAATTTGCAACACGAAGTTCCTTTACTGGAAAAATACCTGAAAATGCCTAACGTACATTTGGGGATTGACCCTGAATTCTCGATGAAGGAAGGCCACATACCTGGCCGGAAAATAGGAACCATGGATGCAAACGATATTAATTATTGCTCGGACTACCTGGCCAAATTGGTAAAGGAAAACAACTTAATCCCTAAAATCCTTATCGTGCATCGCTTTACGCAGGGCATGGTCAAAAACTACAAAAACATTCAGTTGCACCCCGAAGTGCAGATTGTGATGAACATGGACGGTTGGGGTGAGCCGATACTGAAATACAGTACTTATAGCCGATACATCAATCAGGAACCGGTACAATTTACCGGATTCAAATTGTTTTATAAAAATGACCTTAAAAAATCGCCTCATCGCATGTTAACACCAACAGATCTGATGAAACTGAAACCTCAACCTATCTATATTCAATATCAATAAACGATTTAGAAAACAGTCATTCAATCCGCGCTGCACTTGTCATTTATTTTAAAAAAAGTATATTTGTTCAGTTCAACTTAAACCAATAAAAATGAAAAACGTTCACGTACTTCAGCTCTCATCGAAATATCAGATCACTCAAACAGTAGCCATTCTGGCAGCAACCATGATATTGCCAATACTGATCCATCTGCTTCCCAACATCAACGGAAATATTTCAGGAGCAGTATTGCTTCCCATCTTTTTTGCACCAATGTTTGCCACTTTCATCTATAAAAAACACGTCGCCATTTTCGCCGGAATTTTTGCACCAATGCTCAACTTCCTGATGATGGGCCGGCCTGCTCCTGAAATGGTTATCACACTTGGTTTCGAAGTGGTTTTGTTTGTGCTGATGCTCGGCTTGCTAAAAAATTTCAATGCGATCCGCTACATTGCAGCTCCTTTAGCCTATTTGATCAGTTCGTTGATCGTAGTTTTAAGTCTGTCAGTTATTGGAAACCTTGTTAACCCATTGTCTTTCTGGATGAACAGCACTTTTGTTGCTATTCCGGGTATTTTGCTGATTGGAATTCTCAATATTGCTATCCTGAAATTCAGGAAATAATCTAATGGTTCCGGTATCTTTTACTGAAATTTCAACGCGTTTAAAATCCATGTCGCTTCCCGAAACCGATCTGGTTATCGGGATTGGCACGGGCGGAATTGTACCTGCCAGTTTGGTCGCTTTCCTCCTTGGCTGCGAACTCCAAATCATTACGCTCAATTATCGCGACGAAAACAATACTCCCCGGTACGAAAACCCGGTAATTATAAACATGCCTGAAATACCTTCACTACAAGGCAAAAAAATCCTGCTGGTTGATGACGTTTCCGTTTCAGGAAAAACATTGAACGAAGCATTGCACCATTTCGAAGGATTGCAGATCAAAACCCTTACCATGAAAGGAAAAGCCGACTTCATACTTTTTCCTGAAATCAAAGATTGCGTTAAATGGCCCTGGAAATAACAGATTGAAGCCCATAAATTAGTCAGGACTTCACCTGAAGTGAAACCCTGACTAAATCAAAATCATTTTACTGACGAACCGAATTCGCCGAGCTATTTTGCTTTCGTAAATCTTACCAATACCGAAGCATGAGGTTCAACCGAAACAGTGAATTTATCGGTCACAGACCCTTTGTCTTCCTTGCTCCACAAGTCTTTTGCAGTGTAATTTCCTGTCACTCCAAGTTCGGCAAGCGATACTGAAATTTCTGAATTTCCTGCATTGTTGATATTAAAGAATGCCACATATTTGTCTTCAGTTTCGGGAACATCGGCAGTCCAAACAATCAATCCGTTTTCTGCTTTTAGCTGTTTGTTTTTTGCACTGTTCTGATTTACAGCCAATACCTCATCGTTGGTTAAAAGCGAAAGTGTAAACTCATCGTTGGTTGGTAAATCGCCACCAAACATCAGAGGTGAACGGAACATTGCCCAAAGATTCATCAAGGTATATTGTTCAGGTTTGGTAAAACCAGTCATACGGTCGGTGCCACGTTCGGCACGTAAAGCGATATGTCCAAGCGGAAGCATATCTGCATCGGGCCAGTGACCTTCGCCAATGTATGGAGCCCAATCGGCACAACGTTTAAACTGAGGTTCGAGCATTTTCCAATTGTCCCAGAAATCGTCGCAAATACGCCATAAATTTGCATGATTCATCACATGGCCAGCTCTTTCGAGTGGAGTGGCTCCCGGCGAAGTTGAGAAAACCATCGGGCGACCACTTTGGTCAATGGCTTTGCGGATCATCGCAATTTCACCATGATGATATGGTCTCGACAAATCGTCAACTTTCACGTAATCAACACCCCATGAAGCATATAGATTGAAAAGCGAATTGTAATATTCCTGAGCGCCCGTTTTCAGGGTATCGATGGTGTACATATCGTGCAACCATTTACACTGAAGCGAATCCGAATAGATATCGGCCGCTTTTACATTGGTTCCCATCACCGGAAGATTCTTCTTTACAGCTTCAACCGGAATTCCGCGCATCAGGTGAATACCGAATTTCAGTCCTTTTGAATGAATATAGTCGGCCAATGGTTTAAATCCTTTGCCATCGGCTGATGAAGGGAATTTCTCCACTGCCGGCAAAAGACGGCCATATTCATCCAAGGTATAAACAGGATTTGTTTCATTGTAGCCGCCTGCCTTGTCGTTCGCAACAAACCAGCGAATATCCACGACAATGTATTGCCAACCATGCTGTTTCAGCTTTTCGGCCATGTAATCGGCATTTGCTTTTACTTCAGTTTCAGTAACTGTGGGTCCGTAGCAATCCCAGCTATTCCAGCCCATTGGCGGAGTTTTGGCGTATTGCCAGAATGCTTTATCCTGATTTTCGACGGTTGCTTTTTGTTGCTTGGCGGCACAAGATGCCAACAGCAATCCGGCAAGTCCCAGAAGGAATAAATTGGTTTTGATTCTCATTTTTGGAAATAATTAGGTTGTAAAATCAAGTTATATCTTTAAAGTGTAAATATAACGTTTATCAAACAACCCGAATATGTCTCAAGAGAATCGAACAAACAAATCTTCTTTGTCTCGTCTTACTTTTTTTGCAGAACTGAGGTAATCCTTTTCAGCATCGCGGTAACCAAGCGCCAAAATTACAATGCTGCGCAATCCCTTTTCTTTCAATCCAAGAGCCAAATCAAGAGCATCCGGATTAAAGCCTTCCATCGGCGTGGCATCAACATGTTCTTCAGCCGCTGCGACCAATCCAGTCCCCAATGCAATATATGCCTGACGCGAGGTCCAATTCAGGAGTTGTTCCGGTGTTTTACCTTCAACACTGCCTTTTATCATGTTTCGGATTCGGCCAAGCGACTCGACCGAAACATTACGGACTGAAGCGATATGTTCTATATAATTATCAATCTTTTCGTCGCTGATCTCAGTCCAGGCAGCAAATACTATTACATGCGAACCTTCGGTAATTTGCGGTTGATTGTTAACTGCAGGAGCTATTTTTGCCTTTAATTCAGAATCCCCGATAACAATTACAGTAAATGGTTGCAATCCGATGGATGTTGGAGCCAACTGAATTGCGTCCAAAATGTTTTCCAGCTTTTCTGCCGGAACTTTTTCCCCATTCATCCTTTTAGTAGCATAACGCCACTTTAAACTTGTTAATGTGTTCATATTCTATTTGTTTTAATGACTTTTCCAATACTTTTTTGGATAATTGAAATCCATTAGTTACTTTTAGTGCCTCAATAGTACAAAGTAACTTTTTAATAAACAATAGCTCATTAACTAATAACCAGGGAACATGGAAGTAACTGTTGCAGATAATCAGTTGATTGACCTTCAAAAAAAATTAGCAGTTTTTTTTCAGAAAAAAGAAGAACCTCATGAATTCTGTCCTGTCCGCGATATTTTGGATCGGATTGGTGACAAATGGTCGTTACTCGCCATCATGAATCTAGGGTATGCGGGTAAAATACGGTTTAACGAATTAAAAAGTAAAATTGATGGCATTTCACAGCGGATGCTGACCGTCACCCTTCGTTCGCTAGAACGTGACGGATTAATTACCCGGCAAATTTACGCCGAGGTACCGCCCCGTGTTGAATACGAGCTTACTTCGATTGGCAGGAACTTACTTCAGCAAATTTGGGAACTGGCTCAATGGGCTTCGGGCAGCATGAATGAAATTGTTAAGGCAAGAATTGAATATGATAGCCGGTTTCAGTAACTGCATTTTTTTGATGAGTACAAATTATTCTTGCAGGTTGGGACAATTTTTTGTTATCTTTGCCCACCCAAAACGGGAAAACCATACAATGGTCGGTTGGCCGAGTGGTTAGGCAGCGGTCTGCAAAACCGTGTACGGCGGTTCGAATCCGCCACTGACCTCAACCTGCGAGAGACTCCTTGATTATCCAAGGGGTCTTTTTTGCGTTTATGACAAATAAATAGATAAATACCGCACCTCTGACCGCACCTATTAAATATTTACTGTAAATTCTAATTCGCATAATCAACATTGATTAGTATGAAGTTCTTCTTCAAATTTTTATTGCTATTTCTTTCTTCGTTGTTTTTTATCTCATTCTGTTCAATAACTTTACTGATTGTTTTCTAAAGGGCATTTTTTTGCCTGAAAACAATACTGAAGGGAAATTTCTGATTCTAAAAATCAGAGACTGAGACGAAGAGGAACAAACTTAAAATCGAATAATGACCGGAGAACAACTAAAAGACCTTGAAAATAACTTATGGCAGGCTGCTGATAAATTGAGAGCTGACAGTGGACTGAAAGCCAATGAATATGCCACCCCAATTCTGGGATTGATATTTCTACGTTTTGCGTCCATACGCTTCAACCGCATCAAACCTGAGATTGATGCTGAACTAAAAGCACAAGGGAAGGATAGCCGATTACAACAAACAGTTGATGAAATCGCAATCGCCAAATGTGGTTTTTATTTACCCGAAGAGGCACAATACGATTATCTGCTGAATTTACCTGAAGAAGAAGATATTGCCAAAGCCATTAAAGAGGCAATGGAACAGATTGAAAAATATAAGCCTGAGTTGTTGGACAGCCTCCCAAAGGATGAGTACTTCAAACTTTACACTCCTGACGACCGGTCACTTCCCAAAACCTTGCTGAAAATTTTTGCCGATATTCCGGAGGATGCTACCGGTGATGTATTTGGAAAAGTATATGAATATTTCCTCGGTGAATTTGCCCTTGCCGAAGGACAAGGCGGTGGCGAGTTCTTTACTCCTACCAGCGTGGTAAAGTTGATGGTTGAAGTGATTGAACCTTACAAAGGCACCATCTTCGACCCGGCTTGCGGTAGCGGTGGTATGTTTGTACAAAGTTCTTATTTTGTTGACCGCCGTCGCGAAGAGCTACACGACACCGATACCAAAGACCTGATGGTGTATGGAGCTGAAAAAACCTCCGAAACGGTGAAACTAGCCCGGATGAACCTTGCAGTAAATGGTTTGCGTGGCGAAATTAAGACGGCCAACACCTACTATGAAGATCCGTATAAAAGCTACCAGCGATTTGATTATGTTATGGCCAATCCTCCTTTTAATGTGGACGATGTGAATCTGGACAAAGTAAAAGAACAGCAACGATTTAATGAATATGGTATTCCTCAAAATAAAACAAAGCAAACAGCCAAAAAGGATAAGGCAAAGGACGTGAATACTGTCCCCAATGCCAATTACCTTTGGATAAACTTATTTGCCACTTCACTAACTTCAACAGGGAAAGCCGCTTTGGTTATGGCCAATAGTGCCAGCGATGCCCGTAACAGCGAAGCCGATATTCGGCGCAATCTGGTAAAAAGTGGGGTAATTGATTGTATGCTCACCCTACCAAAAAACATGTTCTACACCGTTACTTTGCCAGCCACCTTGTGGTTTTTCGACAAGAGTAGAGCAGGCACAGAACACAAAGTTTTGTTTATTGATGCCCGGAATATTTTCAGGCAGATTGACCGGGCGCACCGCGAGTTTACCGAAGAGCATATACAAAATATGGCCACCATTGTGCGCTTGTACCGGGGCGAGAATGAACGACTAATCTCATTGTTGGGAAAATACAAAACACAGGCAGAAAGTCTGAACCCTGATTTGTATGATTTAGAGATTCCCATGAACGAGTTAAAAGAAAAGCTCGAACAATTGGATTCTAGCGAGAATAGCAGCCCTGCGAATCAAAAAAATCAGAAGAATCAAAAAAATCAAAGTTCCAGACAGTTGGAGGCAGCAGAAAAACAATACAAGGACTTGCACGACAAACAACTCTACTATGAAGCCCAGATACATTGGCTCACCGAGCGTTTTCCCAATGGTGTATATGAAGATGTTACCGGCTTGTGCAAAGCTGCTACTTTGGCTGAAATTGAAGAACAAGATTTTAGTCTGAACCCAGGCCGTTATGTGGGTGTGGTGATCGAAGAGGATGGATTGACCGAGCAAGAGTTTTTGTCAGAAATGAACTTGCGGCATTTGACTTTAAACGAGCTAAATAACAAAGCTCATCGATTGGAAAACCTGATTGCAGAAAACCTAAAAAGTATAGGCAATGGCTAATAAAATTGAAAAACCAGTTCAGTTTCTGTTCAACGATATTCGGGAACTGATTGATAACAGCCGGCAACGGTTTGTAGTAGCTGTTAATGCTGAACTCACTTTGCTTTACTGGAATATCGGCAAAAAAATAAATGATCATATCCTTGGTAACGAACGGGCTGAATATGGAAAACAAATTGTCGCATCGCTGGCGCGACAATTAACCGAAGAATATGGCAAAGGCTGGGGAGAACAGCAGATCAGACATTCTCTCCGCAGTGCGGAGACTTTTTCTGAGGAACAGATTCTCTACGCAGTGCGTAGAGAATTGAGCTGGACACATATTCGGAACATCATGTACCTGAAAGACGAACTGCAACGCGAGTTTTACCTTGAAATTTGTGCCAGCGAACGCTGGAGCAGCCGCCAGCTCCAAGAGCGTATCAACTCCATGCTTTTTGAACGCACTGCCATCAGCAAAAAGCCCGATGAACTGATCAGACAAGAATTGCAACAACTTAGAGAAGAAAATAAACCCAGCCCCGATTTGATTTTCAGGGATACCTACATACTCGATTTTCTGGGCTTAAAAGATATGTATTCCGAAAAAAACCTCGAAGATGCCATTATCCGCGAACTCGAACGGTTTATCCTCGAATTTGGGAAAGGCTTTGCTTTTGTTGAACGACAGAAACGGATGGTGATTGATGGTGAAGATTTTAGCCTCGACCTGCTGTTTTACCACCGCATACTTAGGCGGCTGGTGGCTATTGAGCTGAAATTGGGCAAATTTAAAGCCGAATACAAAAGCAAAATGGAGCTTTACCTGGCCTGGCTCGAAAAGCACGAAATGCAGCCCGGCGAAGAAACTCCCATTGGCTTGTTGCTTTGCGCCGAAGGTAACCACGAACAGGTTGAACTGCTGCAATTGCACCGCACGGGCATAAAACTGGCCGAATACCTTACCGAACTGCCCAGCAAGGAATTGTTGCAGAAAAAGCTGCACCAGGCCATACAAATTGCCCGTAATAAATTGGAAAACAACAAATTGGAGGATTAAGTGTGAAGGATTGGAAGGAATACAAGTTAAATGAATTAGGCAAAGTAAATAGAGGAAAGTCCAAGCATCGACCTCGAAATGATGTTTCATTGTATGGAGGGAAATATCCTTTTATCCAGACGGGAGATGTAAAGGCCGCAAACTTTTACATTACAGAATATTCGCAAACATACAGCGATAAAGGATTGGCACAAAGTAAGCTTTGGGAAAAGGGAACCCTTTGTATTACCATTGCTGCAAATATTGCTGAATCAGCTATTCTTGGTATTGACGCATGTTTTCCTGATAGTATAATTGGTTTTGTTGCGGACAAGAAAAAATCCGATGTTCGATTCATTAAATATCACTTTGATTTACTGAAAATTCATCTACAATCAATTTCACAGGGAACTACACAGGATAATCTAAGTCAGGAGAAACTTCTTAAATTCACATTTACTGTCCCCAGTGATTTTAAGCATCAGCAACGTATTGCTTCCATCCTTTCTTCCTACGATGAATTAATTGAAGTAAATAACCAACGCATTAAGCTGCTGGAAGAAACAGCCCGTGAACTCTACAAAGAATGGTTTGTACGGATGCGGTTCCCCGCCACAACGGGCAGGCCAGGTTATAAACAGGCAAAGTTTGTAAAGGGTGTGCCGGAGGGATGGGAAGTGAAAGAGTTACACGAATTTGGCAAAATATACACAGGAAAAACACCACCGACAAAAGTAAGAGAATATTATGGCGGCGATATTCCTTTCATCAAAACACCTGATTTGCACAAAAACCAATTCATTTTTGAAACCGAAGAGTATTTGACAGAGAAAGGCAATACCACCCAAAAGAGAAGCTCTTTACCTAAAGGGGCAATTTGCGTGAGTTGCATTGGCACTGGTGGTGTAGTTGGTGTAACAACAGCAGAAAAATCACAAACAAACCAGCAGATTAACTCTCTTATTCCCAAAAACAAAAAGAATTTGGAATATTTGTTTCATGCAATTTCGGATTTGAAAGAAATTATTGAACTTTTTGGATATACCGGTGCAACGATGACTAACCTAAGTAAAGGTAAGTTTGAAAAATTGAAAATACTTTTTGCAAAGGCAGAGTTAGTTGAAAAGTATAGTTATTTGGTAAGTCCAATGTTTGAACAAATTCAAATCCTTCAACAACAAAACAACCAACTCCGTCAAATCCGCGACCGGTTGTTGCCGAGGTTGATTAGTGGACGTCTGAACTGTGATTTTCAGGATTAAAAAGATTAAGATGATTACTTTTTACAATCAACGCAATCATAAAAATCTGTCAAATCATAGTTCAGACATTGTGCGAATTACAGTTCAGACATATAAAAATTACAGTTCAGGCAATGATGGTTTTGCTTAACTCAGAAACGGATGCAATAAACAAACAGCAGTATATCAATTAATTGCTGCTTAATTAGAAAACGGAAAATGGCAAATTTCATATCAGAAGATCAAATTGAAAAGGCAACCATCGAGGTATTTGTAACCAATCTTGGCTACCGTCATATCAATTGCATTGATAAGGACATAACTGGTCGTTTGAATGAAAGAGATGTATTGATCAAGCCATTGCTCCGGAAGAAACTGGGTGAACTGAATCGCGACCTACCAAAAACTGCCATTGATGAAGCCTTTGAAAAAATATGCCAGACCCGGTTAGACAAATCGGAATTGATGGCAAACAAGGAAATTTATGGCTTGATTAAGAATGGCGTTCCGGTTGACATTAACAACGCCAATGGAAGAATTGAGAAAGTGACTGTCAAAGTCATTGATTTCAACGACGAAAAGCAAAATGATTTTCTGGTAGTTTCTCAATTATGGATTCAGGGACAGTTTATCCGTCGCCGTCCCGACCTGATTGTTTTTGTGAACGGCATTCCACTTATTTTTATTGAGCTAAAGAATAGCAATATAGCTGTTCGCAATGCCTACGAAGATAATCTGACCAATTACCGGAAAGATATTCCCCTGCTCTTTCATTACAATGCGATATGTATCTTAAGCAATGGGTTTGAGAGCAAAGTGGGTAGTTTTAATTCGGGCTACGGACATTTTTTTAATTGGCTTCGGCCTGAGAACGAGCAGCAGGTACCCGATCTGAAACGGATACAACAATACGGTGTAAGTCTTGATTATGCCATTTTGGGCCTTTGTGAAAAGAAAAGGTTGCTCGATTATTTCGATAATTTTTTACTCTACTATAAGGACGTTGTAAAAATTGCTGCAAAGAACCATCAGTTTCTGGGCGTGAACAATGCAGTTGATAGTTTTTCTCTTCGTTTACAGCACGACAAAGCTGGCACCGATGAGGAAAATAAAGGTAAGCTTGGCGTATTTTGGCACACTCAAGGCAGTGGAAAGAGTTACAGCATGATTTTCTTTGCACGGAAGGTATTCCGGAAATTTACAGGGAACTACACCTTTCTGATTGTAACAGACCGGGACGATCTGGACGGCCAGATATACCGTAACTTTTTAGGCTCCGGAGTCTTCCCAAAAGATACCAAATGCAGGCCAAAGGACAGTGAAGATTTACGGGCAATGCTGCAAACCAACACCAGGTATATTTTTACACTCATTCATAAGTTTCGCTATCAAAGAGGGCAAATCTATCCTGTTTTATCAACCCGAAACGACATCATTGTTATTGTTGATGAGGCACACCGGACTCAATACAAAGATTTGGCTGAAAACATGCGCACCGGATTACCAAATGCACAATACATTGCGTTTACAGGCACACCACTACTTGGGAGTAAGAAACTGACACATGAATGGTTTGGCGATAATGTTTCGGAATATAATTACAAACAGAGCCTTGCAGATGGAGCCACAGTTCCACTCTTTTATCACAAACGGGTTCCCCAGGTCTTGCTGCAAAACACGGATCTTAATGATGATTTGGCAGAAATTGTAAGTGATGAAAATCTGACAAAGGAACAGCAGTATAGGCTTGAAAATGAGTTTGCCCAGGAAATGAAAATTCTGAAATCAGACGATCGCTTAGATACGATTGCTAAGGATATTGTTTATCATTTTCCGCGCCGTGGTTATCTCGGAAAAGGAATGGTCGTTACCATTGATAAGTTCACCGCTGTAAAAATGTACGATAAAGTTAAACGCCTTTGGGAAGTTGAAACGCGAAGCATTCAGCAACAAATCAGCAATACCAAAGACAAAAAAGAACGGGATGAACTAAAACTGATTTTGGAGTGGATGCGCAAGACCGATATGGCGGTTATTGTGAGTGAGGAAGCGGGAGAAGAAGAGAAGTTCAAAAAAGAGAATCTGGACATAAAACATCATCGCGAGAGGTTATCAACGCCAGATGAGAATGGGCAGGAATTGGAGGATAAATTTAAAAATCCCAAAGATCCACTTCAATTGGTTTTTGTATGCAGTATGTGGCTAACCGGTTTTGATGCGCCAACAGTTTCAACCCTTTATCTGGATAAGCCAATGAAGGATCACACATTGATGCAAACCATTGCAAGGGCTAACCGCGTTACCGATTTCTTAATTCACGACAAGCCGAAAAGGAACGGGTTCATTGTTGACTACTACAATGTTTTCCGAAACCTGAAAAAAGCATTTGCCTCTTATGGTGGTAGTTCACAAACAGGTGAAGGTGGTGATTCGCCGGTTCAGGGTAAAGAACAACTGTTTGTATTGCTTCAGGATGCAATTAGTGAATGTCAGAAATGGTGTTCTGCTATAAATGTTGATCTTTCTGAAATAGTTAAATCCGAAATAATTTTCAGTAAGCTGAGTCTGTTTGATGAATTTGCTGATACAATTGTAGCAAATGATGAGCATAAAAATCAGTTTGTGGTGTATAACAATACGATCAATGCTTTGTATGATGCTTGTAAACCCGAAATATTGGGTCGCCGGAAGGAATATCCTTTAGCTGCAATTATTCAATACCTCCGGGAGGTTATTGATGGATTGGCGGATAGAGGCAATTTAGATAGTGCCAAAAGGCGAATAAGCCAGTTGTTGGATGACAGCATCGTTGTTAAGGAAGAAAATGAGAATAAGCCTTTAATTACTGACAAATTGGATCAGGCAGCAGATAAACAGGAATATTTTATTAAGTCCTGGAAGCAAATTGATTTGAGTAAATTGGATATTGAAAAACTTAAAACAGAGTTTAAAGATGCTCCACATAAGAATATTGAAATTTCTGATTTGAGAGCATTTATTTCAGATAAACTTCAGCTTATGATGGAAAAAAATGTCACACGAAAGAGTTTTGCCCAAAGGCTGCAAGAGATTATTGACCGTTACAATGCCGGAAATTCAACCAACGAAAGATACTTTGACGAATTGGTGGATTTTGTTAACAAGATGAAGGAGGAAGAAATGAGGGCTGCCAAAGAAGAATTGACCGAATCTGAATTGGAAATTTTCGACCTGTTAATAAAAGAAAACCTCACTAAAGATGAAGAACAAAAAGTAAAGCTGGCTGCAAAAAGCTTGTTGTACCGTTTAAGAGAAGGACAACCAACTGTTTTGATAAATGATTGGTATAGAGACAATCAGACCAGAGCATTAGTGCAAACAGCAATTAAGAAAGCGCTGAATGAAACTCTGCCAGAAAGCTATGACAGGGCAATTTATAGTGCCAAATGTGACATTGTTTTTGATCATTTTCTAACAATGGCTCAGAACGGAAAATACAAGGCTACAGCATAAAATAGATACCCAGAACCATGGATTTCGAATTCTCAAATCTAAAAAAGCGAGGATTTTTCGTGTATCAGGTTAAGACGCAGTGCAGCTTTATATAAGTCAACAACATTGTTAGCTTCAAATTTTAAATAAATATTCTGTTTGTGGAACTCAACAGTGCGTTCCGAAATAGTTAATTTATCTGCTATTTCTCCGTTTTTCAAGCCATCTAAAACAAGTTGGAGTATTTCGGTTTCGCGTTTTGTAATATCGATTAAGCCAGAAAAGGACAGTAAAAGATTCTTATATTTTTGCCAGAAGTTTTTTAAATGCCGAAGTCATGGCTTTTTGGATGGCTGCATATTCAGCAAGCTCTTTACCGATATAAACAAACATGATGGCTACTTGAAGGTTCTTCGCAGTTATTTCCTGATAAAAACCCGGCTTGTTTAACCTATAGGCTTCGCGCATCCGCCTTTTCAGGATATTCCGTTTAACTGCCCGTTTGAAATTCCGCTTTGATACAGTGAAAGCGGCCTGTACCGGAAAAACATCTGATAATTCAGTCTTCAGGAATACAACTTTTAATGGATAAGCCAAAAAGGATTCTCCGGAAGCAAATAATTCTTCAATCATTTTTTGGCTGCAAAGCCTTTCTTCCTTGTGTAACGTGAATCCTTCCATCAAACGAAAATACAATAAAAAAGGGGAAAACTGATTTCCCCTTTTTTAGATATGGTTTTTCTTTATCCTCTTTAAATCTAAGCCGTCCCAAGTTCCTTTTTCCTACTTGTTATGCTTTTTGATGTATTGCTCCAAAGCCATTGTCATTGATGGCGCTTCGGCGGTCGGGGCTTCAATATCAAGTCTTAGTCCGGCTTCAACAACAGCTTTTGCTGTTGCCGATCCAAAGCAGGCAATCATGGTAGTGTCCTGTTCAAACTTCGGAAAATTCTGCATCAGCGATTGAATTCCTGATGGACTGAAAAACACCAGAATATCATAATTTACATCTTTCAGATCAGACAAATCGCTGCTTACAGTTTTGTAAATAAGTGCCTTGGTATAAGTATATCCGACCTTATCGAGCAATGAGGTAATTTCAGGCTGGTTCACTTGTGAAACAGGTAAAAGAAATTTCTCTTCCTTGTGCTTTTTCATCACATCTATCAAATCCGAAAATTTACCGGCACCATAGAATATTTTTCGTTTCCGGTAAACAATGTATTTCTGCAAATAGAAGGCTGTGGCTTCCGACATGCAAAAGTACTTCATCGAATCAGGAATGGTCAATCTCATTTCTGTACTCATCCTGAAGTAATGGTCGATGGCACTTCGGCTGGTAAAAATTACTCCGGAATGATCCAGAATTTGTACCCTGGTTTGACGGAATTCTTTTGCCGAAACACCTTCAACCTGAATAAAAGGGCGAAAATCAACCTGTATATTGTTTTTTTCAGCCAAATCAAAATATGGTGATTTGGCGGTTTCAGGTTTTGGTTGCGAAACTAAAATTTTCTTGATTTTCAAGGTAACTACTTTTAAATTTAATTCTTTCCCACTTATATCAACAAAATATTGTAGACCAGTAATAATGGTAAAAATTCAAGGGTACAAAGGTACAAAATCAAATAGAAAATCGAAAAATGTTTTTTTAAGAAAATTTTACCCCCCCGAATCAGCGAAAGCAAGTACGAAATAATGACTATCAGTAGACCCAAATACAACATTGGTTCTACCTGATTCAGCGGTACAAAGGCAATAATAGCAGTAACTGGCAATAAAAACACTCCAAGAATGCGGTTGAAAACAGTCACGCTGAAAAGGTATTCCCGTACCTCGTGTTTGCTTTCAGTTAGTATCCCGATGATGTAATAGATCACTTTTTTGACAGTAAAAAAACCAATTACGATCGCCAGACAAACGAGATAAACATAGAAGGATTTAGACAGACCAAAATTTATTTTGTAAGTGCTGATGAATTGATATCCGAACAATGACATAACCAGCGAAAAGATCAGATCGAGTCTGAACGATGCGTGAAACAAATTAAAGTAACGTTCGCGATATATTCGGGTAAAAGTGGAATAATTGATGGTCGCCTGAATCAGCTGGCTCAGGTATTTATTAAAGATCAGCCTTACTGTGGCAAACAGGAAAAAAGCCAGCACCAAAACACCAACCAACCAGTCGGGATTGCTCCGTAACATTTTCTTACCCGGGAAAACAACTTCCACCTTTTTCAAAACCGTATGAAGTGAGTCGTAAGGAAGTGGCTCAAGTAAATTTTTCTGGTAATCGTAAAAATTTTTGTACCCGGTTCTAAATTGCGACCACTCCTGCCGGCGGCCATACCATATCACACTGTCTTTTGCAATATAATTGGCATTCAATGAGTCGAGTACAGTCGAATCGAGCAGATTTACATTTTTTGTCGCAAGTTGAGCCTGAAAGTTATTGGCTTCAATATTGGTCTTGTTCAAATTCAGGTTTGAGGTTACAGAGTCTGATTTGAATTGATTCGATTGCATACCGCCGGGCAATTGTATAAGTTTGTGGCGCAAAAGTAGTGATTAATAGTTTTTATCTGGTCACTTCTGCGGTCTATTCATCAAATTTTGTACTCATGGCTCAAAATACTGAAATTATATACCAGGCACCTTTACAGGGATTCACCGATTATAACTACCGGAATGTGTTTCATGAAGTGTTTGGAGGTGTTTCAAAATATTTCATTCCCTATCTTTCTTACGGCAAAGGAAAGGGAATCAAAAAATCGCAAATCAAAGAAATTCTTCCCGAGAATAACAAAGCTTTGCCAGCAATTCCGCAGGTATTATTTTCCGAAGCAACCGAACTGTTTGAGTTGGTTTCTATCCTGATTGATAATGGTTATTCAGAAATTAACCTGAATTTGGGTTGTCCGTACCCGATGGCCACCAACCGCGGACGTGGTGCTGCCTGGCTCGAGAAACCTGAAGCTCTGAACGAAACGCTCAGCCAATTATTTGGGAAAGGAATTCAGGCAAAATTTTCGCTAAAAATGAGGGTCGGGATGACAAACAATCAGGACTACCGCCTAATTTTTGAAGTTTTGAACCAGTTTCCGCTCGAAGAAATCATACTTCATCCAAGAACGGCCGATCAGATATACAACGGAAAAGCCGATCCGTTACTTTTTTCTGAAGCTGTTTCTCAAGTGAAGCACCCGTTGGTTTACAATGGCGATATTTTTTCTGTTTCCGGTTTTCAGGAGTTGAAATCCCTCCTACCTGATCAGCACTGCTGGATGACTGGCCGCGGCTTGTTGATGAACCCTTTGCTGGCATTGCAACTAAATGGAGTTGAAATGGATCAAAAGCTCCGGAAACAGAAACTGAAAGAATTTCACGATCGTTTAATTCAGGAATATTCAGAAAGATTGCAAGGTAGCGGGCATTTATTAATGAAGATGACCCAGTTCTGGGGTTATTTCAGCGAATCGTTTGAAAATCCGCACAAAGCTATAAAGTTGGTTAAAAAGGCTGGAAGCATAATAAAATACAATGCTGCTGTAGCTGAGATATTTAGATGACATATAAACTGTAGGATTGAAGGATCGATTTGAAAAATGAGACTGGGACTGAACACTGTTTTGACTTGAAATCAGGAACAGTTATCCTGCTCGTAAATTTCCATCAGTCTCATAAGTTGTTCCAACTCATTTTCTTCCGAAGTACCTTCGGGAGTGTCACATATTTCCAAAAACCTTTTCAATGCTTCCCTGTAATCATCCTCAGTAAAAATTGTTTCCATCATAACTTGAAACGTGGAACCTGAAACTTGGAACTGCTAATGTGCATCCAGCCAGTTGTCACCTGCGTTTATTTCAACAGTCAACGGCACTCCAATGTTTACAGCAGTTTCCATTTCATGTTTTACGATGGCTTTCATCTGGTCGAGTTCGGGTTTCAAAACATCGAAATTCAACTCATCGTGTACCTGTAGGATCATTTTTGACTGAAGTCCTTGTTTTTTCAACTCTCTCCAGATATTTACCATCGCGATCTTGATCACATCGGCAGCAGAACCCTGAATAGGAGCATTGATGGCATTCCTTTCGGCCATTCCCCGAACTACCGAATTGGCCGAATTAATATCACTTAAATATCGCTTCCGACCTTTAATGGTTTCTACATAGCCGGCGTTTCGGGCGTTTTCGATGCTTTTGTCCATATAGGTTTTGATTTCAGGAAAGTTTTCGAAATACCCGTCAATCAATCCTTTGGCTTCAGTCCGTGAGATATTCAACCTTGCAGATAATCCGAATGCCGAAATACCATATATAATTCCAAAATTGGCTGTTTTGGCCTTCCGGCGCATATCAGAGGTAACTTCTGAAAGCGAAATTTTGTAAATTTTAGAAGCTGTGATGGCGTGAATATCCTGATTATTGCGGAAAGCTTCAATCATTTGGCTGTCCTGGCTTATGGCGGCCATGATACGCAACTCAATTTGCGAGTAGTCAGCAGATAGAAATGTATGCTGATCGTCGGAAGGAATAAATGCCTTGCGCAGTTCGCGGCCATTTTCGTCGCGAATCGGAATATTTTGAAGATTAGGATTGGTCGAACTCAACCTTCCTGTTGCTGCAATGGCCTGATTGTATGAAGTATGTAACTTTCCGGTATCGGGATTTATCAACAAAGGCAGCGCTTCCACATAAGTCGAAAGCAATTTTTTCAGTCCTCTGAATTCGAGTATTTTGGCAATTATGGGGTGTTTATCCTGAAGTTTTTCGAGCGTTTCTTCGGCTGTTGAGTATTGCTTGGTCTTGGTCAATTTAGCATTTGGATCGATGTTCAGTTTTTCGAATAAGATCACTCCAAGTTGTTTGGGCGACGAAATATTGAAATCTTCGCCTGCCATATTGATGATTTCCCTTTCAATATCAATCAGTTGGTTGCGCAAAACTTCGGCATACAATTTTAATTCGCCAGTATTCAGCTTCACACCGGCTCGTTCCATATCGGCCAAAACGTATATCAGCGGCATCTCAATTTCATCAAAAAGTTTGCGTGTTCCGCTTTCGTTCAGGTCTTTTTCTATTGTAATTTTCAGTTGCAGGGTCAGATCCGCATCTTCACAGGAATAATCGCGCAATTTGTCAAGAGGCGCTTGCCGCATATTTTGTTGCAAGGTTCCCTTTTTGCCGATTAGTGTATCGGTAGTGATTTTTTCGTAATCCAGATATAGTTCGCACAAATAATCAAGGTTGTGGCGCATTTCGGGCTGAATCAGGTAATGCGCAATCATGGTGTCAAAGAGCGGGCCTTTCAGTTCAACGCCATAATTCAGCAACATCGACAGATCGTATTTAATATTTTGCCCGATTTTGGTAATATTCTCGTCACCAAAAACCAAACGGAATTCCTGAACAATTTCAGTCGCTTTCTTCCGGTCGGCTGGTAAAGTCACGCAATAAGCTTCATGGCTCCTGAAAGAAAATGACATACAAACCAACTCAGAAGTAAGCGTGTCAAGTCCTGTGGTTTCGGTATCGAAACAAAATTCTTTCTGCACCGATAATTCGGCCCGCAAGCTGGCCCGCTGTTGAGCAGTTTCGATCAGGTAATATTGGTGCGGAACAGTTGAGAAAGAACTTAGTGATTTGGCTTCAGACGATTTTACTTCAGGAATTTTTATTTCAGGAGCTGAAACCGGACCGCCAAACAAAGTTCCCTGCTGAAACATAGAGTCGGAAACCGGCTGTGATTTTGATTCTTGCTTTTTAATCAGTTGCTTAAACTCTAAGTCAGAATATATCTCATTTAGTTTCTTGAAGTTGGGCTCTTCCATCACCAGTTTGTTCTCGTCAAAATCGACCGGAACATCCAAAATTATTTTTGCCAGCTCTCTCGATATACGCACTTGTTGCTCAAATTCCTGAAGATTTTCCTTCAGTTTTCCTTTCTGAGTATCAATGTTTTGATAAAGTCCGTCAACTGATTTAAATTCAGAAATCAGTTTCATCGCCGTTTTGGGTCCCACGCCCGGACATCCCGGAATATTATCGGAAGTATCCCCCATCAGTCCAAGCACATCAATTACCTGCCAAGGTTCGTCCACCATAAAGTTTTCCTGAACTTCGGGAATTCCCCAAATTTCAGGAGCTTCGCCGCCACGTGCAGGTTTGTACATGAAAATATTTTCGGAAACCAACTGTGCATAATCCTTGTCGGGAGTCATCATGTAAGTGGTGTAGCCCATCGTTTCCGCTTTTTTGGCCAAAGTACCGATTACATCATCAGCCTCAAACCCGGCTTTTTCAAGAATCGGAATATGATATGCTTCAATTATTTTCCGAATATAAGGAATCGATTTCTGAAGATCTTCAGGCATTACATCGCGGTTGGCTTTGTAAGCTTCAAACATTTCGTGCCTGAAAGTCGGTATGTTCAGATCGAAAACAACTGCAATATGAGTGGGCTTTTGGTCGCGCAATAATTGTTCGAGTATATTGACAAAACCAAGCATAGCCGAAGTATTCAGCCCTTTTGAATTAAAGCGTGGATTTTTAATAAATGCGAAATACGATCTGTAAATCAATGCATAGGCATCGAGTAAAAAAAGTCGCTTATCGGTATTGTTATGAGGGGTCATTTTATGATGATTTACAATTTATTGATTTACGATTTACAATTTGTCTGACATTCTTCAAGTCCCTTTGGGAGGGGATTTAGGGGAGGCTTTCTAATTATCTTCGGAAAACCATTCGGCAAACGAACTGCTGGTTTCAAATAAACGAACGCTGAAGAGCTCAATATGTTCAGGCAAAAGCGGTTTCACTTTTTCGGCGATATAAACCACCATATTTTCGGATGTTGGCTGAAAAGGCACCACATGGTGGCGTTCGTACATCTGGCCCAATGCATTAAGCTTATCAGTCGGTGCATTTTCGTTGATCATCAGGGAATGGTCCAATTTACTGACAATCTGCTCCTGAATCAGCTTTTTCAGGATGCTGAAATCAATTACCATTCCGTCTTTTGGGTCTCCCGGTGCATTGGTAGGTTCACCGGCAACTGTAATCTGAAGTTTGTATGAATGGCCATGAATATTGCGGCAAAGCCCATCGTAATTGAGCAGTGCGTGCGACATTTCGAAGCCGAATTGTTTGGTAACTCTGATTTTTGCCATGATTTGGATTTATGGAGGTCGAAATTAGGAAAGATGTCGCAATAAATGGCAAAAAAAGATCCGACCTTTTAAAAGATCGGATCCTTTTGTTATTCGCAGGTACAACGCTGCAAACAATCAACAATCTGACTTAAAATATCGTGTTTCAGGTAATAGTAGGTATTTTTCCCTTCACGGCGCGAGCAAAGTACCCCTTTGTCTTTCAAAATTCCCAAATGATGCGATGTGGTCGATTGCTCAATTCCGAGTAACTCGTGTATTTCGGTTACTGTAAGTTTTTTACCCCCCTCAAGATGTTTTAAAATGGCTATTCGCATCGGATGGGCGATTGCTTTTAGCATATTGGAAGCCAATTCCAGACGATCGATATCTATTTCCTGAATGTTCATCATAGCTAAAAATTTAACAGATGCAAATATATAAATATTTACCATCCTGTAAAAGAAAATATAGATTACCACATTGTTTAGAAAGATTACAAATAGATGAAAATTAGCATATTGCAATAGTTGCGGTTAAAGGGAAGCAATTGATTATATTTAGCAAAAAAAGCAATTTTATTTTCTATTTTTGAAACTCTTAATAAAAGCCTGAATGACCTCTTTGGAAATCATTAAATCGCCGATACAGGAAGAACTTAAAAGTTTTGAAAAGTACTTCAAAGAAGCCATTAAAAGCGACATCCCTTTTCTTCAAATCATCATTCGTTATATCCTGAAAAAGAAGGGAAAGCAAATGCGGCCAATGTTTGTTTTCCTGTCGGCCAAAATGTGCGGCGAATTCAACGAGTCAACTCATCTGGCAGCTTCATCAATCGAACTTTTGCACACTGCTTCACTGATTCACGACGATGTGGTGGACGAATCGTACGAACGACGTGGAAGTTTCTCTATCAATGCACTGTGGAAAAACAAAATTGCTGTTTTGGTAGGGGATTTTATACTTTCGAAAGGGATGCTCAACACGCTCGACCACAAAGAATATCGGTTTCTGCACCTGATTTCGCGCGCCGTAAAAGACATGAGCGAAGGTGAGATACAGCAAATGCGCAAAAGCAGGAAACTCGATATCGACAATGAAACCTATTACGAAATCATCAGGAAAAAGACCGCTTCGCTGATTGGTGCCAGCATGGCCATGGGCGCGGCATCCGTAACTAAGGATGATGAAATCGTTGAGAAAATGTTTCGGATTGGATTGGACGTTGGAATTGCGTTCCAGATTAAAGACGATATTTTCGATTACCAAAGCAAAGGAATTCTGGGCAAACCAACGGGCAACGACATCAAAGAGAAAAAAATTACCTTGCCCTTGCTTTATGTCCTGAACAACTGTGAATCAGGTGAACGAAGCCGGATTTTGCACTTAATCAAGAAAAAAAATAAAAATCAAGCAAAGGTTAAAGAACTGGTTGATCTGGTGGTAAGCCGTGGCGGACTGGAATATGCTGCCGAGCAAATGAATCAATTCTGCGAAAAAGCAATTGCTGGAATCATGGAATTTCCTGAAAATGAAGCCAGAACTGCACTAATTGAACTGGTGAATTACTCGATCACACGGAAGAAATAAGCTCTTTAGAAGCAACTTATTATATTCCTTTAGCTTACAAAAAAAGCTGCCTGCCTCCCGGCAAACAGCTTCAAAATAAAAATTCTATATATTGATGTTTAACTTTCTACTTCAACGAAGCCAAAGCAGCATCGTAATTTGGTTCATCAACAATTTCAGGAACTTGCTGAGTGTAAATCACTTTGTGGTCTTCATCCAAAACAATCACCGAGCGTGAAAGAAGATTAGCCAACGGTCCTGTTGAAATTAGCAACTGATAGTCTTTGCCAAATTTTCCTGACGCAAAATCTGAAACTGTGATTGCATTGCTAATGCCTTCAGTTCCGCAGAAACGGGCCTGAGCAAAAGGTAAATCGCGCGAAATACAAAGTACAGTGGTGTTTTTAAGATCAGCAGCTTCTTTATTGAAACGACGAACCGAAGCGGCACAAGTACCGGTATCTAAACTCGGAAAGATATTGAGAACCAGACGTTTTCCGGCGAAATCCTTCAATGATACTTTTGATAAGTCGTTTTTAATCAATTCGAAATCAGGAGCTTTTGTTCCTTTTGCAGGAAGTTCGCCTATTGTTTGAATTGCATTTCCTTTGAGCGTAATGTTTGCCATAATTAAATGTTTTAATTGAAATTTGATTTTTGTTCAGTTAAACATCATCGACCTCAAAAATGTTTCGCCCCATTGCCAGTTATTTTTTCAAGCAGGTTGTTTGCCAAACGGCTGGCACCAATCCTGAACAATTCAGGAGTTAGCCACTCGTCACCTAAAATTTCCTGAACGATTGTCAGATAAAGCATTGCATCTTCAGGAGTTACTATTCCACCGGCCGGTTTAAACCCAATTTTACGCTCAGTTTCTTCGTAATATTGTTTGATAGCCAGACACATGATAAGTGCCGCTTCGGGAGTTGCAGCCTGTGGCAATTTTCCGGTCGATGTTTTAATGAAATCGGCTCCGGCTTCAATGGCTAACAGCGAAGCTTGCCAAATTTGATCGGGCGAAAGCACTCCTGATTCCAAAATCACCTTCAAATGAGCATTGCCGATGGCTTTTTTGATGGCTGAAATTTCGTTCGAACACGTTTCGAAGTCGCCTTCCAGAAATGCCCACAATGGCAAAACAATGTCAATTTCATCGGCTCCGGCAGCAACCGCCAACTTTACTTCTTCAATTTTCACTTCGGTAAAAGTCATCGACGACGGAAACCCTCCGGCAACTGCGGCAATTTTTACTCCTGAAACTTTTAGTGTTTCCTTTACCGTTTTTGCCATATTAGGATAGACACAAATTGCAGCCACGTTCTTTATTCCTGAATATTTGGTCGGGAACTGATTTACCTTTTCGGTAAACGCAGCAACAGAACTAATTGTATCAGTTGAATTTAAGGTGGTCAGGTCGATGCATGAAAGTGCAGTTTCCAACATTTTTTTGTTGCTGTTTTTTGCAGCAATTTCCCGTATTTCGTCCAATTCAGATTTAATATCTTCGATGGAAAGCGGGCAAAGTTCTAATGACATATTTTCTAATTTTAATGTTTAATCGTTGATTTGAGTGTTCCAAGTTTCAAGTTTCGAATTCCAAGTTCCAGCAGCGAACCTGAAATTTGGAATTCTATTTCAATTTTTCATTGTTCCGATGCCGGTCTTTATCGCGAATGGTCTTCTTTTCAATGTTTTTCAGAAAGGCTTCGTTAAGGTCAACTCCTGTTTGGTTGGCCAGACAAATCAATACCCAAAGGACATCAGCCATTTCGTCGGCCAAATCTTTTCCTTCGTCCGACTTTTTGAATGACTGATCGCCATACTTACGGGCAATCAGCCTTGCCAGCTCGCCCACTTCTTCAGTCAGCATTGCCAGGTTGGTTAACTCGCTGAAATAGCGGACACCAATGGTTTTGATCCATTCGTCAACCATTTGCTGGGCTTCTGTTATACTGATGCTTTTAGATTCCATAAATTGAGTGCTAAAATATTTGCAAATCATTATCCTAAGCTTTTCCCCCTGGGGGAACGGGAAGGGGGCTATTCCCTATTCTTCGAATCCAAAATAATCGTTACCGGACCATCATTCACGAGCGAAACTTCCATGTGAGCCCCGAAAACGCCCGTTCCAATTGGTTTTCTGAGTGTTGAAGTGAATGCTTCAACCAGTTGTTCGTATAGCGGGATAGCCGTTTCTGGACGGGCTGCACGAATGTACGATGGGCGATTCCCTTTCTTTGTGGCTGCATGTAAGGTAAACTGGCTGACCACTATTATTTCACCTTCAACATCCTGAACCGAAAGGTTCATTATTCCTTCCGAATCATTGAAAATCCGAAGCTGGCAAGACTTTTTCACCAACCATTCAATGTCATCGTTGTCATCGGCTTCCTCTATTCCGGCTAAAATTAGCAATCCGGTTCCGATTTCTGAAACCATTGATTTTTCTACTTTTACTGAAGCTGAACTTACCCGTTGAATAACCAATCTCATCTAACCAATTTTTAAACAAACTTATAAAAAACAAACGGTCTTTCTGTTATGTCGTATGTGCCTATGCGGTACCAAATTCCTTTTTTGGTTTTAAAATTATTGACTTACTTTTGCCTTTATGATCACATTTTGCATTAATCAAACCAGCACCGATCCTTATTTCAACCTGGCGGCTGAAGAGTATTTCCTGAAGAGCTTTCAGGAAGACTTTTTTATGCTCTGGCGGAGTCGGCCATCAGTAGTGGTTGGAAAACACCAGAATGCGTTGGCCGAAATCAACCACGAATTTGTGCAATCGCATCAAATACCAGTTGCACGGCGGCTTTCGGGTGGCGGAACAGTTTTTCACGATCCGGGCAATGTGAATTTTACTTTTATCCGGAATGTGGAGAAGATTTCGGAAGTGAACTTCAAGATTTTTACTGTTCCGGTGATTGAAGCCTTGAAAAAGCTGGGCGTTCAGGCATACACAACAGGCCGCAACGATTTGCTGATCGAAGGCAAAAAAATCTCCGGAAATGCTGAGCATATCCACAAAAATAGGGTGATGCACCACGGAACTTTGCTTTTCAGCAGTCAGTTAGAAGCCTTGAAAGGCGCGCTGAAAGTCGATTTGTCGAAATTCGAAGACAAAGCTGTGCAATCGAACCGAAGTGAAGTTACCAACATTGCAAATTACCTTTCCAGCCCAATTTCAGTAGAAGAATTTACTGATTTTCTGTTTGAAGAAATCAGGCAAAATACTCCGGAATCCATGTTTTACCAGCCAACTCCGTCCGATTTGGAAGCCATCCAGAAACTCAGTACTGAAAAATATCAAACCCGGGAATGGATTTATGGCTATTCGCCCCGATACCGATTCACCAACAAGCTGGAAACTGAAAAGGGTGAAATCTTGATCAGTTTACTGGTTGAAAAAGGACTGTTGGTAGAAGTTTCAGTTTCTGGAGCGATCTCAGATATTTTAAGTCGAAAAATTACTGCAACACTTTTGGGTTGTGGGCATGAATTGGAGGAAGTAAATACCCGTATTTATTCATTGAATGGTTTGTTGCAAGCTGAAGGAATCATTCCGGCTAACTTTATTAAGGCGATATTTTGATTTAACCAATAAACAAACATTTTCCCAAAAATCTTCCGGAAATTTTCTTTTCTCAATCAGCTATAAAGGTGAAAATCAAACATTCAACTCTTATGGAAGCCGTTATCCTCTTTGCGCTACTCAGCATCCCTGTGATAATTTTATCATGGCGTACTTTCTTCAATGTAAAAAGCCACGGCTTTTATCGCTTCTTCAGTTGGGAGTGCATTATTTGGCTTTTTATATCCAATTACCCATTTTGGTTTGAGAATCCGTTGGGTTTTGAAACGAAGCAAAAGGTTCGTTCCATTTCTGATATAGAAAAAGCCTGCCCATTGCGGGCAAGCTTTCCCATTCACCACACAAAAACCCCCCTAAAAATAACCACTAATTCCTGATAAATACCTGAACCCCCCATTTGTCCAAGTGAATTGTAGTACCCTTTTCCAATGTTTTTGTTTCTCCTGAAAAATATTCCTTGTAATCGCCAGCCTGAGGCAATTGAATAGTTGCATCAATCGGGTTGGCTGATAAATTAAAGATAGCCAAAATTTTATTGTTGTCCTTTTCGCGGGTAAATGCCAGCACTTTAGTTGATATTGAAGTCGGCACAATTGTCAACCGACCACCTTCAGAACCGTTCCACAAAGCTGGCTGTTCCTTTTTGAGTTTGATCAGTTTCTGATAGAATTGCTGCATTTCCATATTACTCCAGTCAATCTGATCTTTCTCAAAAAACAATAAACGCTTATTTAATGCGGCTTCCTGACCTGAATAAATCAGTGGCATTCCGGGAACTGTAAAACTAAGTACAGCCATGGTTTTCACGGCTTCACCTAAACGTTCGTATTCGGTGCCGTTCCAGCTGTTTTCATCATGATTGGAAGTAAACTGAAGTTGGTAAGTATTTTTCGGATAAATTGAATCTGTTTTTATAAGCAATGAATCCATGTATAAAACAGTTTTTTTACCCTGAGCAACGGCATTCATCGCATGGTGGAAAGTCCAGCCGTAATTCATGTTAAATGCATTGTTCAGCAAATCCATCTGGTCCTGATTTTCAGCCAGCATAAATACCGGTTTGATGGAGTCGAGCGCCAAACGTGCCCTCTCCCAAAAATCGGTTGGTACCCCACCGGCGTAATCACAACGGTAACCATCTATATTCACATCTTTCACCCAAAATTTCAACGCATCCAACATGGCATTGCGCATACCAGGGCTGTTGTAGTTCAGATCAGCCACATCGCTCCAATCTGGAACAGGAGGAATCACATTTCCCAGCGAATCCTGCGTGTACCAGTCCTTGTGATCAACAATCCACTGATTGTCCCAGCCGGTATGGTTTCCAACCCAATCGAGCATCACTTCGAAACCCATTTCGTGTGCCTTTTTCACCAAAGCTTTAAAATCATCCATCGTACCAAATTCAGGATTGACAGCTTTATAATCGCGAATCGAATAATACGAGCCCAAACTTCCTTTCCGGTTCTTTTCTGATATCGGATAAATGGGCATGAACCAAAGAATATCGACACCCATTTCTTTCAGCCGTGGAAGATGTTTTTCAAAAGCTTTGAACGTTCCTTCAGGAGTATATTGACGCACATTGACTTCGTACATCACGGCATTTTTGCTCCACTCCGGAATATTGGCACGACCAACCAGACCGGGCTTTTCAGTTGCCTTTTTTGCCGCAGGCTGGCATGAATACATGGCCATTAAAATAATTGGCAGAACAAGTAGTTGTGTTAGTTTTCTCATGGTATAATTGTGTTTAAAGTCTAATTCTATTCATTTCCGGCGACTGGTCACCGTGACTGATCACTGAACACTTTTTTGTCTATTTCAATTCAATAATCATCTCCGACATCGCAGGTAATTTCAAATTTTTAATGTCATTTATACTCGTTCCTGAAATCACTTCTTTTCCTGAAGTGCAATTTTTCATTATCTCGTTGAAACGATTGGTATCAATGGTTTTCTCCTGATTGTTTTTATTCAGGACTACCATTACCGTTTCTTTTTCGTTGGTCCTGAAATAAACATAAACACCGTCGATCGGCGCAAAATGTATTAATTTGCCGAAATGAACAACTTCGCTTGTTTTCCGCCAGTTTAGTACTTTCCGGAAGAAATCCTGTGCTTGTTTTTGTTGATCGGTTAATCCGGTGCCAGTAAAAGCATTCACCGAGTCGCCAGCCCATCCTCCCGGAAAATCAGAGCGGATAATGCCATCGTCTTTCTGTCCCGGACTCGACATCAATATTTCCGTTCCATAGAAAACCTGAGGAATTCCGCGGGTAGTAGCGTAATATGCGATTCCCATTTTCAGCAAATCGAAGTTTTCGTTCAACTGGGTATAAAAGCGCTGCATGTCATGGTTGTCGGGAAAAACAACCAATTTCTCGGGATGTGCAAACTGAAAATCGTTGGCCAGTTCTTCGTACATTGTTAAAAATCCACCACCCCAGCTTTCGGGATCTTTCAGCCCGCGAATAACCGCATTGTTCAACGGAAAATCCATCAATCCGGGGAGATAAGAAACGTATCCATCCTGGTTAACTTTGCCTTTTTGCCAGTATGCCACAAGAGCCTGATTCATCGACCATTCTTCGCCTACAATGTAAAAATCAGGATATTCTTCCAGCATCCGTTTGGTCCAATCGGCCATCATGTTCTTATCCGGATAAGGATAAGTGTCCATGCGGATTCCGTCTAAACCTACATATTCGGTCCACCATATACTGTTCTGAATGAGGTAAGTGGCCAGAAATGAATTCCGCTGATTCAAATCGGGCATTGTTTTATCGAACCATCCGTCCGACATCATGTTTTTATCAGCCTGCGATGCATGAGGATCTTCAACTGTTATGTGTTTGTGACTTGAATATTTGAAATCGGGATAGTTGTTCAGCCAGTCAGCCGATGGCATGTCGTTCATCCACCAATGTTCGGAACCAATGTGGTTGAAAATCATGTCCATCATCAGTTTCATTCCTTTTTGGTGAACTGTTTTTGCAAAATTCTGATATTCCTGATTGCTTCCGTAGCGTGGGTCAACCTTGTAGAAATCAGTAGTTGAATAGCCATGATACGAAGTTCGTGTCATGTTATTTTCCAAAACAGGGTTGAGCCAAACAGCAGTAAAACCCAAACCTGAAATGTAATCCAGATGATCGCGGATTCCCTGAAGGTCGCCGCCATGTCGTCCATTTTTATCGGCTCTATTTGGCAACTCTTTCATACCAACAACCGCGTCGTTGGCCGGATTTCCGTTGGCAAAACGATCGGGTGTAATCAGGTAAATTACGTCTGAAGCATTAAATCCTATTCGTTTGGCGGAACCAGTTTCGCGTTGCAACAACTCAAAGTTGTAGCTGGTCATTTCCTTTTTACTTTTTCTGAATTGAATAGGAAAAGTTCCGGCTTTGGCTTCAGGAGCAATGTTCAGGTTAATAAAAACATAGTTCGGATTTTCTTGCCGACAAACGGATTTAATTACAACACCCGGATAATTCAGGCTGATTTCGCTGTTGGCAATACCTTCGCCATGAACCATCAACTGAACGGAAGGATTTTTCATACCGACCCACCAGGAGGTTGGCTCAACGCGATCAACATTCAGGGAAAATCCTGAAAGACTGATCAAAACAAAAAATACTATTGATAAAATCCTCATTGTGGTTTAATTTTCGATTGTTAATTGGGTTTTTGCTATCAATTCCATTTCCTTTCCGCCAACAACCAGTTGAACTGATTTTTTGGAATGATTGGCGACTTTGAATTGCCGTTTACTCATTAGGATTTCGAGGTGGACACCACGAAAATTAATCCGGAATGAATACGAATTCCAACCATCCGGAATGAAAGGGTTGAAATGCAATTGCCCGTTTCGAACCCTCATTCCGCCAAAACCCTGAACAAAAGCCATCCAGGTTCCGCCCATGCTTGTAATGTGCAAACCATCGCAAGTGTCGTTATTGTAATCGTCCAGATCGAGCCGGGCGGTTCGCAGGTACATTTCGTAAGCCTTTTCCTGGCGGCCTAAGGTAGCAGCCAAAATTGAATGAATACAGCTCGAAAGCGAAGATTCGTGAACTGTCAGCGGTTCATAAAAATCGAAATGACGTTCAATACTTTCGCGGTCAAACTCGTTCTCAAACCAATAAATGCTTTGAAGCGTATCAGCCTGCTTAATATATGGCGACCGCAAAATACGGTCCCACGACCATTTCTGGTTGATTGGACGATCTTCCGGCCTGAGTTCGCTAACCGGAATCAGTTCTTTATCGAGGAAACCATCTTGCTGAAGGTAGATTTTCCTTTTAAAATCGTAGGGGAAATACATATCCCTGATAATTTTCTTCCAACGCGAAGTTTCTTTCAGTTCTTTCAGTTTGAGCTTTTTCACCAGATCTTCGAACAAAAGCGGATGCTCTTTCTTCAGATAATCAATGGCTTCGAGCGTATATTTTAATGTCCAGACCGCCATGTAGCTAGTGTGGAAATTATTGTTCACATTGTTCTCGTATTCATTCGGACCGGTAACTCCCAGCATCACAAATTTCTTTTTCTCTTCTGACCAGTTGATACGTTGGCTCCAGAAGCGCGAAAGGGCCAACAAAACCTCAAACCCATAAGGAGCAAGATAATCGCGGTCGCCGGTATAATTAATGTAATTGTAAATGGCGTAAGCAATGGCACCATTTCGGTGAATTTCCTCGAAAGTAATTTCCCACTCGTTGTGACATTCCTCTCCGTTGATCGTTACCATCGGGTAAAGTGCAGCGCCATCAATAAACCCAAGCTTTTCGGCATTTTCGATCGCCTTCTGCAAATGTTTGTAACGGTACAGCAACAGATTTTTCGATACCATTTGAGGAGAAGTTCCAAGTTCAAAAGGGAGACAATAGGCTTCAGTGTCCCAGTAGGTCACACCGCCGTATTTTTCGCCTGTAAATCCTTTTGGACCAATGTTCAGGCGCTCGTCGTCTCCCAAATAAGTCTGGTTAAGTTGAAAAATATTAAATCGGATTCCCTGCTGCGCAGCAATATCGCCTTCAATACGAATGTCGCTGGTCTCCCAACGCTTTTTCCACGCCTTTTCCTGAGCAATAAATAACTTGTCGAAACCCGCATCAGTTGCTCTTTTGATAGCTTTTTCAGTTGCTTCCTGAAGTTTGTTTTCAGGATAATAAAGGGTAGAAACAATGGCAGCATACTTTTCCAAGCAAATCTCATCGCCTTCATTTACAACAACTGTATATTCTGAAGAAATGTATTTATCTTTCTGTGTTACCGATAATTCAGGTTCAAATCGTGTCCCGTTCAGGCAAGTCCTGAAATTCATCCCGGTACAAACCTGAAAGGCTGTTTTCTTTGTTTCCATGCAAACAAACCCGGAAGAACCATTGACTTTTACTGACTTTTCAATCCAGAAATTCTCGTCGTAATTTGAATCTTCGTTTACCACATTACCGTCGATATAAGGAGTTAGCGTAATTGCTCCAGAAAAATTCAGCGCTTTTACTGTATAGCGAATCGCGCCAAGCTCCTGATCGGCAATACTTAAAAACCGCTTGGCAGTGACTTCAACTTGTTTTCCAGATGATAATTGAGCAATGAAATGTCGTGTCAGCAAACCCGATTTCATATCTAGGTCGCGGTAAAACGAAATAATTTCAGCTTTGGCCAGATCGAGTTCTTCTCCGTCGATCAGAATGTCGATGCCAATCCAGTTGGTGGCGTTCAGTATTTTGGCAAAATATTCAGGATAACCATTTTTCCACCAGCCAACCCGTGTTTTGTCGGGATAATAAACACCGGCCACATAACTGCCCTGAAGGCTGTCGCCGCTGTATTTTTCTTCGAAGTTTGCCCGCTGTCCGGTCCGTCCGTTGCCGATACTCAGCAAACTTTCGGTAATCCGGTTTTCATCACGATGAAATCCTTCTTCGATGATCTTCCACTCGTCGTGTATGATGTAGTTTTTCATACGGTTGATTTTTATTTTAATTCCTGAAATTAACTCAGGATAAAAATTCTAATTGTTTTCTCTTTTTTCTCTTTTCTGAACGTGTACCCTCAGACTTCGGCGTGAACTCAGTCGAACGCTAAAGCAGACGGCAAAGGATATTGCTTTTAATATGGAATTCACCATTTGTAGATTGCCAGCTTTTCAAATGTAAATCCCTCGAATCCTGGAATCACCAAATCTGCCATTCCAAGTGTTTCGGGTTCTCCGATTCCGACACAAAACATGTTGGCATTCCGGGCAGCTTCAATACCGGCTATGGCATCTTCGAATACCACACAGTTTTCCGGCGAAACACCCAGTCTTTCGGCTCCTTTCAGAAATACTTCAGGATTGGGTTTGGCTTCAGTAATTGAATTTCCATCGACTACCACATCAAACATTCCTGAAAGTTGAATCCGGTCCAGTATCATCGGTGAATTTTTACTGGCCGAACCAAGTGCTATTTTGATTCCTTCTTTTCTCAATTCCTGAAGGAATTCCGGAACTCCGGGAAGGATTTCTTCAGGAGTCATTTTCTCGATATAACTCACATAAAGTGTGTTCTTCTTTTCGGCCATGGCGAGTTTTTCCACCTCCGAAAATTCTAATCCGCCGATTTCGAGCAAAATATCCAACGATTTCATTCGACTGACCCCTTTCAACCGCTCGTTATCCTCTTGGGTAAATTCGAACCCAAGTTCTTCAGCCAAAGCCCTCCATGCAATAAAATGGTACTTGGCTGTATCAACAATCACCCCATCGAGGTCAAAAATGCAAGCTTTAATTTTGTTCACTTATTTATTATTTAAGTTCATTTTTCAAGGCGAATGCCCTTCCGTCCGAAAGAGAATCAACTTATTGTTTATCTGAATCTCGCGGACGGGTTTTATTTACTTCATTCAAACCCAGGGTGGCGTTCGTTCCTCACTGACCCTGGGCTATTGACATATAACCCTTTCAGGGTAAAAACCAATTTGTACTTCGGCCTTCCTTTTACTGAAAACTGTGACTGCGACTGATCAATTTTTACTTCTGATCAACATCATCAACAAATAGTACACTCACAGCGGCAATCAGCAATGAAACTCCTCCGAGAATCAACGCATAAATTGCATGTCCTTCAAACAATACCTTGGTGAAAAACCCAAGAATACTGGCTGCCAGAATCTGCGGAATAACAATGAAAAAGTTGAAAATTCCCATGTAGGTCCCCATTTTCTGTGCAGGCAACGAACCGGTAAGAATGGCATAAGGCATCGACAAAATACTTGCCCAGGCAATTCCCACTCCCAACATCGAAACAACGAGCAGGTGCGGATCTTTCACAATGTAAAAGGATGCCAGGCCAAGTCCACCGCAAACAAGCGCGATGGCATGAGCCATTTTGCGACTGGTCCAGCGAGCCAAAACAGGCAAGCCGAAAGCTACCACTGCGGCAAATCCATTGTAAACCGAGAAAAGAATTCCTACCCAGTCGGCACCATCGTTGTAAAGCTTTGACGTTGTGTCGCTGGTTCCATAAATATGACTGGTTACAGCCGACGTTGAATAAATCCACATGGCGAATAGCGCAAACCACGAAAAGAACTGAACAATGGCCAGTTGTTTCATTGTTTTTGGCATGTTTAGCAAGTCGGTAATTACCTCAACAAATCCGTTGTGCACCAAACCTTGACGGGTGTACCAGGCTGAGATAAGTAAAACCAATCCAAACGCTCCGAGTCCGACTGAAAGCACATACAATTCTTTCTCCCAGCCCATTTGCGAAATCAATAAACTGCCCAAAGCTCCGGCGATCAGCCAGATAAATCCACCACGAATAAAACGTGGCAACAAGCTTTGTGAGGTCGAAACTGGAGCATCAACAGCCACTGACGACTGCTTTTTCTCTGCTTCGAATTCGGTAAGGTCTTCGGGCGAATACTCTTTGGTTGAAAAAACGGTGTAAAGCACTGCCGACAGAAAGACCGCTCCCCCCAGGTAAAACGAAAGCTTTACCGATTGTGGGATCTTCTCTCCTACCGCAGCAACGTTCGACACATCGAACCAATTGGTTAAAACGTAAGGCAGGGCCGATGCAATCACGGCACCTGTCCCGATAAAGAAACTCTGCATGGCAAACCCGGTGGTACGTTGTTCGCTGGGAAGCATGTCGCCAACAAAAGCACGGAATGGTTCCATCGAAATGTTGATCGATGCATCCATCATCCAGAGCAATCCGGCGGCGATCCACAAGGTTGGCGAATTGGGCATAAAAAGCAAAGCCAACGATGCCAGGATTGCCCCAACCATAAAATACGGTCGACGCCGTCCGAACCGGCCCCAGGTTTTATCGCTCATGTGACCGATAATTGGCTGAATGATTAATCCCGTTACGGGAGCCGCAATCCATAAAATAGGAATGTCGTCAACTTTGGCTCCAAGAGTCTCAAAAATGCGGCTGACATTGGCATTCTGCAAGGCAAAGCCAAACTGAATACCCAGAAAGCCAAAACTCATATTCCAGATTTGCCAAAAACTTAAAGCAGGTTTCTTCTTCATTGGTTTTAAATTTTAAAAGCCCCCTCCAAACCTCCTCCCGGTAAAACCGGGGAGGCTTAAAAAGAAGCAAGTTCTGAATTTGCACGTATAATCATACTTCTGTGTGTCAAAATTGCTTTGTCACGATAAGTTTCGTATAATTATTTTTTAGACGCAAGATAATTTGATTAACGATTAATGATTAACGATTAACGATTTAAGATATAAGTTTATAGTTATCTAAAACCGGGACCCACGAAAAGCGGGGCTCATCATTCACCTGAAATCAAAAAAATATCAAGCCAAAAAGACATCGTGTAATGTTTGGAATTAATAACAGTTTGTCCCGAAACTCTTCGGAAAAACCTTGTGAAGTCGTAAAGTGGAATTAAAAAACGGAATTAACTGTACAAATATAATGAAGCTTTTACGAGAAATCAAAATCCAAAAACCAGCCAAACGCCTTATTTGGCAGGCAAAACAGCGGCTTAACCAAAAAAAACCGCATTGCAAACGTTTGCAGGTGGAGGTAATTTTTTTCAGTCAGATTGCAAAATCTCTCAGACCGGAAGCAAAATCCCTCAGTCCGGAACCGAAATCTTTCAGTCCGGAAGCAAAATCTCTCAGTCAGATTGTGAAATCTCTCAGTTCGGAAGCAAAATCTCTCCGTCAGATTGCAAAATCCCTCAGTCAGATTGCAAAATCCCTCAATCCGGAAGCGAAATCTTTCAGTAAAATTGCAATGTCTTTCAGACCGGAAGGTCAATCTCTCTATAAGATTGCAAAATCTCCAAAACCGAACCACATCAAAAAAAGTCTCTATAACGGATAGTGTGGGTTTTCGCTTTTTAACGCAAATTGAACCTCTAAATTTTATTGTTTAAATAAGGTAATAAGGTTGTGTTTCTATGTTTACCATTTCTACTAAGGTTGTGTTTTAAAAATAAGGTTTTAAAAATATTTAATTTATTAATTGACTGTATTATAGATGTCTTAATCTGGAAAGATCCTTATTCTTATTCTTTAAACCATAGTAGAACATTTATCAACCCACTAAACATCCCACAAAATCTGTTATTCTGTTAATTTTCCCTCGCGATACGAAACTATTCTCGTGTTTCTAACTCCCATTATATAATTTGCCTTTTTGAATGATAGTTTTGTCAATTAGGCCAATGCTGATCAAGAAAATGAAAATACTAATCCATATTGCCTACCTACCAATACATTGTTGATAAGTAAATTATTACTTTTTATCTTGAAAAGTGAGATAAATAGCACAAACTAATATCTTAGCAATTCAGAAAATCTATACCAAATGAACAGAATTAAGGAAGTTTTGGAGGGAAAGGGAATAAAACAGACTTGGTTGGCTGACAAGTTGGGGAAAAGTTACAATATGGTAAACTCATATGTGCAAAATAGACAACAACCAAGATTAGAAGTTTTATATCAAATTGCCGAAATACTTGAAGTTGAAGTAAGGGACTTATTAATAGAGAAGAAGGATGTTAAATAATATAATACATGAAAAGAAAAACCAATGGTTGCAGTCTTCCGACTGCACCATTGTTGATTTGGTTAAATATATCCGAGACAAAGGACATTTGCGGGATACTCAAATTGAAGCAATTGAGACTTATTTATTTTTGAAAATTAAAGGACAAAACAAACCACTTTGGCAATTATTTATAGAAGGATTTTTCACAAATGGTACAGATTTATCAAAACTGAATATCAACCAAGCTGCAAGGGATTTTTTGACTGAAAACAAATACGCCTTTGCACTTTACGATTTTGCAAGAACCAAAATTGAAAAAGGAACGTTGCTCCCTGAATTAGAAAAACTAATTATTGACAAGCCAACTGAATTAGATTACGAAACAATTATTAAAAGTATCTTTTACAATGTAAGCTATTCCGACTATTTAATGAGTTTACCAATGGGAGCAGGTAAAACTTTTTTAATGGCAGCTTTTATTTATTTGGACTTATATTTTGCCGACAACGAACCTGAAAATAAATCCTTTGCTCATAATTTCTTAGTATTAATTCCTTCAGGATTAAAAACTTCTATTGTACCAAGTTTAAAAACTATTGAAAATTTTGACCCTTCTTGGGTTTTGCCTGAGCCTTCGGCAAGTAAGCTGAAAAAGCTGTTGAAATTTGATGTTTTAGATGAACAGAAAACGGCAAAGAAAAGTAACAAAGCAAGAAATCCGAATGCTCAAAAAGTAAATGCTTGTTTGCCGAATCCATTCGGACAGGTATTCGTTGTAAATGCCGAAAAAGTAATATTAGAAAGTTTTAAATTCAATGCTCAAACAGAATTAGAACTTGACGAAGAAGAGAAGGACACTACAAATGACTTAAAACGGTTATTCGGGCAAATTCCGAACCTGACAATTTTAATAGATGAAGTTCACCACGCGGCAACCGATGATATTAAATTACGGCAAGCCGTAAATTATTGGCACAGCAAAGGTAACATCACAACGGTATTAGGTTTTTCGGGTACTCCTTATTTGCAAGGTGCTGAAACCATCAAAGCAGGCGATTATGCTTTCAAGTTCTCACAAATTACCAATACCGTTTATTACTATCCATTGGTAACTGCTATCAAAAAATTCCTTAAAAATCCAATGGTAAAAATCGGGCAAAACCTTGACCGTTTTCAGATTATCAAAAAGGGAATTGAGGACTTTGATCAGCTTTATAAAGCCAAAGTTTACGACAATGGAACAATTGCCAAAATTGCCATCTATTGCAGCAACATTGAAGTATTGGAAGAAGAAGTTTATCCATATCTGACTTCTGAACTAAAAATTAAGCCTGCTGAAATATTAAAATTTCATGGAGGCAATAAAATATATACTTTGCCTAAAGAAAATGAATTAGAGTTCCGGTCGTTGGATTTATCTATTTCTAAAAAGAGGTATATTCTTTTAGTTCAAGTTGGTAAAGAAGGTTGGGATTGCCCAAGTTTGACCGGTGTAATACTTTCACAAAAAGGCGATAGCCCACAAAACATGGTCTTACAAACTTCGTGCAGATGTTTACGCCAAGTTGACAAAGGCAAAGTAGAAACCGCATTAATTTGGCTGAATAAAGACAATGCCGACACACTGAACAAACAGCTCAAACAGGAGCAAAACAGCAGCATAGATGAACTTAACAATACCAAACGCAATGGTAATGTAGAAATGGTAGAACGCCATTCACGAATGGAATATTTACAATTGCCAAAAGTGGAATTTTACCAAATGAAAGTAACCTACCAAAGTATTGACGAAGAAGAAACAGCCAATACCAAAGCAAAGCTAAAAGCCATCATTAAATCAATGGAAGATTACAAGGCTTCGGCTTTGATTACCACAAGTGAAATTTCAAATTTAGATACCGGAAGCATCGATATTATTAACGAAACCGGAATTGCATTTGCCAATTTTAACCAATGGCTTTTTGAAATATCGCGGGAAAGTTTCGGGCTAATATCAGAAAAACAATTGCATCAGTACGATGCTGAATTAAAAGATGTGTTTGAAACTGTATCTTTTGAAAATTACGGCAACCGCTTTTACAACGAGCTTTACGATTTACATCTAATTAAATCAAAAATTCGTGTTGCTTTCAGTATCAAAAGAGATTTGCAAACCAATGCAGAAGTTATCCCGAAACAAGCGGAGTTATTGATTGCCGGACGTTTGACAGATGTAGAGCAAAACCCTAAACTATTTCCAAATGAAGCAGACACCATTAAAATTTTGGAACTGGATAAAAGCAACGCACCGCTTGATGTGGATTTAGCTGAAGTTCAAAAGGCCTATGATATTATGCGGCAAACTCTGGAGACACAAGGTTTTGGCAAAATGGTAATGCCTTTTGATGATTTTTCAAAACCGTATGATTACTCTCCGGTTGTAAAGTCAAAAAATCATTCCTTTCATTATTTACCTTACAATTTTGGCGGAAGTGGAAGCAGTGGTTTTGAAATTGAAACCCTGCAAAAAGCTTTGCAGTTGTCTGATTTTAAAAACAAACAACTGGAAATTTACTACAATGGAGAACGAGGTTTGACGGAATTTGTGATTAACTGCTTTGCCAAAGAAGGTAAGTATTGGAAAAACATTGGACGTTACACTACCGACTTTTTGATAATAAAGCGAACCGAAAAAGATAAAATTCATAAAGCACTTCTCATTGAAACCAAAGGTGCTTTGTATGCCGAAGACAAGGTTTTTCTAAGAAAAAAGAACTATATAGAAACCGAATTTTTAAAACTCAACCAAGAAAAATTTGGATACCAGCGCTTTGACTTCCTGTATTTAGAAGACAGTAAAAACATTGCAGCCAACATTACGAAATTGAACAACAAGATTAACAACTTCTTTAACGATTAGACCATGAAAATTACAAAAATTAGAATTGAAAATTTCCGTTCAATTAAACATTCTGAGTTTGATGTGACTGACTTCAATATTTTTGTTGGACAAAACAATTGTGGTAAAACAAATTTTTTCGAGGCAATTGAGTTTTTCTTCAATGGAATAAAAAGTAGTGTTGATATAAATGGCCTTAAATATAAGCGAAATAGTGATTTAGAAATTATTGTTGAAATTGATTTTTCTGGAGCACAGGAAGGTGCTTCAAAAATGATAAATGAGAAAAATAAGTCAACAATACTCAAAGCATTAGGTGAGACGGACATAGTCTCTTTTTGTCGTTCAAGTAATGAACCAAAAAAAAGAACAATGCTTATTGACGGAAATGAAGTAAAGCCTGGAACTGGCTTCGATGCAGCATTAAATGACTTCTTACCAAAGTTTGAGTATATAAATACAAAGCAATATTATGATTCTGTAGCTAAATATGCCAAAACAACACCGATGGGCATAATGTTATCTGGCGTGCTATCAACAATTTTAGAAGGAAATCCTTTGTACAAAGAGTTTCAAGAAAAATTCAAGGAGCTTTTCGAAAACGACGATTCTGAAATTAAAGCAGAATTTGACCGTATAGGGAATAAGGTAAAAACATATTTAGAAAAGCAATTTCCTGATTGCACTAAAGTAAGATTTGAAGTTTCTATTCCGATTTTTGATGATTTACTTAAAAATTTTGATACATCAATAGATGATGGCATTGAAACACTAGCTGAAGAAAAAGGCGATGGTATGCAAAGGGCTTTGATGCTGGCAATTATACAAGCGTATGCAGATTTCAGAAAAAAAAGTGAAGATGAAGGCAAATCATTTCTTTTTTTTATTGATGAAGCCGAACTTCATTTACACCCAACAGCACAACGCAATCTAAAAAATGTATTACAAAGTCTAGCTCAGGACACGGATCAGGTTTTTATAAATACACACTCATCTGTTTTTGTCGCAGATAATCTTGATTATCAGCGAATTTTTAAAGTTGAGAAAAATGAAGGAGTTACATTAATTGAAAAGGTAACTGATTTTGAAAAACCATATGTGGTTTTTGAATTACTGGGTGGTAGTCCTTCAGATTTATTATTACCAAGAAATTTTCTAATCGTGGAAGGACTGAGTGAATTTGAACTTCTAACAAGAATAATAAAACGATTCTATCCTGATAGACCAAACATTCAAATAATAAAAGCATCGGGCGATATTGACCAAGCTGAAAGAACAATTAATGCCATAGAAAAGGCCTTTACTCCTTTAAATGCCAGCATATATAAAGAAAAAACTATTTTGCTTTTGGATCACCCAAGCGAACAAACAAAAGGTGGCGTTGAACAATTTAAGACAAACAACAAAAAATTAGTTTCAAACAAACAATTATATATCTTGGATAAAAGAGATATTGAACAATGTTATCCGGACCATCCTTGTGCAACATATACTAATTGGAAAAAGACTCAAGAAGAAACGGATTTAATGGATGGAAAAAAGAAAAAACAACTTGCAAAACATGTAGGCGAACATATCACACAAGAACAATTCGAAAGTAATTTAAAAACTTGCTATGATGCTCTTGAAAAATGTTGGGAGCTTTCTTATTAATTAAAAATAAACAATTAAACTATGCCAGTAAAATACATTCCATATTACCCGAACACAGTTGAAGGTCAAGCAATTTTAGACAACATTACCCGTAGTCAAAGGGTTTTGCGTTATCGGGAAAACGACAAAGTTTATGACCGCATAAAACGAGGCATGCCCTACTATGAAGTAGAGCCATTGGAAACCGTTGGAGAACCATCGGAGAATTTGGTTATTCGTGGCGAGTGCATTTCTGCTTGTGCTTACCTGAAAGAAAAAGGAATTAAAGTTGACCTGGTTTACATTGACCCACCTTTTGCCAGCGGAGCTGATTATGGCAAAACAGTTTACTTACGAAGAAACCCAAAACTTGCAGAAAAAGTAGCAGCAGTCGAGCAAGAAATGGACATTGATGAACTCAAAGCATTTGAGGAAAAGATGTATGGCGATATCTGGAAAAAAGAAGATTACCTCAATTGGATGTATGAAAATTTGATGGCAATTAAAAGCGTAATAAGCGAAACCGGTAGCATCTATGTTCATCTTGATTGGAATATTGCTCACTATGTAAAAATTTTACTCGATGAGGTTTTTGGAGAAGATAATTTTAAAAATGAAGTTATTTGGTGCTATTCTGAAAGAGGCATCTCCAAAACTTATTTTAATAGAAAACACGATAATATTTTCTTTTATTCAAATTCTGATAAATGGATTTTCAACTTTGATGATGTAAGGATTGAATACTCTGAAGAATCCAAGAAAAAATTTAAATATTACGATGATGAAATTCAAGATTATTATCAGATAAGGGGTAAAAACATTAGTGGTAGTCCCGTTCAAAGAGCTGATGGTCTACTCCCTGAAGACGAAATAACTTATGTAGGCTTAACATACCGACAGTATATGGGTGAAGGGATGTTACCAAAGGATTGGTGGGATATCTCACCCGTGAATAAAGCGGCAAATGAAAGAACAAATTATGCAACCCAAAAGCCCGAAGCATTATTACAACGCATAATTAAAGCAAGTAGTAAAGAAAGCATGGTAATTGCCGATTTTTTTGGAGGCAGTGGAGTTACTGCGAAAGTTGCCAACGATTTAGGGCGAAAATTCATTCACGTTGATATAGGCCTCAACAGCATACAAACCCTAAGAGACAGATTAATAGATACCAATGCCAACTTCCAAATATTAGAAATAAAAGACGGTGTGAGTTTATTTCGCAACCCACAGCAAACCATGGATAAATTGGCAACTCTTATTCCGGGATTACAAAAAGGAGTAAAAGGAATTGGCAGTTTTTGGTTTGGTGCAGTTACCAAAAGCAAAGAAGGCCTTGTGCCTGTGTATGTTCCTAATTTGCTCAACACACAAGAAAAGGTTTTGGATATTCCAACCATAAACACCATCATCAATCAGGAATTACAGAACTTGGAAGTCAATGCCAAAAAAGTGATTGTATATTACATCGACATTGACGACCAAAAAGTGTTGGAGAAATTCATAAAAGACAATAACGCTACCGAAATTGAAGTTGAACTAAAAGACTTGAAAAACTTGCTTCACGATGTTGTAATTGAAGATATTATCGAGTTTTCGACCACAGAAACAGAAGGTGTTTTTGCAACCGAAATTATAAAATTGATAAGCGACCGATTAATTCAGAAAATTGGTGAGTTTAACCAAAAAGGGAATTTACAATCGGTTGCCAAAGGCAAAAAGTTTGACCCTATCAATATCAGCAACGAAGGATTAGAACTCATTGAATTGATTGCACTTGATTGCGAAAACACAGCAGGACAATGGCACAGCACAACCGAAATAAAGATTGACAAACTTGGCTATGTAATAAAAGACGGAGTAAAATCAAAAGAGTTTTGGGACGGCAAAATTATAAGCGAAACAAAACCTAAACGGATTAAAATAAGAAATATAAGCGGTGACGAAACGATAAGATCAATTGAGTAAAGTTACTGCCATTTCAAGTTTTAATACAAGCTAAATGTTGAATTTAATCTTAATTATCCTGCTTCCCCGGATATGCCCCCGTTGCTGGAGCCCCCGAGGACCCGGGGCAATTGGCACTTTTTAACTGGGGATTTGCAGGCCCGAAATATAATCCAACCCAATAACTGATGAGTAAAAAGATTGTCCGTTGCGCCTTGTTGTTTTTGCTGTTTTTGTCATTTAACGTCAAAGCGCAACCAATCGCAGATCAGGCCATTACCATCAAATCGCTTTTCAAAATGCTCGATACCTATCAGGTGCAACCGCCCGTGCGAAACGCAGAATTGTCGAACCACATTTTTAACCAGTTTATCAAAGCACTCGATCCGTTCGGACTGTTCTTTACCGGGGAAAGTATAGAAGCATACCGCCCTTTCAGGGATTCGTTGTGCAGTACTAATTTTGAATCAACCACCAACTTTGTGAACCAGCTTACCAAACAATACAAATGCCGCGTTCATTTGGCCGATTCGCTTTTGGAACTGGCTTGCCAAACTCCATTTAACCTGAAAATCAAAGATTCGATAAGCATCAATACCGACGATAAAAATTTCTATCCGAAAACGGATAAGGAACTTCAGATCAAATGGAAAAAATGGATGCAATATGGCCTTTTGAAAAGCGTGGTGAGTGCAAACAATAACGAGCTTTTAAAAAGCACCCAGGTTTTGCCCGATAGTTTATTCTCGGCTAATTCGCTGGCATTGAAAAAAACCAGGATAAAGGAAAAGCGATGGATTAACACGCACCTGAATCATTCGGATGGTGTCGAAGTTTATGTGATGAAAACTTTCCTCAACTGCATTACTAACTGCTACGATCCACACTCTAACTATTTCACTGCCAGAGACGAGGAAAAATTCGAATCATCATTGTCGGTTGATAATTATGCTTTTGGTTTTTCGCTTGGAAACAACCTCAACAATGAAGTAATCATTTCAGCTATTTCGCCCGGTAGCCCTTTGTGGTATTCGAAACAACTTGAAAAAGGCGATGTAATTCTGAAACTGAAAATGGATGGGCAGGAAGAAACCGACCTCGCTTTTGCCAGCTTCGAAGAGGTGAATGAATTCTTTGATAATTTCAACGGCGACAAGGTTGATATGACCGTCAGGAAGACCAATGGATCGATTGTTACCATTGAGCTTAACAAAGGAAAATTCGACAACAAAGTTAATCAGACCATGGGTTTTATCCTGAAAGGCGAGAAAAATGCAGGCTATATTTGGTTTTCTTCCTTCTACGAAAAGTTTAGCCAATATGGCAAAGGATGTTCCATCGATTTCCTGAAGGAGTTATTCAAACTGAAAGAAACCGGTATCGACGGTTTGATCATCGATTTAAGGAATAACCCCGGAGGTTCGGAATACGAAACAATGGAAATAGCCACCTTTCTCGCCGGAAACGGATTTTCTGCCATTGTCAGCAACAAAATGAAAGAACAAATTTTTTTGAAACACCAGGCCACGAAAAAATGGGATGATAGTCCTGTCGTTGTGTTGGTGAATGGTGCGAGTGCATCAGGGGCAGAGCTTTTATCGGCCATACTTCAGGATTACAATAGAGCTGTAATTGTTGGAACTCCTACTTTTGGAAAAGGTACCGAACAACTGATTTTTCCGATAAGGCGTAATTACAATGGACAAACCATTTTGCAAAAACCGGAGAATATCGATTTTGCAAAAATAACCTCTGGAAAAATCTACCGGATCACTGGGAAGAGCTACCAAAAAAGCGGAATTATGCCGGATATTGGCCTGCCCGACCTGAATCCAACTTCGCAGATGAGAGAGGGCGATATGCCTTTTGCGTTGGAGAACGATCAAATAAAACCCATTGTTCAGTTTACACCTTTTCGACCTTTACCCATCGATTCGCTTGCACAACTAAGTCGGAAAAGGGTAAGCCAAACTGAAAATTTCAGAAAAATAGAATTACTGGGGAAGCAGATCGAAAAATCGTATGATCCGAAAAAAGCCCTGCCAATTGACCTGAATGGATTTAAAAAAGATGCCAAACAGAAACAGCAACTTATTTCTGAAATCATTGGTGTCGATTCTGTCGGGAATAAAAACTTCAAGGCCGAATTCAGCTCATTTGCCGTCAAAGAAATGCAAAGCGACAGTCTTTCATTCGTGATTAACAAACGATTCAGAAACAGCATTCAAAACGACGTTTATGTCGGCGAAGCCTATTCGATCCTGATGGATCTAATCAAAAAATAGGAGGAGAACTAACTATTTACCTGCTCCTTCGGAAAACCCACTGCGCACTGAGTTTTAGTGCCCAAAAACTTAGGTGGTACCGAAAAGCCTATTGAACAGTGTATTGAAATTTGGATATCTTTACAAAATAGACCCTTAAAATGAAAAACCATACCCAAACCAGCGATTCCGTGAAACCCTGGATCCGAACTTTATTGATTCTGCCTGCCTTTTTGATTATAGGAGGATTGTTTCAATTGGCTGGCTATTTGGTTTTGGGTCTCGATCCATCCAACTATCATTTAGAGAAAAACCCGGTTCAGGAAATAGTCATTGCCTTGTTCACTCTTGGAGGAACCATTGTTACTGTCGGAATCTTTCGCCGCTTTATCGATCAGGAAACTTTCCAGAGTATGGGATTTTACCTGAATGGATATAGAAAGGAATCTATTGCTGGTCTTGGAATAGGCGCTCTAATTATGGCTACCGGATTTTCAGCATTGGTTTTTTTTAAGGAAATACAATGGACGGGAACAAACGTGGATCTCAGTAATATTCTGTTGGGAGTTGTTTTGTTTGTATTAGTTGCACTTTCCGAAGAATTATTGTTACGTGGTTATGTACTGAATAACCTGATGAAATCAATGCATCGCATGGCCGCCTTGTTGGTTTCATCGGTATTTTTCTCGCTTCTTCATATTTTTAATGCCAACTTTTCGTGGATTGGCTTTTGCAATATTATACTTGCCGGCATTCTTCTTGGATTGCCATACATTTATACAAAAAGCCTCTGGCTCCCAATTGCCCTGCATTTCAGCTGGAACTTTTTTCAGGGAATAGTTTTCGGATTTAATGTAAGCGGCCATGTAACCTATTCGCTTTTAACCCAATCGCGAACTGCGGATAATATCTGGAATGGTGGAAAGTTTGGGTTCGAAGGGTCTGCCCTTTCGCTTGTTTTTCAGGCAATTGCCATTTTCTTTCTTTGGAGGTATTACAGCAAAAAGTCCGAATTAAAGATTGAAACTGTCATTCCAACAACTATTCCCCCGACTAATATTCAGATAGATAAACAGGATTGACCCTCTGAAGGTTAATAATTTACAAAAACTGGATAAAGAATATTTACTTCCGGATCGCAACTTCAAGACTTCATCCTTAAAGTACTATCTTTGGTCATCAAACATACCATAGCTGAATGGAAACAAACATGGATATTGCTCTGGGATTATCAAAATCACTGTTTTGGGATGTTGACCCTAAAACAATTGATATAGAGAAACATACGCTCTTCATTATAGAACGCGTATTGACCAGAGGAACCTGGGATGAATTCAAAAAAATCATGAACCACTTCGGGAAAAAACCCCTGGGCGAATATGCTTGTCAGATAAGGTACCTGGATAAAAAAACCCTTTCATTTTGTGCTAGCTATTTCAATATTCCCAAAGAAAAATTCAAATGTTACACACAGCAACAGTTGCACCCAACATATTGGGTTTACTAATTGAATTGATGAAAAAACCTTATTTACAAAGGTTTTTTCTTGTTGGTGGTACTGCTTTGTCAATGCAAATCGGACACCGGATATCTATTGATCTTGACATGTTCACCATAGAACCGTTTGATACAGCGGAGTTAAAATCGAATTTGGAAGATGATTTCCCTGCTTTTCAAGTGATCCTCGAAAGTCAGAACACATTAATAACTACCATCAACGATATTAAAGTTGATTTTATCAGGTTCAAATATGGATTTGCTTACCCCCTATTGGTTGTAGATAAAATCAGATTAGCTAATGTGAAGGACATCGCGCCAATGAAATTGGATGCAATTACCGGAAGAGGAAAGAAGAAAGATTTTTTTGATTTATACTTTTTACTGAAAAAATACACACTACCTGAAATATTTGATCTGTATCAGTCAAAATATCAGCATTCTACTATTTTCCATGTTATAAAAAGCATTACCTACTTTCAGGAGGCGGAAACAGAACCTGATCCTGTTATTATTGATAAAAATGTAAGCTGGATAAAGGTCAAAAAAAAATTAACAGAAGAAGTTAACAAGCTTTAATTATCGGTTGATTTTAACTCCTTTAAAACACTTAACTCTTACCGTCAATCTCTAAAATGAATTAAGGTCGTTTGCTAACCGAAACGCTGTCAACAATGTAAGCGCTTTCACCCCGCCATGGTAAGGTTCCGTTCATTTCGTGATAATATACCACAATAAATTCGCCTTGCATACCATTCAACTGATCGGCAACCCGTTTATCGTTCACTGAAAATAGGAATTTTTCGGATGCCAGCGGAACATTGTTGTTGCTCTGTATACTGCTCAGAATCATTTCACCTTCGTAAGTTTTGAAAATGGTGCCTTTCCGCGAGAGTTTCTGCAACAATCCGGCGCGCGATCCATCGCTGTAAGTAAAATAGTATTTCCAGTAAGTAAAGCCTGCAACAAAAAGAACAAAAAACAGAATCAAGAATAAAAATATCTTCCGGATACTTTTTAAAAAATTACTACCTGACTTTTGCATATACTTAAATTATAGGAATTTGTATTTCTCTATTCTTTCAACGAACTTCCCCGAATAATCAGTTCCGCCTTCAGCACTTTTACTTCAGGGATGTAGATAGATTCGGTCGAAAGTATGCGATTGAAAAGCATTTCGGCAGCAGTGATACCCATTTCGTAACCGTGCTGATCAACCGAAGTAAGATTTGGATCGGTTATTCCTGAAAAACGGCCATCGCTAAAACCAACAATCGATATTTCGTCAGGAATTTTGAATCCTTTCTTTTGGATGGTTTGCATAGCGCCAATGGCCGTCAGATCGTTCACAGCAAAAATACCGTCAGGAACATTGCCTGAATCAATGAGTTCTATTACCGCATTACGCGCTTTTTCGAAGGTATCGGCTTCAATAATCAATCGGTTATCAATGGGCAAACCAGCTTCAGTCAAGGCATTTAAATACCCCTGAAGTCGATCGCGACCAATAACCAGTGTCTGAGGGCCGGCAAAATGAGCAATCCTTTTCCGCCCTGTTTCAATCAAATGTCGAGTTGCTTTGTATGATGCTTCCATATCATCAATAATTACCTGATCGGCATTGATATCAGGAGCAATGCGGTCGAAAAACACTAGCGGGATTCCACCTTCCTGCAAATCAACAAAATGATCGAATACATGGGTTTCTTTTGAAACTGATACCAAAATTCCATCAACACGGTGAGAAAGCAATGTACGGGCATTGGCCACTTCGCGATCGTAGCTTTCGTTCGATTGACAGATAATTACGGTAAACCCCTTTTGAGAAGCCACATCTTCAATGCCACTGATTACCGAAGAAAAGAAATAATGGACGATTTCGGGAATGATAACGCCAATGGTATTGCTACGGCTGTTTTTCAGGCTGAGTGCTACTGCATTGGGATGGTATTTTAGTTTACCGGCCAACTCGTTTACGGCCTTTTTGGTATCAACATTTATATCGGGATGATCTTTCAGTGCCCTTGAAACTGTTGAAGCTGAGATTCCCAGAATTCGGGCTATATCTTTAATTGTGATCTGGTTACTACGCATAAATTAATTAGTTTCTGGTCGTCAAACAAACAAAACATTCACTAAAGATAATAATTAATTTTCATGCTCAAATGAATGGGCAGTAATACTGAAAAATGAATAAATGATACCCACCAGCAACTACCTGTTTTATAACATTTTGTTCGCAAACGACATCGCAAACGATTGCATTAAACAGTTTATAACAGTTTTTAACTAAATCTTAACAGTTTCTATACTTTGGTCGCGGAATTAATATTAGAAGTCAAAAAAACGGTATCCAATTAAGGAATTAACTAAAAATTCAGATCAATGAGTTTAAAACGAGTATTTGAACCAAAAAATTAATTAAACATGAGGATTATTCGCAAAAACCTAAATGTATTAATACTGATTCTGTCGCTACTGTTCGGAAATTTCGCAATGGCACAGCAATTAGTATTATCGGGCAAAGTGACCGATAGCTCATCGGGAGAATCATTGCCTGGTGTATCTATTGTAGTTAAAGGAACTACCAATGGAACTATCTCAAATGCCGATGGAAATTTTACTCTTAAAACCAATAACGGTGATGTTATTCAGTTTTCTTTTGTCGGTTATATAACACAGGAAATCGTAAGTCAGGGACAAAAGAACCTTCAGGTTGTGCTTGTTGTTGACAACGAACAACTTGAAGAAGTGGTTGTAATCGGCTATGGAACTGTTAAAAAATCGGACGCAACTGGTGCCGTAAGTACTGTTAGTTCGAAAGATTTCAACAAAGGTGCTATTACCTCGCCACAAGACTTACTGGTTGGTAAAAGTGCCGGAACCGTAATTACTTCAGCAGGTGGTGCTCCAGGAAGCGGTGCAACGATCAGAATCAGAGGTGGGTCCTCAATGTCTGCGTCTGCCAGCAACGATCCTTTGATTATTATCGATGGATTTCCGGTAAGTAACTCAGGAATTTCAGGCTTGGCAAACCCGTTGTCAACGATCAATCCAAATGATATCGAAACTTTTACCGTTTTGAAAGATGCTTCTGCAACTGCAATTTACGGATCACGAGCTTCAAACGGGGTAATTTTGATCACCACAAAAAGAGGGGTTGCTGGAAAACCGATGCGCATCGAGTACAATGGAACAGTGTCATTAAGTACCATCCCTAAATATATGGATGTTCTTTCAGGCGATGAGTTTCGTTCAATGGCTTACGATCTTGCTAAAAAAAGTGCTGTTGGTTTAAGTATGAGTAGCCTTAGCAGACTTGGAACTCAAAATACCAATTGGCAAAAAGAAATCTATCAGACAGCATTTTTGCATGACCACAATGTAAACATCAGTGGGGGAATGAATAATATGCCTTATCGGGTCTCTATTGGTTACACGAATCAGGATGGTATTTTGAAAACAACCAATATGGAACGCTCGACTGTGGCAATTGGCCTTGACCCTTCTTTTCTGGATAACCACCTGAAAATTAACATTAATCTGAAAGGAAGTTACACCAAACAAAATTTCGGTGACGCAGGTGCTGTTGGTTCAGCTGTCGCCTACGATCCAACTCAGCCAGTATATAATGGAAATACCAAATTCGGTGGATATTATACCTGGATAAATCTTTCGGATGTGTTACCTAATGGTACAATGGATCCAAACGGTACTCCAAACCCAATTGGCGTATCTAACCCGCTAGCTTTACTGAACCAAACAGATAACAGATCAACAGTACAGCGTAGTTTAGGAAATATACAGTTCGATTATAAATTCCATTTCCTTCCCGAATTAAGGGCCAATATGAACCTTGGTTATGACTATTTTACAACTACCGGACATAACAATGCCACCAATGAAGCAGCTTTCACTTTCAGGAGTGGAACTGGCCGTCTAAACGACTATGATCAAGCAGGAAAAACTCAGCTTTTAGATTTCTATCTGAACTATGTAAAAGAAATACCATCAATTAAAAGTAAGGTTGATGTAACCGGAGGTTATTCCTGGCAGCATTTCTATAAAGATGGATCATCATTTGTGAGGAATGGCGATGGAACACAAGTTTCAGACAGTTCAAAATTCATCAACGAAAACTACCTTGTATCCTTCTTTGGACGTTTGAATTATACTTTAATGGATCGTTATTTATTTACAGCAACTATTCGTGATGATGGATCTTCACGCTTTTCAAAAGCAAACCGTTGGGGTCTTTTCCCTGCAATAGCGCTTGCATGGAAAATCAAAGACGAATCGTTCCTGAAAAATGTTCAGGCAGTTTCCGATCTGAAATTGAGATTGGGTTGGGGTATCACAGGCCAGCAGGATGTTGGTAACGATTATCCTTATCTTCCAGTTTACCGCAGAAGTACTGCTACTGCTCAATACCAGTTTGGAAATACCTACTATAACACTTTGCGTCCCGATCCTTACGATGCAAATATTAAATGGGAACAAACTACTACTTATAATATAGGATTAGACTTTGGGTTCCTGAAAAACCGAATTAGCGGTTCTGTCGATGTTTACAAACGCGACACAAAAGACTTGTTGAATAGAATTCCTATTGCTGCAGGTAGCAATTTCTCCAACTTCTTACTTACAAACGTTGGAAATATGGAAAACAAAGGGATTGAATTATCTATCACCGGAAAAATCATATCAACTAAAGATTTGAGTTGGAGCGTTGGATTTAATGCAGCTTACAATCAAAACAAAATCACCAAGCTGACAAAAACAGACGACCCCAATTATACCGGTGTTGATGCAGGATTGATCGGTGGCGGTGTTGGAAACAATATTCAAAATCAACTCGTCGGATTTCCAATCAATTCGTTTTTCGTTTTCCAACAAGTTTATGGTTCAGATGGCATGCCAATCGAAGGTCTGTATGTTGACCGTACAGGCAAAGGTGGAACGGTTACCAGCAATAACCTGAACAAATATCATTACAAAAAACCGGCTCCTGATTACACTCTTGGAATTAACTCCCAGTTCACTTATAAACAATTCGATTTCTCTTTTTCCGGAAGGGCGAACATTGGCAACTATGCTTATAATAATGTTGCCTCAGGCGCTTTGTATTCAACCGTATATAACCAGTCAGGATTCTATAACAATATTCCGAAACAGGTTAACAACGCGAAGTTTACAAACACTCAATATTTCTCTGATTTCTATGTTGAGAACGCCTCTTTCTTTAAAATGGACAATATGAGTGCCGGATACAACTTCGATCAGTTTAAAATTAAAGCAAGATTAAGCTTTACTGTACAAAATGTATTTACCATAACCAAATACAAAGGACTCGATCCTGAAGTGCTATCGGATCCCCTTACTCCTGGTATTGATAATAATTTCTATCCTCGTCCGAGAGTCTTTGTACTTGGCGTAAATCTTACATTCTAACATTTATTAAGAATACGACATGAAAAATAATAAAATAAAATCCTTGGCTGTTATCTTTGTCACACTGATGTTTACCTCCTGTGTCAAAGACTTGAATGTTGTTCCAAAAGACCCTAACATCGTAACTTCTCTAACGGTTTACAATACTCCTCTGGCCTACAAGGAAGGATTGGCAAAACTGTATGCTACTTTCTCAGTAAGCGGTCAGCAAGGTCCTTCCGGCCAACCTGATATTGCAGGTATTGATGAAGGTTTCGGAAACTATCTTCGTGAATATTGGAATGTTCAGGAATTACCAACCGACGAGGCTGTTATGGCTTGGAATGATGCCTCAATCAAAGATTTCCATTGGCAAACCTGGGCACCGAATGATGTATTCATCGCCGCCATCTATTCCAGAATCATGTACACAGTTGCACTTTGTAATGAATACATTCGGGCAACAGCCGGTAATACAGATGCCGATATCCTTAAATATCACGCTGAAGCAAGATTTCTGCGTGCCTTGGCTTATTCTCATGCCATCGATTTATTTGGAAATCCCCCGTTTGTAACAGAAGCTGATGCCCCTGGTGCATTTTTTCCAAAGCAAACCACACGTGCAGAATTATTTACATACCTCGAAACTGAGCTGAAAGCCATTGAAAATGACTTGGGCGCTCCACGTTTCGAATATGGTAGAGCAGATCAGGCTGCTAACTGGACTCTTTTAGCTAAGCTTTATCTGAATGCGAATGTGTATGTTGGCACAGATAGAAATACTGATTGTATTACATATTGCAAAAAAATAATTGCCGCCGGTTATACTTTGAATTCAAAATATGCCAATAATTTCACTGCTGACAATAATCTTAGCGCTGAAATGATCTTCCCTATCACTTGTGATGGTCAGTATACCCAAACTTATGGTGGGATGGTTTACCTGATCCATTCCGAAATTGGTGGAAGTATGTCACCGGCTCAATTCGGAGTTGGTGGAGGTTGGGGTGGACTTCGTACTACTAAAGCTCTGGTTGCTAAATTTTCTGATACCAGTGGAAAAACTGATCAACGCGCCATGTTTTGGACGGATGGACAGAAACTCGAAATTACAGACATTGGGCAATTTACTGACGGATGGGCAATTACAAAATTCTCTAATCTTACTTCAACAGGAGCCGCTGCTCCTCATGCACATCCCGACTTTGTAGATACCGACTACCCTGTATTCCGTCTTGCTGACGTGAATCTGATGTATGCTGAAGCTGTTCTCAGAGGTGGAACCGGAGGTGATGCTGCCACTGCTTTAGGCTACGTAAATGCTTTACGTCAGAGAGCCTATGGTAATGCCACCGGAAATATTACTTCCGGACAGTTAACCCTGGATTTTATTATTGATGAACGCGCACGCGAACTCTATTGGGAAGGACACCGCAGAACGGACCTTATCAGGTTTGGCAAATTTAGCAGTGGCACCTACGTTTGGCCATGGAAAGGTAAAGTAGCAGCAGGAGTTGCAACAGATGCCCACCTTAATCTGTATCCGATCCCTTCGAACGATTTAGGAGCGAATCCAACATTAGTTCAAAATCCTGGTTATAATTAAACTTCTAAATTTTAAAGCAATGAATAAAAAAATATTTATATATCTAACTTTCATTGGGTTGCTCGGATTTTTGTTTTCTTGCCAGAAGGAAGGAACAAAAGCAGTATTGTTAGACAACCCAGTTGCACCAACAATTGTCAGCGTACCAGATTTAGCCCTTAAAAGGGCCAATGGAACCAACATGCTTGAATTTATTGGTACTCCTGTTGATCCGGGATTTCAGGCTTCTGTTACATATTATCTGGAGGCTTGTGCTAAGGGTAACAACTTTCAAGATCCGGTAACAATATATACCGGAGGACAGGATCTTTCAATAAAAATTTCTGTAAGTGATCTTAACGGGATTTTTCTTACAAAATTTAATTCCGATCAGGTTTCATCTATTGATTTAAGAATAAGGGCTGCATTATCTTTAAGTAGTGGAACAGTTTCATACGAATATAATTCTGTTACCAGTACAAAAGATGCTACTGTTTACGGTTTACCTCGTTTGGACATAGTCGGTTCTGGACTTACTCAGAAAATTGAATCTCCACTGGGTGATGGCAAATATTCAGGGTTCCTGAAACTTGATATAACAAAACCATTTACAATAAAAGACCCCGATGCAAATGTTGTATATGGCGGAACTGGCGGTGTACTTTCTGTTAATGGAAGTGCCTTATCTGCTACAGCGAATGGATGGTACAAACTTACTGTTGACACAAAGGCGCTTACCTACAAATTAGAAGCTTATATGGTAGGGCTTATTGGTTCTTCTACTCCGAATGCATGGAATTCTCCTGATTCAAAAATGGATTACGATTCTAAATCCGGACTATGGTATATTACCATAGATTTGACCGCCGGTGCCGTTAAAATCAGAAGTAATGATTCATGGGATACAATCAATTTAGGTCTTGGAGATGCAGCAAATCCTCAGTACACATTAACCAACCTGTGGAACAATAGCAGTAGCAAAGATATCCCAATTGCAACAGCAGGTAACTATACTATTAAAGTCAAGATTGGAAGTACCAATGTTTGTACAATTACAAAAAATAGCTAATCATCAAATTGATTGGTTTAAAATCAATAAATAATTGATTAATAAAATAAAAAATACATTTATGAAAAGGATATTCATATACAGAATATTGGCCGTCCTTGTAACTGCGACATTCCTTTTTGCCGCATGCACAAAGGATACTGCGGATGTTAAATTAGCTCCGACACTTGCAACCTCACAATTATTAAATATCACATCTAACGCAGCTACCGTAGTTGGTTTTGTTGTAGCTCAAGGTGGTGGTTTTACTGAAAAGGGTGTTTGTTACAATACTGCACCTGCGCCAACCATTGCGAACAATAAAGTCGCTTATAGTGGCGAAACCACAACAGCTGCTTTTAATGTAACTCTTACCGGACTTACCCATGTAACCAAATATTATGCAAAAGCATATGCAACTGGCACTACTGGTACAATTTACGGTGATGAGTATTCCTTTACAACTTTACCAGATGTTCCTACGCTGACTACTACAGCTATTTCATTGATTACTGGTAATTCAGCAGCAGGTGGTGGAAATGCAACTGCCAATGGTGGTGCCGAGATAACAGATCGAGGTGTTTGTTTTGGCACAACAACTCAACCTACTGTTGCAAACAGCTTTACCACTGATGGCAAAGGAAACGGGGCATTTGTCAGTGCAATTACCGGTTTGAAAGGGAATACTACCTACTTTGTTCGTGCTTATGCCACCAACAGTGCTGGCACAGGTTATGGCCCTGAAGTTACTTTCAAAACTTTGGTTGATTTACCTGTGGTTACAACTGCTGCGATGACTAACATCACAAAAGTCTCCGCTGTTTCTGGTGGTACTGTTACTTATAATGGAGGTGGAACAATTACAGCCCAAGGTATTGTCTGGGGAACCAGTGCTAATCCAACAACTGCCAATAATAAAATTGACGGTGGTACAGCCACCGGCGCATTTGTCGGCAACATAACCGGACTTACAGTCAATTCTGTTTATCATGTTCGTGCTTATGCAACAAACAGTGCAGGTACATCTTACGGAGCAGATATTCAATTCAGCACATTGGCCGATATTACAAAATTGTGGGTTGTTGGAGATTATAATGGCTGGGATAACACCGATGCAGCAAAATATATTATTTCAACAATTACCAGTAATGGCGATGCCGAAGGATATGTTTATTTAAAAAGTGGTGGTATTAAACTCGCTATCGAACACGGCTGGGCAAATGCTGTAACATTTGGAGATAATGGTCCAGGTAAATTAACCAATGGCGGAAACAATATTCCAGTTCCTGCTGATGGTTATTACCTGATTAAAGCAAATATTGGAACCATGACTTATTCATTGACCTTGACCACCTGGGGTATTATCGGTAATGCCACTCCCGGAGGTTGGAATACAGATACTCAAATGACCTATGATCCGGTAAAAGGTACTTGGTCCGTTTATGCAACGTTATCTAAGCAAACTCCACCAAATGATGGTTTGAAATTCAGGGCAAATGCCGGATGGGATTTGAATTATGGTGATAATGCTGCCAATGGTTCATTACAATTGAATGGCACAAATATAGGTGTCGCTGTCGCTGGGGATTATGCCATTGTTTTGGATTTAAGCCATCCAAATGCTTATACTTTTAGTAAGACAACATGGGGTTTAATAGGTGATGCTACCCCCGGTGGATGGAATACAGACACTCCAATGAAATGGGATGCAGTAAATAATGTTTGGACTGCAACCCTGGCCTTAGTTTCAGGCAATGGGGCAAAGACATTTAAATTCAGAGCAAATCAGGCCTGGGATCTCAATTATGGCGGGAATGGAACTGGAGACGGAAAAGCAGATAATTATACCAATGCGACTACTGCTCCTTTAAGTGCAGGTGGGAAGAATTTAGGTGTTCCCGGTAATGTAGATGGAACCTACACTGTTACCTTAGACATAAATAATCTTAAGGCAACTGTAACTAAAAACTAATTTCGAAAATAATAAAAGCTTATCCACTCAAATTGGGTGGATAAGCTTTTTTATTTCCATAGACTACAGAATATATTTTCGGAAATAATCTCCTGAAATTCAAATAATACAAATCATCATGTCACGTCGAATCATTTTTCTTTTCTGGCTGGTAACGGTTTATCAATTAAGCTTTGCACAAATCACCACCAATCCGCCACTTCCAATACAAAATCAGGCAGTTACCATTACTTTTGATTCGTCAAAAGAATCAAGGCTTGGATTATTTACCGGGGATTTGTATGCACACACCGGGGTATTTGTAGTCGGCAACAGTAACTGGCAACATGTGATTGGTACCTGGGCAAACAATGCAACGCAGCCAAAATTAACAAACAAAGGTAATGGTATCTACGAACTGGCCATCAGCCCGGATATCAACACCTTCTATTCCATTTTGCCTTCAGAAACAGTTAAATCGATGAATTTTGTTTTTCGGTCAGCCGATGGCACAAAGCAAACCAATGATCTTTTTGTCACTGTTTATACCCAGGGATTAAATCTCAGCATTTCATCACCTGCCAGAATCAATATATTTGAGAAAAATCAGTCCTTTATCTTTACTGCTTCAGCATCAATTAGCTCAGATCTGGTGCTATACCAGAACAATCAGCAAATAGCTACCCAAACCGGAACATCCATCACCCAAAATATAAGCATTCCCAATGCCGGAGATTATTGGCTGAAAGTTAAAGCCACACAAAATGCAACCGTAAAACTCGATTCCGTATATGTTTGCATCCGCGAAACAACTACGAACGAAAGCAGGCCAGCCGGATTACTCACCGGCATCAATTACATTGACAATCAATCGGCCACACTCATCATTTATGCACCATTTAAAAATTATATTTTCGTTACCGGCGATTTTAGTAACTGGTTGCCTGACAACAATTTTCAGATGAAGAAAGACGGCGACTTTTACTGGCTGACAATCAACAATCTTGTTCCTCAGAAAGAATACATTTTTCAATATCTGATTGACGGGAATCTTCAGGTCGCCGATGCCTATACCGATAAAGTTTCTGATCCCGATGATCAATACATTCCGTCATCGGTTTATCCAAACTTGATTTCCTATCCAACCGGCAAGGCGGTTGATCGTGCTTCAATTCTTCAAACCGGCCAAAATCCATATAACTGGACAACTACTTCTTACAATATTCCTCAGGAAAGCAAACTTTCAATTTATGAATTGCTGATCCGCGATTTCACCGCGGACAAAACCTACTCAGGTGTAAAAAATAATCTTCCTTACCTGAAACGGTTGGGAATAAATACCATTGAACTGATGCCTTTCAGCGAATTTGAAGGCAACGGCAGTTGGGGTTACAACCCGAATTTCTATTTTGCACCCGATAAAGCTTACGGAACCAAAAACGATTTGAAAGCCCTGATTGACGAATGTCATAAACAAGGTTTAATTGTAGTTCAGGATATGGTATTGAACCACTCGTATAACTCGAACCCAATGGTAAAAATGTATTGGAACGATGCACTTGGCCGACCTGCGGCCAACAATCCGTGGTTCAACCAAACTTCTCCCAATCCGGTGTACAGCTGGGGAAACGATTTTAACCACGAAAGCCAAGCCACCAAAGATTTTGTCGATAGGGTAACCAAATACTGGATGACTGAATACAAAATTGACGGCTTCCGGTTCGATTTCACCAAAGGGTTTACCAACACACCAGGCGATGGCAGCGGATACGATGCGTCCCGAATCGCTATCCTGGAAAGAATGGCCAGTAAAATCTGGGAGGTTAATCCAAAGGCAATCGTTATTCTTGAACATTTTGCCGCCAACACTGAAGAACAGGAATTGACAGCTTATGGAAATGGAATGATGGTCTGGGGAAATGCAAACTACAATTTTTCCCAAGCCGCGATGGGTTACAACGATTTTTCCAAATCTGACTTCAGCGGTGCATCCTTTCAGCAACGTGGATTTTCAAAACCCGGTCTGGTGGCTTATATGGAAAGTCACGACGAAGAGCGACAGATGTACTCGACTCTCGCATACGGAAACTCTTTAGGCGCTTACAATACCACGGATTTCATCACTGCGATCCAACGAAGTCAAATGGCAACTACTTTTTTTATGTCGCTCGCAGGCCCAAAAATGATATGGCAATTTGGAGAACTAGGTTACGATATTTCGATAAATACATGTGGCAATGGCTCTATAAACAACAACTGTCGCACCGACCCTAAACCGTTACATCCTGAATATCTTGTAGATACTGATCGGTTGAAATTGTTCAATGTTTATTCGGCCATGTTTCGCCTTCGTGACCAATTTGACATATTTACATCGGGAAAGGAAGCACTTTTGGTAAATGGAGTCGGCAAAAGGATTCAACTCAGTCTGAACAATCATAACATAACACTGATTGGCAATTTCGGATTGACTCTGATTACCATTGATCCCAATTTCCAGCATACTGGCACCTGGTATGAATTCTTTAGCGGCAGCGAACTTTCTGTTTCTGATGTGAACTCTTCACTTCTACTTTCACCAGGGCAATTCCTTTTGTACAGTGACCAGAAATTACCGGCATTTAAAGATCTGGCAACAATAACTTCAGTAAGTTATAACAATCCGACGATCCGCATTTACCCAAATCCGGCAACTGATCGTATCCAAATCGAATCGAAAGAAATTATCACGAAAATTGAGGTGGTTTCTATTGAGGGAAAAATTGCAAAAATCATAAATGCTGACAGAAACACAATGAATATCAGCCTTGAAAACCTGAACCCAGGCATGTATTTTCTTCGGATTCAAACTTCCGGTCAAATATTCACAGAAAAATTCATAAAGAATTAAACGTATTTTTTTATTGTTTCTTAATTTGATTAATTTTATCGGAATTCATGAACAATAAAACCTGGAAATATGAAAAGTCTTTTTCTGATTCTGGTGATGGTTTTGGTAGCCGGATTTGGTTACGGAGTGCAGCCGTTAAGAAAACCATTTATTCAAATTAGAGTTGATGGGAAACCCGCCAAAAGTGGCGAGGTTTTGACCGTAAAACCTGGTCAAAAATTAATGATTCAGGTTGAAATGGAGGGAGGCAGAAGAGATTATTGCAAATTCCCGGATATTTATGCCGACATTGCCGGTACTGCCCAAATTCTTTCAAGAGGAGAAAACGGAATAACTTACCAGCTAAATGGGGAAAAAGCTGATTGGAAAATGATTAAGGAGGAAAACCAATTTTCATCGGACGAATTTCTTCAGATAAAATCAAATCCTAATCAGTTATCTGCTGAAATTACCGTCTCAAACAACAAATTCTCCCAAACTTATCTTAAAAGCACCTTTAAAACCACCTGGCAATTCACGAAGAACGGACAAATTACCAAAGAAGAAAATATTGCAGAAGAAACCATCTATTTTAAAGTCGCGGGCGAGTCAGATATTTGGTTCTCAACGCAAAACATTCAATCGAAAGGTATTAAAAACGAACTGGTTCAGGAAAAACTGAAAGCTGTTCAACTGGTTTGCGACAGCATCGAAAAAAGTTTCTACCGACTTAATTTTGTGGCTGTCCAACAATCAATCAGAAACCTCCAGAATGCTGTTAACACACTGAAATCGACCATCGATGAAGTGACAACCAGCAATCCTTCATACAAGACAAAAGTGATTTTTATTGGACTTCCAAGCGACAATCCATATAAGGATCTGGGTGCATTCACATCAATTAAGAGCAGTTGGGAAGCATTGAATCTATTGGTAAATGACCAAAAAGCCCAGCTTGGAAAACTATCTGCTGATCCCACCAAAGATAATAAAGACGAAATAATTAAGATAATCAACCGCTTTGCTGATTGGCAAAAAGCCGTGCAGGAAAATACATTCAAGGTATTGGGCAGGTATATTCCTGAATTGACTACAGAATTAATCCTGATGCCCGAAAATATTAGTAAAATTAATGATGAAAAAGCTATTGTCGATTATCAACAGGTCATCAATAGCCTCAACACTTTTCTTGATCAACGAATACAGCAAGTCCCGGAGGAAACTCAGAAAATTAATTCGACACAAGCCCGGCTTCAGGCCGTAAGATTGTTCGATGGAATGTTGCGAAGCTACATTTCTTCAATTTACTGGGCTGAGTGGAAGGATACAAGAGAATAAGTGAATTATTTGTAACTTTATTTCTTGTTCATTGGTTGAGGTAACTTCACCACAATCTCATAACGGCACTCCGGACAAATATAAGCTTCACAACCAGTACAGCCAAAACAATTGCTGCACGAGCGTTCCAGCTGGGTCTTGTCCCAGGATTTTCCGCAATGAGAGCAGGTTATTTCAGGTTCACTTTGTTCCATATTTCACACGTTTTTTCCGCCTATTCAGAAAGCCTTGACCAGCTTAACCAGTCCGAAAATTACAACTTGCGTAAATATAATCGTGGCCCCTGATGGAATATCAGCAAAATAGGAAACAAGTAAGCCAATAAATGAAGCGAGAAAAGCAAAACCCACAGAATAAAACATCATTCGTCCAAAATCACGGGTAAATATATTTGCAGTTGCTTGCGGAATGGTAAGGAGCGATAAAATCAGGATAATTCCGACGACCCTGATGTTCAGCACAATAGTGAGTGAAATCAGGATCATTAGCAAATAATTGAACAAAGCTACCGGCAGATCAGAAGTTTTGGCAAAATCTTCGTCAAAAGCGATGTACAGGATGGTTCGGTAAAAAAGAGTAAAGAACAAAATGATGATGATTGCCAAAGCCAGCATGAGCCAGATTTCGCCCGTCGAAACGGTGAGAATGCTTCCGAACAAATAACTCATCAGGTTTGGCGCATAACCAGGTGTGAGATAGACGAATATAATTCCGATAGCCATTCCGAGCGACCACCAGATAGCAATCGACGAATCTTCACGAACTTTACCTTTGCTGCTGAATAGTTGAATGCCCATTCCGGATAAAATGGAAAAAATACCAGCACCCACCAACGGATTGATTCCCAGGTAATAGCCCATCCCGATACCGCCAAATGAAGCATGTGTTATTCCACCACTTATGAATACAATCCGGCGCGAAACAATGTATGTGCCTACAATTCCGCAAGAAATTGCCGCCAGCAAAGATGCCAGGAAAGCATTTACAAAAAAATCGTAGGAAAACAGCTCAATGATTGTGTTCATGGTGTTCGTCGTGTAATTTCAAAACAGTGTGCGGAATGTTTCCGTGAGTAACAATTTGCAGCGGACAATTATACGAAGCCAACTGTTCTTCGCTGATAATGTTGCTCGGATGATGATGCAAACTCCTGTTAACACAGGCAATGGTCTTCACAAAAAACGATATAGTACCAACATCATGCGAGATCAGCAAAATCGCCATTCGATTGTTCAGTTCCTTTAATTTCAGGTACAGCTCGCCTTCAAAATTATTATCAACGTATGTACTTGGCTCATCCAATATCAATAATTGCGGCTCATTCATCAATGCACGGCACAAAAATACACGTTGCATCTGTCCTCCTGAAAGTTCTCCAATCGACTTATTTCTGATGGATGTAATTCCCATTTCCTGAAGCAAGGTCTCGGCCTTTTCCTTTTCCTGAGTGTTTTTGTGAAACGATGAGAATAGAGCAGTATCAGCTTTGCCCGATCGAACCACATCAATCACCGAAATCGGGAAGCGCTTATCAATCTGGTTGACCTGTGGCAAATAGCCAATGTTTTTTTTACTGATTAGCAAATTCATTTCACCTGAAATTGGTTTAACCAATCCAAGGATGGTCTTTATGAGGGTAGTTTTTCCACCTCCGTTGGGCCCGATAATGCCGATAAAGTCGTTTGAAAATATATCAAGCGAGACATTTTCCAGAACTACCTGGTTATCGTACCCGGCTGAAAGATCTTTTATTTCAAGCAGTTTCTTCATTTTTGATCTGCTATTTTCTCAGTTATATCCATCAGTTGTTTTTCCCAATTATAATCCAGAGGATCAATAATAACCACTTTCCCTTCTATTTCGCGCGAAAGTTGCAAAGCAAATGCTGAATCAAATTCCTTTTGAATAAATATAACATGTATGTTTTGCTTATGAGCTAAATCAACTACGTCTTTCAGGTGTCGTGTCGAAGGTTCTTTTCCGTCGAGTTCAAGAGCTACTTGTTTCAGGCCAAATTGGCGGGCATAATACGCGAGTGCCGGATGATAAATAAGGATATCCCGGTTTTTCAACTGAGCTAGTTTTTGATCAATCAGCGCCGAAATGGAATCGATTTGCGCAGTAAACTTGATGTAATTCACTTCAAAAGCAGTGGCATGTTGTGGAAAGCTGGCTTTAAGGGCATCGGCCGTATTTTGAGCAATAATTTTAACTTCAGCCGGAGCCAGCCAAATATGCGGGTCAAATCCTTCGTTCGCGGCATGTTCATGTCCTTCTTCTTCACATTCGCTACCGGCTATCGGGACAATTTCTTTCGAACAATTCACAATGGCCATATCTTTATTTAGACTGGCCAATTTATCATGCAAGGCATCCTCGAAAGTGAGAAGGCCAATCTGTAACCACACTTTCGATTTGGCCAGATCTTTCATTTGTGAGGGCAGTATGGAATAATTGTGAGGACTGGAGCCTGGAGGAACCAACACATTCACTTGCAATAGATTGCCGGCAATTTTTTCAACAAAATACTTCTGCGGAAGAATACTGACAGAAACCAATTCGCGTGCGTCTTTCGGCTTTGACTGACAAGCGGCGAACAATATGATTAAAACATAAAGGTATTTCTTCATGGACAAAAAATGAAAAATCAAAAATGTTAAAACATTCAAAACCAAAGATAGTTTGATTTCCGGATTATATATTTAAGCTCTGTTAGGCCTTCACCGTTCTTTTCGTCAACTCTTTAGCCTGAAGTTCAAGAGATTTGATTATTTCAACATCTGATTTAAAAGAAAAAAGTCGGCTTATTTCAGATTCTCTAGTTTGAATTACGATCTTCATGGCATAGTTTTTACCAATGGTTGCTCTTTCAAGCTTTTCAATGGCATCTTCAATTGTTTCATATTCTCCCTGAATTTTTACAGGAACCGGCATCCCCTCAAAATGGTCTTTTAAAAAACCATCAATTCCCGAATTTCGCTGAACAGGGAAAGCGTTGATATTTTGAAGTATTGCCAATTCTTTTTCAGTTTTCTCTAAATATTCAGCTGAGCCTTTAGTTAATAAATTGGATTCAGAAATTATCATTTCCTCTAGTCGGGAATTTGCTAATTCAACAGCATCAATTGAAATATCAATTCCTATATAATTTCTTTTAAGCGACTTTGCTGAAACACAGGTAGTTCCACTTCCGCAAAAAGGATCTAAAACTAAATCGCCTTCATCTGTTGTAATGTTAATGATTTGGTTCAGTAATAAAACTGGCTTTTGGGTCGGATATCCTGTTCTTTCCTTTGCTTTTGGATTTAAGTAAGGTATTTCCCAAACATCAGATAACGGAACACCCTTTTTCTCTTTCCCTAATATTGCGTTACCGTTTTCATCCCTTTTATAAACTGATTTCCCGTTTTCATCCCTTTCCCTATCTTGTAAAATCTGGTCGATATTTGTAGTAGCCGAGTAACTGGTATAGAGTGTATTAAACTTAAAATCAGTTGTTTTAGAGTAGAAAAAAATGATCTGATGAGAGTTTAAAAGTCCTTTTTTTGCATTTGACCAACGTTTATATGACCAAACAATTTCACTTTGAAAATTTTCTTTACTAAAAACCTTATCCAATACTATTCTTATGTTATGCGACGCTGTTTTGTCGCAATGAAGAAATACACTTCCAGTATCTTTTAAAACTCTCTTACATTGAATCAATGTATTTTCAATGAGGTTTAAATATTCCCCCAGCGATTCGTATTTATCATCAAATTCATACGTTTTTGAGTTGTCACGATTCGAAAGTGAATGTTTTTTCTGGGTGAAAAATGGTGGGTCAAAATATACCAGGTCAATTTTATTAGCTTCAATTTCCTGAAGCTTTTCAATACAATTTCCGTGTATAATTTTATTAGTCTTCATTCTCAGGAGTCCTTTCAGATGCAATTTCGGTTAATATCGACTTCAGGTCAACTCCGGAATATCGTTCTAAAAAGTCCCAGGCATCGTTTCCACCATAATATTCTCCTTCAACACCAGCATAAAGTGTTTTTAATGTCTCCTGTATTCTGATTGCCTGCTCTCTTTGAGGATAATAGAACATCACCCTGATAGGCTTGTAGCCGTGGGCTTTAATTACCTGAACCCTAGTGTGTTCTTTGGTTATGTGGTCTCCATCAGTTGTTGCATCTCTCCACTTAACTTCTAAAGCATCATTCCCATTTAGGAAGTCTATTTCAAATGTTTTGGGCCGTTGTCCGAGAGTGTTCTCTACTTTTGTTTTGATACCATCTGGAAATTTGTATTTAAAACACAAAGTAGCGACCTCTTCTAAAAATGAGCCCGCATATTTGTAAAGAAATCGTCCTGTATTTTGGTAAGCATCTATAAGCTGTCCTTCTTGCTGGGCAATACCCAATACCCTATAGATCAGATAATGAGAGTTATCATCAACTTTCATTTCCTCCATCCTTTCTTCCATCTTATTTTTAAGGTTCGAAGAATAAATTTCGGCTAGGTTCTTAATTTTCTGTTTTAATTCGTCCACTGGTTATTGTTTTATATCAGATTGTAAAGGTACAAAATTTCAGTTGTGTGGATATCTTAATCGCCAAACACCACAAGCTAGTATTTGTCCTTTTCTGATAACAAAACACTAAGACTGATTATTGAGACTGATTACTCTTCTTTTTTTTCGCCGGAACCGGGTCGTAACCATGTGTTCCCCATGGATGGCATTTCGAAATTCTTTTGGTTCCCAGCCAGAAACCTTTGAAAGGTCCATGTACTTTAATGGCTTCGATAGCATATTGCGAGCAGGTTGGTTCGTGTCTGCACGAAGGCGGGGTGAGCGGCGAAATGGCATATTTGTAGAAATACACCGGAATCATCAATAACCAGCCCAACATTTTTAATATGAATTTACCAAGTTGCTGCATTGTCAAAGTGCAATTGTCGTATCTGCTTGTTTCAGAATATTTTGATTCAATCTGGCACCGCCGTTTTCAATCTTTTCTGCCATTGACTGTACAGTTACATTCAAAACCATTTCAGTATAATTGTCTCTGATAATCTTGAATTCATTGTGCATCGGGCATGGATTGCCACTGTTGCAGTTATCGAAACCAAAGGCACAACTGCTGAAAAATTTGTCTCCATCGATCGCTTTTATAATTTCAAAAATTGGAAGATCTACATCAGGATGCTCAAAATAAAAGCCACCACCACGTCCTTTCCCGGCACATACCAAATTGAAACGAGTCATGGTTTGCAGCACTTTTGCGGTGAAATGCTCCGGAGAGCCAACCTCTGTTGCAATTGTGCGATAACCAGGACGCGTTCCTTTCTGGTTCATCATCCATATATAAACCATGGATCTAATTCCATATTCAGCTGCTTTTGATAGCATAAAAGATTTTAAAATATTCAGCCAAAATTACATATTAAAGAGTTCCTTTTCAAGCTTGATGGCTTCAGGAAAGAGAATATTATTCTCCAGATGAATGTGACGGTGTAAATCCTGTTCAAACTCCTGAAGTTTCTGAAAAGCATAAGAAAATGAATTGCAGGCATCTTCAGGAATTGCATAGTTGTTGGTCATTGCTGAAATCTTTTCAAACCGTTCGCCTTCGGCTTCATGTTCTTGTTTCATTACAGATATAGGTGTTTGAACTGTTGGGCGATGTGAAGCTCCGAATTCGGTTAAAGCAATCTTCGACTCGACCATTTTTTTGATTAAAGGGAAAAGAATTTGCTCTTCCTTTTGCATGTGTTGAAGCAAATTAGCAGCTGCCTGATTGAAATATTCTTCAACAACAGCCAGTTCAGGATGGTGATCTCCATGAACATCAGCAATTTTGTGTAAATACTTCTGCAAAATTGGAATCGATTCCACTACGTAAGAATGATGAACTTCAACAATGTGATCGATTAATTTATTAAGTGGCAGAGCATGAATCCGATCGGATTCTGATACTGCTGAACTACCCACATTTTTGAGCGATGTGAGAACTTCTTCTGCATTTATCCTTTTTCTTTTGCAGGCTTCCTGAAGCGAAATGTCGCCTCCACAACAGAAATCAATTCTTAGTTTTTCAAAAACTTCGACAGTCTTGTAATTAAAACGGGCTATTTCGCCAACTGGTGTTTGTAAGTTGAGATTCATGACTTGTAGTTTAAATTGTTAATAATCAGCATTTAAAATTTATTTTATTTTTTAGTGGATGTTTTAGTCCACAAATGTATGGTTTTTATTTTTGAATTTCTACATTTGCAAAAGATTTAAAGACATTTTTATCCACTAAACAAAAAATTTATATGGGGACAAAGAAATTATGGATTGGATTTACAACTGTGATAGTTGTTTCATTTGCAGTGTTGCTTTTTTTTGGAAGGGAGATTTATCGTAAAGCTCCTCCAATTCCTCAAAGGGTTGTAACAACTTCGGGAAAAGTATTATTCACCGGGCAGGACATCCTTGACGGGCAAAACGTTTGGCAATCAATTGGTGGTCAGGAATTGGGGACATTTTGGGGACATGGTTCTTATCAGGCACCAGACTGGACTGCTGACTGGCTTCACAAAGAAGCACTGGCTTTGCTAAATCATTATGCAATTGCCGATTATAATACTGAATTCGCAAAACTGGATTTGGAAAAACAGGCTGCATTAAAGGCACGCTTGCAGGGCGAAATTCGTAAAAACACCTACCAGTCAAGCAACGGAGACTTGATCGTTTCCGATCAGCGTGCCGAGGCAATTGCTTCGGTTCAGCAGTTTTATGCCGAATTATTTACCGATGGCCCCAATCAGGCCAAGCTTCGTGAAGCTTATGCCATGCCAGCAAATACAGTCAAAGGTGCCGAACGAATGACCAAAATGACTGCTTTTTTCTTTTGGGGTTCATGGGCGACTGTTACCAATCGCGAAGGTTCTGATATATCATACACCAACAACTGGCCAGCCGAAGAATTGGTTGGCAACCGTCCAACAAGTTCCCTGATTCTATGGACAGGCTTCAGTGTCATCGTTCTGCTGGCTGGAATTGGCTGGTTGACCTGGTTTTATGTATCGAGCCGTGAAGATGAAATATCTGATACCATTCCCTCAACCAATCCAGTGGTAGGTTTAAAACTTTTCCCTTCAATGAAGGCCACACTCAAATATTTCTACGTCGTTTTGCTCTTGTTTCTGGTTCAGATAGGAATGGGAATTATTACAGCACATTATGGCGTTGAAGGCACTGCATTTTATGGTCTAAATCTCGCCGGGTTTCTCCCCTACTCTCTTTCCAGAACATGGCACGTCCAGATGGGTATTTTCTGGATTGCAACATCATGGTTGGCAACTGGTCTCTTTTTTGCTCCTGCAATCGGAGGAAAAGATCCCAAATTTCAACGTTTCGGAGTCAACTTTCTATTCATTTCGCTCCTGATTATTGTTGGCGGATCAATGGCAGGACAGTTCTTTGCTATTATGCAGAAACTTGGCCTGGTAACCAATTTCTGGTTCGGACATCAAGGTTATGAATATGTTGATCTTGGCCGTTTCTGGCAGATTTTCCTTTTGGTAGGTTTGTTTATTTGGCTATTCCTGATGGGGCGTGCTATTTTACCCGCCTTGAAAAAACGCAGCGATAGCCGTGAATTGCTGGTTATGTTCCTGATTTCGTGCATAGCAATAGCAGGTTTCTACGGAGCAGGCTTAATGTGGGGACGACAGACAAACCTTGCCATTGCAGAATACTGGCGCTGGTGGGTGGTTCATCTTTGGGTGGAAGGTTTTTTTGAAGTATTTGCAACTGTCATCATCGCCTATCTGTTTGTTCGCATGGAACTGATCAAAGCTAAATATGCAACAACGACTGTACTATTCTCAACTATCGTATTCCTTTTTGGAGGTATTCTGGGTACTTTTCATCACCTCTATTTCTCTGGAACGCCGACATCGGTATTGGCGCTTGGGTCAAGTTTCAGTGCCTTGGAAGTGGTTCCGCTGATACTCATTGGATTTGAAGCCTGGCACAATCTTCAATTGAGCCGTGCTACTGAATGGGTAAAAGCATACAAATGGCCCATTTATTTCTTCATTGCCGTCGCATTCTGGAATTTCCTGGGCGCTGGCATTTTCGGATTTCTCATTAATCCGCCAATTGCGCTTTACTACATGCAAGGACTTAATACAACAGCAGTTCACGGACATACTGCACTATTCGGCGTTTATGGAATGTTAGGTATTGGCTTGACTTTATTCGTATTACGCGAAATGGACCACCAGTACGAGTGGAACGATAAAGTCATTCGAATTGCTTTCTGGTCAATCAATATTGGCCTACTGTTGATGGTCCTTATCAGTGTTTTGCCTGTAGGATTGGCTCAAACCTGGGCAAGCGTAAAATATGGCTTATGGTATGCACGTTCGGCCGATTTTATGCAATTGCCATGGATGCAAACACTTCGCTGGATGCGTGTTTTTGGTGATACCATCTTTGCTTTTGGAGTTGTTTCTCTGATCTATTTTGTGATTGGTTTAAAAACCGGTTGGTCGCTCAAGAAAGCTTAAGCAAATCACTACCACAGAAAAATATTAAAAAGGTGCATTGGCTTGTTACTGAATTAAATCAGGAATAAGCTGATGCACCTTTTCTTATTCATCCTGAACTGAAGCAAATTGGAGAGTTTGTCTTACCGGAGGATGGGCTGTTACTTTTTTAGCAGCAATCATTTTCATAAAAGGCAGTGGCTCTTCCCAAAATGGGACTCTTTTGAGTGAGAATTGTTTAAGCCAAGCATAAAGCTCGTCATTATTAAATTGCTTACTGATATCGTGTCCCTGATTCTTTAATCGGGAATACTTCAGATTTGGATTTTTATTTAACAATGCTTTGTACATCTCTTCTGAACGCGAAATCGGGATCTGCCTGTCAGCCGTACCATGAAAAATCCAGGTTGGAATGTTTTTAAGATTATTGGCCCATTTTGTATCGCCCGCACCACACATTGGAGCAATTGCCGCAAAACGATCGGGCATTCGGTTGGCAAGCGACCAGGTACCAAAACCTCCCATACTCATTCCTGTGAGATAAATACGGGCATCATCAACCCTTAATTTGGCTGCAACTTCGTCGTAAACCGGATTAAACCAATCATCCGAAGACCAATTTTTGTTCCACGGACATTGTGGTGAAACAACAATGAAGTCAAGTTTTTTTCCTTTTAAAATGTAATATGGCAGGCCGTAACGCTCCAAACTTTCCAAATTTTTACCGCTTGCATGGCGACCATGTAAGTAAAAAATAATCGGCCATTTTTTACCGGGATCTTTGTCGTAATCTTCAGGAAGTGATAAAATGTATTTGTATTTTACCTTTTTCAGTGTTGTTGAAGCGGTTGCCTTTTGATAAGTAAAACTCAGTGAAATGAGCAAAATCAGGCAAAAATAGATATGTCTTTTTATGTTTTTCAAGCCTCTGTTTTATTTGTTTCGCTGGTGAAGCTATGAATTTTTAAACAAACGACCTGAGTTATTAACAAACATTAATAAAAAAAGCAAAAGGGAAGAAGACCAAAATCGATCCTTCTTCCCTTTCATATTCTTAATTAATTCGACAACTATCAACTAATAATCAGTCGATTAACGTTATTTCTATTTTTCAAGTTCTTTATAAACCAAAGCACTTGCTCCAACAATTGCGGCATCGCCTGATTTTAGCTGCGATGGCAGAATTTTGATCTTATTTTTGAAAATCGGGAGTAAATGCTGCTCCATACTTTCTTTTGTTGGTTTGAAAATATAGTCACCGGCAGCGGTTGGTCCGCCGAAAAGGAAGATAGCTTCCGGACTCAGATGATGAACTGTATCAGCCAATCCCTGGCCCAACCATTTTCCAGTCATTTCAAACACTTCATTGGCTACTTTATCACCTTTTTCAGCAGCATCAAAAATCATTTTCGAATCCAGGTCGTTGAATGATTTATCAGCAAGTAAACTATCGGTTGCATTGTATTTCACCATCAATTCGAAGGCAGTACGTTTCATGCCCGGAGCCGAACAGTATGCTTCCAAATGGCCCAATGCACCGCAACCGCATACACGTCCGCCTGGAATCAGGGTAGTGTGTCCACATTCACCTGCAAATCCGTCGGCACCATAAACAAGGTCACCATTTACAACAATGCCGCTTCCAATGCCGGTCCCAAGGGTGTACATCACGAAGTTCTGCATTCCTTTTGCACCGCCATAGATCATTTCACCAATTGCCGCAGCGTTTGCATCGTTGGTCAGGGCAATGGCTTTAAGTTCCGGAAATTTGACCTTCAGTAAATTTACCAAATGCACCACTCCTTTGAAAGAAAGGTTTGGAGCATATTCTATGGTTCCTGAATAATAGTTTCCGTTTGGGGCACCAATTCCGATACCTTGAATTTCAATATCGGCATTCATTATTTTAACTGAATTGATCAATTCTTTGATTGCCGAAGATAAATCGTCAATATAACGGTCGATAACACCATGAGAGGGAGTTGCAATATTTCCTTTTACCATTATATTTCCCAAGTCATCAACCACTCCAATGGCAGTATTTGTTCCGCCAATATCAACACCTATAGCTACTTTTTTCATCTGATTTTAATTAATTTATCTGATTTTATTGGTTTGTTTTTGTTAATTCGGTTTTGGTTCAAAGCCGAACAAAATTAAAAATTTAATCTAATTATTCTGGATACACATGGAATTTCATAGGAAAAAAGAAAGGAACGCCTTGCAGTTGTTTTGCATGACATTCCGTTGTATTTTTAAAGTCTGGGCAATAATTATTTTCTGGATACTTTTACTTTTTTGGTTGGATCAAGATGTTCATTCCGACTTTCCACCTCACGAATTACGTTGGATGCAATTTCAGCAAAAGCTTTACCGACCGGAGAATTTTCGTCATCTGCGGCTGGATTACCCGAATCACCACCTTCACGGATTCCCATAACAAGTGGTATCTGCCCAAGCAGAGGCAATTCGAGTTCCTCGGCCAGCTTTACACCTCCGTTTTTACCGAAAATATAGTATTTGTTATCCGGAAGTTCTTCAGGAGTAAACCAAGCCATATTCTCAACCAATCCAAGGACCGGCACATCAACACCTTTCGATTTAAACATATTTACACCTCTGATAACGTCGGCCAAAGCCACATCCTGAGGTGTTGTGACAATGATGGCTCCCGTAATCGGAACGGTCTGTACCAATGTCAGATGAATGTCGCTGGTTCCGGGAGGAAGGTCGAAAAGCAGATAATCCAAGTCACCCCAGTTGCCATCGGTGATCAATTGTTTCAGTGCGTTGGAAGCCATCGGACCACGCCAGATAATAGCCTCTTCTACTTTGACAAAAAAACCAATGGATAAAAAGTTAACTCCAAATTTATTGATCGGTTGAATACGTTCTTTCCCGTCAACTCTAATACCTACAGGACGAATGTCTTCTACACCAAACATTTTGGGAATCGATGGTCCAAAAATATCAGCATCAATCAGACCCACTTTGGCACCTGTTTTTGCCAGCGCAACAGCGAGGTTTACTGCAACCGTTGATTTACCAACTCCACCTTTTCCGGAAGCCACTGCGATCAGGTTTTTTACACCCGACAAAATAGGACGTTCCATTTGGTGAATGGCTTTGGCTGTAATGTTCCCTTTTATTTCAACTTCAGGACCAACATGAGTTAGAATTGCTTCTTCGCAAGCCGCAATAACTGCCGGAATGCTCGGATCATCAGATCGTTGAAAAACGAGCGATAAAGTAACTTTTTTGCCTGCAACCCTGATTTCCTGAGCCATATCAAGCGAAACAACATCCTGGTTGCTTCCTGGGAAATTCACATTGCGCAGGGCATCTGTAATATTTTTTGGAACAATTAATTTACGTGGTATGTCTGTCATTTATTTAGTTTTTATAGAATTGACTTTTATAACAATTTAATCCATTGCAAGTTCAGTCATCGGATTCCAGAAATGCTTTTCAAAATCAATAATCTGATCATCAATTACCTGAATTCCTTCGGCTTCGAGTAATTCCTGCATGGCTGTCGGAGTTCCGAAATGATGTTTGCCGGTTAAGAGTCCGTTTCTGTTAACAACCCGGTGAGCTGGTACAAATTTCTCCTGAACATGCGCATTGTTCATGGCCCAACCTACCATCCGCGACGATTGAGCTGAACCAAGAAATGCTGCGATGGCTCCATAACTGGTCACTTTCCCCAGTGGAATCAAACGGGCCACTTCATATACTTTTTCATAAAAATCGCTCATGACTGATGATTGAATGAGATAGGATTATTTTATCCATAAATCTGGAAGACTGGAGACCGAAAAATGGAGACTGTAAAATCGGTTTCCCTTTTCCCGTCTTCGTTCTCCCTTTTTTGTCTTCGGTTATTCCTTCGCGCTTCGTCCGAAACTCCGGTACGGATCTTTTTCAATTTCAATATCCGGTTCCCGAAGCGGTTCCTGATGATTGAGTTTGAACGATAGATACTTGATGCTCAGCCCGCGGTCAAGCCATTGTTTTTCGTAGAATGTCTGAATCGAAAGCACTTCATCCAGAATTTCGGAATGATAAAGGTCGTCGGTTTTCCGAAGTACTTCGAAATGATTTTCGGCCACCATTGCCTCAGTGTATTGGTACATAAAACCGCTATCCGATTTCAAATGAATGATTCCGTTCGGAGCCATAATCAGGCGATAATTTTCAATGAAATTAGTCGCAGTCAATCGTTTGCGCGCCTTTTTCATCTGCGGATCTGGAAACGTGAGCCAAATTTCGGCCACTTCGCCTTCAGCAAAAAACATTTGAATATTCTCGATATTTGTACGCAGAAAGCCAACATTTTTCAAACCCAAATCTTTGGCTTGGGTTGCACCTTTCCACATTCTGGAACCTTTGATGTCAATGCCAATAAAATTAAATTCAGGAAAATAATTGGCCAATTTTACAGTGTATTCGCCTTTGCCACATCCAAGTTCAAGAATAACCGGATTGCTGTTTCCGAAAAAGGCTTCGCTCCATTTTCCTTTATACTTAAACTCTTCGGATTGCAATTCCTTGTAAGTAATTTGAACTACATGTTCATATGTTGCCAGATCGGCAAATTTGGATAACTTATTCTTCCCCACAATTTCTGTTTTCAGTAAGTTTTTTCAATGCGGAGGCCGATATCACGGATTCCTTGCAGAATGTTGTCGCGCATTCCCTGTTTGATCTGGAAAATATAATTCCCTTTGTGCGGAAAGTAAACACTGCTTTTGTAAAGAATCTGGTTGTCGTGCAAATCGCCAATACCGCTCCCTTTCCAACGACCTGATGGTTCGGCCAGAGAAAATTCAACCGTGTCGGTAAGCAATTTTCCGTCGGGCGAACCAATAGAAAGGAATAAATACAAATTACTGTATGGATAAGTTCCTTTGTTACGAATATTTACATACAAATTGTGGTTCCGGGTGGTGTCGGTAAGCAAGACTTTGAAAACAACCACTGAATCTTTATTCCATCCTTTTTCATCGAATGTACGGTAAGCTTCAAATACTCTTTTGCGATCGCAAGATGCGATTCCGATGATCAGCAAAATAGGTACTATATAGAAAATAAACTTTCTCATGCTTTTGGTCTGGAGTTTCTGCGACGGGAGTTTCCTCCGCGCCTTTTATTTTTTGCCTTTGCCGGATCGTCGAAACGAGTAATTGTATCACGGGTTGAACCAGCTTCAAATACTATTTTCTCAACAGCTGGTTTTGCTTCAGGTTCTTCGCCCAGCAAAAAAACTTTTTTGCCTTTTTGATTCGAATTGAGAATTTCTTTGACCCTGTCAACTGCAACTGGTATAAAGTTTCCACTTTGATCGCCAGCCTTCGAATAGTAATAAATGCGTTTTAAAATATCTGCCTTCTGAAAATGGTATGTTCCGTTTTCAATCTCAAGTGGCTGAGTGGTCGATGGAAAATCTTTCTGGGCATCAATGTAGGTATCAAGTTCGTAGTTGAGGCAACATTTGAGTTTTCCGCACTGACCTGCAAGCTTTTGCGGGTTTAGTGATAAATCCTGATAACGAGCTGAATTCGTGGTAACCGAAACGAAGTTATTGATCCAGGTAGCACAGCAGATTTCGCGTCCACAAGGGCCAATTCCTCCTATGCGACCAGCTTCCTGACGGGCACCAATCTGTTTCATTTCTATTCTGATTTTGAACGAATCGGCCAACACTCTGATCAATTGACGAAAATCGACCCGATCGTCCGCCAGGTAGTAAAAAATAGCTTTTGTTCTATCACCCTGATATTCAACATCTCCAATCTTCATTTCAAGCTGCAGTTCGTTTGCAATCTGCCGCGACCGCAACATGGTCAGATGTTCAAGTCCAATGGCTTCTTTCCATTTGTCGATGTCTGCCTGTTTTGCTTTCCGGTATATTTTGCGCAACTCACCATTAATAGTAGTGACTTTGTGTTTCTTCATTTGCTCCATCACCAAATCACCGGTGAGGGTAACAATACCAATGTCGTGACCCGGATTGGCTTCAACAGCAACAATGTCGCCTGTGTCTAATTTCAGGTTATTTAAATTCCGGAAATAATCTTTTCGTGTATTCTTGAACCGTACTTCAACCAGGTCAGTCGGATTGGCGATGTTGATGACATCATCCAGCCAATCATAAACGTTTAGCTTTGAGCAGGTACCACCGTGGCCGTTGCAACAGCCGCGATCAACCAAATTCAGATCATCCATAGTTGTGTCAAGTTAAAAGTATAAAATGCCAAACCCCAGAACACAAACAAAATATTAATCAATTCTACCATCATAACCCTGCTCACCCTCAACTGTAGTATATTTTGCTTCCTGAAATCATTCATTTGAATAAGCAAAAATAGGTATAAAAGCCGACAAAACAGACCGTTTTTTCTTCCTGAATGAGCCTTCTTAATCTGAATACCAAGACTGCTAACCGAACACTATTTCCGAATCAGTTTGGTAATTTTAAAAGCCACATCGGTAAAAATGATCCTTGGATTTCCATTCATCCCGATATGATTAAATGCAGTTTCAAAAACTTCGGTCAGTTCTATAATATTTCGTTCGTTGATGAAAGGTGAAAACCGTTTCGAGAAGTCTTCTTCCTGCTCATTCATGAAAATAAGCTCTCTGTTTTTCAGGTTGTAAATGAAATTCTCACGCAAAATCATCAACGAATAATTTAGCAGGTTCTTTTGCTTTTCGCGGCCAATCCCAGCCACCTGATCCACCCATTTGAAAAGATCAGTGAATTTCCGTCCATACGAACTCCTCATTAATTCTTTAAACCGTTCAAGGTTAAAAAGCGTTTGTTCGTCGGGCTGAAGCAACTCCAGCGCTTTGCTGTAATTGCCTTTTGCAAGGTGTACAATGTTCCTGATATCCATTCCTTCAGCTTCCGGCAGTTCACCGATGGCTTTTGCAAGCGAAACCGGGTCAATTGGAGGAATAATAATCAGTTGACATCTCGACCGGATGGTGCTGATAATATCCTCTTCGTTCTCGGTAATCAGTATAAATAAGGTCTTTACCGGAGGCTCTTCGATCATTTTCAGCAGCTTGTTAGCGCAGGCTACATGCATTTTTTCGGGCAACCAGATGATCATCACCTTGTATTCCGATTCATACGATTTCAGGTTGAGTTTCCTGATAATTTCTTCACTTTGGTGAGAATAAATCAACCCCTGTGCATTTTCAACGCCAATGCGGTCGAACCACTGATCGATGTTGAAATATGGGTTTTGCCCAATCATCTGTCGCCATTCTTCGAGAAAATTGTCGCTGACCGGTTCCTTGAACTTTGGTGTCTTGATAACAGGAAACACAAAATGAAGGTCGGGATGGATCAACTTCCGGAATTTTTTACACGATGGACATTCGCCACATGAGTCGTCAGCCTGACGGTTGGTGCAAGCAACAAATTGCGCATAAGCAATGGCAAGTGCCAGTTTACCAGATCCTTCCGGACCGGCAAAAAGCTGTGCGTGGCTGACTCTTTCTCCATGAACCGACTGAATAAGCCGTTCTTTGGTGGCGGTTTGACCGATAACTTCTTTAAAAAACATACAGGATAAATTGTAGAGTTCCAAAAATAGCAATTCCTGACGCTAAAACCAGTTTTGCCTGAAATTTAGATTTCAACAATTCACCTCATCTCTTCGAACCACTTTGATGATCACCGAACATCTCAGTTCTTCCGACTTCTGTCTCCGGTCTCCTGACTTCTGTCTTCCGACTTCTGTCTCCGGTCTCCAGTCTCCGGCCTTCCGACTTGCTGTTCAAACTACTTTACCCAAACATTAAATTCAGGAAAGCTTGTGAACAGAAAAATTATCAGACTAATATATTCTTTATATTTGAGCTGGATTTTTAACACTCAAAAAAACAGATATGCAAACTATTGAAACCTATGATTTCGCTGGCAAGAAAGCACTTATCCGTGTTGATTTCAACGTGCCACTTGACGAAAATTTTGTAATTACTGACGATACCCGTATGCGTGCGGCTGTTCAAACCATTAATAAAGTAATTTCAGAAGGTGGTTCGCCGATTATCATGTCGCATTTTGGTCGTCCGAAAGCAGGACCAGATGTTAAATTCTCCATGTGCCACCTTGTTGGTCATTTGAGTGAATTGCTTGGCCGTGAAGTAAAACTTGCTCCTGATTGCATTGGTGAAGAGGTAAAAGCAATGGCCAAAGCCTTAAAACCAGGCGAAGTATTGATGCTCGAAAACCTTCGTTTTCACCCGGAAGAAGAAAAAGGTACCGAATCTTTTGCTGAACAACTTGCTGCCAATGGCGATTGCTGGATCAACGATGCATTCGGAACCGCTCACCGTGCACATGCTTCAACAGCTGTGATTGCCAAGTTCTTCCCGAATGACAAAATGTTCGGTTACCTTATCGAAAGCGAAATTGCCAGTTTGGATAAAGTTTTGAAAAATCCACAACGTCCATTAACAGCAATTATGGGCGGAGCCAAAGTATCTTCAAAAATTACCATCATCGAAAACCTGCTCGACAAAGTTGACAACCTGATTCTCGGCGGTGGAATGACATATACGTTCGTAAAAGCTCACGGTGGCGAAGTAGGAAATTCGATCTGCGAATTGGAATATCTTGATACAGCTTTGGCAATTGAGAAAAAAGCTGCCGAAAAAGGGGTGAAAATTTATATGGCTACCGATGTGGTTGCTGCCGACGATTTCAGCCCAACCGCCAACACCAAGATTGTTGAAACCGATGCAATTCCTGCCGGATGGCAAGGTTTAGATGCAGGTCCAAACAGCATTGCAATGTTTAAAGAAGTAATCGAAAACTCTGGAACTATTCTTTGGAATGGTCCGGTGGGCGTTTTCGAATTTGAAAAATTCGCAGTTGGCTCAAAAGCTGTGGGTGAAGCCATTGTTAAAGCTACTTCGAAAGGTGCTTTCTCACTTGTTGGTGGCGGCGACTCTGTTTCATGCGTTAACCAGTTTGGTTTTGCCGATGGAGTTTCATACATCTCAACAGCTGGTGGTGCATTGCTCGAATACCTCGAAGGCCGGGTGCTTCCAGGAATTGCAGCAGTAAGAGGCGAATAAGAAGCCCCCTCCCGACCTCCCCCGAAGGGTGAGGAGAAAGAATCGCTTTTATCAATAATTGAATGAAATACTGAAAAACCCGGGGCTTGAGCTTCGGGTTTTTTAATTTTTACCCATAAAACACACCTCCATGAAAAAATCACAATTAGCCATAGAAAATTTTAAAACACTGAATTGCGCCCAATCGGTGCTATTGAGTCACACAGAAGATCTGAATATTGACAAAATGACGGCCTTACGAATTGCACTTGGATTCGGCGGAGGAATGGCCATGGCCGAAACCTGCGGTGCAGTTACCGGAGCTTACATGGTTTTGGGCCTGAAAGTTAAGCACGAAGGGAAAACTATTCAAGAAATAAAAGCAGAATCGAAGGCGGCAGTTAGGAAATTCAATGAATTATTTATCGCGAAACATGGCTCATTGAAATGTAAAAAGCTTCTTGGTGTCGATATTTCAACTCCGGAAGGTGCCGCCGAAGCCAATGAGAAGCATCTGTTCGACTCTGTTTGCGTTGAACTAGTCGCCTCAGCCGCTGAAATCCTTGAAGAAAATTTTTGAACTTCTGTTCATTTTTAACGTTTCATAGCTAAAACCTTAAATCTTTAACCTATGAAAAGTAATGTTGGATCACTTGACAGTATAATCCGGATTGTAATCGGCTTAGGAATTGCCATCGGAGGAATTATTTTTGAAAGTTACTGGGGACTTATCGGAATTCCAATTCTGGCAACCGGCGTTTTCAGATATTGTTTGCTTTATCCGCTTTTAGGGATTAATACTATTGAAAAGGGGCTGTAATTCAGGATTCTATTAAGCGAAAATAGAGACTATCTTGAATAGATAGCCTCTATTTTTATGTTAAAATCCAAATGAATATTGAAGTATTATTTTGGCATCGGGTAACCTGCTAGTTTAGCCAGATTAGCTTCAATTTCGTGTTGTGGATATTCATAGTCGTGTAACTGACCTGTCATGTATTTATCGTAGCCGACCAAATCCATTAAACCATGTCCACTGAAGTTGAAAAGTATTATCTTTTCTTTGCCTTCTTCCTTGGCTTTCAGAGCTTCGCGGATGGTTGCAGCAATCGCATGGGTTGTTTCAGGAGCAGGAATAATGCCTTCAGTTCTCAAGAACAGCAATCCAGCTTCGAAACATTCACTCTGGTGAATAGCTTGTGCTTCCATCAATCCGTCGCGCAATGCAGCGCTTACAAGAGGAGCCATTCCATGATAACGTAAGCCACCGGCATGAATCGGAGCTGGTACGAAGTTGTGTCCCAGACTATTCATCGCCAATAGTGGAGTCATTTTAGCGACATCACCATGATCATAAATAAATGGTGCTTTCGTTAAAGTTGGGCAGGAAAATGGTTCTGCTCCTATGATTTGAATATCGGCTCCGTTAATTTTGTCGTACATGAACGGGAAGGAAATTCCGGCGAAATTACTACCACCACCGCAACAGCCAATCACGATATCCGGTTTTTTGATGCCAACTTTAGCCAGCTGTTTTTTAGCTTCCTGCCCAATAATCGTTTGGTGCAACATCACATGATTTAACACCGAACCCAATGCGTAACGGGTTTGTCCGGTTGGATCGCTCACTGCTTCTTCAACCGCTTCGGAGATGGCAATACCCAAACTTCCGGGAGTGTCAGGATATTCAGCCAGAATATCGCGTCCGGCCTGGGTTTCCATACTTGGACTGGCAACACATTTACCACCCCATGTTTGCATCAATATTTTGCGGAAAGGCTTCTGATCGAAACTCACGCGCACCATGTAAACTTTACATTCGATGCCGCCAATTTGAGCGCAGGCGTAAGAAAGCGCAGATCCCCACTGTCCGGCACCGGTTTCAGTAACCAGTTTTTTGATGCCAAATTGTTTGTTATACCAGGCCTGAGGAACGGCTGTATTGGGTTTGTGACTTCCGGCAGGCGAAACACCTTCGTTTTTGTAATATATTTTAGCCGGAGTTCCCAACGCAGCTTCCAGCTCGTAAGCACGAATCAATGGACTTGGTCTCCACTGAAATAAAATTTGACGTACTTCTTCCGGAATGTCGATCCAGCGTTCCTGCGACACTTCCTGTTCAATCAGGTTCATCGGAAAAACCGGTGCAAGCATTTCAGGAGTCACCGAAATTCCTCCAGGCCCAAGTGGTGGATTCAATGGAGTTGGTAGGTCTGGTGCAAGGTTGTACCACTGTTTCGGCATTTCCGATTCGTCGAGATAAATCTTTTTTTGTCTGGCCATGATGTTAATTTTAAAAGTTATTTGGTCGTTATCTTAGATGTTGATTATATGTATTTTCCAAGTTCCCCAGCGGGGGATTAGGGGGCTTTACTAAAAAAAGGGACTTACTGCATAAATGCATAAAATCCCTTTTTCCGGCCTTTACGACCGCAAATCAATATGTAATTCTCGCGTTTCCATTTTAATGTTACGCCAGTTCCATTCTTTACCGTATAAAGGCGAATTGTACATATCTTTTTAAATTCAGCGAGTAAAACTAATGATATTTTTAATGTTTTCAAGAGTAGAAAACTGCGATTTGATAGTTTATACTAATTTTTGGTTGCAATCAGGCAATTAGAGAATATTTTAAAACGTTACCAACTGGATTTGATAGAACAAGAACTTGAAAAAAAGCAATTCCTACGAAGAATATTTTAAAATACAAAGGTTTTATCGGATCAGTGCATTCCAATGCCGAAGATCGGATTTTCTTCGGAAGAATTGAAGGCATTGATGATTTGGTCACATTTGAAGGAACAACTGTTGACGAACTTGAAGGGGCGTTCAAGTTCATGGTCGAAGAACATATTGCAGATTGTGAACGGGAAGGAAAGCCAACCGAAAAATCATACAAAGGAAGTTTCAACGTAAGGATTAACCCCGATTTGCACCGTCAGGCGGCACAAATTGCAAGTGTTGAAGGAATTACTTTGAACCAGCTTGTGCAAAGAGCAATTCAGCACGAGCTGGAAACCGGGGACTAAAAAAGTTTCTTGTGAATTGAAAATACTTCATGTATTTTTGCACCCCATCGAATTTCGAAAATCATCATGAATAAACCAATTGTTGTCAGTGGCATCAGGCCAACCGGAAATTTGCACCTCGGAAACTATTTCGGGGCGGTGCGCAGCTTTTTAAAGATGCAGCAAGATTACAACTGCTACTTTTTTATTGCAGATATTCATTCGCTTACCACTCACCCTACTCCTGGAAACCTACAGTCGGGTGTGAAACAGGTACTTGCAGAATACCTTGCCTGTGGTATTGATCCGGAGCTGGCAACTATTTTCATTCAAAGCGATGTGACAGAAGTGGTCGAACTCTATACTTTCCTGAACATGAATGCCTATCTGGGCGAATTGGAACGGACCACTTCCTTTAAAGAGAAAGCCCGTTCAAATCCTGAAAATGTGAATGCCGGTTTGTTGACTTACCCGGTTTTGATGGCTGCCGACATTATTATTCACAAGGCTCAGTTTGTGCCTGTTGGTAAAGATCAGGAGCAGAATCTTGAAATGGCCCGAAAGTTTGCCGGGCGTTTCAATCGGATGTATAACAGCGAATTGTTTCCACTTCCTCAGCCATTTACTTTCGACGGCGGCGATATGATCAAAGTTCCGGGACTAGATGGAAGCGGCAAAATGGGAAAATCAGAAGGAAATGGCATTTTTCTTTATGAAGACCCCAAGGAAATCCGAAAAAAAGTGATGCGAGCTATAACCGATGCGGGTCCAATTGAACCCAACAGCAAAAAAGCCGAACCGGTAGAAAACCTGTTTACGCTACTGAAAATTGTTTCAACTCCTGATATAGTGAGTCATTTCGATGCAGCTTACAACGATTGTAGCATCCGTTACGGCGACCTTAAAAAGCAACTGGCTGAAGATATTGTTGCCTTCACAGCACCCATTCGCGAACGAATACTTGAAATACTGAAAGATGATGTTTACCTGGGCAAAGTGGCCCGCATGGGTGCTGATAAAGCCCGAGAATCAGCACAAGCAACATTGAAAGAAGTGAAAGAACTGATCGGGTTTAAAAGATTGTTCTGATTGATTTTACTCATTGGATGACTTCGAGTTCATCCGATAAAATATATAATAGCAGGGTTTCACTCCAACGTGAAGCCCTGACTTGTTTTATATACTATCGAAAATGGTCTGATTCGACTATGGCTGTGAAATCCGAAAAGATGATTACTATTTCGAAATCTCCAACATCCTAAAAATCGGTAACTGGGCTTTCCTGATCACTTCATCTGAAAGAGTTATCTCCGGAAGTTCGTTTTTCAGGCAGAGATATAATTTCTGAAGGCTGTTCAGCTTCATGTAGGAGCAATCATTACAGCCACAGGTTGAGTCAATTGAAGGCGCGGGGATGAATATTTTATCAGGACAGGCCTTTTTCATCTGGTGCAAAATGCCGCTTTCAGTAGCAACAATAAACTTTTTAGCAGGACTTTTTTCAGCATAGTTAAGCAAGGCAGTAGTCGAACCTATAAACTTCGCAACCAGTAAAACCGGCTTTTCACACTCCGGATGGGCAATAAACTCAGCATCAGGATGCTGATCCATCAGTTCAATAATCTTTTCAACCGAATACTTTTCATGTACCATGCAGGCACCGTCCCAAAGCACCATATCCCGACCTGTAAGGCTGTTGATGTAGTTTCCGAGGTTTTTATCCGGGGCAAAGATTAGTTTTTGATCTTTCGGAAAACTATTTACAATTTTCAAGGCATTGGCCGATGTGCAGACTACATCAGTCATGGTTTTTAAGTCGGCCGTGCAATTGATATAAGAAATCACCTTATGATCAGGGTATTGTGCTTTAAACTCAGCAAATTTTTCAGCAGGAGCCGAATCCGCCAGCGAACAACCAGCTTTTAGGTCGGGTAAAATAACCTTTTTGGTAGGATTGATAATTTTTGCAGTTTCAGCCATAAAATGTACTCCAACGAATACAATCAGATCGGCAGTTGTTTTAGCTGCTTCCTGAGCCAACCCCAAGCTATCGCCCACATAATCAGCAATATCCTGAAGTTCAGCCTCCACATAATAATGGCTAAGAATGACCGCATTTTTTTCCTTCTTCAGCCGTTTGATTTCTTCAACCAGCTTCAGTTCCGGATTAATCGGCTCATCAATAAATCCTTTTTCATCAAGCATCTGCATGATTTCTCTTTGTTCCATCGCACTCAATTTATAGTTCCCGCAAAAATGAGATTGCAAAAATAGGTTTTTCTAAAATAAAAACACAAAACCTATCAGGTTGTTTAATTCCCTTTAAAACCAGAAGGCCAGAAATTACTCCTGACCTTCTGGTTTGATATGTATATTGTAGCTTTTTAAAACTTGCAGAATTTGGTTCGGGTTATTGTTCCATTTTCGAAAGTAGCTTCCAGAATATAAACTCCAGATGTGAGATTCTGAATTTGGATTTGCTTCTGATCTTGTTTCTGAAAAAGTACAACCTGACCCGATAAGTTTGTGATTTTCAAAGAACAAATTGTTTTTTCACACTGAATATTAAGAATATCATTGGCCGGATTCGGGAAAACAAGTACATTCCCTATATCACTATTAAGTTGATATTTTGTGGATGTGTAATCCTTGAAATCACTTATATCACGAGGAAGAATTTGATAGACACCTTGAAATTGGCTAACAATTCCAACCAAATTCGTAACTTTTGATGGAAAACTCTTTCGCACCAATCTTGAGTATAGATTAATGTAAACCACAACACTACCGGTCTTGTCGGTGGCGGTATAGCTCATATTTTGTTCTGGGATAACAGTCCCTGGTTTGTCAAATGTTACATTGTTTATTTGCACTAACATTCCTTCGTAGTCTTCATTTACCTGCGACGCTGTTAAAACAATAGGTTCTGTAATTTTGTTTGATTTGAAGTTGTAAACATTGCTGATGTTGGCTATTTCAGTAAGGTCATTATATTCGGCTGGTACGCCAGTTATTACTAAGCTGTCACCTGTTTTTCCTGTAAATAAAGTATTGTATACATTGATTCCTGAACGTTTGCCATTCCCTGTCTGTATATAGAATGAATTGTCGAAGTTGGCTGTTACACGTCCTGAAATTGTTACTTTTTGGTTGACGAGTGGGCTTGCCATTCCACTTCCCTGAACTTCGCTTATAGATGTCAACTGATCTTGCTGTATCTTTTCAGGAAGAAGGTAGGTGGCTCTGAAATTTGTTGTTTGGTTTATGGAGTTTGTTGTTTGAACTTTAAAGTATATGATATCACCAGCACTGTATCCTGATAATGATATGTTTGCGTTGTATTTTTCACCTGATTTCACCATATTTAGTTGATGAGTTTCCGAATCGAAGGAATTGCCCCAGAAAATGTTAACATCAGTTAAATCGGCAACATTTTTTATTGTCAATGAAATTAAAACTTCGTCATCGACAGATGGGAACTCGGGAGTCATCGAAAAATTTCCAAATTCAGGACTAGTCGGGCTTTCATTTGCCCAGATATAGTCTGCAAACTCAGGGTGATCAACAAACGGATTTCGATTTTGCTGAATCCTATATATTCGCTCGTTACGCTGGCGTTCAATATTAGATGGTGGATATTGATTGTTCCATTCCATTAAAGTTGTCAGGTTTCCAAATTTGGCTTCTGGATAATTATTTAATTTGGAAACCAGTTCCAGATCCATTTCCCCATCGGTACCTTCATATCGGGTTGCCATGTAAAATAATATTCTGGCTACCTGTCCTTTGGTTAATGGTCCAGGTTCGTAGGCTGATTGATTATACCAGCAACTTGTTGCTGTAGCATCTTGTGTGCCATTGGGCTGGACATTATCAAAATCGAGGTTGCCACGGTTTTCATTGACCAATCCATCCTCAGGGCGAAGGTTTAGTGCATCGCCATCCATTGGCCTGATTCCGGAAAAATTTCCATGTGATTTAGCCCAGACATGCTCGCGGTTAATGAATCCGGCCCCGGTTCCATATAAAGATGAATTCCTTAAAATCTGAGAATAGAAAAGGATGACATTACTTGGATTTGCAGGATCTGCATCCGAATAGTTCATGATATATTTGGCCTGATTGTATGAAAAATCCACATGATTATTGATTTTTTCGTGAAGAAGCTGTTTCAGTTCAGTGCCCTTTTTCCCTTCCGTTCCGTTGTAAAATCCAACTGGCTGAGCAAATGTGGTAATAGATAGATGCGTTAAAGCTATCAGGAACACTAAATTTGGAATAAAATTTTTCATTATGGACGATGTTTATTTGGGAGTTATATTCTGGTTCAAAAATGGAGATAAATAGATTAACAAAACAGGACAAAAGTCTGTTGTTTATTCAAGTATAAATTAAAAAAAAACTCTGTCTGGAATTGCCCAGACAGAGTTTTAGATTGTCCTTGAATTAATATTAATTAACAATGCTTTCTGAAACAAATTCAAATGATGGAGGAGTACTACCCGAAGCGGCAGCGGTACATTTGAAAATATACTTGTGATATTCATATGCGGAAGTAACTCCATTTGGATAATACACATAGGTTGTTACATGGTAATATACGTCAAGACCACTCACACTTGGAACTGCTCCAGGGTATCGAAGTTGTAGAAATTTTGCCATTCCTTCTTTTAATCGAGTCCACAATAAAGCAACTTTTTCTGTATCTGTAGTTAGAGCGCTCAATTCAGGATCAATTGTAGCTGGTTGTTGGTCAGCACCTGAAAAGTATGGATTGCGATAGCTAAGACGGAAACTTACATTAGAATATCTACTACCAAATCCATAGTAAAACTCTTCATTATGATAAGAAGCGAGGGCGAATTTTGCAATTGATGGTGTTGCCAATACGTAATCAACCATTAATTGATAATCAGATTGTACCATCGTCATCTTTATTGTTGGGTCGAAAACCCAGCCTGAATTCGAATAAATAAACTGTTCCGTTTTTGTAGTTTTGAAAGAGTTTGTTACCCATTTTGTATTGGTAAATGTATATTGCGTTGCACCGGCATAAGTCGCATTGCTTCCTGATTTGTATACCACTGTTTTTACGTTGCCTTCCTGTGCAAAAGGAAATTTTTGACTTAATAATTGAGGAATGTAAAGTGGAGCGTTTGTTGAGGAAACATAACTTAACCCCATTGATGTATAATCTGCTAATTGTAAGGCATAAAAGGAACTTGCAGCAGCAGGCACCCAACTACTTCCATTGAAAGTATAGGTAGCATATTGTTTTTCAGTAGATGCAACTGAAAGAGCCACTTTTGTTTCCGATACTTTGATATTATCAACTTGGTAGGTGGTTGTTTTTAGTGGATCGGTACCACGAACTGCTGCAGTCCGTCCATCTCCATTGTATTTAAAGGCAATACGCACCTTTTTTCCAGCGTAGGCCGTTAAATCAGCTATACCTACATTTGTAGTTGTACCATAACCAGATGTGGGGAGTACTGGAATTGTAAAACTAGACGTAATATCGGTCCAGGTTGCAGTCGAAATACCAGCAGTAGTTCCATCAAAATTTTGAGAAATCAAAACTGACAGGCAACTGGCATTCCAGTAGCCAATAGTGACATCGAAAGTAAATTTTGGTGCTACTGAACCTTGCAGATTTATTTCCTTCGAAATCATCCAGGCTTCGTTAATAGCACCAGAACCATTTGAAGTTACTTGTGCGTAGTTATTGCTACTGAAAGTTCTGCAATACCAGTTTAGTGAAGCTAGTACATCTTTGCTCATCCAGCCGTTTTCTCCAATAACAGTATATGGTGACGAAGTTGCAGCACTATGGGTACTCCAATCGTCAGAAAAATATACAGCATCTGTTGATTGATTAACTGCATCAGTACTTGAATAATTATACTCAACAAATTTGTACTGGCCATTCGTAGCTGTTGGAAATTTAACAGTAAGAATACCAGGCAACTTTGCAGAAGGAGAAACTGTGGGAGTAAAAGCGCTTACATAAGGTCCGGTACCCCAAGCCAATTGATAGTCTGCATTAGCAAGGATATTCACAGTTGTTAGATCACTCAAAAAAGTAGGGCGGTCCTGACCAAAAGAAGAGGTAATCATGGCAGTTGAACTCAAATCTGAGTATGGATACATGATTGCAAGCAAGTATGGCATATAATTAGAGGATGGAACTGTGCTGGTAAAGTATTTATTGGATGCAATACTTTTTGCAGAAGTTGAGTCTGCCTTGTTTTTAGCAACAGCCAGGGCACTTTTGCTGATTACTGAGTAATCTGCATCCAACAATGTGTAATTATAGGCAGCTACATTTGTAATTTTAGTTTTGGCATCAAGTCCATCGAATTGATCGTTAAATTTTTCACAAGCGCCAAAAAGCACAGCAAAAGCCAAACCTGATATCAATGAATAGAATATCTTTTTCATGTTTTTTCAGTTTTTAGAATTTAATTTTTAGTGAGGTCGAAAAGGTTCTTCCGAAACCATAGAATACCGGAGATGTTGCCCAATCATGATTGGCACCATCAGTAGCATCAGTTATATACTCGGTATCCAACAGGTTGTCAATATTACCGACCAGTGTAGCTTCAAAAGTTCCTATATTGAATTTGTAGCTTGTAAATAAGTCAAGGGTCATCGCGTCGGGGATTTGCCAGGGTTGTGAAAAGTCTGATGCTGAAAGACTTGTTCCTACTGAGGAAATATTAAAATAGGCATAATTTCTTCCAAAATAATTTCCATCTAATCCAATACGGAAGCCATCTAATAATTGATAATTGAAACCAACTGCTGCTGTTGTTTGAGCTGAATTACCAACATGGATTCCAGCCAGATTAACTTTTACAATACCTTGATCGGCACTCCCAGAAGCCACCACATTCCCATTTTTATCAACAGGCTGACCTTGACTGTCATAAAGATATCCTGAGGCATTATTTTGCCAGTTCCAATCTCCCAAAGAAACCATACCGGTAATTTCTAAATCACGAATTGGTTTTGAAGTGAAATCAAGTTCGATGCCTTGGTGAAGCGCATTCACTCCTGTCAAATTAGCTACCAAACTGTTTTGTACATTGGCATTAATAGCCCGAACCATGGTTTTGTCGATCCAGTTGGTGCGATAAATGTTTAAATTAGCTGTGAAATATTTTGATCTGAAACCATATCCAAATTCAGCAGAAAATGCTTTCTCATTTACTGCACTCGTGTTAACTTCGTTGCTGGTTGTTGATTGAAGAAATGCCCCCGCTGAGAAAAATGGTGCTCGGGAAATAATCCCAATATTGGCAAATACATTGTGCTTGCTATTTATGTTATAGTTGGCTCCACCTTTAACACTAAATCCTAAAGAGTTAACTGTTGCCGATTTCGCCTGATCTTTATCGTAATAGAAACGGTCGTAACGCCATTGCGAAGTATTTGATCCTGAAAGTGAAACGAAAGTGCTTAATGCATCTTTATTGTATTCGGCTTGCATAAATGCACCCTGGCTAAAAACAAAGCCATCATAATCACGATAAACAATATCACCTACTCCTAATTTATTTGTTTTCCAGGCGGCACTGCTAAGATTTGGCCGTAGGGAGGTAGCATCAATAAAAAAGCTTCCACCATATAAATCCGTTATCACATTGGTATGAGTTCCTTTATAGTATCTTAAATCGACTCCTCCATAAAAATCGATAGAATTGCCTATCTTAGTAGTGAAGGTTGACAAAACTCCATACCATCTATGTTGGTTAACACTCTTCGACATTACCATTTTTGAGCCAATTTCGCTTGCCTTATTTAAAGTATAAATAGCGCCAAAATCAAAAGTGCCATCTGGAGCACGGAAAGTAGTGTTAGGAACTCCACCTGTTGAACCATACCAATTGGAGCGATCAGCAGAAGTATAACCTTGTCCACTTGTACCATAACCATCTCCAATCGAAGCATAAATGGCTGTAGAAAGGCTTGATTTTTCGTTCATTGTCCAGAAATGATTTAATGAAAGCTGCGGTTTGTTATAAACGTTTAAGGATGAAACTTTACGTTGTCCGTTCATATCGAAACCATAAGAGGCATTGTATAAATATTTGTTGGGTTGTTTCTGCCATTCCGAAATCAGCAATTTATCGCTATTATTTCTTTGATTGTGCCATTGTGGCGCACCAAATGCGGTAAATGAAAGCGTATGTGATTCGTTTATTTTTTTTGAAATATTAACAAAATAAGAATAGGATTCAAACTCGGTTCCCTGAATGTAACCATTGCCATATGATTTGGCGCCCAAAAGGGTAATTGCCCAATTTTTTTCTGTTAACCCAGTTGAAACTGAAAATCCAATTTTATTGTACCCATCGTTAGCAACTCCATAAGAAGCTGTACCACCTTTTTCGGCATCGGTAGTTTTTGTTACAATATTGATTGAACCACCCAATGAAGGAGCTGCCACTTTTGAAGCGCCAAGTCCACGCTGTACCTGTTCCGACCGGGTAACATCGTTGAGCCCGGCCCAGTTCGACCAATATACTCCTCCCCATTCCATATCGTTTACAGGAACACCATTAATCATGACCGCAATATTTGGAGATTCAAAGCCGCGCAGATTTACGCGCGAGTCACCAAAACCACCACCTTGTTTTGTCGCATATACCCCTGGCGTTGATTTTAAAATTTCAGGAAATTCCTTCGTTCCCATTTTTTCAGTGATCAATTTTGCGTCGATGGTTGAGATTGCAACCGGGGTTTTGCGTTGTATCGCTATAGAGGCAAAAACACTTATTTCACCGATCCCAATTGCATCGGGTTCCAATAAAATGTCGCCAAGAGCTGTAACTTTCTCATTAGAAACATTTACACTAAGAGTTTTGGCTTGGTAGCCAATAAAAGAAACGATGATTTGATGCGAACCTGCTTCTAATTTTAAAGCAAAAGAACCGTCAATGTTGGAAATAGTTCCAATAGCTGACTCTGAAAGCACAACAGTAGCACCTGTTAAAGATTCCTTCGAATCCGAATCCAGGATAACTCCCGTAATCGTCCCTTTTGCAAACGAACCTAAGCTCATGGCGATAAACAGAACCATGAACGAAAATTGTAAAAGTGTTTTTTTCATAGAATTTGAGTGTTTATTAATAGAATTTGATTTGAATGGCAAGGTAGTACACTGAAATGTAAATAGGATATATAAACTTGAATGTTTATTAACCATGCTAACCATATTTCTTGATATTTCAGGTAAAATAATATTGCTCCAAAGAAAGGTAGAAATTATTAAATTTTGTAAACTTTTTTGATACGATATGATTAATTATTCGATAGGAAAGCCGTATTTTGCCTTGGCAAAAGTGGCTGTAATACTTGTCTCACTTGCACTCTGGAACAATCTGAGGTTACTTTCCAATTAGAAAATAACAAACCAACAAACCTTTTTAATGTCTTATTTTCAAGCACTAAGCATAGAGTCACGATGAAAGAAGTTCGCTTTTGTTCCCCTGGCATTCTTAATGATTTTGTTGGAATAATAACATGATTATTGGATTGTAATTCAAATATTTATTAACATGTTATCAATAGCCTTGTTGTTAATAAATTCTCTTACTTAACTCAGTAGTATTCCATAAAAGAGATACCACAGATTAGTTGTTCCGTTTTCTACGTACATGATTCACGTAATTAGATCGAAGATTTTTTTTCTCAGGTTGATTAAATCTATCTTCAAATCCTATCAAAAACTTTAATCTAATGAACAAAATCATAGCAAAAAAATATGTTTCTGAAAATTTAGTAAAGCTTGAAATAAAGACTTCAATCGTAACATCCGAAATAAAACCAGGCCAATATCTAATTTTCAGAATCGAAGAAACGGGGCCCCGGATTCCGTTGTCGGTTTCAAAAATGGATTCAGAAAAAGAGACCATAACGGTTTTTGTACATATTACCGATGTCTGCACACGTAAACTTGCCAACCTGAATGTAGGAAGTCCGCTTTTCGGTATAGATGGACCGTTCGGATATCCAATGAAAATGGAAAATTTCGGGACGGTTTTATGTGTATGCCGCGGATTGGGCATTGTACCAATTCTTCCGGTTCTGACTTCATTGCGTGCTTCTGGAAACCGCGTGGTCACAATAATGTCAGCCCAATCGAGAGAAGGAATCATTCTTGAACCCGAAATTCGTGCTGTTTCAGACGATGTACTTGTTTTGACTGAAGACGGAAGTTGGGGCGATAAGGGAACAATTTGTCAGGAGATGCGCAAAATGTTGACCTACAGCAATATAAAACATGTTTTTGTTATAGGCTCAGCAAAAACAATTAAGGAATCGTGTTCACTGACCCGAAAGTACAACATTCCAACTCAAGCCATTTTATATTCGGGAAAAGCGGATGAAAGCGGGTTGAATGGAGTATTTCGTATAAGTGTTTGTTGCTCCGGAAAGTCTGTGTGCGTTGACGGAGACAACTTTAATGCCTATTACAACGATTTTGAGGAATTGGTCAAGCGGTTTGATTGTAGCGATGTGGAAGAAAATCAATGTATGACAGTTTCCCATGAAGAAATTATATCAGTTTAAACTCACTAAAGTAGTTCAGCAATATCCCATTTTTTCTACGTTTTTTCACTTTGTACTTTGTACTTTTGAGTTGATTCAATTTTCGAATAAACTTCGTACGGTTTAGACGATTGATAAATTGGGAATTATGGAAAAAAAATCAAATACTTCAGAAACAGGATTAGCGGAAGGAACATCTCTGTTTGTTCAGGGAGAACTAATAACTACGATTATTGGAATCCTTGACAAAGGGAAAGACCTGGATCAGTCGTTGAAACTGGTTTGTGATACCATTTTCGAAAAAACCGTAATTGAGAATACCGTTTTTGTCCGCCTCTCCTATGATAGCAAGGAGTTCACGAGCAAAATATTTGAAGTAACTCCCTCATCATTAAAGCGTTATTTTCACTCTCCGGATAATAAAAAAGGTGTTGTTGAACTGTTCATTTCCTCTCTAGAAAGCAAAGATGTACTTGTGCCGCTAATTGCCGAAGCTGAGCAGTTATTAAATATTATCGTGCCGTTGCTCATTGGAATCATCTCAAAATTTCAGCTCGAAAAATTGGCGATCGACATCGGTGAAAGGCAAAAGGAGCTTAAAAGCATTAACCGTACAACTGAAATAATAAAAAAGAGCACTTCGCTCGATGAGTTGTTGCAGGAAGTATGCTCGTTTTTGCCGGAAGCCATGCAATATCCGGGTCATACTGTAGCCCGAATTAAATACGGAGAAAGGAATTTTACCAGCCCCAACTTCAGGGAAACTCCATGGAAATTGCAGCAAACATTCGATACGTCAGATGACAGCAAAGGAGCTATTGAGATTTATTACCTCCAGAAATTTCCTGATGTTGGAGAAGGCCCGTTTTTAACTGAAGAACGAAGTTTGATCGACAATCTTTCGGCTTTGATTTCAGGAACGGCCTCGAAGAAAGCTCTTGAAGAACTGCTTACCCGAAATACTGAACGGTTGAAAGAGTTAAAAGGCATCAACCGAACGTCTGAAATACTGCAAACCAGTAAATCACTTGAAGAGTCACTGTCAGTAATTTGTTCTATACTGCCCGAATCATGGCAGTATCCTGAATATACTGTCGCCCGAATCTGTTACAATAAAAAGGTTTTTTTGAGTTCCGGGTTCAGGGAAACGCAATGGAAAATGTCTCAGGGTTTTGAGGCTTCGGGGAAAATAAAAGGAACGATCGAAATTTTTTATCTGAAAGAGTTCCCCAATGCCGACGAAGGTCCGTTTCTGAGAGAAGAGCGGAACCTGTTGGTCAACCTTTCGAACCTGATTGCAGGCTCAGCGACGCGCGATGTATTCAACAAACTTCAACGTGAAAATACCGAACGTTTGAAGGAACTAAGTGCAATCAACCAAACCTCGCTGATTATCGAAGAAGGAAAATCGGCTGACGAAACATTGCAGGAAATATGTTCGATCCTTCCCAAATCATGGCAATATCCAAGGTTTACGGTTTCCAGAATCAGATTTGAAGGAAAATCGTACACCAGCCACAATTTTATGGAAACAGACTGGTCTCAGGAAGAAAATTTTGTGACCATTGACAATAAAAAAGGTACAATTGAAATTTTTTACCTGAAACAATTTCCACGCGAAGATGAAGGGCCTTTCTTACATGAAGAGCGTAACTTACTGATTAATATAGCCAAACTCATCGGTGGTTACCTCAATAATTACAAAGGACGTGAAATTATTCACCGAAAAGGTGTGCCCAACCAAGCCATTCATCCATCCGACGAATTCAGAAATTCGCTGACAAAAACAAAAAAACCGCTCCAATTATACTTCAATCAACAGGCCATCGACAAGTACGTTTACCTCGATATGATGAAGTACAAGATCAAGCACATCCTTTTTGTGGCTACGTTGTACGATGCGTTCACCCTTGAAAGCGAAGATTCGTTTTTCGAAAAATTTATGGGAGTTACCTACCAGTACGGACTCTTCTCTGTTCCCCGGATCACAGGGGTTTCATCGGCTGAAGAAGCGTTGGAATTGATGGAAACCACTCAATTCGACCTGATTATCCTCATGGCAGGTTTAGATCGAGAAGCGCCTGTACTTTTAAGCGAACAAATCAGGGCAAAAAACGAATCGCTGCCCATTTATCTGCTCCTGAACAACAAAAGCGACATTAAATATTTCGAAGAGTTGGTTCCCACAATCAAGTCGGTCGATAAACTATTTGTTTGGAATGGCGATTCGCTGATCTTGTTTGCCATCGTAAAATCGCTTGAAGACAAAGTGAACACTGAGAATGATACCAAAATCGGACTCGTTCGTGTGATTTTGCTGATAGAAGATTCGCCTCTTTATTACTCAAAATACCTGCAGATTCTGTACGACATTGTTTTTGGCCAGGTTCAGCAATTGTTGCCCGAAGTTGAGAAAAATGAGCTTGACAAGATCTGCAAAATGCGGTCGAGACCCAAAATACTACTTGCCCGGAATTTTGAAGAAGCGATTGCCATTTTCAATAAATACAAAGACTTTATGCTTTGCGTAATTTCGGATGTCGAATTCGACCGCGGAGGAAAGATGGATAAAAATGCCGGGGTAAAATTCATCAAGTACGTAAAATCGCACATTTCAAAGCTACCGATCATTTTACAATCATCAGAAAACCATAATGAGGCGGTAGCCAAAGAGCTGGGAGTAGCATTCATCAACAAAAATTCGGAAACACTGCTGATGGATCTCAAACATTACCTGAACAGTTATCTGGGCTTCGGAAATTTTGTTTTCAGGAACAAAGCAGGCGAAAAAATTGGTGTGGCAAGATCATTGCGCGAGTTTGAAACACTGCTTCAGGAAGTTCCCGACGAATCGTTGTACATTCATGCTTCTGAAAATCAATTGTCGTTGTGGCTGATGTCGCGCGGCGAAATTCAGCTTGCAAAGACACTCAACCCGGTGTCGGTTGATACTTTCAAAGACATGGATGAAACGAGGCAATTTTTTCTCGATACCATCAAGCATTACCGTGAAGAAAAAAAGAAAGGGAAAATCCTCAGCTTCGATGAAACATCTTCACTCGATGAAAAAAATATTGTCTCTTTTTCAGGTGGCTCATTGGGCGGAAAAGGCCGTGGCCTCGCGTTTATCAACACATTGATTTACAATCTCGACTTCCCGACTTTAGTCAACCGGATCAATATTCTTGCTCCAATAACAGTAATCATCGGATCAGATGAATTTCAGCATTTCATTTCAAAAAACAAGCTTTTCAACAAAATCATCGATCCGAATATTTCATACGCCGAACTAAGAAATCACTTTGCCGCAGCCCACTTATCCATTTCGCTCCTGAAAAAGCTAAAAGTTTTTGCTTCGCAAATCGACAAACCCGTCGCGGTCCGATCTTCAAGTTCATCAGAAGATTCTATAACACAACCATTTGCAGGGGTTTTTGACACTTATATTGTTCCGAATTCCAAAACAAATAAAAGGCTCGTTCTTGAACGGCTTTCACTCGCCATTAAACTGGTTTTTGCTTCTACGTTTTCCGAGAAAGCACGAAATTACTTTTCAATCATCCATCACAAAATTGAAGAGGAAAAAATGGCGGTTGTTTTGCAGGAACTTGTTGGCAATCAATATGGCGATTACTATTATCCGCACATAAGCGGTGTTGCTCAATCGTACAATTATTATCCGGTGGCCGACATGAAACCTGACGAAGGTTTTGCCGTGGCTGCCATTGGGCTGGGCACCTACGTGGTCGATGGTTGGAAATCGTTCCGATTTTCGCCCAAATATCCACAGGTTTCTATTTACAGTATCAAAGATTTGCTGAATAGTTCACAGGTACAATTTTATGCGCTCGATTGCCAGGAAACCGATGTTGATTTTTTGAAAAACGGAGAATTAGCCGCACTTAAATTACTGGATATCAGCGAAGCCGAAAAACATGGAACACTGAATCATTGTGTGTCGGTTTACAATCCTGATAACGACCGGATTGAGCCCGGACTGAATGCTTACGGCCCCCGGATCGTTAATTTTGCCGATATCCTTCATTACAACTATATTCCGCTTTCAGAAACCATCAGCATATTGTTGAACACCATTAAAGAAGCATTCGGCTCGCCCGTTGAGATTGAATATGCTGTCGATCTTGACCTTTCAAAAAACGGACTGCCAACTTTTTACCTTCTTCAGATCAAGCCATTGATAGGCGATCAGATAAGCCAAAACATTGTGCTTGACGAGCTGGATCGGTCAAAAATGGTTTTGTTTACCAAATCGAGTGTTGGCAATGGCGAAATCAAAGAAATCAGAGATGTTATTTTTGTCAACAATCATAAATTCAGTAAGTTGAAAACGCTTGAAATGGCAGAAGAGATTGAAAGTCTGAATAAACTGATGGTTGAAAGTGGCAAAAAGTATGTGCTGATTGGCCCAGGAAGATGGGGAAGCCGCGACCGGTTTGTTGGTATTCCGGTCAACTGGTCGCAAATTTCGAATGCCAAAGTAATCGTGGAGGTGAGTCTCGACAACTATCCGCTGGATTCTTCGTTGGGCTCGCACTTTTTCCACAATGTGACTTCAATGAACATTGGGTATTTTTCAGTTCAGCAATCATCAAGTACAGATTTTGTGAACTGGAAAATATTGAACAAGCAAAAGGTAATTCACGAAACCAGCTTTTTTAAACATGTCAGGTTTAAAACCCCAATAACCATTCTGATGGACGGGAAACAAAAAACATCGGCAATTTTGGTCGATGGACATGCGGTGAAGAAAGAACATTAATGACGTAAATCATCAATAATAATTTCAATGATTGACATTGCAATTTTTGACGAACACAAACTGGTACTCGATAGCCTTTCTGGCTTATTGTCGGGTATTACAGATTTTAGGGTTGTACTGACTTGCGATGATCGTAATGTGCTGACCGATAAACTCAAAGTAATCCAGGTACACGTTTTGATCCTGAACATGCACGACATTTCAGTACGAAACCTCAACCTGATTGTACAGCTGAACATTAACAACCCAAAATTGAAAATCCTGATTGTTTCGGTGATAGATACTGAAGACATTGTACTTAAGACCATTAAGGCCGGAGCCAAAGGGTTTCTGGGAAAAGATTCAGATCGGAACGACCTGCTTGAAGCTGTTTATACACTCCGAAACGGTCACGATTATTACAGCAAATCGATCACCCATATTTTGCTGAACCGATATATTTCGAACCTGAAAGCCGATGAATTGAACCAGAATGCCGATCTTTCAAATCTAAGCTCACGCCAGATTGAAATCCTGAAATTATGGGGCGAAAGCTATACTAATCAAGACATTGCCGACCGTTTTTTCATCAGTGTGCGCACTGTCGAATCGCATAAAAACCACATTATGCAGAAACTGAACCTGAAGAGTACCGTCGATATGGTCAAATTCGCGATCAAAAATAATATCATCGAAATCTGATTTTTTTATCCGGAAACTTGAACCGGGAACCCTATTTCGCGGACTCTTTCAGCAATTTTCTGCAAATCTTCCAACTTCACTTTTTCGAGTCCAAGGGCTGGAGTATCGCGGTCGATGGTATAAATCATCACCTGAGATGGTTTGATTTCAGCCATAAGTTTCAGCCATTCGGTCAGTTCTTCTTCGGTGGTATTGTCAATTATTTCATTTTTGAAGTTTCCTTTCAGGAACAAAGTTTGAATGATCACCTTACCGTTAAATGATTTCAGGTTTTCAACCACTTCATTCAACCTGAAATTTGATGCCGGACAATCAATTTTCCGGACAGTTTCCTCAAAAGCGGAATCCAGTTTTTGGATATTGTCTTCTACTTTCAGTAACGCTCTTACCACACTGGGTTTGTGCAACATGGTCGCGTTCGATAAAACGGCAATTTTTGCATTTGGAGTCAATCGGTTGCGGATTTCGATGGTGTCATCAATAATACCTTCAAATTCAGGATGTAAGGTCGGTTCGCCATTTCCTGCAAAAGTAATAACATCAGGAAATTCATTATTCACGATCATTTCCGAAAGCTTTTCTTCCAACTTTTGTCTGACCAATTCCCGAGATGGTAAAACCGCTTTTTTCACCCGCTTTCGTGGAGTCCAGCCACATTCGCAGTAAATGCAATCAAACGAACACACTTTACTGTCGGTTGGAAGGAGGTTTACGCCAAGCGAAACGCCCAACCGCCGGCTTTTTATTGGCCCGAATATGATTTGATCAAACAAGAATGTCGCCATAAACACGAAGTAAAAAGTAAAAAGGCAAAAGTACAAAGTAAAAACAATGCCTAAAGGATTTTTTTAAGTTTGCTTCTGGAGGTAAAATGTAATCCAACCAAATCAGTTCCGATAAGCAAATAAATTCCGGGAATGGTTTCCTTCGTAAACCCGCCATCAGTCTGTAAAGTAACTGTTATTTCATTTATGATCTCCGGAATTTTCATCTCTGGGAATTGCACCTGAAGTTGTTTTCCCAAATCCATCAAATTCTGAATTGAAAATTGAGTAGAATCCGCGACTGCCCGAAGTATTAACGACCTAAATGTCTGATCAGGTTCGAATCTCAAATTCTCATAATTGGTTTTTGTAAACTTGCTTCCGGCCATCAGTACACCGTTATGAAAAATAAGTTGTTCGATCTCTTTTATATCGTCTCTTGTATCAATATATTGAACTACACATCCATCTTCACCGATGATTGCAATTCCGTTTTTTAGAAATATTCCGGTATCGGAAATGAGATAGTTGGCCGCAAATTTTCTCATTTTTTCTCCATGTTCAGCTTGTCCTTGGGTTTGAATTGCAACTCCGATTCGTTTAGAATATCCATTATCTGAACATGCATCTTCTCATATTCTTTCGGAACGCTGGAGTAATAAATCAGCGAACGAACAAAAACCGTATCTGCAACCGAATATTTTTTCAGAACTGAATAATACAAATCAGTTGAAGTAATTTTACTTATAACTTTCAAATTCTTCAGGCCAATCTTTGAAGTATCCTTCTTTATGTCTTTTAAATTCAATGGGTTAACATTGACACCCTGCATAAGATAGATGTCAACCATCATCTTCACAAATTTATCTTTCGGGATAAGCTTGTCCGGTTTTGGTACTGAAGTATTAAAACACGACGTCATGCTTGTAACGATCACCATAAACAGCAATATGCCAATCAATTGTTTCATTCTCAATTCAGTTTTTAAAGCGTCAAAGTTAACCCGAAAATTTTACAAAACGAACCGCAAACCAACCTAATTGATTGTCATCGTCGGGATGGGAAGGTTGGCAAAAACCGGGAGAGCCAGAAGACCTGCCTGCAACGAGAAGCTTTTGGGGTAAGAGCCAAAATCCCTGGCTTCACAGGTTTCACTTCTGCCAAGTTTGAAACCGTGTAACTATTGTAAAAGCTGATGGTCAGGGGCCTCAGCTTTTTTTGCTGAATACATGTCTGAAAAACAATTCAACACGGTCGAACTGCAAAATCTCTATTTTAAATTTCTGAAGATTAATCCCTTTACCAGCCTTCGGAATAAAAATGCTGTCGAAACCCAGTTTTTCAGCTTCTGCAATGCGCTGTTCGAGCCGGTTGACTGATCGGATTTCTCCTGAAAGCCCTACTTCACCTGCAAAACAAACATTTTTCCGGATCGGTAAATCGAAATTAGATGAAAGTATAGCGGTGATCACCGTCAAATCAATGGCTGGATCGTCAACCTTGATTCCTCCGGCAATATTCAGGAAAACATCTTTAGTAGCCAGTTTAAACCCAGCCCGTTTTTCAAGAACTGCCAGCAACATGTTAAGGCGCCGCAAATCGAATCCCGTGGAAGATCGCTGTGGAGTGCCATAAGCGGCCGAACTTACTAACGCCTGTATTTCAATCAGCAATGGACGAATGCCTTCGATGGCTGCCGCAATTGCTGTTCCGCTCAATCCTTCGTGCGCCCTGTTAATCAGTAATTCCGAAGGATTGGAAACCTCGCGCAAACCCGAATTGCCCATTTCAAAAATCCCAAGTTCGGACGTTGATCCAAACCGGTTTTTGATGGCGCGTAAAATTCGGTACATGTATTGGTTTTCGCCTTCGAACTGCAAAACGGTATCAACAATATGCTCCAGAACTTTGGGGCCGGCAAGGCTACCTTCTTTGGTGATGTGGCCGATTAAAATCACCGGGACATTGTTTTCTTTGGCGTATTTCAGGATTCCGTTGGTGCATTCGCGTATTTGCCCCACCGAACCGGGAGACGATTCGATCGACTCAGTAGAAACCGTTTGTATGGAGTCGATAATTAGTAACTCAGGAACGATCTGTTTGCTTTGAGCCAGAATGTGTTCGAGCGAGGTTTCGCTCAAAAAGTAGCAACTTGGATTTTCTTTCTGAAGTCGCTGCGCCCGTATTTTTATTTGCTGAATACTTTCTTCGCCCGAAACGTATAAAATCTTCTTGTTTTTCAAGTCCAGCGCCAGTTGCAGTACCAGTGTCGATTTACCTATACCGGGTTCGCCACCAATCAACACCATCGATCCGGGAACCAATCCACCGCCCAAAACACGGTTGAGTTCCTGATTAAAGGTATCAATACGCTCGGTATTTTCCGAAGAAACTTCGTGCAAAAGCTTGGGCTGATTGCCTGTTCCGGCTAAAAAGAAAGTTGTTTTTGTGCTTTCGCGCTCCACAATTTCCTCAACGAAAGTATTCCATTCGCCGCACGAATTGCATTTGCCCACCCACTTGGGCGACTGTGCCCCGCAATTCTGGCAGAAGAAGCTGGTTTTAGTTTTAGCCATCAGTTTTGTTTTTATCCTGAAAACTCCTTAAAGACAATTCAGGAAAAATTTATGCAGTTGCCAAAAATTTGTTCTTAATTTTCTGAATGATGTCAGAAGTCGAAAATCCTTCGGTAAGTTCAATACGTTCAACTCGGCCACCCGAAGCCAGAACAATATCGTATCCTGCAATTTCTTCGAGTTTATATTCGCTTCCTTTCACCAGAATATCGGGTAATAAATTTCGAATCAACTGGTAGGGTGTTTCTTCATCGAACATGATTACAGCATCAACCATCATCATTGAGGCAAGCAAAACAGCCCTTGACTGTTGATCGACAAGCGGACGGTTTTCGCCTTTCAGTAGTCGAACCGACACATCTGAATTTAGCCCAACAATTAATTTATTACCAAATTCAGCAGCCTTAGCCAGCGAATCGATATGTCCGCGGTGAACCAAATCGAAGCAACCGTTTGTAAATACGATTGTTTCGCCTGCCTGTTTCCATTGTTCTAAAACCGGAGCAAATACCTCCGTATTTTCGAATATTTTGGATTGAATAATCTCTGTAGGTTTCATCTAAAAAAAGAATTTCCGCAAAAATAACAAAACCTCATTGCCAATTGTAGCAATGAGGTTTTTCTTTATCTTTTTTTGAATTCAGCTTAAATCAATTTGTTAGTTTCTGTGTCGGGAAAAACCAACCATGGCTTAAAGGTTTTGGCTTCTTCAAAGTCCATTTGAGCGTACGACATAATGATAACCACATCGCCAACAGCCACTTTCCGTGCAGCCGGACCATTAAGACAAATAATTCCCGAACCTCGCTTACCTTTAATTACATAAGTATCAAGTCGTTCGCCGTTGTTAATATTTACAACCTGAACTTTCTCGTTTTCAATAATATTGGAAGCATCCATCAAATCCTGATCAATGGTAATACTTCCGACATACTGCAAATTGGCCTCAGTTACAGTAACTTTATGTATTTTCGATTTACAAACTTCGATGATCATGTTGTTTATATTTAAATTCTATATTGTCAATTAACCTAATTTTTCCACAGTGTACAGCAATACATCCCACTTTCCCGCAGGGTTCGTCCCAGTTTTTCACCGGGAGAAGGGTCGTTGCATCAACAATTTCGAAGTACTCTGTTTTCAAAAATTCGTTTTCATTGATGCGGTCAATTACCCATTTGCAAAGCTCTTCTACGGTTAATTCGCTGGTTTTGTTTGCCGCGTCAAACAAGGTTGCCGAGATATTTAAGGCAGCATTTCTTTGCTCAGGAGTAAGCAACATGTTGCGCGAACTCGACGCCAATCCATTGGATTCGCGAACAATCGGGCAAGGAATAATTTCAACCGAAAGCTTTAATTTCCTGACCATTTCTTTAATGATAGCTAATTGCTGAAAGTCCTTCTGCCCAAAAAAAGCTTTATCGGGTTGAATGATTTCAAACAATCTGCTTACCACTTGTGCCACACCATTAAAATGTCCGGGCCTGAATTTACCTTCCATCACCTGTTCAAGCGTTCCAAAATCGAACTGCCTGGTATCAGGTTCAGGATAAATTTCTTCTGGTTCAGGAGCAAAAACAAGTTGACAAGAGGTTGGGGTCAATAAATCAACATCTTTCTGAAGATTTCGCGGATAGCGCTCCAGATCACCTTTGTCGTTAAATTGTGTGGGATTTACAAAAATACTGACCACCACAAATCCGGTTTGCTTTCCGGCCTCTTCAACAAGAGAAAGATGTCCCGGGTGCAATGCTCCCATGGTAGGTACAAACCCAATGCTCAATCCCTCTTTTCTTTTGTCGTTCAGTAACGACCGAAGATCGTTTATGTGCTTTATTACCTGCATTTTGGAATAAAAATGAGGGTGCAAAGTAAATAAATAAATCAACACCAAATTGACCAAACTGGAGTTGATAGGTTAAAGTTTAAAAACTGTTCTCAAAATGTTGGTAATAAAATACAGTATTTCAGTACCTTAAAGTTGATTTCATTTGGTCGGGATATATTAATATTTTACTTATTAACAGCACTAGTTAAGGTTTTTTAAGACCTCTGTAACCGACTGGAATTGAATATTGCCGATATTTTACTAATTTTGCACAATTAAACTCAGGCGATATAAATGGAAAAGAAAAAAGTCTTATTTATTTCATCAGAAATTACCCCTTATCTTCCAGAGACAGAAATGTCAAGAAAATCCAGGTTCCTGCCACAGGGAATTCAGGAAAGAGGAAAGGAAATCCGGACTTTTATGCCTAGATATGGTAGTGTGAATGAACGTCGGAATCAATTACATGAGGTAATTCGTTTATCAGGAATGAACCTCATCATTGACGATACCGACCACCCGTTGATCATTAAAGTTGCTTCCATTCAATCAGCTCGAATGCAGGTATATTTTATCGATAATGAAGATTATTTTCAACGTAAACATGTGCTGAAAGACTCAAAAGGAAATGAATTTGCCGACAACGACGAAAGAGCCATTTTCTATGCACGCGGAGTACTCGAAACAGTTGTAAAACTGCGCTGGGCTCCTGATTTAATTCATTGTAGTGGCTGGTTAACTTCTCTTGTACCCCTATACATAAAGAAGGCATATAACGATAATCCCTTGTTTGTAAAATCAAAAGTGATTTATTCGATCTTTCATGATGACTTTAAAAAGTCGTTGGATGTAAATTTCAGGAATAAGTTAAAAATGAACAACATTATTAACGAGGATACCGAATTTGTTGATGAACCAAGCTATGTCAATTTAAGTAAAATGGCTATTCAGTATTCTGATTCTGTTATTCAGGGAAGTCCCAAAATTAATCCTGAAGTATTGGAATACATAAAATCTTCTGAAAAACCATTTTTAGATTACCAACCTGAAAATACCTATATTGATGCCTACAACGACTTGTATGACAAAATGTTGTATTAAGTAGTCTTAACAAATTTAAAACACTAATTGGTGAAAAAAGGACAAAAAGTAATGTACAAATTCGTAGCTGGATTTGCATTGATGGTAGTTATATTCGGGGGATGCAAGAACGATTTGAATAAAACAGGTTATGATTTATTGCATGCCGATGAGGTTACACCACATAAGGCAATACTTGATAAAACAAGAAATAAGGCTTTTACAGTTACTGACGAAATACAGCGGACAGACGAACCTGCCTACAATCTTCTGGGTACATTTAATGATCCGGTTTTTGGAAAAACAACAACCGATTTTGCTTGTCAGTTCCGATTGGATGAGTATCGTGACTTTAAAAATGCGACACTTGACTCACTTGTCCTGAATTTTGTTTACATGGAAAAATTTGGCGATACAATTACACCACAAAAACTCAGGGTTTATGAGCTAGCTTCCGATTTGTATGCCAGTCCATATAAATATTATCAGAAGGAGGATCTGAAAAGTCGCGCCAAAAGTGAAGTTTTGGCTGAGTTGAACTATATCCCGAAATTTAAACTTGATTCTCTGTCAACCACTTACGGCTCAACAAAAGCCATTCCGAAAGATACTGTTATTCAGGATATTAAATTTCGCATGAGTCCTTCACTGGCTCAAAAGCTAATGGCTGCCGACTCGGTCACCCGATCAGACAACGACAAGTTTATCAATTATTTTAAGGGTTTATATGTTGAAGCTGGTGATTTGAACCAGGGTGGAACCGTCATGAGAGTAAAAACGCTGGCTTCAGGATCGATAATGAAACTTTATTATCACAAGGAAAATGACACCACCAAGTATATTTTAAACTACAAAATAAATTCAAGTGCAGCCCGCGTAAGCCATTTTGTTCATGATTATTTGGCAACAGCTTTTTTTACCAACCTTTATCAAAAAGTAAATCAGGACAGTTTGATCTATTTACAGACAACCGGCGGACTTGCCAGTAAAATATTTATCCCTGGACTCGACAGTTGGAAAGACTCTGTTGGCTGTGCAATCAATAAGGCAGAACTGATCTTTAAGATTGACCCAGTTGTTTCTGATACAGCCAAATACAAACCTCCTTACCGATTAATATTGAGCGCAGTTGATGCAAAAGACAGTTTATATTTTCCTTCAGACCTTAATTTTTCTCAAGCATACTATGGTGGTATTTACAACAAAGCTGACGGAACTTATCGATTTAACCTTGCCAAACATATGCAGGAACTGATTACCGGGAAGAAAGAAAATTTTGGATTCTATCTGTCAACCGAGAACAGAAATAGCTCTTATAATAGAGTGGCGCTGAAAGGAGCAACAAGTAAAGTTGGTATCCAAATGGAAATAACATATTCAAAATATAAATAGATCCTATTTCCAGAAACCTTAAAATAACCTCATTATGTGTGGAATTGTTGGCTATATTGGCGATAAAGATGTTTATCCCATTATTATTCAGGGGCTTCAACGTCTCGAATACCGTGGTTACGATTCAGCAGGATTGGCAATTTATAATGGGAAGCTAAATGTTTACAAATGCAAGGGACGCGTTTCGGATCTTGAAAAATTTGTTTCGGATAAAGATATGAGCGGACATATCGGAATTGGCCACACACGTTGGGCCACACACGGCGAACCAAACGATTGCAACGCTCACCCACACACCTCCATGAACGGCGATTTTGTACTGGTTCACAACGGAATTATCGAAAACTACGCCGAACTGAAATCAGATTTGCTGAAAAAGGGATATAAATTTCAATCAGCCACCGATACCGAAGTGCTGGTAAACCTAATTGAATATTACTACCGAAATGCTGAAAATGTAACTGCCGAAATTGCGGTCAGGCTGGCTCTCTCGAAAGTGGTTGGAGCTTATGGAATTGTCGTGATTTGTAAAAACGAAAAGAACCAACTGATTGCAGCCCGCAAGGGAAGTCCGCTGGTGATCGGCATTGGCAAGGGCGAATATTTTGTTGCTTCAGATGCGACTCCAATTGTAAATTATACAGACAGTGTAATTTACCTGAACGACAACGATGTGGCTATTATCAATAAAGACAGCCTAACCCTGAAAACTGTTGAAAACATTCCGGTTGCATTTAAAATTACAAAGGTTGACATGAGTATTGGCGATCTGGAAAAAGGAGATTTCGAGCATTTTATGCTGAAAGAAATTTTCGAGCAGCCCAAAACCATCGAAGATACCTTCAGAGGCCGCATCCTGCCCGATCATTCAGATATTGCTTTAGGTGGTTTGCTTGATGTTTTCCCCAAATTATTGAACGCAAAACGGATCATCATTATTGGCTGTGGAACTTCGTGGCATGCTGCTTTGGTTGGTGAATACCTGATTGAAGAATATGCACGCATTTCGGTTGAAGTAGAATATTCCTCTGAATTCCGCTACCGGAACCCAATCCTAAGCAACGACGATGTGGTGATTGCTATCAGCCAAAGCGGCGAAACAGCCGATACGCTGGCAGCTTTGCGAATGGCAAAGGAAAAAGGTGCCACCATTCTGGGAATCTGCAATGTGGTAGGATCGAGCATTGCACGCGAAACAGATGCCGGTGTTTATACCCATGCCGGTGTCGAAATAGGTGTTGCATCAACCAAGGCCTTTACTGCCCAGGTGACGGTGTTGACACTCCTAGCTCTTAAGCTGGCCAAAGAAAAAGGACAAATTTCATCGGGATTATACCTTGACTTAATTAATGAATTGACAGAAATACCGGATAAGTTAAAATCAATACTGGTTAAACATCCTCATATAAAAGAAGTTGCAGCCAAATACAAAGATTCTGTAAATGCACTTTACCTAGGTCGTGGTTACCTTTTCCCGGTTGCACTCGAAGGTGCATTGAAATTAAAAGAGATTTCATACATACATGCCGAAGGTTATGCCGCCGGAGAAATGAAACATGGCCCAATTGCCTTGGTTGATGATAATTTACCGGTAATTGTAGTCGCCGCTAAAGATCATTACTACGAAAAAATTGTCAGCAATATTCAGGAAGTGAAAGCCCGAAAAGGAAATATCATTGCTGTTGTTACTGAAGGTGATGGTATACTTAAAGACATGGTAAACGACATATTCGAAATCCCAAAATCGCACCCGGCAGTTTCGCCTTTGCTGGCAATCGTTCCGTTACAATTGTTCTCTTATTACATTGCCGTAATGCGCGGTTGTGATGTTGATCAACCCCGGAACCTTGCGAAATCGGTAACAGTAGAGTAATTATTCTTCTTTGTTATCCGATGATAAATTTAGCCTGCGACCACGGTAATCAAATCGGTTGGCCATAATGTTCAGTATTTCATTGGCACTGGTTTCTACCGGTTTGTTCGATATGTTTATTACTGTAAATCCTCCTTTTTCGAAAATGAAGTTTGCATTCCTGATTTCGAGCGATACCATTCGTTCGTCAACATAATCCACATTGTCGGTATTGTTAGTGATTTGAAGTCGTTTCATTCGATGCGATATTAGTTGTCCGGCACTTATACTTAATCCAAACACACGCTGCGGATCAGCTTCAAAAAGTTCTTTGGGCGGATCGATTCCATTGACAAGCGGAATATTCGCCACTTTCCAGCCATACATTGCAAGGTAAACACTCAAAGGGGTTTTTCCGGAGCGGGAAACGCCGGTTAAAACAATTTCAGCATCGAGCAACTTCTGTGGTTGCAATCCATCATCGTGATTTAATGTGAATTCAATTGCATCAATACGATCAAAGTATTGTTGGTTAATCTCCCGATATAGTCCCGGCGACTGAAGAGAAGGAATCTGAAGCTTTTCATCCAGATAATCAGCCATTTCGCCCATAAAGTCGATGTGTTTAACTCCATTTTCCTCACACGTTTTCCTCAGAAAGTTTCTTAAATCCCGGTTTACCATGGTATGGGTTATCAATCCATTTTCCAGCTTTGCCTTTTGAACCAACTCTTTCAGCTGTTTCTCCTCATGCTGATCAGGTACAATAATTACAGGAACATTGTTGTTCGGATATTGAATTAGCAGCGAATGAACCATGTTGTTACCAGTAAGCCCCTTTCCACCTGAAACGACATAAATTGGTCCAACCTTAATTGTTTCTTTGTTAGTATCCATAGCATTAATCAATAAGGAAATCTTTACTTGTAATAAACAATTACCAATGAAATTACATCTAATTTTACTTTGAACAACCATCATATTTTAAAAAAGTTCTGTTTGATAACAATTTGACAGACATTATTTCTTAATTTGGCCTTCTATAATATAAACCAACATCTATAAAAACATAAAAGATGCAATACGTAGCTGACTTGAATCGGTACAATCAAATGCCATACAATAAATGCGGAAAATGGGGATTAAAACTTCCTGCGATTTCACTGGGCTTATGGCACAACTTCGGTGGAGTTGATGTATTTGAAAACGGGCGAGCAATGTGCCGCAGAGCTTTTGATCTGGGAATTACACATTTTGATCTTGCCAACAATTACGGTCCTCCTCCCGGATCAGCCGAAGAAAATTTTGGTAAGATTATGCAACTCGACTTGGCTCCCTATCGTGATGAGCTGATCATTTCCACCAAAGCTGGTTACCTTATGTGGCCTGGACCTTATGGAGAATGGGGCAGCCGAAAAAACTTACTTTCAAGCCTTGATCAGAGTTTGAAAAGAATGAATCTCGATTATGTTGACATTTTCTATTCGCACCGTCCTGACCCTAATACACCACTTGAAGAAACCATGATGGCGCTCGACCATGCTGTCCGTCAGGGAAAAGCTTTGTACGCCGGAATATCAAATTATCCGGCAGAAATGGCCTCAAGAGCATCGCGCATACTTAACGAACTCGGAACACCTTGTCTGATCCACCAGCCTAAATATTCGATGTTTGAACGTTGGGCAGAAGATGGATTGTTGAATGTTTTGGAAACCGAAGGAATCGGATGCATACCATTTTCGCCATTGGCCCAGGGTCTATTAACTGACAAGTATTTGAACGGAATTCCTGAAGGTTCAAGAGCAGCCAAATCATGGGGATTCCTGCAACCCGAACAAGTTGAACCAGCCATAGAAAAGGTAAAAAGTCTGAATTCAATTGCATTGTTACGAGGACAGACTCTGGCACAAATGGCATTGGTTTGGTTATTGAAAGATTCCCGGATTACCTCAGTGCTCATTGGCGCCAGCTCAGTGAAACAACTTGAGGATAATGTGGAGGCACTCAACAACATGCAATTCACAATTGCTGAACTAAAGCAAATTGAAATTATACTTTCCGGCGAAAAATTCAGCGTTTCGAAGTATGAACCAAAAGAAGCATATTTGAATAAAAAGCCAGACGAAACAACTCCTTCAAGAGGAGATTTTATTAAAAATCTTGCCAAAAGAGTTGGAGGCCAATAGCTCGCAGACACTAATTTTTGAAGGGTATCCGCACATGACAAAAACAGCATTAATAACAGGGGCAGCCAAACGGATAGGCAAAGCCATTTCTCTTCACCTTGCAGCCCAGGGATGGAACATAGCTATACATTTCAATTCATCAGAAAATGAGGCCCTATTGCTTCAGAATGAGTTGAAAACATCATACCCCCATCAACATTTTGAACTTTTTAGAGCCGACCTGAACAATTCTTTTGAAGTTGAAGCACTAATTCCTCAGGTTCTAAAGGATATGAATAATATTGATCTGTTGGTTAACAATGCCTCTATTTTTGAAAAAGCAAATCTGACCAATACTGATACCGGATTTCTTGATCGACAAATGAACATCAACTTCAAGGCTCCTTTTATTCTCACCCGTGATTTTGCCCGCTTGATTAAAGAAGGATTGATAATCAACTTTTTAGACACGCGCATTGTCAATAACAAATCAAACTTTGCCGCCTATTCATTGTCGAAAAAAGCTTTGTGGGAAATGACAAAAATGGCAGCCCTTGAATTTGGACCAAATATCCGTGTCAATGCCATTGCACCAGGATTAACACTTCCACCGGAAGAAAAAGGCGATGAATACCTTTTGAAACTGGCAGAAAACATTGCCATGAAACGACCAGGAGGTTTGTACCCCATTCTGAAAAGTCTGAATTATATCCTGAGTAACGATTATTTAACCGGACAACTTTTATATTGTGACGGTGGTGAAAATCTTGGATTAACGAGTTAATACGAATAAAATGGCTCTCATCCGTGTAAAGAATTTATTGTTGCGCACTTTTATCGGTTTTAATCCTGAAGAATTGGCAAATAAACAAGACGTTGTCATTAACATTGAGATAGAAGCTGATATTCCGGAGGAAGCGCTTCTGGCAGATGAACCTGTTGGAATATATAACTATAAAACCATCACCAAACAAGTCATTGAACTGGTTCAGGACAATCGTTTTAAGTTATTGGAAGTTCTCACTAAAAATATTCTTGACCTGATCATGCTCGACCATCGGGTTAGCCATGCGCGGGTTGAGGTTGACAAACCACATGCATTACGGTTTGCCGAATCGGTTTCATTTGAAATGGAAGCAAAACGATGAACGAATGCATCATTGGCATCGGTTCTAATTTGGAAGCCTCCTATCACATTCAGGAAATGTTGAGGCTTCTGGCCTCCGATGTTCAGATTGTACAGATTTCTGAAATGGTTCAAACCAAACCAATAGGAATTACTGATCAGCCTGATTTTACCAATGGCGCTGTTCGTGTCCTTACAGAAATGGAGATTGAAGAATTGTCATTCTACCTTAAAAATCTGGAGGACCAGCTGGGACGAGACCGAAGTCAGAAGAAATTCGGACCAAGAAATATTGATCTTGACATTCTGATTTGGAACGATACAATAGTTGACCAGGATTATTATACACGGGAATTTCTCCGCAAGTCGGCGAAAGAGTTGGGATTTAGAAACGATAAAAAGCCGTAAGATGAAAAACTTTAACAAATGGATTTTTTTGATTATTGTATTTGCAGGACTAGCCCTGAATTCGTGTAAAGATCCTAATGCCCCTGTACCAAAAGAATACGATTACTATATTTCCAATACGGTAAAATCACAAGTAACCGCTCAGGAAATTAAAACCGAATTAGGCATCTACCAAGCATTAATACCTGAAATTGCTTCGTTCGGTGCAATGGTGAGTACTGATATTGAAGTTCAGAAAATAACATACAGAACCACGCTTCAAAACAAAAACGTACAAGCTTCAGGACTGGTTTACTTTCCAAAGACTGCCGGAAACTATCCGGTATTGAGCTTTCAGAATGGCACAAACACTTTGCACCGCGAGGCACCAAGCGAAAATCCCAACACTGGTATGTTATTTATGCTTGAAAGTGTTGCTTCAATGGGGTTTATAGTCGTAATTCCTGATTATATCGGGTTTGGTTCATCATCCAATCTACCTCACCCTTACCTTCATGCCGAATCGACAACACAAAGCATTCTCGATATGCTGAGAGCTGTAAATGAGCTGAGTACGCAAGATAAAATTGTTGCAAAACCAACCAAGGATCTTTTCATCTTTGGCTATTCGCAGGGTGGCTGGGCAACAATGCTACTTCAAAAAGCGATTGAAACCAGTTATTCTTCAGAATTTACCCTGATTGCAAGTTCATGCGGAGCAGGGCCATACTCACTCGATTTTATGAACCAGTACGTTACCAGCCAAACGGATTATGACATGCCTTATTTTTTAACTTATATACTGAATGCCTATAAATCTATTGGACTGATAAGTAATCCTTTGAGTGATTTTATTCAGGAACCTTATGCTTCAAAGATTCCCGGATTATACGATGGGCTACATTCGCCAGGAGACATCAATTCTTCATTAACGCGTAAAATGACAGATTTACTAACTGCGGATTACCGTGACCCCGTCAAATTTTCGACAGATTCCAAATTTACAGCACTAAAAAGCGCATTGGTTGCCAATAGTGTGAAGGTAAATGAATGGAAAATATCTACGCCAACCCGGCTTTATCATGGCGGAGACGACGAATTGATACCAGTGAGCATGAGCCAAAAAACATTTTTGGATTTGAAAACTGCTAATCCAGAATCCAATCTCCAGCTGATAATAATTCCGGGATATGACCATAGTGAAGGAGCTATTCCTGTAGGAATAGCAACCATTAAATGGTTTATGGAATTGAAAAAATAGCCGTTTTTATTCGGAATAAATATGCACGCTATTCTGTGCACTTGGCAGGTAGTTCACGCCAAACCAGCAAATAAGTAATACAACAAAGGCAACAGCCAGCACCATCATTGCTTTATTGTGTTCCGCAGGGTTTCTGAAACGGTAGTGTATATACACCAGATAAAACATCCAGGTGATGAAAGCCCAGGTTTCTTTGGGATCCCAAGTCCAGTAATGTCCCCAGGCTTCTTTTGCCCAAAGTGCCCCGAAAAGCAGACCAAGTGTCAAAAACGAAAATCCAAGATAAACCAGGTTGTCAGCCATGTGAACAGGAGCGTTTATTGTCTTTCCTGAAGGCTTCACAAACAGATTCCGAATGGCAATAAGTGACGATGCACCCAATAAAGCATAGGCAAAAATGTAAACAATCACATGTGGTACAAACCATGGACTTTGCAGCGCAGGCATCAGGGTTTTATCGTAAGTCTCCGGATGATTCAGGTTAAAAGAAAGAAACATCATTGCCAAAGTGAGGCTGTAACAAACCACCCATTTGTATTTCCAGCGATAATAGGCAGCAAGCCCAATTCCGGAAAGAAATATAGCATACCACAATCGGGTTTCGCCCAATGTACGCATAGGTGGGCGATCGATTGCCATCCATAACTGGACAACAAAAACGAGTAAAACAGCCGTACCTAAAACGCTAAGGCCTCCGGCCAAACGGTTGAGCATTTTTGAAGCCGAAGACAAAAAGAGTCCAGTAGCTCCCAACCAAAGTAAAATCGCAAAAGATGCAAAAACCGGGAAATTAAGCCACATTTTCAACTCCTCCATTCTTTGGTTTACCGAAAACAAAAAGGAAAATAGCTCCCGCCATCATCAGGAAAATACCACTATAAACAACAGGCAACCAAGGGTCGCGCACGAGTTGAAGCACACTCCTATCCGACCAGCGGCCCATTTCGGTATTGTAACCAAGCTGGTAAATGGTCCAGCCATCAATTTTGAATGGCCTATTTACTTCAATGACAGCAGTCTGGCTTTTGCCGTTGCTGGTCATAATGGAAACTTCGGAGCTAAACTTTTTAGGTTCGGCGGGAAGCAAAATCAACGAATGATTCTCATCTAAACGCAATGCTTCGGGGTTCAGGTTGAAACTTCCACTGCAAATCCATCCGCTGGTAAGCGATTTGTCCATTAAATTTGTCACTTTTACTTTGGCCGATGGTGCTGAACCTATAGCTGTAGTTTCGAAATATTTCTGATCAACTGGCTCCGACAAGGCAAAAAACGTATCCACTTCCAGATGATAATTAGACAAATCAAAAGCATCACGGTCGAGCAATTGAAATATCTGATGACCATTATCAGTAACTATTTCACCTGTTTTATTGTCGATAATGGCAACTTTTGGCCGAAAATCTTCGATCTCAAAATTCAGAAGTTTAATGGTTAATGGGAGCTCTGTCAATATTCCGTTTTCGTCAGTTGCATGGCTTTCTGTCTGATTTTCGTAACAATCCATGTTCAAATTCCTGATGTCGCTGCTGCCCAATGCAGTTGAGAACAATACCAGAAACAATCCAAAATGATTGAGGAAAAACCCCGCATTTTTCAGGTTGAACGGAGTCAATCGTTTCAAAGTGACGATGCCAATCAAGATTAGAAGATACACATTGATCAGGATAAAAGGCCAGGTTTTTACCAGATGATTCAACCCTAATAACTGAACCATCGAGTTTTTTGACTGCTCGTCTTGCTTCACAAAACCCATCAGCAAAACCAGAAAAGTAAACCCCAAAATAGCGGGCAATGCAGCTTTAACGCTTCCCAACCATTTAATCAACGGATGTTTTTTCAGAAAGAAAAAAACTGTCACAAGCAAACCAAGAAAAACGATTCCTGAAATCAGGTTCCAGGGAAAACCAGCCAACCGAAGAACAGTGCCACTGCTAACAATCTGCATGGCAAATCCAAGCACGATCATTGCCACAGTAATGATCGCCCCTTCGCGGTAAGACCATGGATTTTTCCATGTTTTTCTGCTGCTTTCGTTGCTCATAGCGGAATGTGGATTTGTGCGTGAAGATACAAAAAGAGGATAGAAAATTTGGTGCGTAACCTCACTCAGATCCTTCAAACAATTTAAATCTGGCATATTACAAAAACAAAGCTCACCAACCTCGCTTTTGTGGCTCACTAATCACATCATTTGAGCCACAAATTACAAACATTTGAGCTACAAAAATTCAGGAGAAATAAAATAAAGCTCATCAAAGTTTAGTTTGTAGCTCATTTTATTCTTTTTTGAGCTACAAATGATACATTTGTGAGCCACAAAACAAAAACAAGAGTAAAATGGTCAACGATAAAAGCAAAAATATCCTTAAATACATCAAAGCAAACCCGTCTCTTTCCTCCAAAGAAATTTACGATGGGCTGAAATCTGAATTAGGATATGCTACAGTAAAAAGGATTATATCAAAGTTAATTTCAGAAAACCTGATTTTATCAATAGGCAAAGGCAGGGGAACAAAATATATCATTGATCCCGCCTACGAATTGCTATTCCCAATAGATGTTAATGAGTATTTCGAAAAAGAAATTGATGAACGGGTAATCAAAGACGGATTCAATTTGTCGCTTATAACAGATGTTCTAAGCAAGGCAACATTGTTTACAGCGGACGAACTGCTTGAATTAGTTGATCTTCAGAAAAAATACAAAGAAAATGTATTGGAACTGACTGAGGCAGAATACAAGAAAGAACTGGAGCGTTTGGCCATTGATTTGAGTTGGAAGTCGTCGCAAATTGAAGGAAATACCTATTCGCTATTGGAAACTGAACGATTATTGAAAGACAAAGAAACGGCACAGGGCAAAGCAAAAGACGAAGCGACCATGCTCCTCAATCACAAGGAAGCATTGGATTTTATCATCGAAAACCCGAATTATATTATACCATTAACCATTTCCAGAATAGAAGATATTCATAGCCTGTTGATTAAAGACTTAGGCGTTGACCGAAACATCAGGAAACGAAGGGTTGGTACTTCAGGAACAAATTATAAACCACTTGATAACGAATATCAAATCAGGGAAGCCTTGATCGATGCATGTGAACTGGTAAACAATCGCGAAAATGTATTTGAAAAAGCATTACTCGTGCTATTACTGATATCGTACATTCAGCCATTTGGAGATGGAAATAAAAGGATCGCAAGAATTGTAAGCAATGCGATACTTATAAATAATGACTACTGCCCAATTTCATTCAGAACTATTGATTCGGTTGAATACAAAAAAGCAATGCTACTATTCTATGAGCAAAACAATATCGCCGCATTTAAAAAGATCTTCATTAGTCAATTTGAATTTGCTGTAAAAACTTACTTTTAATCGGCCAACCTGATTCCGGTTACCATTCTTCCAGTGTCGATTCCGTCGCGGCGAGCCGAATAGAACAAATCAGCATGTTCGAACGAGCAGAGGCCCATTACTTCAATGTTCTCTTCCTGAATACCCGCTTCTATCAGCACAGTTTGATTGGCCTCCCACAAATCGAAATAAGCTTTTCCTTCATTCAGCGATGGTTTGAGAAGCGATGGCGCATTACTGAAATTCGTTTCAACGGCTTCCACAACTTCAGTACCAACTTCGTAGGCATGTATGTGAATCGAAGGTCCGATACCTGCAATGATATCCGTAGGTTGACATCCAAATTTTACAGTCATCTGCTGAATGGTTTTCAGTGCTATTTTCGATACAGTTCCGCGCCAGCCGGCATGAAAGGCAGCCACCACTTTCTGTTTCGGGTCGAAGAGCAGAATTGGCACACAATCGGCGGTCTGAACACAGACAAACAAACCAGGCTCATTGGTGATCAGCGAATCGGTATCGGCAATGGTTGTTGAAGTGGTTTCTGAAGTAACAATGGCCACTTGGTCAGAATGCGTTTGTCGCGGAAAAATAAACCGGTTAGTATCCCACTTGCACGATAGAGCCAGTTCTTTGCGGAATTCTGAATAGTCCGCTTCCTGATCGCCCGTAAAGCGAGGTTTGTTACCCGAAACCCATCCTTCTTTTGTCGTAACAAAATGGGCGATATTTTTGTGCATTTTGAAGCTCTCGAATTTAAATACTGAAAGCCGTCCCTGAACCATTTTTCTCATCTCAGTAAATTTTGGCGCGAAAGTACTAACTTTTCAGCAATTGGTTCATGCGTTCTTTGTCAAGAATTTTGATGGAGCGGCGTTGGGTTTCTATCAAACCTTCCTGAACCATTTCACCCAAAGTGCGGGCGAGCGATGGGCGGGCAATTCCAAACATTTCAGCCAATTGTTCCTGAGATTGTTGAATTTCGACTGTTTGTAGCCAATCTCCAGCCTTCTCGAGCAGGAAATGTGCAATCTTTTGCTTAATAGTTTTGAACGACAAAAACTTCAGCTTTTGCGAGAGGAACTGGGCACGGGTTGAAATTGTATTCAGGTAATTGTTCAAAATCAAGGAATTCATCTGTAGCAACTTCACAAACTCAGGCTTGGGAATCGAAACCATTTCAACTTCGGTGTTGGCCGAAACTGTTACAGGGAAGCGATTTTGCTGACCGAATAGAAAGGCTGTCGCTAATGGTTGAGGCGCCTCCAAATCCTCTATTTTAATGATTTTTCCTGAATAGTCGTTCATCTCAGCTTTCACACTTCCCTTCTGAACAATTAGCAGACGATCGCATACTTCTCCGCCCATTACAATCAAATCATTCTTTTGGTAAGTTTTAATCTGAAAATGAATCTGGCTAAAAAGCTGTACGAGTTCGTCAGTTGAAATGCCACGGAATATAGGCGACTGGCAAAGTATTTCTGGTTGGATCATAAAAGTTTGATATTTGTAACATTTGATACAATTCTATCAACCCATAGATTGTAGTTTTGTTCTGGAAAAATACTTGAAAATATGATACGCGAAATTGTAAATATTGACGAAGAAAAATGTAACGGCTGCGGAGTTTGCATTCCGAATTGCCACGAAGGTGCACTGCAAATTATTGATGGAAAAGCCAGGCTCATTAGCGAATTGATGTGTGACGGATTGGGAGCTTGCCTTGGCCATTGCCCTGAAGGAGCAATTACCATTGAAAAACGCGAAGCCGATGAGTACGATGAAGTGCTTGTAGTCCAAAAAATTATTCCAAAAGGCAAAAATACAATGGTAGCGCATCTCAAGCATCTGAAAGAACATGGAGAAACTGCATTCCTGAAACAGGCTGTTGGTTACCTAAAATTACATGCTTCGGAAATTCCGTTTAGTGTTGAAGAAGTAATTGCTGAAGTTCATGCCACCAAAGTTGAATCATCGGGTTGTGCCAGTGGTGGATGTCCAGGTTCTCAGGAAGTGAGTTTTGCTCCAAAGAATTTGCGCTTTGCCCCAGCGGCTTCAACGGCTGAAATTCCTTCTGCCCTTCGTCAATGGCCAGTGCAAATGCATCTGATCAATCCTGCAGGTTCTGCCTTTCAGGGAACTGATTTATTGCTGGCTGCCGACTGTGTGGCATTTAGTTTAGGAAATTTTCACTCTAAACATCTTGTCGGAAAATCATTGGTTATCGCCTGCCCAAAACTCGATCAGGGCAAAGAAATATATGTTGAGAAAATCCGTCGCCTCATCGATGAAGCCAAAGTGAATACAATCACAATTATGATGATGGAAGTTCCGTGCTGCGGAGGTTTATCTCAACTAGTTCAGATGGCCGCTGCACAGGCTTCGCGTAAAGTTCCTGTGAAAGAAATAATCGTCAGCATCAAAGGCGAAATTCTGGAGGAAAATTGGGTATAGAACGATTTCAGGTTCCACCAATGACCAAAGAACTTGAAAAACACTTGAGAAATAAAAGAATTTGAGCTTAGTTGATTTGTTTAGGTTTAACATCGGATTGATTCATTTCAGTCCGATTTTTTTTTGCCTGAAGATTTATTTTCTATTTTGTCCAAACCTCAGTTCTTCATCCACATTTTCCCTACCAATGTTGGTTCTTTGTTTTTTCTTCAGCATTTCGCTTGTTGTCCATAAGTAAAACACGTAAATGCAGGTATAGAAAGCGGAAGCTTCTGCAATGGTTATTATTTTTAGGTTCTGAAAGATGTATGATTATTCTCATCACATTGATAATCAAAAACAATCAACAATATTATTCATAACTAAAAAGAAAATCAACAATGGCTGACATCTTAAATGTAAAAGTAAACGAGTTCATGGCAAAAGTAATTGCCAAAAACCCGGGAGAATCTGAGTTCCATCAGGCAGTAAAAGAAGTAGTTGAATCGCTAATGCCTTTCATCGAAGAAAATCCTAAATACAAACATGCCAAAATTTTGGAACGCATTGCTGAACCTGAACGGGTAATCATGTTCAGGGTGTCTTGGGTTGACGACAAAGGTGAAATCCAGATCAACCGTGGTTTCCGGATCCAGATGAGCAGCGCAATTGGCCCATATAAAGGCGGTATTCGTTTGCACCCAACCGTAAATCTTGGGATTTTGAAATTCCTTGCCTTCGAACAAGTGCTGAAAAACAGCCTTACTACATTGCCTATGGGCGGCGCAAAAGGTGGTTCTGATTTCGATCCAAAAGGAAAATCGGATAACGAAATCATGCGTTTCTGTCAGGCCTTCATGACCGAATTGTGCAAATATATTGGTGCCGACACCGATGTTCCTGCCGGTGATATTGGTACTGGTGGCCGTGAAATTGGCTACATGTTTGGCCAGTATAAAAGAATCAGAAATGAATTTGTTGGCGTATTAACCGGAAAAGGCCTCGAATGGGGAGGAAGCTTAATTCGTCCTGAAGCAACTGGTTACGGTTCGGTTTATTTCGCTGAAGAAATGCTGAAAACCAGAAACAACAGTTTGGAAGGAAAAATCTGTGTGGTATCCGGTTCTGGTAACGTAGCTCAATATACCATTGAAAAATTGCTCCAGTTGGGTGCAAAACCAATTACTTTATCCGATTCGTCGGGTTATATAGTAGATCCTGCTGGTATTGATGCTGAAAAATTGGCTTGGGTAATGGAATTGAAAAACATCCGTCGCGGACGCATTTCAGAATATGCCAAGAAATTCAATTGCACATTTGTAGAAGGTAAAACTCCTTGGGGCGAAAAATGTGATTGTGCTTTCCCATCTGCAACTCAAAACGAAGTCAATGAAGACGACGCAAAAGAATTGGTTAAAAATGGCTGTTTTGTTGTTTCCGAAGGCGCTAACATGCCATCTACTCCTGAAGCAGTTGAAGTATTCCAAAACGCCAAGATCCTATACGGCCCAGGTAAAGCAGCCAATGCCGGTGGGGTTGCCACTTCAGGTTTGGAAATGACACAAAATTCTATGCGTTTACCATGGAGCCGTGAAGAAGTAGATGCTAAATTACACCAGATAATGATCAATATTCACCAGACTTGTGTGAAATATGGTACACAACCCGATGGTTATATCAACTATGTAAACGGCGCAAACATTGGTGGTTTCATCAAAGTTGCCGAAGCAATGATAGCCCAGGGAGTTGTATAATACTGCTGAGAAATATTCAGAAATATTAAAGGCTGGCTCGCAAGGGTTCAGCCTTTTTTATGCTCAATAAAGATCAGGTAAAGTCTGTAATTTTTAAAAAATGGTTAAAATAACTCTCTACTTTGGTAACCAAAACCACACTATTTGCGAACAAACAATCGAACCCGAATTCTAAAAATAATTTTGTCATGGACGAAAATCTTACAACACTCGCATCTTTACCTTATTCTAAAGCAGAAATTTTGCGTTCGCTCCTGGAATCAGAAGGTATTGATTGTTTCCTTGAAAATGTTGATTTTCTTCAGGATGCGATGGATACCGGAGTCTGTATCCGAATTTATGAAAGAGATGCCCGACGGGCTTTCCCCATTCTGGAAAAGATGCTCGGGAAAGTAATTACGGATAAAGTAAAACGTGAGAATTACGTGTTGGTTCCAGTCGATTTTTCAAATTACTCTATAAAGGCCGCTCTGGTTGGTTTCGATATTGCCGAAAAGTTAGAATCAAAAATGGTGTTGTACCATTCTAGCCCTCAACCGGAGTTTTTAACCATCCCGTATTCAGATGTAATTGTTTATGATTCAGCCCTTTTTCTGAATTACGAAATGACTGAAAAAGAGACAAATAAAAAATTTGAAGATTTTCTAAATAAACTGACTTCGTTGATTGATTATCACCGCTGGAAAAAAGCAAAGCCCGAATACATCGTAAAAGTTGGTGAAGCCGAAGATGATATCCTTTCCTATATTAATATACATCCACCTAAGCTGATTGTAATGGGAATTCGTGGCGGAGATGCACAGTTAGGCGACCTTATTGGATCGACTACAGCTGGTGTAATTTTTAATTCAAAAGTGCCGGTACTTGCTATTCCTGAAAGGACTCCCGACAATTGGTTACAGAATTTCCGGAAGGTTGCATACGCCACCAATTTTGAGTCAAACGACTTTATAGCCATCGATAGGTTGCTCAAATTAATGAAGCCTTTTAACACCAAAGTGATTTGTTTGCATGTTGATCAGGGAAATAATCCCATCCTTGATGAAGCCATGCTCGAAGGAATGAAGGAAGCCTTGTGTGAAAAATATCCAAATGCAGCTTTTGAATGTCAACTGATTCACAACAGGAACCTTCCTGAAGCAATAGATCATTTTATTCAGGAGGGCCACATCGATATGCTTGCCTTAACCACTCATAGGAGAAACTTGTTGACGAGATTATTCAATCCAAGTATTGCACGAAAAATGATGCTTCATACACAAACTCCTTTGCTTATTTTTCATGCATGACTTGACAAAACAAAAATCCCCGTCAATTTGAGGTTAACGGGGATTTTATATTCTATCAAATTGTATTTTACAAAATCAACATAGCATCACCATAAGTTCCGAAACGATACTGTTCTTTAATTGCTTCCTTATAGGCTTTCATTAAATGATCATAACCAGCAAACCCGGCTGCCATCATCTGTAAAGTTGAAAGTGGTAAATGGAAGTTGGTAATCATCCGGTTAGCCACACTAAAATCATAAGGTGGAAATATGAACTTGTTGGTCCAGCCTTCAAAAGGTTTTAAATGTCCCTGAGTCGATACTGAACTTTCGATAGCGCGCATTACAGTTGTGCCAACTGCACAAATATTTTTACGTGCTTCTTTTGCCTCATTTACAATGTTACAGGCTTCTTCAGATATCCAGATTTGCTCAGAATCCATTTTATGTTTGGTCAAATCTTCAACATCCACGCTTCGGAAATTTCCCAATCCAACATGTAAAGTAACATAACTGAAATTAACACCTGAAATTTCAAGTCGTTTCATCAGCTCACGACTAAAGTGCAGACCAGCAGTTGGCGCAGCAACAGCTCCTTCATGCTTTGCAAAAATGGTCTGATAACGATCTTTATCTTCAGGCTGAACACTACGTTTAATGAATTTGGGTAGTGGTGTTTCGCCCAATCCATAAAGAGTTTTCTTAAATTCATCGTATGGACCATCAAACAAAAACCTCAAAGTACGTCCGCGAGAGGTAGTGTTATCAATTACCTCAGCAACCAACAAATCATCTTCACCGAAATATAATTTATTTCCAATTCTGATTTTGCGGGCTGGATCAACCAAAACGTCCCACAAACGCTGCTCACGATTTAATTCACGAAGTAAAAAAACTTCGATTTCGGCACCTGTTTTTTCCTTATTTCCATATAAACGAGCTGGGAAAACCTTGGTATCATTGAAGATTAATACATCCTTATCGCCAAAATATTCAACTACATCTTTAAAAATGCGGTGTTCAATTTTTCCGGTAGCACGGTGCAAAACCAACATTCGCGACTCATCTCTGTTTGCTGCCGGATGCAATGCAATTAATTCCTCTGGTAAATCGTATTTAAACTTTGATAATTTCATTATATCTGTGTTAATAATATTTAAAATCTTTGTGTATTACTGAGAAAACTTACTGTTTAGTTTCTTTGCAGAACACCGTCTTACGCATCATTTTTTAATTAGTTTCATTTACCTTCAATTTTTTCAGAAATTTTTGCAAATCCCAGGCATCTTCTAATTTCATGTCACCAATTCTTGTTCTGCACAAACCCACGAGATAAGCTCCGCTATTAATTGCAATTCCCAAGTCCCTTGCAAATGAGCGAACGTATGTGCCTTTACTGCAAACAATTCGTAGTACGAGCTTTTCTTTGGAAAAGTTAAGCACCTCCAATTCGGAGAATGTAATTTTTTTGGGCTGAAGTACTATGTCATTGCCTTTCCGTGCATGTTCGTAGGCGCGTTTCCCATCGATCTTCACAGCGCTAAAAATCGGGGGAACCTGATCGATTTCTCCTAAAAAAGAATTGATGGCATTAGTAACAAGTTCCAAGGTCAGGTGATCAGTGGAGAAAGTCTCATTTTCAGCAGTTTCAAGGTCAAATGAAGGTGTAGTTGCACCAAGTTTGATGGTTGCAACATATTCTTTTTCTTTCGCCTGAAGAAGATCAATATTCTTGGTTTCTTTTCCGGTACAAATAATCATTAAACCTGTTGCTTTTGGATCGAGCGTTCCGGCATGACCTACTTTAAGCTTTTTAATTCCTGTTTCCCGGCACAAAAAATTGCGTAACTTTCGAACAAGGTCAAAAGATGTCCAATCAAGCTCTTTATCAAAAAGTAGAATCTCTCCTTTTTGAAAATCATACCCTTCAATGGATCTTTCCATCCTGAAACGCTTTAAAATAAGTGAATTGTAAAAAAGAAACCGATCAAAATTTCAGGCCGCAAAGATAGCGTTCGATCAGCTAAAATGCAAGGACTATCGAAATAAATATAAGTGGTAATTTGCTGGTATTACTCTGATTTAGGTTTTTTCATGATGGCGTAAATCTCGAAAAGAAAGCCGAAAAGAACTACCATCGGAGCAAGAGTTATTCGTCTGAAGCTAAATATTTCAGGATTAAAAACAGCCGGGTCGTTGCTTTTGCCACCAGTCATCAGCATAAAACCAATCACAATGATCACAAATCCGATCACCAGCAATTTCAGGTTTTCTTTGCCCAAAGCAAAACCATCCATGTTTTCAAAATATTTTTTTTCCATTGCGTTCAAAATTTTGCGTAAAGTTAGAGGAAAAGTTTAAAGTTCAAAATAGGCCCTGCTAATAAAACAATTCATCAAATTTCAACCGAAGGAATTTATTGACTGCAAAGTAAGTCGAACTCCATGAAATCAATACACCAAGCAGTAAATCAGCCATGAATACAATTCCAAATATTTTAAAATCATCTAAATCAACAATTCCTTTAAGTTCCTGAGCGTATGAGAACATCAGGAAAAACAGCAGTAAATTGGCTGCAAGTGCGCCCACAATCCCATACCAAATACTTCTTTTAATAAATGGTGTGCGGATAAATCTGTCAGTGGCTCCAACCAACAACATTGTATTGATAATAAAACGTTGTGAATAAATCGAAATTCGGATGGTATTGTTTATTAGTGCAGAGAATATAAACAGCAGTAATCCGGAGAAAAAGATCAGAACAAAACCCATCTTTTTCACATTCTCGTTAATTATATTGACCATGTCGCGCTGGAAAAACACTTCCTTCACCTGGGGGTAGTCCATAAATTTCTTTTCCAAAACAACCAATTTCTCCGGATTTGCATAATCGGCGAGCAATTTTACATCAACTGATGACAACAAAGGATTGTATCCCAGGAAACCAGTAAAATCTTCTCCCAATTCTGCTTTAAGTCTTTCTGCTGCCGTCTCTTTATCAACGTATTCTACTGATTTTACGAAGTCAGTTGCTTTCAGCGTTTTCAGCAAATCATCAATTTCAGTCTGCTGAACACCATCTTTCAAAACCAGGGTGAAGCCAATGTTTTCGCGAACATATTTGGCAAGCCGTTCTGCATTGAGCATTACGACCCCCAAAACACCTATCAGAAATAAGATCATTGATATGCTGATGGTTGATGTCAGGTAGGATCTGAAAATCCGCCTATTAAGCTTTTGAGGCTGAACTTTGCCTGCCATTATTCTTATTTTTTTAATTTAAATAAATAGACCAGGTATCCGGCCATTGCTAAAAGCAGCAATATAGAACTGGCCAGAGAAATTTTATTTCCAATGAAATACGATTTTGGCTCGAATTTAAACTCTATCTGATGTTTGCCAGCTGGAATAACCATTGCCCGCAACACAAAATCGGCCGAAATATAGTCAACTTCCTTACCGTCAATAAAACTTTCCCATCCCTTCGCATAATAAATTTCAGAGAAAACAGCCAACTGGGTCCCGCTGTTCACAGTCGCTTCATATTTCAGGTAATTGGGCTTGTATTCAGTCAGTTTAATTGTTCCTTCACCTGATCCAGATTTAAAACCGCCCAATTCTTTTTCAAAGTGTTTGTTGACAATGGCAGTTGATTTTGGATCAAAGCTCTTCAGTGAAGTTACTTCTTGATCGACATTGTCAACCATTTTTACTTCTTTCACCAGCCAGGCATTGCCCAAAGCGTGTGAGTTGGTCAAAGGAGCGCTTTTCAAATCATAAATAAAATATTTGGTGTTCAGCATGTTGATCACGGGCAAGGCATTCATCACTGAATCAATCGATGCAGGTTGTTTAAACCCGGCAATCAATCTTTGCATTTCAGGAGTGATGCCATATTTAGTCAATTCATTGTAGCGGCCCATCTTGGCTCCATGATATCCTCCAAGCGACTTGTGATAATAGGATGTTCGTGCATCAGCAAAAGGATTTTGAAGATTCAGCACCCGGTAATACAAATCTTTATCTTGTAAAATGGCATTATCAACAGGCATTTTAGGAAATGGTACAGCTACTTCTCTTTGCGATGTAAAATTGTCGTTGTTAAAGTATCTTTTGTTTACAGGCCACATATCGACCACAACAAGTGCCACCCATAAAACAATGGCATATTCTGCTTTGATCTTTTTATTCCAGAATGCCCACAATCCGCCAGCAGCCAATGCTACAAATAGAAAGGTGCGGAAAGCATCCATCCTCAATGCGCTCTCGCGGTCAGCCATCATTGCATCGATAAGCTGTTTTGGCCAACCCATTTGCAGATACTGGGCATCAGTGCTTCCGGAGAAACTACCTGCCAATCCGGGCAATATTACAAATATCAAGGCAAGTCCTCCAGTGATGCCAAACGAATATTTTAAGGCTTTCATGAACTCGGCATTGCTTATTTTTCGCTGATAAACTTCTTTAATGGCAAGCACTCCAAGCAAAGCCATTGCAAATTGCTCAATGACAATGATGTTTTTTACGTCCCTGAACTTGTTGTATCCGGGAAAATAGTCGAGCATGATGTTGGTTAGAAACGAGAAGTTTTTCCCAAGGGATAAAAGCAATGAAAAAACGAATACCGCCAAAAGCCACCATTTGTCTTTTCCTTTAACCAGGAATAAACCAAGCACAAATAAGAAACACAAAACTGCACCAAAGTAGAAAGGTGCACCCGAAATGGGCTGACTTCCCCAATACAATGGCATTCCACCTTCAACCATTTTTTTTGCTTGCCCGGCTCCCTGAGATTCAGCCAGAAATTTATAGGTTTCCGAACTTGTAGTTAAAGGTTCGCTCATACCACCGCCTTTGAAACGTGGTATAAATGCCGTCATTGCCTCACCCAAATCGTAGCTGTAGTCTAAAATATAATTCTGATCGAGTCCACTGGTTTTATTTTCTCCGTTCAGGCTTAATTCTGATTGACCACGCATCGAATATTTGCCATATTCGTAAGTCGTATATAAGCGGGAAAAGTTGGTGCCAACAGCAAAAAGTAAAGCAACTAGCAAAAAGACAGTTGTCTTGGCAAAATCGGGCAGTGTTTTTTCCTTGATAGCAAAAATCAGGTAGGTAATTCCGAGAATCAATACCAGAATAACCACGTAATAAGTCATCTGAAGGTGGTTGGCGCTCAACATCCAGGTCAGGCCCAGAGCGGCAATCAGGCTTCCGCCGATTTTGTTTTTCTTGTAGGCAACCAGAATTCCGGCAACAATGAGCGAAGTATAAGTTAAGGCATGAGCTTTGGTTAAATGGCCAGTCACCATCACAACAAAAGTAAAGGTCATAAAACCATAAGCCAGACTGGCTGCGAAAGCGGTCCAGATGCCGATGTCAAGCAAAATACACAATACGAAGAAAAACAAAAAGCTTAAGGTGAGGATCATTACCGGTTGCGAAATGGAGGTGATTGCCTTTTGCACCTTGGCAAATAGTTCACCGGAATACAAGGTCGAAGTCAGGTAGGCTGGCATTCCTGAGAACATGTTGTTCGACCAGAGTGCTTCTTTTCCGGTGGCTTCGCGGTAATCCACAATTTCTTTGGACATTCCTTTAAACTGTGCACCATCTGAACTTTGTAGTTTTTTCCCTTCCAAAACAGGAGAGAAATAGGCAACGCTTATAACCAGAAATAGAACGATAGCAAGAAGGTAAGGTCCTGATTTGCGAAGGAGGTTTTTTGTATCCATAATTCTTGACAACAGTAAATTTTTAATTCGTATTTTCGTGCGAAGCAAAAATAAACCTTTTTAAGTCAATAACTAAATTAAATGGGCGTAATTAAAAGGCAAACAATCAAGGGTTCGATCTACTCCTATTTGGGTCTCATCGTTGGTTTTTTTTTCACAATCATTTCTACAAAACTGTTCACTCCGGAACAAATCGGACTCGTGGCCATTCTGGTGGCAGTATCGGCTATGTATTCTCAATTTGCCACCCTTGGATTTACAAAAGTGATCGAGCGTTTGTTCCCGTACTTCAGGGATAAAGACAAAAATCACAACGGTTTTCTATTTCTCACAATTGTTGTCGGGATGATCGGTTTTGTAATATCTGTAGTGATCTTTCTTGCGCTAAAATCTAATATTATCGAAAGTAATATTAAAAAATCACCTCTTTTAGTGGAATATATCTGGTATCTGGTTCCACTTATTTTTTTCAGAATGCTGTTCCTGATGTTGGATACCTACAATAAAATGCTTTTCGATGCAACTACCGGATCAATCCTCTCCGATTTCGTTTTCCGTTTGGGATCAATAGTTTTACTCGGGACATTCTTTTTAAACTGGATTGATTTTTCGCAGTTCGTTTTCGGGTACATGGCATTTCTATGCTTTCCGGTAGTTTACCTTGCTGGCTTGCTAATTTATCGCAAACAGTTCAACCTTCAACCAAAACTTGATTTTATAAAGCCTCCTCTCCGGAAGGAAATGGCCAGCTTGTCTTTTTATGGAATGATCATTGGATTTAGCGCTGTCGGGCTGAAGAATATTGATACCATCATGATGAATACTTACACCAATATGTCCCTGACCGGTGTTTATAATATCAGCTTTTATTTTGGAACTGTTATCCTGATTCCCAGTATTGCTCTTGGTAAGATCTCATCAACCATTATTGCTGAATCATGGAAAAAAAAGGATATGGAAACCATCGACGACATTTATTATAAAAGCAGTATCAATCAATTATTCGCCGCCTTATTGCTATTTATACTGATGATAACTAATCTGCACAACATATTTAAAATACTGGGTCCTGAATATAGCGGTGGAGAATGGGTTATTATCCTGATCGCCCTGTCAAACCTGATTGTTGCATCAACCGGTTGCAGCGTTCAGATAATAGGCACTTCGCACAAATACAGAATTCAGACTTACTCGATGGGGATGCTACTAGCGATGGTATATGTCTTCTATAGGATTTTCATTCCGCTTTGGGGTATGAATGGCGCTGCACTTGGATCGTTGTTGTCAGTAGCGGGGGCATCTCTTTTTCGCGTTTTCTATCTTCGTAAAAGCATGAACCTATTCCCCTACCGGCTTGTCCATCTGAAATGTCTCGCCATTGGGTTACTAGCCTTCGCGATTGGGGAAATCATTCCGGTAGTCGATCATTTTTTCATTGATTTAATCATACGTTGTTCAGCCATCAGTGTAGTTTTTATCGGCCTAAGCTACGTATTCCATATTTCTGAAGACCTGAACCAGATTGCCGATAAGTATCTGAAACAATTACGAATTATCAAATAACAATGTCACAATTAGGAATCATCATACAAGCCCGGACCGGCTCTACGCGGATGCCTGAAAAGGTAATCCAGCCTTTTTATCAGGAGCAAACCATTCTTGATTTATTGCTTGAAAAAGCTAAAAAACTGAATGTCCCAGTGGTGTTGGCTTCTACATTTAATCCATCCGACGACCGCCTTTGTTTGCTGGCCGAAAAACATGATGTACCGGTTTTCAGAGGATCGGAAAACGATGTGCTCGACCGTTTTATTCGGGCGGCCCAACAGTTTGGCTTCAGTAAAATTATACGTGTTTGCGCCGATAATCCTTTTTTAGATGTGGCTGGGTTGCAAACCCTGGCCAGTGAATATCGCCAATCGAACGCTGATTATCTTGGGTTTCAGTTGGCCGGAAATAAACCGTCTATCCTCACCCACTTTGGGTTTTGGGCTGAGGCGGTCAACCTGAAGGCGCTTGAAAAAGCGGCCAGACTCACATCAGAAAAGCTTTACCACGAGCACGTGACCAATTACATTTATGGTAATCCCGATCGGTTCAACGTTCAGTTTATACCCGCCGATCCATTGGTTTTTTCGCGCTCCGATATCAGGATGACATTGGATACTCCTGAAGATTTTGAAATTCAAAAAGAAATATTTGCAACAATCAGCAAGGAAAACCCTAATTTTGGCATCCCGGAAATCGTGTTCTGGCTGGATAAACACCCGGAAATTTTGGTAATGATGAAGAAGGAAATATTTAGGAATCAAAAATAGGAAGCATATAATGATGCTTTGATTGTTTGGTAAAAAACTAATTGTATGCGATTTACCAAATTGTAAATAGTAAATTGAATAATAGTAAATATTTGAGATGGTAAAATCAACTTACATCATTGGCGAAATCGGACAGAACCACAATGGCGAAGTTGAAATTGCCAAAAAGCTGATTGATTTGGTCACCGAACCGGTGATTGACAAGTTATTTGGACAAAAGCTAATGCCAATGAACGCGGTGAAAATGACGCGCCGCGATTTGAAGGAAGAGCTGTCGGCATCGGAAATGATGAGACCTTACGACAATCCAAACTCCTTCGGAAAAACCTACGGCGAACACCGCGAATTCCTGGAATTGAATGACGAAGAACATTTTGAAGTGTTCCGCTATGCCAAATTAAAAGGGCTCGAATTTGTTGAAACACTTTGCGCAAAAGGTTGTTTGTCGATGTTGCACCTATTTACGCCTGACCGCCTGAAAGTTGCTTCACGCGACCTGACCAACCTTCCGTTGCTGGAAGCCATGGCCGAAACTAAAATTCCGATGATTCTTTCTACAGGCATGACCGCCCAAAAAGAGCTGGACGATGCGCTTGAAATCATCACCAAATACCATTCGAACATCAGCATTCTACATTGTTTGTCGCAATATCCTTCCGAATACCAGAACATCAATTTGCTGAGCATTCAATACCTGAAAGATCATTATCAGCAATATACCATCGGTTACTCCGATCATTCTATCGGGATTCTGATGCCAGCGGTTGCCGTTGGAATGGGAGCTGAAATTATCGAAAAACACATCACCCTCGACCGAAACATGAAAGGCACCGATCATCGCGGATCACTCGAACCCGAAGGAATCTGGCGTATGGTGCGCGATATCCGCAACACCGAATATTCCATTGGCGAATACGGCATTTTTGCTAGCGACAAAGTGGAAGGAACACGCATCAAACTGGAGCGTTCCATCGCTTCGTTGCGCACGATTGCTGCCAGTGAAACCATTACCGAAGCCGACTTGCATTTACTTAGTCCGGGCAATGGTTTTAAATGGGCCGAGAAAGATAAAATAGTCGGTAAAAAAGCCATGGTTACCATTCCGGCCAACGAAATTATTTATCCTGAAATGATAGGCCCACATTCTTCCTAGTCGGCATACAGGTAAGCGAGAAACCACACTAAAAGATAAGTAATAGAAACTATATAATGTCGTATTTTATAAATAACTCACCCCGAAGTCCGCAGGCGGCCTTCCCCCCTCTCTTCACGAAGAGAGGGGCAGAGCATCGCAGATGCGACGGGGTGAGTCAAGATATAAGTCCAATGAAAATGCGACATTGTTTCATTCTTATTACTTAATAGTAAATCGTCAAATAGTAAATAACCAGGATGAAAATAAAACTTGTGTTGACCGATATTGACGGGGTTTGGACCGACGGAGGAATGTATTACGACCAAACGGGAAACGAATTGAAAAAATTCAATACAACAGATAGTGCGGGGGTCGTTTTTCTGCAATTGCTCGATATTCCGCTTGGAATCATCACCGGCGAAAACACCAAAATTATATGGCGACGCGCAGAGAAGCTGAAGATCAACCACCTTTTTATCGGCGTTAAGAACAAGCTTGAAGTAGCCGAAAAACTTTGTGCCGAATTGAAAATTTCGCTTCAGGAAGTAGCATACGTTGGCGACGATTTAAATGATGCCATGTTACTGAAAGCGGTCGGGTTCAGCGCCATTCCGGCCAATGCTCCAAGCTACATGGAGAATTATGCCCAACTAAGGCTGACCAAAAAAGGTGGCGATGGCGCTTTCCGCGAATTTGTTGAACTCATCCTTCAAAAAGAAAACCTGCTCGACACCGCCATCCAAAAATACCTGAAAATTGTTCCGTCAGCTAAAGCAGACGGCAAAGGATAGCGCTTTGAATGAGGCTGAATGTCAGAATATCCTTTGCCGTTCGCCTTTAGGCAACGGATCTGAAAATATACAAAAAACAGGATCCAACCGCCGGAAATAAAAAATCCGGACACTGTTTCATTTCAGTATCCGGATTTCAATTGCTCTGGTTCCATGTTTTAAGCTTGAGGAGTTGGAGGTTCTGGATATTAAACCGGGGAAATGGATGAAAGCAAACCTTTCGACCAAGGGCTGGTTTGTGAACAGCGTTACAAAAATGATCATAAATAAAACGCCGATAGTTTAATATATAATTTCGAATTTCATACATTTGGAAAACTAAATACTTAGGCAAGTTGTATAGCGGATTGGAAATTATGGAAGTTTCGAAAAAGTAATATGGACTTTCCGCTATATCCTAGTTTACCAGCCATTTTATGGCGACTCTGCAAATCATAAATTGAATATAATAAAAATATGACACCATTTACACCTGCAACATTAGACTCGACATCATTTAATTGCCCACTTTGTGGTGCTTTCGCAAATCAAGAATGGCTATTTGTAACAGGACAAAATAAGCCAAGATCAAAGACTGGACAAAGCACAATCCTCAAGCACATTAATGGAGTTGAAGTCGTTGAATGTTTTCACTGCAAAAAATTCACCATTTGGGTAAATAACAAAATGGTTTATCCAAGTTCTGGAACTGCCCCACATGCAAATCCAGATATGCCCGTAGACATTAAAATAGATTATGATGAAGCACGAAGTATTTTAGAACTTTCCCCAAGAGGTGCGGCTGCATTATTACGACTTGCTATTCAAAAGCTTTGTAAACATCTCGGAGAAAGCGGAGAGAATATTAACTCCGATATTGCTAATCTTGTCAAGAAAGGATTACCAGAAAAACTACAAAAGGCGTTGGACTTCGTAAGAGTTGTCGGAAACAATGCAGTTCATCCAGGACAGATAGATTTAATTGACGACACCGTGACAGCAGGAAAACTTTTTGTGTTTATTAATATTATTTGTGACATCCTTATTACACAACCAAAGAACATTGATGACTCCTACGAATTGACAATACCAGAGAATTTAAAAGAGGCAATTGCTAAAAGAGATGGTCGTTCCTAGGCACTCGAAAAAATTAAATACTAATGGCAACAGCAAAATATCCGGCAAGTCGGGTTTCGGTGCTTCAATGGCAGGAAAAAAGGAGTCTGAATTATGATTTATCTGATTTAACGATTGACTATGATTATTTATTTGTTATTAAAATCAGCGGAATCGGGTTCATCACAAAGTTCAAACAAATCATCATCAGCGAAATCAAGTAAATCAGGTAAATCATAGTTCTGATAATATTCAAAGTAATCAGTTTCAGAAAAAGGGTTGTTTAGCCACCACAATTCCAAAATTTTAGGTAAATTGGGTTATTCAATAATGACATTAAAATAATCCAATCAGTAAAAAACATAACCATGACAACCGACTCCTCCATTAAACTTTTTGAGAGCAAAAAAGTAAGAACCCACTGGGATGAAACTGAAGAACAGTGGTATTTTTCGGTGATTGATGTTATTGAAATATTAACGGATAGCAGTATTCCGAAGAGGTACTGGAGTGACTTGAAAAAGAAACTTTCAAACGAAGGCAGTGAAGTGTACGAAAAAATCGTACGGTTGAAAATGCTCGCCGAGGATGGTAAAATGAGGGAAACCGATGTTGCAGACACCAAAACCTTGTTGCGAATTATCCAATCCATTCCATCGCCCAAAGCCGAACCGTTTAAACAATGGTTAGCAAAGGTTGGGTACGAACGGATGCAGGAAATAGCCGATCCGGAACAAAGTTTAGACCGCGCTCGCGAAAACTGGCAAATAGAAGTCTGAACCTCAGATTAACCAGATTAAATGATTTACTATGACAGAAGAACAATACAAGTATGCGGGTTTGACCAGAAAGATAATTGGTTGTGCCATGGAAGTACATAAAATTCTGGGCAACGGTTTTCAGGAAGTGATTTATCAACGGGCATTGACAAAAGAAATGGATCTTCAAAATGTTTCATTTAGCCGTGAGCATGAAATGCCTATTTTTTATAAAGAAGAACAAATAGGAACCAGACGAGTGGATTTTTTAGTTGAGGAAAAGATTTCGGTAGAAATAAAAGCCATTACGAAATTGGAAGATGTACATTTGGCACAAGCCATCAATTACCTGGAAGCATATAATTTAGAAATCGGTTTGTTGATCAACTTTGGTGCAAAAAGTCTGGAATTTAAAAGGTTGATCAATTCAAAGTATAAAGGCGGAACGGCGATAAAATCATGAATTATGAATAAGCAGCATAGTTGATTAGCTATAATTATTTTGAGGAAAGTAAAATCAGCGAAATCTGGTTAATCTGTTTCAATCCCAGTTCAGACATTGGGACTCGGATAATGATATGATATTGGCTATTCCGATGTAATCGCATCAATGCACCTCTCGGCCACTTTGCCATCAATCCGGTAAGCATATTTCCGGATAAACGAATCGTATTTGGCACGATCGGCCCTCAGGGTTCCGCGAAAAATTCCGGAGAGAATTTTGGCTAAACTGTCGGCATCGAAGGCCTGAAAAGCGACTCCTTCGGCTGCATAACCCATAATGTCCTGTTTCAGGTGATCAAGAATGACCAATGGCTTGTAGAAATACACCGTTTCGGTACCCACTGTCGAGAAACAGGTAATCAACACATCGCAGGCGGCAATCAACTGATACAAATCGGAAGTTTTATCAATCACATAGTTTTTGCATCCGGCTTCGGCGGCAATGGCCGAATAGTAGTCGGAATCGGCGAATTCGCGCGGATGAAGTTTTACAATGAGCTTTGTGTTGGGAAGTTTTTGGGCAGCCTTAAACACATCGAAAGCGGCCTGATATCGCAATTCGGGATCGCGCTGTGGCTGCGAAGCAAAAAGGATCTGCTCGATCGGATTGGCGAACTTCTTATTCTCGGCCTTCAATAAAACTGGGATAATGTCGGTGCGGATTTGTCCGACCGAAATCACCGAATCTTTCGGGTAATTGCCCTTTTCAATCAGGAATTCTTCCCAGTATTTTCCCCATGTCAGTGTCAGATCAGGCATCACATGATTTCTACAATCAGCCGGAGTATAAAGATAGGCCGGATGCAGATCGTGCATGGTTCCGTGTTGCATCCCGATGATTTTAATTCCGCAGAACTTGGCGGCATCGAGTATCGACTTGGTAAGTGGACTGTTTTCATCGCCGGCAATCACTGCTTTTATTCCTGAACCGGTAAAGAATCTGCGGGCTGCAAAATAGCGGAACAGAAAGAATCCGGAGGAAGAATGAAGCGATTGAAAAACTTCGAGTGTCAGGTTTTGAATCAGGTTGTGTTTCGTTTCACGAACTTTGGGATAGGCCAATCGCAAAGTGTCTTTTGCTGACCTTGTTGACTTCCGGACCTCTTTCGAAAATATGCCTGAAATCATAAATCCTTCCAGAAATATTTTGGGGCAATGGTTCAGTGAAGATTCGTACTGCTTTTTCGAAAACGAATAGTCTGATTTACCTTTCGGTTTTGGCATTAATACCTCTGTCAGCAGTGCGAAACGATCGTCAAGTTCTGAAATCAGGTAATCAAGAATATGGTGGCCCTGCCGAGTTTTCAGGGTCGTTTTATCCATCACTGCCGAATACTTTTCTGTCATATACAGCAGGTATTCCGGCCTCTTTTTCGAGGAAAACAAATACTTCAGACAACGAACTTTTATCAGAAAGACATAACTGAAAAGTATTCCGAAATTAAACGGGTTTTTAGTTTCAACCTCCGGAAACCGGAACTCAACTTCAGGAAATAGTTTCCGCAAAAGCTTGGTATCGAAAGAAACGAACCAAATATGGTCATTGAAAGCGCGAAATTGCCGATCGATGGGTTTCAGAAAATACATCAGGTTACGAACTGCAAAATACACCCTGAATTTGTGGTAATGCCAAACGCTGGCATTGTCGATCCGGAAAATATCGGCCACCGTTTGATCGCCAACCGGTAAATCACCAAACCGAAGTACCTCAGCCATTGTTTCGTAATTCACTTGCCTTTTTTCATCAGGCGTTAAGGCAATTCGATGGGCGAAATCGAGTGAATTACCTCCCGACAAAGCAAAAACCTTCGCACCTTCTTCGGCCAGAAGTTTTATTTCACTGATTTCAGAATCAGAAAGTCGGCGGTTTATAACGATCTTTTTGCTCATACTTCCAAATTTTTGGCATCCAGTAAATGAACGATCTTTCGGGTTAACTGTTTACGCGAGTATTGATTGGCCATTTCAGGATTTGTTTCAGAAACCAGGTTATTTAAGCTTTCCTGAATATACTGAAGAATTCCTTCCGCATCGGCATAGTCGAACATACTGCCACACTTGGTTTCCTGAATAATTTTGGCCAGATCGCCATCGATTGGACCAATGGCCAGAATCGGTTTCCCGGAAGCCAGGTATTCGAAAAATTTGCCGGTCAGGATACCGTGGTTATTTTTCACCTTCGGAATAACCAGCAAAAGCAGATCAGAACGAAACAAGTATTCGATTGATTTTGAATGATCGACATATCCAACCAATTCTAGCTCCAATCCGGTTTCCCTGAATCTCTTTTCAACTGTTGAAGGAACTTTCCCGACAAACCGAACCCGTATTCGCGATTTCAAATTGGCATCCAAGCGGCAAAGGGCTTCCAGAAAGCAGTCCACATCATAAGCCTCGGAAATGGTTCCTGTGTAGGTAATAATCTTTTTAGATTCTGCCGGCACTTCTTTTATCCTGAAGTCGTCTTCATCAAAGCCGTTGGGAATGACCACCATTTTGGATGCAACAGACAATGCTGATTTATCGGCGAAAATGCGTTTCACATCTTCGCTTACCGTAATCAAAAGATCAGCATTTTCAACGACTTTCTGCTCATAGTTTCTGTCAATTTTCAGGGCTAAGGAAGTATGTTTAAACTGATTGTAGTAATAAATATCTGTCCATGGATCACGCAAATCGGCTATCCATTTTATCTTGAATTGTCGTTTCAGTTTAAGGCCAATGAGTTGGGTTGAATGTGGCGGACTGGTGGTTACTACAGTATCAATATTGAATTCGCGGATCAATTCAGCAGCTTTTTTGTAAGCGTATTTGTTCCAGCCTTTGCGTGGATCGGGTAGCAATAAGTTGCCCCTTAAAAATTTGGATATTTTCTGAAGCCATCCTTCTTTCGATTCGTTGGCAAAACCGCCGTAAGGCACCTCCTTCTTTCCGGAGATCAGTTTGTATAAATTATAGAGTTCGAAGCTTTTTGTGGTATAAACCAAACAATCGGGATGAATTTCGGAAGCCAGGCTTTCGTCGCGTTGCGGATAACTGGCATATTCAGGATCGACCGTCAGAATAACTGGCTGCCATCCAAATTCAGGTAAATATTTGGCAAACTTCAGCCACCGCTGAACCCCTGCCCCACCCGATGGCGGCCAATAATAAGTGATGATTAAAACCTTCTTCATGATCAATCGAACTAAGAAAACTCCTGTCCGGTAAAGATAATTTATTTGAAGGATGTGGTTGGTACAACCGAAATAAAAAAGCCGCCTCAATTGCTTGAAGCGGCTTTCTAAAATCGGTTAATGCTGCTATTTAATTTAAAATGCTGTTGTATTGTTCATTGATTAAGTCGGGAATATAGCTGGCAATCATTTCCAAAACCTTGTCGTTGCCAATTGCTTCGCCGCTAATACATTTCTGGTTGTTAAGCTGAGCCTGGTTCAAAACAGCAGTATTCAAATTTTCGCTTACTGTGATTTCATTACCATTCAACAATTTTACACCAAAACCTTGTGAACCATTCACGTATTTTACTTCGAAGTACTTGGTCCGAACCAGGTATTCCTGTCCTTTTTTTGTTTCTTTCAAAAAGACATGAACAGTTGTTTTTGATTCACCATAAGCAATTTCCCAACTCTTTTGGAAATCGGAAGTCGGACTAAAATTCAGATCGGGGGAGATCTTATAATTCGAATTAAAAGATTCTTCGTTTCCGGCCCAAACGTTGATAGAAATCGTCGTAAAAACTACCAACATCATATAAACAAACAAATTTCTCTTTTTCATTTTCTTTGGTTTTAATTGTTTTAACTCTTGTTTTCTTGAATTGAACGATGCAAATCTAAGCGCCTTTTTGTTTCCTTTTACAAACGAATCATCAGCTTTTCGGTAGTGAAAATCGTCCGATAAAAAAATCAGAAGCCAAAACCATTGTTTGATTGTGAAAACGAAATGAAAGCGAAGGAGTTTTTCTTTTTACTATAAAAACAACACAGATTGCTTACGAATTGAAAGTTGCATGTTTAGCAACATTTCTACTGTTTATTCTGCTCTTTTTCTGGATGTTAATTAATTGTAAACAAAACAACGACCCAATAAAATACCTTTTGCATTGGTAAAAACCCTGCAATGTCAGAATTCTGCTTACAATTTGAAACCATTATTGCATTTCGAATTTCATTAAAAACAAAAACAGTGCGATTTAGGCTTACATTTCATTATTTCAGAGTTAAAAATCAATTCGCTTGATATCAATCAAAAAAAATCCGGTGCTTTTCGGGTACCGGATTCAGAATATATTTCAGAAATTGAACTTACAGTTTTGCAAACAGCTTTTTCATACTGACTTCACCAGCAATAATGCTCTTTAATTCAGTAATTGCTACGCGATCCTGAAGCATAGTATCGCGGTAGCGAATGGTTACTGTATTATCTTCAAGTGTAATGTGGTCGACAGTTACGCAGAAAGGAGTTCCAATGGCATCCTGACGGCGGTAACGTTTACCAATCGAATCTTTTTCATCATACTGACAATTGAAATCAAATTTCAGTTCATCAATAATCTCGCGGGCCTTTTCAGCCAGACCGTCTTTTTTCATCAATGGCAGAACAGCTAGTTTTACCGGAGCCAAAGGAGCTGGCAAACGAAGTACCACACGCATATCTTTTTTACCATCTTCGCTAACAACTTCTTCTTCGGCATACGAAGCGGCCATGATTTGCAGGAACATGCGATCAACACCAATTGAAGTCTCCACTACGTAAGGGACATACGATTCATTCAATTCGGGATCGAAATACTGAATTTTCTTTCCAGAGAATTTCTGGTGTTGCGACAGGTCAAAATCGGTACGCGAATGAATTCCCTCTACTTCCTTGAAACCAAAAGGGAAACGGTATTCAACGTCAACGGCAGCATTTGCATAGTGAGCCAGTTTGTCATGTTCGTGAAAACGATAATTCTCGCTACCAAAACCGAGTGCCTGATGCCAGTTCATTCGGGTTTGTTTCCATTTCTGGAACCATTCCAACTCGCTTCCTGGACGAACAAAGAATTGCAATTCCATCTGTTCGAATTCGCGCATACGGAAAATAAACTGACGGGCAACAATTTCATTACGGAAGGCTTTCCCAATCTGGGCAATTCCAAATGGAATTTTCATTCGGCCAGTCTTCTGCACATTCAGGTAATTGACAAAAATACCCTGAGCAGTTTCAGGCCGGAGGTAAATCTTCAATGCGCCATCAGCTGTTGAACCCATTTCGGTAGAAAACATCAGGTTAAACTGACGGACATCGGTCCAGTTGCGTGTTCCTGAAACCGGGCAAACAATTTCCTGATCGATGATAATTTGTTTTAGCTCATCCAGATTACTGTCATTCAGCGCTTTTACAAAACGATTCTGAAGATCATCCCATTTTTGCTGATATTCCAGAACACGACCATTGGTTTCGCGGAATTGTTTTTCATCAAAGGTTTCGCCAAAACGTTTCTTGGCTTTCTCAATTTCTTTCTCAATTTTATCCTCGTATTTGGCCAATTGCTCCTCAATCAATACATCGGCACGGTATCTTTTCTTCGAGTCCTTATTGTCGATCAAAGGGTCGTTAAACGCATCTACATGGCCAGAAGCTTTCCAGATGGTAGGGTGCATAAAAATTGCGGAGTCAATACCAACTATATTATCATGAAGCAGGATCATAGAATCCCACCAATATTTTTTAATGTTGTTTTTTAATTCAACACCATTTTGGGCGTAATCGTAAACTGCACTTAACCCATCGTAAATTTCGCTTGACTGAAATACAAAACCATATTCTTTACAATGAGCTACCAGTTTTTTAAAAACATCTTCCTGAGCCATAACTATATTTTTATTGGAGTTTTTTGTTATTCAACTTCTTCGAAATCAACATATTCACCTTCATTCTGCGGATGTCGTCCCTGTTGAGTGGTCTTTTTTTCGACGGTCACTTCACCTTCCGGTTTTCGTTCAGTGTAGGTCGATTGCCGTGACTGCATGTTATTAACTGCTTTTTTAACCACAATGGGAAAAAGTAACCGTCCGAGAAACTTGAGCCCGTAATAGACAATTACGATGATCCCGACAGTTCGCAAAAAGCCTGCAATCGTAAGAATGACAAATAAACTATTCATAACCATTCTGAAATTTAGAGCGGCTAAAATTAGTAATTAATTGGGAAACGACCATGATTAAAGACCGGGCAGATAATGATTTAATAACTCAAAAAAAGGGAGTCACCTCCCTTTTCATTTTTTTATTCTTTTTTCTGTTCCGGAACTACCACCGGATCAACTTCGGGTGTTACTTCAGGTATAACATCAGGAACGACTTCGGGTACCTGTTGTAATTCAACCTCTTGTTTAATCGCAACTTTTGGATGGCGATTTCTTCCAAAAAGAAAATTTATTCCAAAACGCGCATTGTCATAATTGGCCGTTGCCGGCTTCATTGCCAATACATTGTCGCCAGCTATATACAATTGCATAAATCCCAGACGGACCGCCATTCCAACGCCAACATTATTGTACGAGTCACCAATCATTGAATAAGAACCAGTAAGGCTGAAAATATTACCCAACATGGCATTGCCTGATAAGGTAACAGAGTTTTTGCTGACACTACCGTTTTTATACAATCTGTCAATTAGCCCAATGCTAAATTTGTCATTCACGGCATAGGTACCGCCAAGATAAATCTTCGTTGGAATGCTCACATCAAAAGGCTTGGAATCGAACTCACTCTTTTTGGGCTTGAACGACTTTTCAACTTTCTTCATTTCAGCATCAGCTAAATCAGAAGGATCGACATAATCAGGCTTTGAGTTGTCGATTGATTTAGAAAAATCAATTCCTTCCCATTTGTAAGTTGAAATATGAGTAAGGTTGTTGATATCCTTCTTAAACGAGATTTTCCCCATATCAACAATACTTCCAGAAAGCAAAATTTTTGGCGTAAGTTTATAAACTACTCCAAAATCAAAAGCCATGCCCGTGTTTCCAGTTTGAAGCATATAGTCTTTTGGTTTCACATTATCTCCGTTCATGCCCGAAAATTGGCTTATGGAATCATATTCAACAGTAACAGGCATCGACATATTTATTTTCATGTCGGACCTTAAATTAAGATAGGAAGCATCAGCAGCAGTTTCAACTTTCAAGTTCATCCTTTCGGTCTGAATGGCAGATTTTCCGTATAACGCTTTTACTTTTACTCCTATTTTTAATTTATTCTTTATCAGCTCATTCGAGTAGCCAAAAGCATATTCCCTGTAATGAATGGCATTTATACTCAGATTTCCAAGATCGAAATTCTGACCAATATATGGCGCATTTCCATCCATAATAAAAGTCACAAAGCTCTTATCGAAAGTAAACTGAGCAATTTCCTTCTCGGTAATTCCGAAACTGAAAAACGATTTCTTGACCCGGAAACCCAGATAAATAATGGGAAGGCTGAAATTTTGCTCTACTGCATTAGTATTCTTTAATACACTATGGAATCTTGTAATATCCGTAATCAACGAATCAGCCCTAATTCCGGTTCCTTTATGGAACAAATCATTGACAGCAAAATCGCTGTTGGCATCAAAATACATTCCTGATAACCCCGGCAACCCAATTATCACAGCACTCGAATCGTTGTGCAAAGCCGGATTTAGAAGATTAGATTGTGGAACACCTTTCATAAACTGAAGGGTAGAGCTTTCCTGAGCCGATACATTTGCAAGGCTTGTAATAAGTATCAAGCTAATTGTCAGTGATTTTATGAATATATTTTTCATCTGGGCTCAGTTTTAAAGGTTGACTTTCGATTTGATTACCACATTTAGCTCTATTTTGCTGGTTGACAAAATAGGAGCAACCGTAGTTCCTGCAGAAGGCGAACTCACCCTTCCAATAAAAACGATTCCGTTGGCCTTTCGAAGGTTTATTATTTCGTTAGTGTCAAGACTAAATGTATTTGATGATTGAGTGGTAGTGATTGTCCCTGAAGCATCTACCTGTGCTGCAGACAAAACCTTTGTAATTTTTGATGACCCATATTGTTTTTTCGAGATCGTATCAACAAATAAAAGTTGCAGATCAATATCCAATGGAATGCCATTTTTCGCATTCAGAATCAAATCAGCTGTTTCGATCTTGTCGAAATCTTTTCCTGAAATACCGGTAGTATCCTTAAATTCAAGTTTGTTAACCTGTAGTTCCAATGGGAGTTCCATGGACATGTCGATAGCAAAAGTTGCATTTAGGTCCAGAAAATTTGGGTTTTGCGGAGTTACCGGAGAGGAACTCGCATTAAAATCTACTTTGCCACTATATGAAATCTGACCCGTTGGAGGCAACGCAATGAAATTTACAATGTTTGAGTTGGCCTTATTGAACACAATGTTTTTTGTTGCAATTCCCGCATTGATATTGGCCGGAACAGGAATATCAAAAATCGGTGGATCTAAAGAAGCAGTTGTTCCTGCCTTGTTAGTGCCAATGAAGTTAAGCCCCACCGAAGCCGGCATCCCAATTGAATTACGAATAATCATTTCGAGCTTTGGGTTGGCCAATTTAAAGTTGCCATCAATTTTATTAAGCATATCAACATTCAGGTCAAACAATCCTTTATCAATTTGTATCGAACGTTTACCAAAATCCCCTATAATCGACTGAAATACAAGATTATCCAAGGTAATTTCCATTTTGATTATATCAGTAGAAGAATAATTGACATAACCCGTTGAGCCATTAACCGTTAACGAATAAATATATGGAACCTGATTATAGGGTTTAGCCGGATCGGCAGCAAAATTAATAACGGAATTTCCAAGTGGGATGGTCGTTGTATTTCCATTAAGCGAAATGCTTGCTGTGATTGGTTTCCCTGTATTTTTATCTTTGATCTCATTGAGGGTAAAATTAACAGTACCCGTTAAACTTGATGTATTAATGGTCTTAATTGAAAGTGAACCACTTTTAAGAACGGCACTAAAAGCCTTCATGCCGGGCTGATCAGGAAAATCAAATCCAAATGCACCTGAAGAACTTTCAAGAGTTTGAGGTTTAATCTTCAGGTTCCCTTTCGAAATTCCAAGATCGGTCATATTGAAAGTCATTTTAAAATAATCAGCAAGGTTGATATTAACCGGTGTTACCGATCCTGATGATTGAAAATTCAACATACGAAATACCACTTGACTTGAAAGTCTGACTCCTTCCAAATTGACATTTTTTTTATCAATTCCGTTTGGAGGAATGTTTGAAAAAGTAAAATCCTTAACACTTATATTATTGACAATATCATATAAGCTTCCCTGAATAGTCATGGGAATTTTCAGCTTATTTTCTAGTATAATTTCAAGCATTCCTTTGCTTAGGGTAATGTCAGTAAATTCGCTGATACTACTAAGTCCGTATTGTGTAGTCGAGCTTGTGGGCGGAATAGCATGAAAGGGAAGAGTCATCCCATTCAAAGGTAAAATATCGTCGAGTGCCCCATTCATACTAATAACCAGATCATTTAACGAAATGTTAGTTGAAATACTAATATTTTCAGGCGAAATCACTCCCAGAACTTTATCTTCGGAAGGAAAAACTTGTTTATTGGGAAAAATCAGGAATTTGCTTACATCGTAATTGAAAAGATTATTCTGTGTATAAACAATCTTTATCAGTCCGTTCTGATCTTTTGTGATTCCATTATCCTTTTCTTTGTTTGCCGATTGCACCAAATCCCAAACTGTGATATTGGCTTTGGCCACAGGGGCAATAAATTCAGGGGTTAAACCATAGTCTTTTGATAGTTTTTTGAAATCAAGACCATCGAGATTACAGCCATTAAACAATAGCAACAATACAAAAAACCACAGGATAAATAGGGAATTTTTCATGTCTGAAGTCATTAAAGATTAGGGATTTTATGCAAGTTCGGACAATTTATCAGAATTATCTAACTTTATCAGAATTTTATTCTCATTATGAACAGCTAACTGACTATTAATCAAAAAGCCCAGGCTTTAAATATGTCCGGGCTTTTGTCATCTTTTGAATTATATTTTTATCCGTTCAAAGCTTCCGCTCCATTGGTAACTTCAAGAATTGCATTTGTAATAGCCGCCTGTCGTGCTTTATTAAATGTAAGTGTCAATTCGTTTATCAAATCCGAAGCATTGTCGGTGGCCTTATGCATTGCAGTCATTCTGGCACCATGTTCAGCGGCATGAGAATTAAGTAAGGCTTTGTAAAATTGGATCTTAAGCGAACGTGGAATTAACGTCTCAACAATATATTCGAGCGATGGCTCGTAAATGTAATTAACACTTAATGATTCATCTTTTTCTTTCACAACAGGTAGTACAGGCAAAAATTGTTCGTTTACTTGTTCCTGAAATGCCGCATTGACAAACTTATTATAGACCAATTCAATACGATCGTATTTCCTACCTACAAAATCGGTCATTATTTGCTGTGCAACTTTAGATACATTATCAAAAGTCAGCTCGTCAAAAAGAGCATTGTACCCTGTAATAGGCTGAAAATTATATGATCGCAAGATTTTTTCTGCTTGTTTCCCAATCACTATAAAATCCAGTTTCCCGGATTTCAATTGCTTATTGTAAGTTGTTTTCGCCAACGAAATCGCCTTTTTTGTAACGTATGAATTAAATCCACCGCAAAGTCCACGATTTGAACTTATTACAACAATCAATACTTTTTCGGGAGTTCGCCTGACAGTGTAAACCGAATCATCAGAATCCTCAAGAACAGTGCTTAGTATAGAAAGCAATCCTGAAAGTTTATCGGCATACGGACGAATCTGTAAAATAGCATCCTGCGCCTTCTTCAGCTTAGCCGCCGATACCATTTTCATGGCACTGGTTACCTGTCTGGTCGTTTTAACAGAGCTTATTCTAATCCGTATTTCTTTTAAGTTGGCCATTGCAAATCAATGAATGAATTTTCTGTTAAGCACGATTTATTCTGAATATCTCTCAGCTATTTCAGCCGCCACTTTTTCAATTATTTGAGTTTCGTTATCCGAAAGAATACCGGCCCTCAATTGGTCAAGAACTGTTCGGTATTGCATTTCCATCAATTCAAGAAAATCGCACTCAAAATCTCTTACTTTCACAACCGGAACATCGCGCAATAGTTCTTTCACTCCACAGTATATAATTGCAACCTGATGCTCAACTTTTAAAGGTGCATATTGTGGTTGCTTTAATATTTCAACGTTCTTACGGCCTTTATCAAGTACTCGCATAGTTGCTGCATCCAAATCTGATCCGAATTTCGAAAAAGCTTCCAATTCACGGAATTGAGCCTGATCAAGCTTCAAAGTTCCGGCTATTCTTTTCATTGACTTAATCTGAGCATTTCCTCCAACGCGTGATACCGAAATACCAACATTGATAGCAGGTCTGACTCCAGAGTTAAATAGGTTGGACTCCAAGAAGATCTGACCATCGGTAATTGAAATTACATTGGTAGGAATGTATGCAGAAACGTCGCCTGCCTGAGTTTCAATAATTGGCAATGCTGTTAACGATCCGCCTCCTTTTACTTTCCCTTTCAAACATTCAGGCAAATCGTTCATCTTGGCAGCCATTTCGTCTGAATTGATAATCTTTGCTGCTCTTTCCAGCAAACGGGAATGCAAATAAAAAACATCACCTGGATAAGCTTCACGACCTGGTGGACGACGTAACAACAATGATACTTCGCGATACGAAACGGCTTGTTTCGACAAATCATCAAAGACAATCAAAGCATCGCGGCCAGTATCGCGGAAATATTCGCCAATAGCAGCACCAGCATAAGGAGCATAAAATTGGAGCGCAGCCGGATCGGATGCCGTGGCCATAACGATCACAGTATATTCCATTGCTCCGTGTTTCTCAAGCGTATGAACCAAATGTGCAATGGTTGAACCCTTTTGACCAATGGCTACATAAATGCAATAGACTGGATTTCCTTTTTCGAAATTTTCCCGCTGATTAATGATGGTATCAATCGCAACTGCAGTTTTTCCAGTCTGGCGGTCACCGATAATCAACTCGCGCTGTCCACGGCCAATCGGAATCATGGCATCAATTGCTTTTAATCCGGTTTGCAAAGGCTGAGCAACTGGTTGACGGAAAATTACACCCGGAGCTTTGCGCTCAAGTGGCATCAAATATTTTTCGCCTGTGATAGTCCCTTTACCATCGATTGGCTCGCCCAATGTATTAATAACCCGACCCAGAAGTCCTTCACCAACTTCGATGGAAGCAGTTCTCCGCAGACGTTTAACAGTGTCGCCTTCTTTAATTTCTTTTGTTAACCCTAAGATAACAGCACCAACATTATCTTCCTCAAGGTTTAATACAATGCCTTTTACGCCCGAGTCGAATTCAATCATTTCATTCGATTCGACATTCGAAAGTCCGTAAATACGGGCGATACCATCTCCTACCTGAAGTACAGTCCCTACTTCTTCAAGTTCCGCCTGACTTTTAAAGCCTTCCAGTTGTTGCCTGAGTATTATTGAAACTTCAGCAGGTTTTATATTTGCCATCTTGTATAATTTTTTTCAGTCGTTATTCTATTTCAATTCTGCTTGAAGCAGTTTTTCTTTAATTTTTTTCAATTGGGTTGAAATACTTGCATCATATTGATTATCATCAACTCGCAGTACAAATCCGCCAATTACCTTGGCATCAATCACCTCACTTAATTCAACCTTGCCACCAATTTCACTTTCGATTGATTTCCGGATTTGTTCAACAAAGGCAATATCCAATGGTTTTGCAGTGGTAAGAACCGCTGTTTTAATTCCTTCTTCTATGCGGTACAATTCTTCCAAATTCCTGAATATTCCGGGAATGTATTTTTCTCGTCGGTTTTCGACAATCAGAACCAGAAAATTCAGGGAGTACAGATTCACTTTTCCCTCGAAAATGCTTTTTATGGCCTTAATCTTCCCGGATGTCGCGATTATCGGACTATCAATCAAGATCATAAAATCGCTGCTTGATCTACAAACAGATGAAATCAAATTGGCATCTTTTTGAAGCTCAGCTGTCAAACCTTTTTCTTTGGCAAGCGAAAAAAACGCTTTGGCATATCGGACGTTGATTTTACTTTGATCCATACAATTATTTCAACTTCAGGTCTTTTAATTGATCCTCAACCAGCATTTTCTGATCGTCGGGGTTGTCAAGCTGTTTCTTTATAACAATTTCAGCAATCCTTACTGATAATTCAGCCACCTGTTCTTTTATGTCGTTAATGGCAGCTGTTTTTTCTGCAATGATTTGTTGACGTGCATTTTCAATTCCTTTCTGGGTTTCGGCATTTGCCTGAATTTTAGCTTCAGCAATAATTTTATCTTTGATTTCCCGGGCTTCCTTCAGAATCAGATCCTTTTCCTTTCGGGCCTCAATGATAATCTGATCGTTGCTGGCTTTTAATCCGGCAACATCTTTTCGCGCTTTCTCGGCTGAATTCAATGCATCTGAAATCGATTGTTCACGATCTTTCAATGCTTTCAATATAGGTGTCCATGCAAACTTTTTCAGGATAAACATAACGATCCCGAAAATGATGAGCATCCAAAATATTGTACCGTAATCCGGAGTTACAAATCCCATAATTCTAGTGATTGATGGTTAAAAGAAGCCCTAACTCCCGGCAATCCCGGAAGTGGGCAACAAACAAAAAATTTTTTAGGCGATAAAAATTGCCAAAACACAGACGATTACAGCAAAGAATGCAACACCTTCAATCAAAGCTGCCGAAACAATCATGTTTGAACGAATATCGCCCACAGCTTCGGGCTGACGGGCAATTGCTTCCATCGCGCTGGCACCGATACGGCCAATGCCAATACCTGCACCAATTGCTGCTAATCCAGCTCCCAATGCAGCTCCCATTTTTCCGAGAGCCATTTCTGCTAAGATGATTAATAATGCAGTCATAGTAATTAAGTGTTTAATATATAATGAAAACTAATGATGTTCTTCGGGTGATGCCATACCAAAATATAGTGCTGATAACAAAGTAAATACATACGCTTGTATAAACGAAACCAAAACGTCAAGCAGCACCATAAATACTGAAAATAAGACCGAAATTAAAGAAACACCCAACCCGGCACCTACTCCCATTGATTTTCCAAAAATGAATATTAAACTTACAAAAACAGTCACAATTAAATGACCTGCCAACATATTTGCAAAGAGACGAATCATCAAAACAAATGGTTTTGTTATTACTCCTGTAAGTTCAACAATTGGCATTAATGGTATCGGAAACTTCAACCACCAAGGTACTTCCGGATTATATATTTCTTTCCAGTAATGTTTGTTTGTATTAAATGTGGTTATAATGAAAGTAAATATTGCCAAAACCATGGTAACGGCAATATTTCCGGTGACGTTAGCGCCAAAAGGGAAAATCGGTATAAGTCCTAAAATATTGTTAGTCAGTATAAAGAAGAAGACAGTAAGCAAAAAAGGCATAAATTTTTCATAACTCTTTTCTCCAATGGCAGGCTTTGCAACATCGTCCCGGACAAAAAGAATTACAGGCTCAAACAAGTTCTGAATTCCGGAAGGAGCCTGATTCACGTTCCGTTTGGCTGATTTGGCAATATTCAGGAATATTAGAAGTAGTATGATTACACTGACAAATAATCCGGCAACTGTCTTGGTAATTGAGAGATCTATAGGTAAATCAATTACTTCGCCTTTTTCATTTACCTCCACTATTTTCCCTTCATTCTTTCCTTCCATTTCAATCTTGAACCCATTGTAACTTTCGAGTCCGTGATGAAATCTGGAAGACATGAAAAAGTTCCATCCTTTGTCTGAACTGTAAAGAATAATAGGAAGAGGAATGCTGATTTCTGTTTCGCCAAAAGTAGCAATGTGCCATTCAAAAGCATCGGAAACATGCTCAATCACGAATTTCCCCGGATTAAAAGTTTCAGTATTTGAAGTCTCAGCTGTCTTTTCAGATTCTTCAACCGCCTGAACCATTCCTGTTCCGGTAAAGATTGCTAAAATGATAATGAATAAAGGTCTTATAATGTGCATCATTTTTTTCTCATTGTATTCAACAGCCAGCAAAATTAATTTTTTTTAAGTGAGTTGATGATTGATTTCATCCGTATTAACGATTACTTGTCTTTTTGTCTGACTACCTTAGAAAATTCAACTACTTCCAGAGTCGTATAAACAGCATAAAGCAGTAAAAAATTGATTAAAAATATCTTCGCATTCTCTTTATTTATAATAACATAAACGATTGCCACTGCAAGGTAAAAAAACATTTTTGTAAAACTTGTCGCCATGTATTGTGACGTAAACCTTTTGCCAGACTTTTCGGCCATTTTTAACAAATAAGCATGTACAAGGTTTGTAATGATGTAAAAGAAAATCAGTATTGCTGGTAAAACCATCAGAAAATATTGTTTGAATACAGTTGAATAAGCAATTGCACCCAATGCGAAAACAATGATTGTCAATAAACTGGATTTTGTAAAAAAACTTTTCATACAGAAATAAGATCAGAGAATATTTTAACCAATAAACAAAGTGAAAAGGTATTAGCTACAAAAACTTTCGAATCGCATTATAAATGGCTCCAATCACTGATAAAACCATTAATCCCAACGTAAATGCCGGGAAACTGAGCCCCAGCCAATGGTCGATTTTCCAACCAGCAAAAACTCCAATTCCCATTATGGCAATCATTTCGAATGCCAAACTGGAATAGCGGATAAAATCATCAACTTTCTTCTTGGGTTTCTGATATTTGTGTTGATCCATTAATTTGTTGATTCTTCTCCCATCATGCAAGTACCGACAAAGTAAGCTCCGGGTTCAATCGACAATTTGCCTGTGACTATATCACCGGAAACATGAGAAGAAGCTTTTAGAGAAAGCAGTTCATTAATAAACAGTTTACCTTTATGAGTCCCAGCAATTTCGCAGCTTTTACACCTGATTTCGCCATCAAGTTTCCCTGATGCACCGATCACCAATCTTCCTTTTGATTCGAGATTTCCTGACAATTCACCATCTAAACGGATGTCTCCGTCCGACAGAAGGTCACCTGTAATTTTGGTGCCTTTAGCAATCAGATTGATTACCTGTAGATTAATGTCATTGTTTTCTTTAGCCATAACTTGTCTGTTTTTTGAACGAACTTCAAATATAACAAAGGTTGTTGAAGACCGCTATTTTCTCTTCTAAAAATTTGCACTGAAGAAGACAAAAAAAACGTGCCTTCTGATGAAAACACGTTTTAAAGTTTATCTTTTCAACCAATAATTTTAAATAAAATGGTATAGGAAAGTAATTTTACCTTCGAATGCAGGTTTACGATTTCCTTCAATTTCCATTGTAACATCCAGTTGAATTTTTGAAATTCCTCTCAGGTTTGTTGCAGAATGCAATTTCACCCGGGTCCTAATACGGTTGTTAACCAAAACCGCCTGACTAAACCTAAATGATTCGATTCCGTAGTTTACCAGCATTTTAATATTTTCAACCTTAATAATCTGGTCCCACATAACAGGAAGCAACGATAATGTCAGGTAACCATGAGCAATAGTACTACCAAAAGCACCTTCTATTCTGGCCCTTTCTTCATCAACATGAATCCACTGATGATCAAAAGTTGCATCTGCAAATTTGTTGATCTGTTCTTGGGTAACAGTCAAATATTCTGAAACTCCAAGTTCTTGTCCAACATATTTTTCAAACTCTTCATGACTTCTGATAATCAATGTCCCCATATCTCAAGTAATTAAGTATCGCTATTTATTCTTTTGGATCGTATGCCCATTTCAGGTAAATCGTTCCCCAGGTGAAGCCGGCTCCAAAAGCAACCAGAATAATATTGTCTCCTTTTTTCAACTGACTCTCGTAGTCATACAAACAAAGCGGAATGGTTGCGGCAGTTGTGTTCCCGTACATTTGAATATTCACCATTACCTTTTCCTTGTCAATTCCCATGCGACGGCCGACGGCATCAATAATTCTCATGTTTGCCTGGTGTGGAACCAGCCAAGCCAAATCATCACCCGAAATCTGATGCTTTTGCATCATTTCCGATGCAATATCAGCCATATTCGAAACGGCAGTTTTAAAAACAGTCTGCCCTTCCTGAAATATAAAATGTTCGTCGTTATCAATAGTTTCGTAGGAAGCTGGTTTCAATGATCCTCCACTTTTAATCTGAAGGAATTGTGCCCCAGCGCCATCCACACGGTTGATATGATCAATCACGCCCAAATCTTCGGTAGTTGGTTCAAGCAAAACAGCTGCAGCTCCGTCGCCAAACAAAGGACAGGTAGCGCGATCTTTGTAATTAACGACCGATGACATCATATCGGCTCCCAGAACAATTACCTTTTTATATTGACCGCTTTCAATAAATTTCGCACCGGTAGTCAAACCATAAACGAATCCAGAACAAGCTGCGGTAAGATCAAAGCTCCAGGCATTGGTTAGTCCCGCCTTGAAATTGATAATATTTGCAGTAGCTGGCAGAGGGCTATCTGGAGTCATAGTGGCACAAATCAATAATTCAATTTCTTCAGGTTTGGTTCCTGTTTTTTCCAGAAGTTGTTTGATTGCAGCAACTCCCATGTCAGAAGTTGCCAATCCTTCTTCTTTCAAAATACGGCGTTCTTTAATGCCTATACGCTGCATTATCCATTCATCGGAAGTTTCAACCAACTGACTGATCTCTTCGTTGGTCAAACGGTATTCCGGTAAAAATGCTCCAATGCCTGTTATTGCAGCACGAATTTTATCCATAATAAAATTTTTAAATCAAAATCATCTTAATCAACCTCCAAAATATTCAAGGAGATTAAAAACTAAACTATAAATTCGGAAAATAAAATTGCGGCGCAATATAGGTTGAAAAAACCAAAATGCAAAATAAAACCAGGCAAAAAATCACCTAACTTCCTTTAAAACAATTAATTAAATTGTTCGAATATTAAAACGGGAGAGAATAAAAAAGATCAGAAGAACAGCGCTCTTCTGACCATAATGATGCGATTATTAAACCGTAACGTCTTTTTCTATTGCCAACTTACCTCTGTAATATCCACATTCAGGACAAACAGTATGATATTTTACAGTGGTACCACAATTAGAACAAGCTGCCAGTGTTGCTGGTATTGCTTTGTAATGTGTTCTTCTCTTGTCTCTGCGGGTTTTTGAAACCCTGTGCTTTGGATGTGCCATCTTAACTTCTCTTTATTCGTTATCTAATAATTTCTTTAAATCATTCCAGACAGGGTTGTTATCTTCCCTGACAACATATTTGTTCAGCTTTTCGATCATCTCCGGATCACAAGTTGTATTTCCGTTTTCATCGTCAGGATGAACTTTCTTGATCGGAATTGCCAAACAGATAAACTCATAAATCAACTGAGCAACATTCAATTGATAATCGTTTGTACTAACCCAAATTAAATCATCACCGTCAGCAAACTCTTTCTCGCCAAACCTAACAAAAATTCGTTCCTGACATTCAATAGGTTGATCGTACATTTCAAGGCAACGATCGCATTGAACCAAAACAGTTCCCTTCAGATCAAACCAAAAGGTCATTAGTGAACTCTGTTTTTCTAAGGTCAAACGAACATTAACCAACCCTTCATCGACAACTCCACCTTCAAACTCACCAAGGAATTTGCTATCAATTTCGTACTCAAAAATGTGCTTCCCGAATGAAAGCCCTTTGAATGCAATGTTATAGTGTGATAGAATGCTCATTGCCTTAAAAAAGTTTTGCAAAAGTATAAAAAATATGCAAACACGAAAAATATATTGATTTTTTTAACATCGTTTCTCCAACCAAAAGTTTTACCACAATAATTTATTCGCTATCAATAATTTAACACATCTTTGGACTGTTGATAAGTCATCCTTTCTGTAGAACAATCCGGAAAGTAGTTCCTTTGTTAATTTCAGATTGTTTTAGAAATATTTTTCCTTTATGGTAATTTTCTACAATTCGTTTTGCCAGTGAAAGACCTAATCCCCAACCTCTTTTCTTGGTCGTAAATCCTGGCTGAAAAACAGTTTTATAATAGCTTTTTGAGATTCCCTTACCAGTATCCGCCACGTCTATAAGAATCTGGTCTCCTTTTTCTATGAGTGAGATTTGTATGGTTCCGTTGTTGTTCATGGCATCTATGGCATTTTTACATAGATTTTCGATCACCCAACTGAATAATGAAGCATTTAAAGGAACTTCACATTTAGTTTCTTCATCAAAATCAAGTATATATTTCACTTTCGACGATGAGCGGGTTTTCAGATATTCCACCGTTGACCTGATCGAATCGGCAACATCTGTTCTGATAAGTTCTGGGACTGAGCCAATCTTTGAAAAGCGTTCTGTAATCCGCTCAAGCCGTTGTGTGTCTTTTTCGAATTCCTGAATCAAGGTTTCATCAATATTCTGCATTTTAAGCAATTCGACCCAAGCCATTAACGAAGAAATAGGCGTTCCGAGCTGATGGGCAGTTTCTTTTGACATACCAACCCAAACCTGGTTCTGCTCAGCATTTCGCGAAGAACTAAAAGCCAGGTAAGCCACAAAAATGAACATGAATATAACAGCAAATTGAATTACCGGATAATACTTCAGGTTTTCAAGCAAAATAGAATCGCGGTAATACAAATATTGGGTTTCAGTTTCAGTAATAGAAATTGTGATCGGAGCATTTTCGTCCTTCATTTTATGCAGTTCTCTGCTCAAAACCTTGTCTTTATTTTCTACCGTATAAGTTATATTTCTTACGTCGAGAATACTATCAAGACTATCTACTATAATCAGTGGAATGGAGGTATTCCGACTAATTATAGTAAGCAAAAATGTAATGTCCTGATTTGAGTTTATATCTATTTTGGCAAGTTTTTGGGTAGCTTCGGCCCATAATTCAACATTTTTGCGTTCTTCAATCGCCATCTTCTTTACCAGCCAATTGGTATAAAGAAATGAGCCAATGCCAATCAAAATAGCCAGAAGCAGGAGCAGTATTTTCCAACGACGTTTCTTAAAATAGAAGTCCAAGGTGAAAATATTTAATAATTATGCCTGATAAACGCTTAGCCAATTTAAAAAGTATTCCGACAGCTTATTCTTTTAGCATTAATGCTTTAACCGCTTGATAAATGCCTTGCTGGTCAAGTCCATACTCACGATACAATTCATCTGGAGTACCTTGATCTATAAATTTATCAGGAATTCCTATCCGTTTAAGTTGAGAAGAATACTGATGATCGGTCATAAATTCAATAACAGCACTACCGAATCCTCCTTGTAAAACGCCATCTTCAATGGTAACAACATGTTTGTACTTCTTAAAAACAGAATGCAAAGTTTCTTCATCAAGCGGTTTTACAAACCGCATATCGTAATGTGCCGCCATAATTCCATCCTTCTGAAGCATATTGACCACTCTTTTGGTTTGAATTCCAACCGTGCCAATTGTCAATATTGCCAGATCGCTTCCTTCTGAAATTTGCCTGCTCCGACCAATTGGGATAGCAATCATAGGTTGTTTCCAGTCGATAACTGAACCGCACCCACGCGGGTATCTGATCGAGAACGGACCATGATTTTCATTCTGGGCGGTAAACATCATATTCCGCAATTCGAGCTCGTCCATTGGAGCCGAAACAATCATATTTGGAATTGAGCGCATGAAGGCCAAATCGAACACACCATGATGAGTAGCACCATCAGAGCCTACTAAACCTCCGCGATCGAGACAAAAAACAACTTGCAGGTTCTGAATAGCAACATCATGAATTATCTGATCATAAGCCCTTTGCACAAATGTTGAATAGATATTGCAAAACGGGAGCATTCCCTGAATCGCCAATCCGGCAGAGAAAGTTACTGCATGTTGCTCTGCAATTCCTACATCAAAAACACGATGCGGCATTTTCTCCATCATCATGTTCAGCGAACAGCCCGTAGGCATTGCCGGAGTGATAGCAACAATTCTATCATTCATTTCGGCCAACTCAATAATTGTTTGACCAAACACATTTTGAAATTTAGGAGGTTTATTGATAGCGCATTCACAGTCAAGAAGTTCCCCTGTTACTTTGTCAAATTTTCCGGGAGCATGGTATTCTGTCTGATGAAGTTCTGCCTGCTTGAACCCTTTTCCCTTTTTAGTTACCACATGTAGTAGCTTGGGCCCCGGAATATTTTTTAAACTTTCAAGAACTTCTGTAAGATATACCACATCATGTCCGTCAACAGGTCCAAAATATCTAAAACCAAGTCCTTCAAATAAATTCGACTGTTTAAGTAGCATCGATTTTAATGCATTCTCTGTTTTTTGAACCAAGCGACGTGCTTTGGGCCCAAATCCATTCAGTTTTCCCAAGCCGTCCCAAATATCACGCTTAAGTCGGTTATAAGTCTGTGATTTGGTAATATTCAGTAAATAATTACTCATCCCACCAACATTCGGATCGATGGACATGTTGTTATCGTTCAGAATAACAAGCAAATCGGAATTGTTTACGGCAGCATTGTTAAGTCCTTCAAAAGCCATTCCTCCTGACATAGCACCATCGCCAATAATAGCGACAATTTTACGATCCTTTTCTTCTTTCAGGCTAGCGGCAACAGCCATTCCAAGCGCTGCTGAAATTGAAGTACTTGAATGCCCGACACCAAAAGTATCGTATATGCTTTCAGATGGTTTTGGAAATCCGCTGATACCTTTATATTTCCGGTTGGTATGAAAAACGTTCTTTCGTCCAGTCAAAATTTTATGACCATAAGCTTGATGTCCAACATCCCAAACAAGCAAATCGTAAGGGGTTTTAAACACATAGTGAAGTGCAACAGTCAATTCAACAACCCCAAGGCTGGCTCCAAAATGACCAGGATTGGTTGAAACCGCATCAATAATAAAATTCCTAAGCTCGTCACAGACTTCGGGCAACTGATCAACTTTCAACTTTCTAAGCTCGGAAGGATCATTAATCTGATCCAATAAGCTTTCCGTATTTTCAACCATCAACTATCAATTTTGAATTCAAATATACAACTAATGACCCTTTAAAAGCATAAAATCAAAAATCAAAAGTTCAAAATTATCATTACTGAAAAAATAAAATTCGATTTAGGCTGTTATTTAATTAGGTTAAAATCTCAACTCAAATTATTTGCAAAGTTCTATATTTACCAGTCTAAAAACACACGCCATGAATAAAATATTGCTTATTTCCATCATTTTTCTTATAACCTCCTGCGTTTCATCGAGGAAGTTTAATCAACTTACCGGAGATTTTCAGGAATGTGAAAATACAGTTCAGTCACTTAGAGAACAGAATCAGGCCTTGAACGTTCAGAATACTGAATTAAAAACCCAGGTAGAAAAACAGATGAAAGATATCGAGAATCTTTCCGCGAAACTGGACGAAAATACACGGAAACTCGAAAACACCCTTGGAATCAATCAGCGGCTCAGCCAAATAAATGCTGAACTCGAAGATCAGCTTAAAACCTTAAAAACTGGAAGTTCTGAGGAAATAGCTCAATTACTTGAAAAACTTCAGCAAACACAAAGTGATTTGCAAAAACGGGAAGACATCCTGAAAACGGCGCAAAATGAACTACAACAACGCAGTGTAAGGATGAAAGAACTGGAAGATGCACTTAAACAAAAGGACGACGCGGTCAAACAACTCAGGCAAAAAGTGATGGATGCCTTGTTGGGTTTTGACAACAAAGGATTGACAATTCATGAGAAAAACGGGAAAGTTTACGTTTCGCTTGACGAACAGCTCTTATTTAAAACGGGGCAATGGGAAGTTGATCCAAAAGGACAGCAGGCACTTTCAAAGCTTGCTGAAGTTCTTGGTCAGAATCCTGATATCAATGTGCTGGTTGAAGGTCATACCGACAACGTTACGATGCGTGGATCAGGAGAAGTAAAGGACAACTGGGACTTAAGTGTTGTGCGTGCTACAGCCGTAACCCGAATTTTACTGAAAAATAAAGCCATTGATCCTAAGCGCATTACCTCCGCAGGAAGAGGTGAATTTTTCCCGATTGATGAAACTAACTCTCCTGAAGCCCGTCAGAAAAATCGCCGTACCGAAATTATACTCACTCCTCGCTTAGACGAAATTTTCAAGATTCTTGAGAGTAACTAAATATTGGAGGCTAAAACAAAAAAAGGGATTCAGGCAGCAAAATACTTCTGGAATCCCTTTTTTTTGAATATGTGATTTCTACAACCGGATCATCCGCCGGGTGCGATTTTCAAAACCAACAATTTCATGATAGCCAATTTCAGAAAGCAACGCGACAGCACTTTCATAATGACGTGCAATCTGGATCGCCCGATGAGCATCAGAACTTAATGTGACCGGAACTTTGTGCCTGAAACACATCTCGAGCAACTTTGGTCCCGGAGTAAACTCTGCGCAAGGCCTATCAACTCCACCAGTATTCAATTCAACCACCAGATCATTCTCTTTTATCAATTTGATGGTATCTTCGAAAAGCTTGTCCTGATTCGACTCCGGATAGACCCTGAATTTTTTAATAATATCAAGATGACCAATGGTATCGAAGAGTCCGGAGGTAGCAGCCTGCTGAATAAGTCCAAAATAATGCTCGTAAAGTTCGTCGTTCGACCATTTCCCATAGAGTGATTGATCACAGTCGAAGTTCCAGTCATCTATAAAATGAACTGATCCTATAACAAAATCAAGCGGGATACTTTCAATAATATCCTTTAGTTCGGTCTCTCGTCCTGGAAAATAATCCAGCTCAATGCCATATCTGATTTTTATAACATCTTCATATTTCTGTTTCAAATCCAGAATTTGTTCTGTCATTACCGGTATATCCACCAATTGTATCGCCCATTCAACTGGCTTAAGGCAAACATGGTCGCTAAAACCAATTTCATCCAAGCCTTTGGCAATTGCCACACGGATCATTTCTTCGTAGGTATCTTTCCCATCGGATAAGATTGAATGCATGTGATAATCGACAATTCCGATCATAGCCTTATTTTATTATTTTAATCTTGATGTTCCGAAATTGGGCTAATCCGCCATGATCCTGGAATCCGATATTTCCTTTTTTTGCCATTCCGTAATAGGGATAATCCTTCCACTTCCCATTTTCTTTACGCGTGTTCCAATCAGAATCCCATAAATTATAATCAACAACTTTTATCCCGTTAAGATAGTGCTGAACATGGGTTCCTTCAACAATAATTCGGGTCTGATTCCATTCGTCCAGATTTTTCACCACCGCATTCTGAGGTGCATTCATCCCGTAATTTGCTCCTGAATACTGATTATCATGTAATTTATCTGGCCAACCTTTATCATCAATCAGTTGATATTCAGGGCCTGATTCATAAATAGCTTTCCCAATTTTTTCGTTCACATGGTAAAATATTCCGCTATTGCTTTGGGGGGTAATTTTCCACTCGATATAAAGTTCAAAACTCTGGAACTTTTCGCGAGTAACAATGTCTCCACCATGATCGCTGCCAACTCCTGAGTTATTGAGAACTCCATCAATTACTTTCCAGCCAGTGATTTCTTTGCCTTGAAAGGTTTTCCAACTATCCAGATTTTTACCGTTAAAAAGCAATCGCCAACCATCATTCTTTTCTTTTTCGGTCAGTACATTGATCTGACTACTCTGTGCAAATGTACTTAATGAAATTGTCAGACAAGCAAAAACAAGTATTATAATTTTCATATTCAGGTATTTAGGTTATAAAAGTTTTTTGTCAATAATCCTCTGAATTTATCAACTTAAAACGAAATGCACAAGATTGAATGTTTCAATTTTAAAAATAAGTAAGAATCGGAGAATCCTCTTTTTAAAACCATTATTTTTAGTGTATGGAAACAAGAGATATTAATCAGATTAAGGGAAGTAAATGGATCATTGGAATGGTTCATGTGGACGCTTTGCCCGGAACACCAAGAAATTCTCAGTCGATTACTTCGATAATAAAACAAGCCATTGATGATGCATTGAAACTTCACGATGCCGGAATTGATGCCATCCTGATAGAAAACATGCACGATGTTCCTTACCTGAAAAAGTCAGTAGGATCGGAAATTGTGGCTTGCATGACAGCTATTTCTGTGGAATTACGCAAAAAAGTCCAGGTTCCATTGGGAATCCAGATTCTTGCTGCAGCAAACAAAGAGGCAATTGCAGTGGCTCAGGCTGCCGAATTAGACTTTATCAGGGCCGAAGGATTTATTTTTGCCCATACCGCCGACGAAGGCTATATTGAAAGTTGTGCTGGAGAGTTACTTCGATACAAGAAACAAATTGGTGCTGAGAATATTCGAGTGTTTACCGATGTTCAGAAAAAGCATTCATCTCATGCAATAACTTCCGATATCAGCTTAAAAGAACACATTGAAACTGCTGCTTTCTTTCTAAGTGATGGAATTATCATTACCGGAACTTCGACAGGGAAAGAGCCATCGGTTGATGATGTTCAAATTGCTCATGCAGTAACTAATTTGCCAGTTATAATTGGCTCCGGAATAACAGCTGAAAACATTGAAAACTATTGGGATCTGGCTGATGCATTTATTGTGGGATCGCACTTAAAATACGACGGAGACTGGAAAAACAAAGTATCGGCAGACAGAGTCGCGGCATTTATGAAAAAAGTAAATGAATTAAGGTAATTTGAAGTAGCTGTTTCTGAACTGTGAACGGAGGATCAATTTGATACAGAGGCTATAAAAAAATTGAGACGGCTTCAACAAGCCGCCTCAAAGCCATGAAAACAATTAAACAATGTTCAGAAAACAGAAAACTAGAAACAATTATATCGTTAAAATCTCAACATTTTTATCGTCGAGCATTTTGTCAACTTTTTTGCTGAAATCAGTAATCATACTCTGTACTTCATCAGCGGCATCTTTTTCAAGATCTTCAGAAAGACCCTCCTTCAGCAATTTTTTCAAATTATCGTTGGCATCTTTCCGTGTACTTCTTAAACTAACTTTGGCAATTTCACCTTCTTTGTTCACCGTTTTCACCATATCTTTCCGACGTTGCTCGGTTGGTGCTGGAACATTGATGCGAATAATTTCACCATTATTATCAGGATTAAAACCAAGGTTCGAATTAATGATTGCTTTCTCAATTGGATGAATCATTGCTTTTTCCCAAGGTTGAACTACAATAGTTCTTGGATCGGGAGTACTGATATTTGATACCTGTGAAATTGGAACCAGGCTTCCGTAATACAAAACCTGTACTGAGTCCAACATTCTGGGAGAAGCTTTTCCGGCGCGAATATGAACCAACTCTTTGTCGAGATGGGTCAATGCGTGTTCCATTCTCTCCCTGCAAATATCCAAAACCATTTGAACCTCTTCCTGCATATGAACTAACTCTTTTTGTTTATTAAAAGTGCTGGCAACAAATATAGAAAAATTTAAATAAAATATAAATTTTAATTTTTTTTGATCAAAAATAACCTTTTTTATTAGCGATGAACGTATGTTCCAATGTTTTGACCCTCCAAAACTTTTTTCAAATTTCCTTTTACATCCATGTTGAAAACAATAATTGGCAGATTATTTTCTTTGCACATGGCTGTTGCTGTAAGATCCATCACTTTTAAACCTCGCTGATAGATCTCATCGAACGATATTCTTTCAAACTTTGTAGCCGAAGGATCTTTCTCCGGATCGGCAGTATATATGCCATCAACACGGGTGCCTTTTAACATCACATCTGCTTCTATTTCAATTCCTCGCAAGGAAGAACCAGTATCAGTTGTGAAATACGGATTTCCGGTACCAGCCGAAAAAATAGCCACTTCACCTTTTTCCAGCACTTCGATTGCTCTATCTTTTGAATAAAATTCACCGATTGGTTCCATACGAATTGCAGTAAGAACATGCGATTTACAACCAATTGCCCGAAGAGCTGAATTTAAAGCCAGACTGTTAATTACGGTTGCAAGCATTCCCATCTGATCGCCTTTTACCCGATCGAATCCTTTGGTAGCTCCACTCAAACCCCTGAAAATATTTCCACCTCCGATTACAATCCCGACCTGGACACCAGCATCAGCAATCTCTTTAATCTGTTCGGCATAATCGGTCAATCTTTGCTGATCAATACCGTATTGTTGTTCACCCATCAGTGATTCACCACTCAACTTAAGCAGAATACGTTTAAACTTTGACATAGGGATATTTTTCAACAAAAGTATATTAAAAGTTTTAAAGGAACTTCCCATAATTTAAAAAAGGTATCCAGCGAACTGAATACCTTTTTGTAAAGAATTAATTTAGCGAGCCCAATGTACTATAAGCATTCGGCGTACACTCTTTTACTTACAATTTTTAATGTGTCATCAACTTGTGACAGTTGGTTGATTTCCCGATCTTCAAGATGAATTTTAAAAGAACCTTCAAGATAATACACAAAAAGAGCCCAATCAACCTGATCAAAATTCAGGTCTTCATTGAATGATGCATCAAGCTTAATCTGGTCACGGGGAACACCTGTTTTTCGGAGCACCCGATACAAGGTGCGTTTGATTGTTTTGTTTTCCATTGACGTCTGTAATTAACTCCAAATCATTTTAATTCAAAAATAATTCAGATTGAACCGCGCAAAAGTAAGAAATAAACTATTCGAACAATTTGCTATTTAAGTCAAATAACCATTTATTACGAAAAATTAATAGACTTTAAGTATTTTTTCTTTTGCCAGATCAGATAAACAAAATGTAAACAACTTATATACAGACGAAAACAAAAATAGAATTGAAATAAAGAGGTAGATTGAAGGAAACATTAATTCTATGCTTATACCACCGAAATGATTAAAATAATGTTTCGGCCCATTCTTTTTTCAATAGACTATAAACCTCCAGATCAATATAGGTATGGTTATGACGTTCGCCTCCGCGTTCAATTCCCTCAAAAGAGAACCCAAGCCTGCGGGGAATGGCAGAGCTTTTGTCGTTTTCAACACCACACCTGATTTGTACCCTGTTCATATCCATGTTTCGGAAAGCCAGATTGACCATTTTTCGAGTGGCGGCAGTAGCAATTCCTTTGCCCGTCATTTTCTCAATCAGCCAATAGCCAATTTCAATTTTATCATTGATACGGTCGGCATCCTTAAAACCAATCAAACCGGCCAATTCATATTTATACCAAATTACATATACTTCATCGCGTTCGTTGGCCGACTTTTCCAAAATCGACCGAACAAATCTTTCAGTATCAATTATTTTCTGAGTAAAATCGACAAACGGAAGCCATTTCCGAAGAAATTTCCGGTTTTGGTTGATTGCATTAAAAATAGCCTCAACATGAGTGAGATTTAATCTTTCAAGAAACTGGGAATCGTCTATTATCAGCTTTTCCATGGTGAAACCTCCAATTGATAACTAAGGTATGTTTAACTGAATGATGAGGCAAAATAAGGATTTTTGATCAGATATTGATTTGATTATCTTTGTTTCATTCCTGAAAAAACACTCTTGCTTTTTTCCAATGTGTCGTTTTCTGAAAATAATTACCAAAATGTATTTAAAATGAAGATGTTAGCTTTAATATTTCTTTTTGCAGGCTTGAATGCAAGCTTGTTGTTCGGACAGTCTGAAAATAAAATGAATGAGCGAAAGGTTCAGATTGAAACCGAATTTGGAATCATAAAACTTAAACTTTTCAATGAAACACCTTTGCACCGTGACAATTTCATTAAATTAGTCAACGATGGTTTTTATACTGATTTGCTTTTTCATAGGGTAATCCAAGGGTTTATGATTCAGGGTGGTGACCCGGATTCGAAAAATGCAGAACCTGGTAAATTATTGGGAGGAGGCGATCTGGGCTATACAATTCCTGCTGAAATCAATCCCAAATTTTTCCATCATAGAGGTGTTTTGGCTGCTGCCCGCGAAGGAGACAGGGTTAATCCTGAAAAAAAATCATCAGCGTCACAATTCTATATACTTCAGGGAAAAGTATTCAGACCGGGTGAACTTGATTCGATGGAAACCAAACTGGATGATGCGCGCAAAATGAGTATGATGCAAATAAAGGTGAAAGCCATTGAACCTGAGTTGAATAAACTCGGGGCTGAAGGCAAGCAGACAGAATTGATGGCACGTATTACTGCAATTCGCGAAGCAGTAAATGCAGAAGCAGCCAAATTACCACCTCTCAAATTTTCCGAAGAACAAAGAAAGGCTTATACCACCATTGGCGGATATCCTTCGCTGGATAATAACTACACCATCTTTGGGGAAGTAACCGAAGGGTTGGATGTAATCGACAAAATTGCGCAACAACCCACTGATCAAAACAACCGACCCCTGAAGGATATTAAATTCAAAATTACTCTGGCGGAATAGGACTTCGGCCAATTGTCGAAAACAGCTACTTCAGGCACAAGATGAACACTTCTGTCAAAAAAATAAGGTTTCTGGAATAATAAAAGTCACTTTATATACTGAATCATTATCTTTGCCGCTCAATTCAATAACATGAATGCGATGTTAGACAAAATCAAGGAATTAAAGGCTGAGATTGAAAAAGCTTCGGTGTCGGCCAAAGAAGAAGTTGAAGAACTGCGTATTAAATATATCAGCAAAAAAGGGTTGGTCGGACAACTTTTTAATGAATTTAAAGATGTTCCAGTCGAGCTAAAGAAAGAAGTCGGACAAGCCATCAACGAATTAAAAGAGCTGGCTGTCAATAAAATCAACGAGTTGAAAGAAGCATTCGAAAGTGCTGATCAGGGAGCATCGGGTGTTGATCTTACCATGCCAGGCGAACCAATTAAATTGGGGAGCCGCCATCCGCTTTCGATTGTAAAAAACGAAATGATCGACATCTTTACCCGCCTTGGTTTCACCATTGCTGAAGGACCCGAAATTGAAGATGACTGGCATGTATTTTCTGCTTTGAATTTTCCTCCTGAACACCCGGCCCGCGATATGCAGGATACTTTTTTCATCGAAAAAGATCCAGATGTGTTGCTTCGTACACACACATCGAGTGTACAAGTTCGCGTAATGGAAAAAACACAGCCACCCATCCGCGCTATTTTCCCGGGACGTGTATTCCGAAACGAAGCCATCTCAGCCCGTTCACACTGTATTTTCCACCAGATTGAGGGTTTGTATGTGGACGAAAATGTTTCGTTTGCCGACCTGAAACAAACCTTGTTATACTTTGCCCGTGAGCTTTTTGGCGAGAAAACGGAAATACGTTTGCGCCCTTCTTATTTCCCGTTCACCGAACCTTCGGCCGAAATGGATGTAAGCTGTTCAATCTGCGGAGGCGAAGGTTGCAACGTTTGTAAATATACCGGCTGGCTCGAAATTCTTGGCTGCGGAATGGTTGACCCGAATGTGCTCGAAGCTTGCAATATCGACAGTAAAAAATACACCGGATTTGCTTTCGGGATGGGAATTGAACGAACTACCATGCTGAAATACGGCATCAAAGACATCCGGCATTTCTTCGAAAACGATGTACGGTTCCTGAAACAGTTTGAATCGGCGAATTAAACTCATTGTCATTAAATAAGAAATCCCCGTTCTGTAAAGAGCGGGGATTTTTTTGTACTTGGTATCTTCTATTCCACTGCCTGAAGTCTATCCCTGAAACTTACTTCGAAATCCAGTCTTCGGGATCGAGCTTGACGTTTTCCTTCCAGATCTGGAATTTAAGCACTGTTTTGTCGCCATCGTCACTATCGGTACCTATTGTGCCAATGGTTTGTTTAACGCTCACTTTATCGCCCGATTTGACCAGCACATTTACCAGGTTGGAATAGACTGTAAGGTATTTCCCGTGGCGGATGATCACGGCCATGTTTCCACCAGTAACTACAAACACTTTGCTAACTTCTCCGGCAAATACCGAGCGGGCGTGTGATCCCTGTGCGGTCGAAATATCGACTCCGTTGTTTTTGACCTGAATATTCTTTAGCACGGCATGATCGTGAATTCCAAAATGGTCGGTAATCACACCCCGTTCAACCGGCCATGGAATACGCCGCTTGTTCTGTTCAAATTGTCCTGAAACCAGTTTTTGCTCCGGTGTCATTTCATAAGTGGCTTTCCCGCTTTTTTTGGCTTTACTTACTTCATCCTCAATAATCCGTTCTATTGCCCGGCTTAACTGTGCTTCAATCCGTTGCTGTTCGCGCAGTTTCTTTTCAAAATCTTTTTGTTTCTGTTGAAGGGTCGTAAGGTATTGACCCTGTTGTTTTTTCTCCTGGGTTAACTGGTCGGCTTCCCTTTTTTTGCTTTGCAGCAGGGTTTCCTTTTCCGTCCGCTGCATCTGTAATTTATTGACTTTCGATTCAATCAGATCGTGTATCCATTTAATCAGTTCGGCCTGTTTCTTCCGGTATTCGGCGTATTGCCTGAGGTACATCATTCGTTTATAGGCCTGGTTGAAGCTATTCGCTGAAAGGATAAAAAGTACTTTGCTGTAATTGGTCTGATTCTTTTGAGCGAAAAGAATCATGTTGGCGTATTCCTTCTTCAATTCGTCCAGATCGGAATTCAGGGAACTAACCAGCCATGCATTTTGGTCGATAAACTCGCCCAAAACACCCACTTCAGAATTAATTCCGGTGATCAGGCTTGTACGCAGTTCGATTTGTTTGTTCAGAATGTTGTATTTGTTCAGCGTTTTCTTTTCATTCTTCCTGGCTTCTTCGAGCAGTTTGCTGGTATATTTGATCTCCTCATTGGTTTTCTCCTTTTTTTTGCGCAATTCGTCAATCGACTGGCCATTGACCAGCATTGCCAGAAGTACAAAAACCGAAAGAAGTAAAACGCTCTTCATCAAATAGTTTCAATTAATTATTTTTGATCCTTGTAAATTTATCAGGCACTTTAAAACGAACGCCCCTCTCCTCTTCCATCGAAAAATTGCTCAACTTGATTCTCATTTGCATATTGCTGTCAGGACTCAGAAAATGAAGGGATATTTCGCCGGGGTACAGTTGTTTTTCAACTTGAACAAAATCAGAAAATTCGATGGTTACACTTCGGGAGTTTACTGCATCTTCCATACTGATTTTCCGAAGTTTAAATGAGACGGGATCAACATACAACCTTTGTCGTACAGGAGATCCGTCAATGAGTTTCCTGGCGCGCCTGACTGATTTTCGCTCGCGCATTTTCTGATTATTTTTATTTGTTTCCAATTTTTTAAACGACTGTAAAACATACATTCCGGAGTCGATCAAGGTCTCGTATTTGCGAATGTCCTGTTCGCGCTTTTCGTTGCCGATTGAAAAAACATTGTTCGAAATGATGGCATTGACCGTCTGAAAATTAAGATCCAGATCAAGCATTGAACTCAGGTAGCTGTAATCGTCGAGAAGATAATTGTCTTGCAGGAAATTGATAAACTTAACACTGTCGGGAGTAAGCCAAACCCGTGCAACAGGAATGTTCAATTTAGTCAACATCACGATTATTTCCTTGTCCTTTTCGGCCTGAATACTTGCCCTGAATGAAGTCTTGGTTTTTCCATTGTCGAACTGACAGGCAATTTTTTTGATCGATAAATGCTTGTAGTCAAATGCATTGTTTTCAATATTCCTGATCAGCTTATTGGTAGTGATAGGTTTGATAACCGCAATGGGAGTGCTGGTTGTTGCAACCCGAACTGTTTTACACGATGAAAGACCAAGTAAAACCAGAAAGACAAGCCACAAATACGATTTCTCGTGTACGGTAATTCTTCTCACGTTTCTTTATTTATCGATGTAGTGTCCCTGCTTGATTTTTTCGTTGACCAGTTTGGAAGCTTCGCCTGTTGCGAGGGCTTTTTTCCATTGTTCCAATGCCAAATCATTTTGACCCAGCATCGAAAGTATGTCGCCATAATGCTCAACAATGACACCGTTTTTATCTCCTCCGTTTTTAATGGCGGTTTCCATGAAAAATTTGGCCATTGTATAATCTTTCCTCATAAACAGAACCCAGGCATAAGTGTCAAGATAAGTCGGATTATCAGGATTGGCTTTGACGGCTTTTCCGCTTAATTCTTCAGCTTTTTCAAGGTTTTCGTTCCTGATAGAAAGATAATAAGCATAATTGTTCATAGCCAGCCAGTTTTCAGGATCGAGACCAATTACCTCGTCAAAAGCTTTGAAGGCCTCCTCTACCCTATTGAGTTTATAATTGGCTTCGGCACCATACAAATCAAACTGTATTTTCAAGGGTTTATTATCGAGCAAATAAGGTTCTCCTTCTTTCAGGATATCGAGTGCTTCGGTATATTTTTCGAGTTGCAGGCAGGCCACAGCCCTCAAACCGTACAAAATTGGCTGACTTGGAAACAATTCGATGGTGGTTGCAGCATCGGTATAAATACTTTTAAAATCAAGCAAATCATTGCTTATCATGAGCATCCGTTCCCAAATCACATAATTGTCTTTTTCGGTTTGAAGTACTTTCCGGAGTTGTTCGCGGGCTTCGGCCAATTTGCCTTTTTTGATCAGATATTCTGCATAAACAGTATAAACCCGGTAATCATCACTGTTTGTTTTCATCAGAATATTCACCAGTTCACCTATTTGATCTTCAGTAAAAAATGGCTTATCATCAGTAGCAGTTATCATCAGGTAGTACTGAATCTTGGTTTCAACTTCAACCGTTTTATTCAGAAACCCTTTGCGTAAATATTCCCAGGCTTTTTCCTTGTCGTCCTTCTGTCGGTAATACGAAGTCAGCGAAAACATCACAAATCCATTATCCGGAGCAATTTCCAGAATTTTCATGTAATACTTCAGCGCCGTTGCGTCATCTTTTTCTGAAAGATAATAATCGGCCATCAAGCCATAATAGCGGGGTTCTTTCGGGTTAAAATCAATAAGTTTCTGAAGTTCAGCAATTGCTTCCTTTTTCTTTCCTTCAGCCTGATAAATTTGTTGTTTTTCGACCGAAACCTGATCACTGATTCCTATTTTATTTTCAAGCTGGTCGTAAGTTTCAATGGATTGATCATACAATTTTGCTGAATTTAGCAATGCTGCATTCATATACAGATATTCCAGGTTTTCAGGATCAAGAGCGTACAATTGCTTGTATAGATCGGCTGATTTTTCGTATTGTTTGGTCTGCTGATAAATTTGGGCAAGCAATATTTTGTACCACTTGTTTTCAGGACTTAGGTTGATGGCTTTCTCAAGCAGAAGCGATGAACTGGTCATATCGCCATTGCCGCTGTGAATTTTCGCCATTTCGAACATGGCTGAAGATGAATTTGGATTTATCTCAAGGCACTTGGAAAACAGGGTTATCGCTGCCTGTTGGTTTCCAATCATCTTTTGTTTCAACCCTTCAATAAAAGTATATTCAAATTCGTTTTTTTCATCCTCGGTAAGGCCGGTTTCCTTAGATTGGGTTGTTTTGGCCTTTGGGGCTGACTTCACTTGTTTCTGTGCCGTTCCACATGAGGAAGCCATCATGGAAACAACCGCAATGATCACTAAATATTTGTTCTTCATTTGTCTAATTTTTGCCGGTATGTCCAAATCCGCCGGCACCACGTTCTGTTTCTTCCAACACTTCAACCAATTCCCAACCAATATGTTCATGCCGGGCAATTACCATCTGGCAAATACGTTCGCCGTGCTGGATCACAAATTCTTCGTTTGATAAATTTACCAGAATAATCCCGATTTCACCTCGGTAATCGGCATCAATTGTTCCCGGCGAATTCAATACTGTAATTCCTTTTTTGATCGCCAGTCCGCTTCTGGGGCGGATTTGGGCTTCGTAACCAACCGGCAATTCGATGAATAAACCTGTTGGAACAAGAACTCTTTCAAGCGTTTTTAATACAATAGGCTCGGCAAGATTTGCACGAATATCCATTCCCGCCGAATGAACAGTACTATACTCTGGTAACGGATTATTTGATTGATTGACAATTTTTACGATCATTTTATTCTGTTTCTGGTTCACTTTATCAAAAATTTTTCAAGCCGCTAAGATATGGATTTAAACCTTGAATGAAAACACATAACCAAGGCTATTAACAATATTTAGCATCATTCAACTACCATAAAATCAGCCATGATTTTGTCAGAAATAAACATTCCTTCCTGACTTAAACAAACGGTTCCCGGCAGGCTTTTAAGGTGACCTGACAGCAAATATTTTTCTTTCAATTTCAGGAAATGGCTGAAATAATTCGCCGAAAATTCATTCTGAATCAACTCTTCAGAAATACCCCAAATGGTTCGTAAACCGGTAATAATAATTTCGTTGTACCGGTCTTGTTCAGTCAGTAATTCAGAGTCGAAGTAAGGTTGATTGTTCTCGAGACCATCGAGATACCGGGAAATTGAAGATACATTCCAGCGGCGGGTCTGAATGTTATATGAATGGGCAGAGGGGCCAATGCCAATGTATTTGCGACTTTTCCAATACGATGAATTGTGCTTCGAATAAAAGCCTGACTGACAGAAATTAGAAATCTCGTAATGCTCGAATCCTGATTCTTTCAGTATTCTGATGAGCGACTCGAACTGCTGAAGACTCAGCTCATCAGGCAATTCTTTCAGTATTCCTTTCTTAAGCTGCTCATAAAAAACGGTTCCTTCGTGGTAGGTGAGATTGTAGGCTGATATGTGCTGCACATCCAATTCGATGGCCGTGCGAACGTTCCTCTCCCACTCTTCGATGGTTTGATTGGGCAAACCGTAAATTAAATCGATGCTGATATTTGAAAAACCTGCATCCTTCGCCCATTTAACCGATTGAACAGCTTGTGAAACACTGTGCCGGCGATTCATCAGAATTAAATCGGATTCGGAAAAAGATTGAATTCCAATGCTTAACCTGTTGAAACCGATTTGTTTTAATTCTGAAAGTACTACTTGGGTGAGATCGTCAGGGTTTGCTTCCATGGTTATTTCAGCATTTATGGCAACCTTGTAATGCCGGAGAATTGTGTCTAATAAATCTTTCAGCTCATCAATCAGCAGAACTGAGGGTGTTCCGCCACCAAAATAGATTGTGTTTATTTCATCAGTAGCCATCTCGTTGGCACGACTTTCCAATTCCTTTTTCAGTCCTGCCAATAATCTGGCTTTCTGGCTTAAATCGGTCGATTTAAAGAAATCGCAATAATGACACCGCTTTCTGCAAAAAGGAATATGAACATAGATTCCTGACATCAAAATAAAACTATAATTTGATCAGATCCTCGAAACCTGTCATATCACCCAGTATATCAGCGATGGATGTTTCCTCATAAAATTGCAATAATTGAGCACGTATCGGACCAAAACGTTGATGAACCGGGCATGGCATTTCATTTTCGGCATGAGTTGAACATGTCTGCAATCCTATCAGGCAACTCTTGAAAAAATCTTCGCCATCAACAATTTTTACAATGTCGTAGAGCGAAATTTCATCGGTTTTCTTTCCTAAACCAAAACCGCCATTGGGGCCTTTGGTCGAAACCAATATTTTCTGTTTGACAAGATTCTGAAGGATCTTGCCCAGAAATGGAGTGGGGATAATTAAATCGGATGAGATTTTTTTAATACCGATTTTAGTTCCGTCTTCAGAAAATTTACCTAGATAAATGAGCGCTCTGACTGCATATTTACAAGTATTGGATAGCATAGGTTTTATTTTTTATTGGTCCATTGTTTGCTAAATGACTGATCTGCCAATTTGGGGAGTTGTTTTTGATCTCCAAGGGAATTAGCGCCGAACAAAGCAAGTTTATTTTTCGTTTTTCCGCCCAGAAAGTCCAATCTGCTTCGCTTTGCAAAAGCAAATTGATAGGCTTTCATTCCCTGATTCCATAAAAAAGTACCATCTCCTGCCCTGACTGCATCGCGCCTGTTGATAAGCAACATGTGGTGCAACGGAATTTTAACCGGACAAATTTCGGTACATTTTCCACAAACAGAACAGGCTGAACTCAGGTGGTTGTATTCTTTCAAACCATTAAAAAAGGGCGTAATAACCGAACCAATTGGCCCGCTGTATGTGGCATCGTAGGTATAACCTCCAATGTTTCTATAAATCGGGCAAGCATTTAAACAGGCTCCGCAACGAATACACTTCAAAGCCTCATACTGGTCATCATTCTGGTAAAGTTCCGAACGTTTGTTATCCAGAAGAATCACAATCATTTTTTCGGGCCCATCAGTTTCTCCCGGCTTTTTCGGGCCGGTGATAAGTGAATTGTAAACGGATATTTGCTGCCCGGTTCCATGTGCTGCAAGTATAGGCCACATCAAACCCAAATCTTTCATTCGGGGAATCACTTTTTCGATTCCGGCAATTACAATGTGAATTTTTGGAAATGATACTGACATGAGCGCATTTCCTTCATTTTCGGTCAAACAAATTCCACCAACATCGGCCACCAGAAAATTGGCACCAGTAATACCAACATCAGCCGAGGTAAATTTTTCGCGTAGTTTTTTCCTTACAAATTCTGTCAGATATTCAGGTGCGCTACCTTCCGGAGTATTAAATTTTTCAGTAAAAAGCTCAGCTATATCCTGACGCGATTTGTGCATACAGGGAGTTACAATGTGATATGGTTTTTCTCCGGCCAATTGTACAATGTATTCGCCCAAATCGGTTTCAAGCGATTCAATTCCGATCTCTTCCAAATGATGGTTTAACTCAATTTCTTCAGTGGTCATTGACTTGCTTTTAACCACCAGCTTGGATTGGTTTTCAATCAGAACTTTCTTTACGGCTTCTATTGCTTCATCAGAATTTTGTGCCCAGACAACCGAAGCGCCATTGGCTGTAATGTTTTTTTCAAACTGAAGTAAATAGTCATGCAAGTTATTAATGGCCAACAATTTTATATATGAAGCCCGGGTTTTGGCCAAATCAAGATTGGAATAACGTTTTCGGCCACGATCAATAGCTGCATCGTATTTCGAAATGTTAAACTTGATGGTTGCCCGATGTTTCAGATCAAACGCAATCTCCTCCGACTTCTCAATGAATATTTCCTTCTGTTTTGACATTTCTAACAAGGTATCTTGTTGATCCTATTTTGATGACGGCCACCTTCGAATCCGGTAGCCAAAAATATTTTCACAATTTCAATGGCTTCTTTATCGGTAATGTATCGTGCCGGAAGTGCGCAAATATTAGCATCGTTGTGCAACCGGGCCAATTCAGCAATTTCGGGTAGCCAACAAATGGCTGATCTGATTCCATCATGCTTGTTAGCTGTCATGTTAATACCATTTCCGCTGCCACATAACGTAATTCCAAAGTCAAATTCACCTTTACTCACGGCATTCGCCAATGGATGGGCAAAATCAGGATAATCGCAGCTTTCCGCAGAAAAAGCGCCGAAATCCTTCATTTCAATTCCCTGTTCCTGAAGGTATTTCAAAACCGTTTGTTTTCGTTCATATCCTGCATGATCGCTCGCTACCGCAATTTTCAATTTTTTCATAATCAAAAGAATAATTTTCAAAAATAATACTAAAAAGTATTTTATTGGTCTATCGTTTAATAAAACTTTGTATCTCCTTTTTTTCAGCGAAAAATACAACCACTAAAAAGGCCGAAAACAAGCTGAAACTTAGCGCATATTGCAATATAGAAGCAGAAAAATGAACGTAATCTGAGATGAAATATAGTCCAACAGCCACCGCAAAATAAAACAGAATTCGTTTCAGATCGTAGTCAACACGATAGTATTTCTGCCCGACGATGTATGAAATAACGGTCATCAACACAAAGCATAAAAGTGTGGCATAAGCGGCTCCCATATATCCCATAACCGGTATCAAAAGCACACATAAAACAATGGTCAGCAAGGCTCCAATTCCGGCTATCCAGGCTCCCATCCAGGTTTTATCGGATAATTTATACCAGAGTGACAGGTTAAAATAAATTCCCAGGAACAGATTTCCCATTAATACCGAAGGAATTACTTTTAACCCTGAATGATATTCCGGACCTATAATGATCTTAAATACGTCGATAAAAAGCGTTATTCCAAGGAAAATAAACAATCCGAAAATGATAAAATATTTCATCACCTGTGCATAAATCAACCGGGAATCACTGCTTTTCTGATGACTAAAAAAGAAGGGTTCAAACGAATACCGGAATGCCTGAATAAACATGTTCATTACCACAGCCAATTTGTAATTTGCTCCATAAATACCAAGCTGTTCCATCGGTTTCTGATCAGCAGGCAATAACTCAGGAATCAGAATTTTATCCAGATTTTGATTGATCATTCCGGCAATTCCAACCAATAGAATAGGGAAGGAGTACCAAAACATTTCCCTTAATAATCCCCAATCAAATTCAAGTTTTATTTTCCGAATTTCCGGAATCAGCATGATAAGGGTAATTACTGAAGCTATCAGGTTTGAAATGAAAACGTAGCCAACTCCAATTTCAGGATGATAAATAAAACGGATAAAACTATCAGGATTAGCCTTCAGAATATGCGGACAGATTGAAAGAAAGAAAATGTTGAAGAAAATGTTGAAAAAGATATTCACCAGTTTTAATGTGGCAAACCTGACCGCTTTTCCTTCCAAACGTAAATTGGCAAAAGGGATGGATGTAGCAGCATCAAGAGCGACAATTATGGCGAGCCACTTAATGTAATCCTCACTGTTTGGATAATCAAGAAACCCTGAAAGAGATCCTGAAAATAGATATGTCAGTAGAACAAAAAGTACCGAACTACCAAACAATGAAATAGCACTGGTCGAATAAATCTTATCGTTTTGTCCATTGGTTTTATTGGCAAACCTGAAAAAACCGGTCTCCATGCCGAAAGTTAGAATCACAAGAAAGAAAGCAACGTAAGAATATAAATTTGTTACAACTCCATATTCTTCAGGAAGAAATATACGCGAATGATAAGGTACCAGCCACCAGTTAATGAAACGTCCGACAATGCTGCTCATGCCATAAATGGCAGTTTCTCCGGCAAGTTTTTTTATTGAACCCACAATTATAAAATTTTGGCCAAATATATACAAAGCTATCCTTTTTGCCGACTTCAAAATTTGTATTGTAAGCCTGTTGACTTTTAATTTCTTATATCTTTGAAGCCTTGTTTAAAAAATTATCAGAATGAACTTCAAACTTTTTAGTGCGTTTATCGTTTTGTCCATTTTTATCAGTTCTTTTTCATGTTCAAATAAACCGAGCCGTTCAAGAAAACCTGCTGTCCAGATAAAAATAGAATCCGTTAACCGGAAAATTGTTTTTGGCGATGATATTAACATTGAAATTGCTGTAAAACTAAAAGATGGTGAACTAAAAGAAACCAAAATTTTTGTTGATACTGTCCTTGTAACATCAGGCTCATCAATAGAATTTACTTATTCACTGAAAAAATTTGAAAACCTCGGAAAGCACACACTGAAAGTGATTGCAACCAAAACTGATGGGGTAGAAGGTGTTTATTTTAAAGCTTTTGAGGTTTTGTCGGATATTGTGCCCGAAAATTATGGTTATGAAATAGTTCAGTCGTTTCCGCACAATGAAACATCTTTTACTGAAGGTTTGGAAATTCACGATGGATTTATGTATGAAAGTACCGGTGAAAACGGCAAGTCTGCGCTTTTAAAAACAAACATTAAAACTGGAAAAACACTTCAATCAGTAAAACTGGAAAATCGTTATTTCGGTGAGGGAATTACCATTTTTAATGACAAAATTTTTCAGCTTACCTACAAAACTAAAGTTGGTTTCATTTATAAACTTGAAACGATGGCATTGTTAGATAGTTTTCATTTTGAGTCAGCCGAAGGTTGGGGAATGACTCATGATGAAAAATACCTGATTATGGATGATGGAACAAATGTTCTTACTTATCTTGATCCAATAACCTGCAAACCAGTAAAAAAGGTTCAGGTTTATGACGATAAAGACCCGGTTCTATACCTTAACGAACTTGAATATTCGGACGGTTTTATTTATGCCAATGTATGGACAACAAATATTATTGTAAAAATTAATCCTAAAACCGGAAAAGTACTTTCAAAAATTGATTTGGATGGAATTCTATCTATGAATGGTGGAAAACAAGTGGATGTTTTAAATGGAATTGCCATTGATCCAATCACTAAAAAAATGTACGTAACCGGAAAATTATACTCCAAATTATTTGAAATTAAGCTGATTAAAAAAGGGTAGGGGTGTCGCCGTATTGAATTTTTCCGAGGTGCTTATATGCTAATTCAGTAACTTCTCTACCTCGCGGTGTCCGTTTTAAAAAGCCTTCCATTATAAGAAAAGGTTCATACACTTCTTCAATTGTTCCGGTATCTTCACCCACAGCAGTGGCTATTGTTGATAAACCAACCGGTCCGCCTTTGAATTTATCGATGATGGTCGTTAATATTTTATTATCCATTTCATCCAAACCATATTTGTCAATATTCAACGCATCCAAAGCGTACAAGGTAATTTCAAGGTCTATTTTACCATTTCCCTTTACCTGGGCAAAATCGCGCACACGACGAAGCAAAGCATTTACAATTCGGGGCGTTCCACGGCTTCTGGAGGCGATTGAAACGGCAGCCTGATCCTCAATTTTCACATTCAGTATAACAGCCGATCTTTTTATAATTTTTGTTAGTATATCAACATCGTAGTATTCAAGATGCGATTTGATGCCAAAACGAGACCTAAGCGGACTAGTTAATAAACCGGACCGCGTAGTTGCACCAATGAGTGTAAAAGGGTTTAATTCGAGCTGTATGGACCGCGCACTGGGTCCTTTGTCAATCATGATGTCGATCTTGTAGTCTTCCATTGCCGAATATAAATATTCTTCAACAATCGGACTTAATCGATGAATTTCATCAATAAACAAAACAGAATTTGGTTCCAGGTTTGTTAACAGGCCTGCTAAATCGCCTGGTTTATCCAATACTGGACCAGAAGTTAATTTCAACGAAACGCCTAATTCGTTTGCAATAATATTTGAAAGAGTAGTTTTTCCTAATCCGGGAGGTCCGTGAAGTAATACATGATCTAGAGCTTCACCGCGCATTTTAGCGGCTTTGACAAATATTTTCAGATTTTCAACAATTTTACTTTGTCCACTAAAATCATCAAATTCAAGTGGTCTTAATTGTTTATCAATATCTTTTTCATTATCTGGAAAAGATTCGTCTCTGAAATCGAAATGTTCGTTCATTCGCAGCTTTTAATCAGGCCAAATGTAAACAAATAAAGCTGGATGCTGAAAAATTAGGAATGGATAAAATCAACTTACAATTTCAAGTTCGCTGAAGATTGTTTTAAGTTTTTCAATATCGAAAGGTTTAGCCATAAATTCATCCATTCCATAAGATATACATTTATCACGATCATTGTCCATGGTATTTGCAGTAAGTGCTATAATTGGAGTTCTTCTTTCAGATTGCTTAATCATTTCAACCTCTCTTATTTTAACGGTTGCTTCAAGTCCATCCATAACCGGCATCATTATATCCATTAAAATAACATCAAATTCCGATTCATTAAATTTCTCTACAGCCTCCAATCCATTGTTAGCAATGGTTACCTCGTGGTTATATTTTTTCAAGCTAAACAATACAATTCGCTGGTTTAAAAGATTATCCTCCACCAATAATATCTTCAATATCTCTCCCATAATATATATTTTAATATCAACGACTATAGTTAATTCCCAAAAACGACAAAAGGTAACCCTCTATCTTGAATTTTTAATACAGCATTATAATTTTTTATAAAGATATAACTAAAAATAATGAATATGAATATATGCTGTTAATACCCTTAATATCTTTTTTAGGTAATGCTTGTTTTATTTGAAATCATGATTTTATCTTAATTTTTAAACGCATTATTAACAGTTTAAATAAATGAAAACTTGCGGTTTAAATTCGTTAATAACAATTGTTAGTTCGATTGCATTTTAATAAATAACTGAATCATTCAACTCTAATATTGTTGATTCCTTAGCCAATTACTTTTTATTACTTTTAATTGTCTTTTATAAAAAAATAAATAATACAAATATCAATGAATATCTTTGCCAAAAGTTTTGGATATTTTATTTCAAATTATAAACAGAAGACTAAAATAACTGTTTAAAAGTTGAAATTTTAATGGCTTATAAATGAATTAATTGTGCTGATGGATAAAAACTATAAACAGTTTGTTGATAAACTTAATACCTATATAAGGAAGTTTTACTTTTATCAGTTGTTAAGGGGTGCAATGCTTTTTATCCTGCTATTGCTGGTATATTTTAGCAGTCTTTTTTTTCTTGAGTACTTTAATTATTTTGAGCCAAAGATAAAATTAGCAATAGCTATTATTACCATTTTACTCACTCTATTTGTTTTTATCTACTTCATTATTAATCCATTTATAAAATTATTAGGTATTGGTAAAGTATTGTCTTTTTATGATGTTTCCAGGCTTTTAAGTGGAAAATATTCTGAAATTGAAGATAAATTAATCAACGTCATTGAATTGTCTAATGAATCTAATTCAAACTATTCAAATGATTTAATAAAGGCAAGTATTGATCAGAAAATAGATGAGTTGAAAGTATTTTCTTTTACTGATGCTATACGATTCAAAGATTTAAGACATGTTTTTTTTGCATTTATAGGTGTTACTCTCTTTTTTACGGTTTGGTTTATAAGTTCACCTGAAGTTTTTCATCAAAGCTCTGTTCGACTAATAAGATTTCAACAGAAATTTGAAAAACCTGCTCCTTTTTCCTTTGTTCTTGAAAATACAGATTTGGAAGTGATTATGGGAGAATCAATTGATTTAAGACTCCTCTGTAAGGGTAAAAAGTTGCCTGAAATGATGTATTTGAATATTGGAGGAAATAATTTTTTGATGTCAAAGGAGGGAGAATCATTTAAATATACTATTGAAAATGTAAATAGTTCATTTTCAATATTTTTTACTGATAAAACCTATATTTCTAAGGAGTATAAAATAGTAGTAATTAATAAACCTTTTATTTCTGAATTTACAGTTGATATAAAATCACCCTCCTATACCGGATTAAATAGTGAAACTCTTCAAAATATAGGTGATTTAAAAATTGCATCAGGATCAACCGTTAAGTGGTTATTCAAGACGGTTGACACAGATAGTTTGTCTTTAGTATTGAATGATAGTTCTGTTATTATTGGAAAGAAGGATGGCAATTCGTTTGAACTTGAGAAAACCTTTTATAACAATGCAGAATATAGTGTTTCTATTCGAAATTCGAAATTGAAAGAGAAAAATAGTCTGGTTTATAAAGTACAGGTTATTTCTGATTTATTCCCCGAAATTAAAGTTGTACAAGTAAGGGATACTCTTGATTTCAGGAGGTTTCATTTTAAAGGTAATATAATTGATGATTATGGTTTTCATGAATTGGCTTTTAATATCAAGGTTGGAGAAAAGGATAGTATTATAAGTATTCCTGTTACTCCTTATTTTTTAAATCAGGATTTCTATTATTCTTTCGATTTTGAATCAGTTAAAAATTTGGGTAAGTCTTTTAAATATTACTTCTCTGTTTCAGATAATGATTTTATAAATCATTTTAAACGTACTATAAGCGAGACTTTTACTTTCTCGTTTCCTGATTTTAAGGATATTGTTTCTAAAGAGAATTCAGATATTACTTCTATCGATCAATTAATGAAAAAGAGTTCAAAATTGACAGAAGAGATACAGCAAGAGTTCGAAAACTTTAAAATGAAGCAAATCAATTCTAATATGTCTGACTGGGAAAAATTTCAGACTGTAAAGGATATTGTGAATAAGAAAAATGAATTGGAGAGTGTATTAAATCAAATTGCACAACAAAATAAGGATGCCAATAATTTTTTGAACTCTTTTTCGGAGGATAAAGCAGAAATATTACAAAAGCAGCAACAGATAGATCAGCTTTTAAAAGATGTATTTAGTGATGAGCTTAAAAAGTTATTTGAGGAATTTAATGAGTTAGCCAAACAATTTGATCCAAAAAAGTTTGATCAGTTATCCAAGGATATGAATGCTGGTTTGGATGACCTTTCAAAACAGTTGGATAAAAACATGCAACTGCTTAAAAAATTAAAACTTGAACAAAAGGTTGACAGAATTTTGGCAGAGTTGAAAAAATTAAACGAATCAGAAAAGGTTATTCAGAATGAAATAAAGAAGAAGGAAAACTTAGCCGAATCTGGTTCAACAGAAACAGAAAATTCGAATCATTTTAATGATATTGACCGGGAGTATAAGGATGCAATTGAGTTTAATAAAACTCTTGAGAAGCCCATTAATTTATTTAATCTTGATAATGAATTTCAGGGAGTTAAGGATAATTATCAGAATATTTTGGATGAAATTGAAAAGAAGAGTAGGAAGAAAGCTTCTGAAGGTATAGGAGAAAATATTAAAAGTATTGATCAATTGGTTTTTGCCATGGATCAGATGATGAAGAAGGGTAAAAAGAATGAGAATAAGGTTAATATAGAGGATCTGAAGCAAATTTTAGATAATCTGGTTATGGTTTCCTTTGACCAGGAGAACTTGTTAAATACCCTTTCCAAAATAGATTATAACAATCCTATTATCAATGAGCTAAAAATAAAGGAGAAGAATATGCAGGGACAGGTCGCTTTTCTTAAAGATTCTCTGTATGCTTTATCGAAACGTACTCCTGAAATTAGTTTAATTGTAAACAAGGAATTATTGGATTTAGAGAATAATGTAAATTATTCGTTTGATAACCTTGAATCGGGAAATATTGGAGGTTCAAGAATGTATCAGCAATATGGAATTACTGCCGCTAATAATTTGGCTTTGTTTTTAAGCGAAGCCCTTGACAATATTAAAAAACAGCAGGAATCGGCCATGAGCGGAGACGGCGATTGTGAGAAACCTGGTGGAAAAGGCTCAAAACCCAGTATGGATATGCTTAAACAAAGTCAAAATTCCATTAAAGAACAGCTACAGCAAATGATTGATCAAATGAAAAGTGGCGACTTGGGTAAATTAAGTAAAAGTATTGGTCAAACAATTGCACAACAAGAGATTATGCAGCAATTAGTTAATGAAATGCTAAATGGATCTTCTGTTGGAAAGGAGGCTAAAAGTAAGTTACAGGCAATTGACCAATTATTGGAACAATCGAGAAAAGATTTAATTAATAGGAACATTAACAATGAACTTATAAATAGACAGAACTTGATTTTATCAAAACTGCTTGAAGCTGAAAAATCTGAAATTGAACGTGATTTTGAAGATAAACGCGAGTCAAAAACGGCTATAGATATTAAGAAAGCTAACCCTGAAGGTTATTTTGAGTATAAGAACAAAACTAAAAATGACAATGAGTTGTTAAAAAGAGGCAATTATCAGTTGCGCAATTTTTACGATCAGAAGTATAACAACTTTTTAAATCAGATTAAGAATTAATTTTGGAACGTGCTTTAGTCATATCTTCACAACTGAGTAATATTAACAAAGTCAGGGTTTTTCTTGAGGAAGTTTACAAAGAAACTAGCCTGAGCATGTCTTCTTTTAATCACGTTTTTTTAGGAATTAGTGAAGCTGTTAACAATTCGATTTTGCATGGAAATAAGTTGAATTGCGATAAAAATGTCTTTATTCGATTGAATTTATTTGGAAATCAATTGCATATTGAAGTTGAAGATGAGGGTGATGGCTTTTGTGAGACTGTTTTATTTGATCCTACCATTCCTGAAAATATAAAATGCGAACATGGTAGAGGTATATTTATTATTCGGCAAATTGCTGAAGAACTTGTTTTTAAGGATAATGGACGAAAAGTATTTATTATATTTACTTTACCTGAATGAGTATTCATTATTGTAGCGAAGATGTTTCTTCTCCTAAGATTGCGAAACGAAAAATTACCAATTGGATTAAAGAAACTATTTTATCTGAAGGGAAAATTTTAGGCGATATTTCTTTCATTTTTTGTTCGGATAATTATCTATTGGAAGTCAATAGAAAATTTCTTAATCATGATTATTTCACCGATATAATAACATTTGATTATGTAGAGAATGATATTATTTCTGGTGATATTTTTATTAGTTGTGATAGGATAGCTGAAAATGCTTTGGAGTTTAAAGCCGGGTTCGATAATGAATTATTGCGAATTATTATTCATGGTGTTTTGCATTTATTGGGATATAAAGATAAAATTAGGAAAGACAAAAAATTAATGACTCAAAAGGAAGATTTTTACCTTAATGTGTTATTAAATAGTTGATTAATAGATAAATAAGCTTAGATGTTACCGTTTTACGATGTTATTGTTGTTGGAGGAGGTCATGCGGGATGCGAGGCTGCTGTTGCTGCTGCAAATTTGGGATCTAAGACATTGTTAATTACAATGGATATGACAAAATATGCGCAGATGTCGTGTAATCCTGCAATGGGAGGAATAGCAAAAGGTCAGATCATTCGGGAAATTGATGCACTTGGCGGCTACTCAGGAATTATTACTGACAAGTCCAGTATTCAGTTTAGGATGCTGAATCAATCGAAAGGTCCAGCGATGTGGAGTCCCAGATCTCAATGTGATCGGGTTCGTTTTACTGAACTATGGAGGCATGTTTTAGAGGAAACTGAAAATCTTGATTTGTGGCAAGATGCTGTTACCTTATTGCATATTAAGGACAATGCAGTAATAGGTGTAAAAACGAAGATTGGTGTTGATTTTTATTCGAAGTCTGTAATTTTAACTAATGGAACATTTTTGAATGGATTGATGCATATTGGTAGATCTCAGATGGAAGGTGGTAGAATAGGGGAGAGTGCTTCATATCATCTTTCGGATCAGTTATTTGAATTTGGGTTTAAAACTGGTCGTTTAAAAACTGGAACACCTGTTCGAATTGACGGTCGTTCTGTTGATTTTTCAAAGCTTCAGGAACAAGGAGGAGATGATGTAATCCATAATTTTTCCTTTTTGCCTGAAATTAAATCTAATTTAAAGCAAAAAAGTTGTTGGATTACATATACAAATGAAGAGGTGCACAAGATTCTTGAAGAGGGATTTGCTGATTCTCCTATGTATAATGGTACTATTGTAGGAACTGGTCCTAGATACTGTCCAAGTATTGAGGCCAAAATTGTAACTTTTGCAGAAAGAACTTCCCACCAACTTTTTTTGGAGCCGGAAGGAGAGGATACGATTGAATATTACCTGAATGGTTTTTCTTCCTCATTGCCATGGGATGTTCAATTACGGGCTTTAAAAAAGGTTCCTGGATTGGAAGATGTCCGTATTTTCCGACCTGGTTATGCGATTGAATATGATTATTTTGATCCGACCCAGTTGCTTCATTCGCTTGAAACGAAGCTTGTTAAAAACTTGTTTTTTGCTGGACAGATAAACGGTACTACCGGTTATGAGGAAGCTGCTGCGCAAGGTCTGATTGCCGGTATAAATGCACATCAAAAGGTTCATGATTTGGAACCATTTGTTCTAAATAGAGATGAAGCTTATATCGGAGTTTTAGTCGATGATTTGGTTACCAAGGGTGTTGATGAACCTTATCGAATGTTTACTTCCAGAGCAGAATATCGTATTTTATTAAGACAGGATAATGCTGATTTTCGACTAACTAATAGAGCTTTTGAGTTGGGTTTGGCTAAAAAGGAACGCTTTGATTTGTATCAGGAAAAGAAAATTGCCGTTGATAAAATCATTGAATTTGTTTCCGGGTTCTCAATTAAACCTCAATATATTGATTCAATTTTGGAAGCAAAAGGATCAGCTCCATTGAAGCAGGGAGTTAAGTTAATTGATATTATTCTTCGTCCTCAGATTTCTATTTTCGATTTAATTGAGGATATTGTGCCATTTAAATCCTTCCTGAAGTTTTTGCCTAAGGAGCGTTTCAATGAGATTTTGGAATCGGCGGAGATTGCCATTAAATATTCAGGATATATCGATCGTGAAAAATTAGTTGCTGATAAATACAGAAGATTGGAAAATATTGCAATTACTGGAAGGTTTGAGTACAATAGTATGTTGACAATTAGCACTGAGGCCAGACAGAAACTTACTGAAATTCAGCCTGAAACAATTGGTCAGGCCAGTCGAATTTCTGGTGTCAGTCCTTCGGATATAAATGTTTTACTTGTACTTTTAGGTCGTTAATGTTCCACGTGGAACTTATAAAATTGAAAAATGGAGCTCAAAAATTTTGTTCGTGTCGTTGAAAATTATCCGATAGAAGGTATAAGTTTTAAAGATATTACCACCTTATTGAAAGAACCTGCTGCATTTAAACAGGTTGTTGATGAAATATCTGATCGTTTTAAGGATAAAGGAATCACCAAAATTGTTTCTCTTGAATCACGGGGCTTTATTGTTGGTGGGGCAGTGGCCTATTGTATTAATGCCGGATTTGTCCCAATTCGTAAAAAGGGTAAATTACCTGCAACTGTTATTAGTGAATCGTATGAATTGGAATATGGTGTCGATTCAATCGAGATGCATGTTGATGCTCTGACCGAGGATGACATTGTTTTAATTCATGATGATTTGTTAGCCACTGGCGGAACAGCTCTTGCAGCACTCAATTTGGTGAAACAAATGAATGTGAAAAAAATCTATTTGTCGTTTATCTGTGATTTGACTTTTATTAAAACTGAAAAGAAAATAGAATTAGCCGACTACGAAGCGCATTCTGTCATTCAGTATTAATTTACATTCCGAATAATCGTTTTCCCAATGGTGTCAAAAAATGCGGAATATCTTAAATCGTTGGTTTCAGTACTTCCTGATCAGCCTGGGATATATCAGTATTTTGACCAAAGTGGCAAGATAATCTATGTAGGAAAAGCTAAAAGTTTAAAGAAAAGGGTAACTTCTTATTTTTCAAAAAATCAGCAGAATCGGAAAACTGAACTTCTTGTAAGGAGCATCTCGGACATCAAACACTTGGTGGTTGAAACCGAGCAGGATGCTCTGTTACTGGAAAACAATCTGATTAAAAAATACCAGCCACGTTACAATATCCTGTTAAAAGACGACAAGACTTATCCCTGGATTGTTATAAAGAATGAGAGATTTCCGAGAGTCTTTCAAACCCGAAATGTAATAAGAGATGGATCGACCTACTTTGGTCCATACACCTCAATTTTCACAGTCCGCACTTTGCTTGAGTTTTTTAGAAAAACATACAAGCTCCGCAATTGTAAATTGAATCTTACAGAAGAAAATATTCGGCAAGGAAAATTTAAAGTGTGTCTTGAATACCATATTGGAAATTGTTTAGGACCTTGTGTTGGCAAATTTGAGCACGATCAATACATGAAAAATATTGATCAAATAAAGGAGATTTTAAAGGGAAATGTTTCAGGCGTGATCAAATATCTCAAGGATTTAATGCGACAATATTCTTCGGAATACAATTTTGAAGACGCTGCTTTAATTAAAGATAAGCTTGAATTGCTCGAGAAATTTCAGTCCCGCTCAACAGTGGTAAGTAATTCAATCAGCGATGTGGATGTTTTTACAATCGATCAGGACAAAGAGTATGCGTATGTGAATTATCTGAAAATTATTCAGGGAGCGATCATGCAAACATACACACTGGAGATAAAAAAGGTTTTGGATGAAGAGCCAAGTGAATTACTTGAGCTGGCCATAGTGGACATTCGACAAAAAATATTCAGTAATGCAAAGGAAATTCTGGTTCCGTTTAAATTGGATTTTGAATTGGATGGAGTTAAATTTCAAGTTCCAAAACAAGGTGACAAAAAAAAGCTACTTGATTTATCTGAGAGGAACGCAAAGTATTCCAGAATTGAAAAGCAAAAGCATCAAGAAGTACCCAGAACCGAGAAAAATGCAACTCGTATTTTGGAAACCATGCAAAAGGATCTTCAGTTAAAATCACAACCAGTTCACATAGAGTGTTTCGATAATAGTAATTTGCAGGGAACAAATTCGGTTGCCTCCTGTGTGGTTTTCAGAAACACTAGACCTTCGAAAAAGGATTATCGCCATTATAACGTTAAAACAGTTGAAGGGCCGAACGATTTTGCTTCGATGGAAGAAATTGTTTTCAGAAGATATCGGCGTTTAATAGATGAGGAAAACACATTGCCGCAACTAATAGTTATAGATGGAGGAAAGGGGCAATTGGGTGCTGCATTAAATGCACTTGAAAAATTGAACCTTCGGGGTAAGATCGCGATTATTGGAATTGCTAAAAGATTGGAAGAAATTTATTTCCCCGGCGATTCGGTTCCACTTTATTTGGATAAAAATTCTGAAACACTAAAAATAATTCAGCAGTTGCGAGATGAAGCCCACCGTTTTGGTATCACTTTTCATCGTAATAAAAGGTCAGGGGAATTTATAAAATCAGAGCTCGAAAATATTTCAGGAATAGGAGAGAAGACGATTACTGCGGTTTTGAAGCGTTTTAAGAGCGTTGAGAATCTTAAAAAACATGACTACCGGATGGTTGCCGACGAAATAGGCGATTCTAAAGCCCGTATTATCTTTGATTTTTATAAGCTAATCTATTGAAATAAAAATGCTTAAACGGGTGAAGTTTAAACATTTTTAGTAGTGAAATTTAGGTTGAATTAGATCAATTTCTGTATTTGTCTTCCGTATTGAGAAGTCCAAGGTAGGTTTCGTACCTGCTTTCTGCAATTTGTCCATCAGTCACTGCTTTTTTCACCGCACACTCCGGCTCATGGGTATGAGTGCAATTATAGTACTGGCAATTATTTAAAAGTCGGAACATTTCAGGAAAATAATGTGAGATTTCCTCTTTGACCATTTCCAATAGTCCAAAACCTTTTATTCCTGGAGTATCAATTATAAATCCACCAAAATCGAGATCAATCATTTCAGAATAAGTTGTAGTGTGCTTACCCGAGTGATGTGAATCTGAAATTATTCCGGTCTTAAGCATAGTTCCGGGTTGAACGGAATTAATAATGGTTGATTTTCCTACTCCGGAATGGCCTGAAAGTACATTGGTTTTATTTTCCAATATCTTCTTCAATTCATCAATGCCAATATTCTTTTTTGCTGAAATTTTCAAACATTGATATCCAATGGATTCGTAAACATCAATTAATGAATGCATTAACACTGTTTGTTCTTCATTGTAAAGATCAATTTTATTGAAAATTATACGGCATGGAATTCGGTAAGCTTCTGCTGAAACCAGAAAACGATCGATAAAAATGGTGGTGGTTACCGGATGTTTAATAGTGACAATCAGGAATGCCTGATCAATATTGGCAGCAATAATGTGTGATTCCTTTGAAAGGTTTGGCGATTTCCGGATAATGTAATTTTTCCGTTCTATTATGTTTGTTATTAGCCCGATGACAGCTCCGTCTAAGTTGTTATCTTCCTTTTGTTCAGTAAATTCCACTTGATCGCCTACGGCTATAGGGTTGGTGCTACGGATGCCTTTTATCCTGAAATTTCCTTTAATTCTACATTCTATTAAATTTCCATCAGTTGATTTTACCGTGTACCAACTTCCGGTTGATTTTACAACAATACCTTTTTTCAATTGTTTTTTCTGCTTTAATTAATTCCTTATAATTTAGCAACTCATTTAATATGAACCAAAAGTAACAAAAATTGTGAAAAGGATTTTAAGCTATAATGTGAATGGAATTCGGTCGGCAGTTAGCAAGGGATTGCTTAACTGGCTGCCGGAAGTGAACCCGGATGTTCTTTGCATTCAGGAAACCAAAGCTCAACCAGGTCAGATGCATGAAGCTAATTTTGCTGAGTTGGGATACAATTGTTATACTCATTCTGCCGAAAAAAAAGGGTACAGTGGTGTAGCTATTTTCTCTAAATTGATTCCTGACTATGTTGAATATGGAATTAATAATTCAAGATATGACTTGGAAGGAAGGGTAATTAGAGCCGATTTTGGAGAACTTTCTGTAATAAATGTATATTTTCCTTCCGGAACAACAGGAGAATTGCGTCAGGCCGTTAAAATGGATTTTATGGTTGATTTTCATTCGTATCTTAATGAACTTAGAAAAGTCAGAAAAAATCTGGTGATTTCAGGTGATTTTAACATTTGTCGCCTATGGATCGACATTCACAATCCAAGTCAACAGCAAAATACATCCGGTTTTTTACCAGAAGAGCGAGAATGGTTTGCAAAATTTGTTGCTGATGGATATGTTGACAGTTTCAGAAAGATAAATTCGGCTCCTAATCAGTATTCCTGGTGGAGTTATCGTGCCGGAGCCCGCGCTAATAACAAAGGTTGGCGAATAGATTACCATATCGTTACCAGCGCGTTGGAAGATAAGATATTGGATGCAAGGATTTTACCAATGGTAGTTCATTCAGATCATTGTCCGGTGTTAGTTGATATTGATTTTTGAGAAATACGTAGAAATAATCAATCCCAATTCAGGATTATTTTTCCGCAATTTCCTTGTTCCATGATCTCAAAAGCTTGCTGATAATCGTCGGCGTGGAAGCGATGAGTTATGACGGGTGCAATATTTAATCCACTGGAAAGCATCATTTCCATTTGATACCAGGTTTCATACATTTCTCGGCCATATATACCTTTTAACGTTAATCCTTTGAAAATCAATTTGCTCCAATTTATTTGAGTGTTTGATGGAAGCAAACCTAATAGTGAAATTTTTCCTCCGTTATACATATTTTCAACCATATCATTAAAAGCTACAGAAGATCCGCTGCATTCCAGGCCGATATCAAAACCACCAACCATTCCAAGCGATTTCATTGCCTCTTTGACACTTTCCTGACGCGGATCAATCACTTTGGTTGCGCCCATTTTTCGTGCCAAATCGCGGCGATATTCGCTCAAATCGGTTCCAACTATGTTTCGGGCTCCGGCGAATTTACAAACCGCTGTGGCCATTGCGCCAATTGGTCCTCCGATACCGGTGATTAATACATCTTCTCCTAAAAGCGGAAACGACAGAGCTGTATGAGTTGCATTTCCCAGCGGATCCATAACCGACATCAGTTCATCTGAAATGCGATCATCGACTTTAAGAACATTTGATGCTGGTACAGAAATATATTCAGCAAAACCACCGTCACGATTCACACCAATACCCATCGTATGATCACAAATATGCTGGCGACCACGTCGGCAGTTCCTGCAAAAACCGCATGAAATATGGCCTTCAACAGTTACCCTTTCGCCAAGGTAAACACGACTGACTTCCGATCCTTTTTCTACAACCGTTCCCATGTATTCGTGGCCGATTACTAAAGGTGTCTTAATTGTATTTTGTGCCCATTCGTCCCATTTGTAAATGTGGAGATCGGTACCGCAAATAGCAGATTTACTGATTTTTATTAATACATCATTGTGTCCAACTTTAGGCATTGGCACATCAGTCATCCAAATTCCTTTTTCCGGTTTGATTTTTACAATTGCTTTCATTGTTATTATTGTATTTATTTTTCTGCCCGCCAAATGGATTTCATCGGAAAGATTTGGAGTTTTTCTACCAGTATTTCGCCACCAGTATTGAAAAGGTAGATTCCGTCAGCTTTCTTATCAGCAGAATTAAATGACGAACTCATTGCAACTTTGCCTTCGTTCGCAAATATTTCAATTGAAGCGCGGTCAAGCAGTATTTCAAGTTTAATAATTCCGTCAACTGGTTCAACAACAGTCGATTTACCCATACAGTTCAGCGTATTTGCTTTTACATTGTATATGATTTCAGTACCATTATTTTTTTTATCCATGCGAACAATGAAGCCAAAGCTGTCAGCTGTTTTTATCTTGAAACTTCCAATAATGTGGAAACAATCACCGCTGATACCACGGGTCAGGTTCTTTTCAATTCCAGGAATCAGGTTTTTATTTTCATATTCCTCACCTTTTTTGTGTAAAAGTTCAATCTCTTTTACTGGTTTTCTGATAAGTTTTATTCCTTCCAAGTACTTTTTCAATGATAATTCGCAGGGGAATGTCATTTGTCCGTTAAAGGTCATATCCGGGAATTCTGCACCTTTCATCCATGCGATCTGAATGGTTCTTCCATCCGATTCCGGAATATTGCTCCATGTTTGGGTTGCATAATAGTTTGCTCCAAAGTCACTTTGCATTTTAGGCGTTTCGCTGATGAATTTTTCGCCATCGAACATTCCAATCACATAGCTTCCGTCTCCATCAAAAAGCACCCATTTTTTATCGTCAGCTCTTCGGTTAACTGGTAATTCAACCAAATCCGGACATTCAAAAAATCCGATAAGATGGCTTTTATATTGCCAGTCAATCAGGTTCTTAGAGGTGTAAAATGAAACTCCTTTTTGTTTTTCGTTATTATTGGGACGGCGAAAGAGTGCCATAACGTACTGTTTGCTAGGTTCATGCCAAAAAACCTTTGGATCGCGTGCATCATCTGTTTCGTCAAAAACAATAATCGGATTTTTTTCATATTTCTGCCAGGTTCTGCCTTTATCGTTGCTGTAAGCCAGTCGTTGTCCGCATTTTTGACTGGTGTAAAACAACAGTATGGTTTTTTCTTCGCCTTTCTGAAGTCCGGTCACATTATTTTGGTCGACCAACCCGCAGCCGGAAAATGCCGTGCAGAATTCTTTGTCTTTTGAGTCATTATCGGGAAAAAGAGCAATAGGCAGATGTTCCCAATGCACAAGATCGTTACTTACAGCGTGTCCCCAGTGCATATATCCCAATTCCTTTCCAAGTGGATTATACTGGTAAAACAAATGGTATTCACCTTTATAGTAAACCAGGCCATTTGGATCGCTTTGCCAGTTTTTCTCAGGTGTAAAATGAAACTGAGGACGATACAGCTCATCGAAAATTTTTTCAGGTTTTTCTGCAATTGCTGATAACGAAATGAAAAAAACAGCAAGGATTAAAAAAGGAAATTTCATAGATTGTTCGTTATTATTGTGGTAATACAGGCAAATATAGATTAAAAAATGTGATTATTTCCGTTACTTTGATTTCGAGTTTACCTGAATGAACTTCTTATTGCAAAGCAATTATCTGCTGAATTCTTTTGAATTTGAATACAAATTTCACTTAATACTGTTAATTAATTAGTTGAAGCTTAAATGAATTTGAGTATGAGAAAAATTTTTACTTTGGTTTTGTTCATTGTACCGTGCAATATTGTCATTGGACAGAATAACTGGAAGAAGGAAGGGATGACATTCCCTTATCCAATTTGTTACGGTTCAGGTGAATCTCATCCTTCGCATATTGGACCTCCCAAACAATTTTATGAACGGTTGAAGTCAGCCTCTGTGCGAAAGGCTAATATTGAAGTAACTTATGTTGGATTTCCTCCGGATGCTCAAAAAGCATTTCAATATGCTGTTGACATCTGGAAAACCTTGATTAGTTCATCGGTAACTATCAGGGTTAAGGCCAATTGGGTTAGTCTTGCGAAGGGAGTATTGGGGAGCTGTGGCCCAACTGTTTATTATAAAAATTTTAATTCTACTCAAAAATGGAACTGTTATTATCCGGTTGCCGTGGTTGAAAAGATGCTCGGCGAGGAAGTAAATGGTGCCGATCAGTTTGATATAGACGCAAGTTTCAATAAAGATTTTACAAATTGGTATTTTGGTATTGATGGTAATACTCCTCATATACAATATGATTTTGTTTCGGTCATCCTTCATGAATTAACTCATGGACTTGGATTTACAGGGTTATTTTATACTGGGAGTGGAAGTGGCACTTATAGTTATGATCTTGATAAATCGCCAGGTATATATGACAAGTTTGTTACCGATCAGTTTGGTAAAAAATTAGTTGATACACTTCAATTTGTCAATCCTTCAGTTGGATTAAATTTGGCTTTGACTTCGGGTTGGTTAGACTTTGACACCAAATTAGCCGATGGCCGATGGCCTCATTTATATGCACCGGCAAAATGGGATACCGGTTCAAGTATATATCATCTTGATGATTCGACTTATCCTGCTGGTGATGCGAATTCACTAATGACTCCTTTTACTGGGACTGGTGAGGCTATTCACGATCCGGGTCCTTATGCTTTAGCAATTATGGACGAAATAGGATGGAAAACCGTTGCTATTCGACATAGCCCAATAAAAGACATTGAATTTGTTTCTGGTCCCATTGATTTCAATGCAATAATTGAGGGCGATTATGGATTAGATTTGTCGAAAGTTTTTCTTGTTTATTCCACCAATCGTTTTGCAAAGTCCGATTCGATTCGTTTAAAAACTACGGATATTCCTGCCAACTTTACTGCTCAGCTTTCAAACCTTAAAAATGGTGAGCTTGACTATTTCTTTTCAGCCACTGATAATAAAAGCAGAAGGTATGTTTTACCGGCAATAGCCCCCAAAAGATATTTTAGTTTCAAAATTGGTGTTGATAATGAAGCTCCTGTGGTAACTCATGATCCTATAAAATTTATGCTTTCAACCAATCTGTCAGCTAAAATTAATGCCAATGTGACTGATAATATTGGGATTAAATCAGTTAAGCTTGAGTATTTTGTAAACAGTGGATTGATAAACGAACTTACTTTACTGAATGATTCAGCGGACCGTTATACCGTAACCCTGTCTTTTCCTGAAGGCACTTTAAAAGATGGTGATAAGGTTAGTTACAGGATTGTTGCGGTTGATGCTTCATCTCAAAGCAATATTGGAGCAAGTCCATTGACAGGCTATTTTACATTCTATGTTCTTGGAATTCAAAAGTCGGTTGACAAGTATGTCAATAATTTCAATACCGAAACCCACGATTTTATCGGTTCTGATTTTACTGTTTTCAAACCTGCTGGTTTTGATAGTCCAGGATTGAATTCAGCCCATCCTTACCTCAGTCCTGAAAAAGATAGTACGGAATTTAACTTCATTACTAAACTAAAGTATCCGATTATCCTGAAAGTTGCTGGAAAAATGAGTTACGACGAAATTGTTTTGGTTGAGCCGGGTGATCCTGGAACCAAATTTGGCGATGCTAATTTCTTTGATTATGTGATAGTTGAAGGTTCGAAGGATGGTACAACCAACTGGAAACCATTAATTGACGGCTATGATAGCAATGCACAGAAATCATGGTTAGATTTGTATAATAGCTCTATAGTAGGTCAAAATAGTACTGCCGTTCCAACCAAAGATTTATTTGTAAAGCGTGAATTCGATTTGTTGGCAAAAGGCAGCTTTATTGCCGGAGATACGATCCAGATAAGGTTCCGCCTGTTTTCTGATCCATATGCAAATGGATGGGGATGGATTATCGATAATCTGAGCATTCAGGATGTTGGAACAGGTGTAAATTCGCTGGCAATTTCTTCCGATGAAGTGATTTTCTTTCCAAATCCGGCTTCCAGCAAGTTAAATTTAGAGCTTCAGACCAAAAACAAAATTGAAATAATGAACTTGAAAGCTTATAATTCTTCAGGAAGAATGGTTTACAATCGTCAATTTAACATCGGATCAAACAGTTTTCAGACTGAAATAGATGTGCAAAATTTTAGTCCCGGCTTGTATTTATTTACTATTGAGCCTGAAAACGGAAAAGCGATCACCCGGAAAATTATTATCAGGTAAGTTCAATTTTAAATAAAAAGCCTATATTTGCTTCCAAAATGTAAGAGAAATGAAACTTATTAGTAACAACAGCTTTTTTTATTGGTTTTATTACTTCTGTTCTCAAATCGGGATCGGCAGGTAATATATTGTTGTTACAAAAGATATTTTACAGATGGGTCCCGTGTTGCACGAGACCCATTTTTTTTGGCCCCCTTCCCGTTCCCCCAAAGGGGGAAAGCTTTAGGAGGTAATTTGCGATTGAGAATATGAATCATTTTTGACACATAGATGTTGATTATAAACACAAATTTGGTACTTGCTTTTTTAAGCCTTCCCGGTTTTACCGGGAGAGGTTTGGAGGGGGCTTATAAATAATAACAAAATATGAAACTTGCAGTAATAGGTTTGGGATTAATTGGAGGTTCGATGGCAAAAGACCTTCGGAAAGCGGAATTTGCGACTGAAATATTTGGAGTCGATGTTAGTGCAGAGAATGCTCAGGAAGCATTGCAACTCGGAATTATCGACCATATTGAAACACTTGAAAGCGCTGTATCAAAAGCAGATATGGTAATTATTGCCATTCCGGTCGATAAAGTTTTGAATACGCTTACCAAAGTGCTCGATCTTGTTTCAGACCAGACAACCGTCATCGATGTAGGATCGACCAAAAAAGTGATCAGTGTTGCTGTTGACAACCATCCGAAGCGAAGAAACTACGTGCCGGCGCATCCAATGTCAGGTACCGAAAATTCTGGTCCATCAGCGGCTCTCGAAGGGCTTTTTGATGGAAAGATCAACATTATTTGCGATCAGGAAAAATGTGGACCGCAGCATTTGGCTTTTGCCGAAAAAATGTTCCAGGTACTGGGAATGGATATCGCTTACATGACCGCTGACGATCAGGACCATAGCACCGGATTTATATCGCATTTGCCTCATGCCGCAGCGTTTGCGCTGGCCAATGCTGTGCTTGATAAAGAGGATCGCGAAATTATTTTTGATCTGGCAAGTGGCGGTTTCACATCGACTGTTCGTTTGGCCAAAAGTTCTCCTGAAATGTGGGGGCCAATTTTTCAACAAAATAAGGAATATGTTGTTGAATCGCTTGAAGTTTATATCAAACACCTGAAAGCATTCAAAAAAAGCATTGAAAGCGATCCGGATCAGATGATGGCTTTGATGAAAAATGCCAATCGTATCCGCGGAATTCTGGCTGGTCAGAATGATTCATTGGTAAAGAATGAAAAGACAATTGTTAAATTATATACAAAATAATCATGGGATTAGAATTAGAAATCAGGCCCATTAAGCACTGGTTGCCACAAATCAACAACCCGCTTATAATTGCCGGTCCGTGTAGCCTCGAAACAGAAGAACAGGCCATGGAAACTGCTAAATTACTCGCAAAAGATCATCGTGTATTCATATATCGTGGTGGTGTTTGGAAACCCAGAACCCGCCCCGGAAGCTTCGAAGGTATTGGAAGTATTGGATTAAAATGGTTACAGATGGTGCGAGAAGAAACCGGAATGCCCGTGGGAACTGAAGTGGCAAATGCACAACATGCAGAAGAGGCGTTGAAAGCAGGTCTGGATGTTCTTTGGATCGGAGCCCGTTCAACTGCCAGCCCGTTTGTTGTTCAGGAAATAGCTGATGTTGTAAAGGGAACTGATGCAGTGGTGATGGTGAAAAATCCTGTCAATCCTGATGTGCAACTGTGGGTTGGAGCTTTTGAGAGGCTCAGCCAGGCAGGAATAAAAAATTTGGTAGCCATTCATCGCGGTTTTACGCCTTTTCGTGAAACGGAGTACCGGAACTACCCAAACTGGAAAACAGTGATCGAATTGCGTCGATTAATGCCCAATTTGCCGATTATTTGCGACCCAAGCCATATTGGAGGCAAGCGTGAATATTTGTATGATATTTCTCAGAAAGCTTTTGATATGGGAATGGAAGGGCTGATGATTGAATCGCACATTGATCCGTCGTGTGCATTGAGTGACAAAGAACAGCAGCTTACTCCGGCAGATCTGGCAAAATTGCTCGACCGATTGGTGATCAGAAATGTAACTACCGACAATAAACAATTTGAAAATCAACTGGAATTATTGCGCAACCGCATTGATGCCATCGACACCGAATTGCTTGAAACACTTTCTTCGCGTATGGAAATTGCCAGACAAATTGGTCAGTATAAGAAGGATAACAATGTAACGGCGTTTCAGGTTGGCCGTTTTTCAGAGTTGATGGAAAAGCGCGTTAAATTGGGTAAAAGCCTGAATTTGGATCCCAATTTTGTGCTGCAATTGTTCCAGCATATTCATGAAGATTCGGTACGTATTCAGACTGAAATCATGGACAAATAAGTCGAATGTCAAAAACGTTTAATAGTCAGGGTTTCACTTCAAAGTGAAGCCCTGATTGTTTTTAGTACATGCTTTAACAGGCTCTCCGAAGCTTTTTCAAATTTTTTTTTCAGAAATCATTGTTGGTTGTAACAAATAGAAATCCGCAGCATCAAAAGGCAAACTTTAAAAACAAAAACAATGAAAAAATTAATTTTTGCGGTATTGGTTGTATGTTTAGCCATGCCGGTATTTGCTCAGAAAAGTGCTATTCGTGTTGACGTAACAGGAAAAGGATCGCCGTTAGTATTTCTCCCCGGATTTGGATGTTCGGGTCATGTTTGGGACAATATGGTGGAGGTTCTCAAGAAAAATCACGAATGCCACATCGTTTCGTACGCCGGATTCGATGGTGTTCCGGCAGTTGATACACTTTGGATGGCGACCGTCGAAAAATCACTGCAACAGTATCTCACCGACGAAAAGTTAGATCGTGTAACAATCGTTGGTCATAGTATTGGAGGGACTTTTGGATTAATGCTCAGTAACGTTCCTCAAAGCAAAGTAGCACGACTGGTAGTTGTCGATATGTTACCGTGTATCGGAATGGTGATGATTCCCGATTACAAACCGGAATATATCACTTTTGACAATCCTTACAACAAAAAGCTTTTGAACATGAATAATGCCGACTTTAAAGCGATGCAGAAACAAATGACCGCAGGCATGTGCGCAGATACCACGCAGCAAAAACAAATTGTTGAATGGATGATGATGGCCGATCGGAGAACTTATGTTTATGGATATACCGAACTTCTGCGAATGGATTTGCGCGAAGCATTAAAAACCGTTGAACAGCCCGTGCTGGTGCTTGCTGCCGGGAAATACCCAACGAAAGAACAGATTCTTAAAATCTATGATGAGCAGTACCTCAACCTGAAAAACAAAACCATCAGATTTGTTGATAATTCAGCTCATTTTGTGATGTACGATCAACCCCTGAAACTATCAGAAGAAATAACCAACTTTATCACCGTAAAATAACCCTCTTCACCGTGGAGCAAGATATTTTTCAGACTATTTATGCGCAGTATTATCCGGTTGTTTACCGTTTATGCCTGGGCTATTTCAAAGGTGATTCCGGCCTGGCGGACGATATGGTTCAGGAAGTGTTTATTCGGGTTTGGGAAAAGTACAACTATTTTAAAGGTGAAAGTCAGGTGAATACTTGGATTTACCGGATTGCAGTTAACTGCTGCCTGACTGAAATCCGGAGAAAAAAGAGTTACGAAACCCGTGTACTTCGTTACCAGGAACCCGAAACCGATTCGGCAGAGAAACAGCAAAACGATCAGAAAACCCTACACCAATGTATTGCTCAGCTCAATGAACCCGATCGCGTATTGACTATGCTGATACTGGAAGATCTTTCACATCAGGATATTGCCCGAATCCTGGGTATCACCGAAGTTAATGTAAGAGTAAAAGTACACCGCGTGAAAGAGAAGCTTCACAGAATTTATCAAGATATGGAGGTCGAAAGCCTATAAATCAAAAAACACAATCAATCATTAAATCAAGAATAAAATGAACGAATTTGACAATATGATATCAGGATGGAAAAATCAAGCCATTCCATCGGCTGCAAATAATGCTACTGATATAACCAGGATGGCCCAAAAACGGATAAACGATTCACGAAAGAAACATGTGGCAACCATTGCTGTACTGGGAATCACCTGCCTGGTTCTGGTTTTATTTGCTATCAGTACTGGCACCCAAAGTAGCCTGTTTATAGCAGGTATTGGCCTGATGATTTCCGCACTGGCTTTACGAATAGGTGTTGAATGGTGGAGTTCTGAGCAATTAAAAAAACTGGATGTTGGCGAAAATGCCAGCAGTTACCTGAAACATCTGGTCGGGTTTTATCAAATGCGAAAGAAAATCCATGGTTCGTTTACTGTAATCACCTTCAGTCTTTATGTTCTAGGCTTTGTTGTGCTTTTACCGATTTTTAAATCAAATCTGTCTCACGGATTCTTTATTTACATCATCGTTTCCGGAATCGTTATCTTGGTATCATTAATCTATTTTATCCGAAAAAAAATAAACGAAGAATTGATAAATTTGAATTTGACAATAACCGAACTTTCATCAATTGCAGAATCGTTTGAAGTATAAAAAGGAGTGTTCACATTAATAAAGTATTCAGAAGCAATATTTTAAAAGGTATTTTTAAGTCAGGGTTTCACTCCAAAGTGAAGCCCTGACTTGTTTTTAGTCTGAGGTGAACGTTATTCTTTCATTTTGGTGTTGAATTATACTTTTTCAATTTTGAATGAAGTCATTGAAAGTGAACCGGCAACTGGTTTGTCATTGAATAAAGTCACCTTTTCATTTTCTTCCTTCAATGCCAAAGCATAAAGCATCGGCAGATAATGTTCGGGCGTGGGTATTGCCAATTCAAACGATTTGCCTTGCAGCTTGTAGTTGATTAATTGCTGATGATCCCCATTCAGGATAAACTTTTTCATTTTTTCGTTCGCTTCAATGGCCCAATCGTAGCCATATTCAGCGTTCAGCTTATCCCAGTCAACAAGGCCAAGATTGTGGACCATGTTTCCGCTTCCGATGATCAAAATGCCTTTTTTTCGCAGTCCGGCAAGCTCACGAGCCAGATCGTAATGATATTGCGGAGTTTGATAATAATCAAGGCTCATTTCAATTACCGGAATATTGGCTTCAGGATACAATCGTTTTATTACGCTCCACGCACCATGGTCGAGGCCCCATTTCTCATCCAATCCAACTTCCGTTTTTTTGAGGATACTCTTCGTCTCTTTCGCGAGTTCAGGACTTCCGGGTGCCGGATATTGTACGTCAAACAAGGCTTTTGGAAATCCGCCAAAATCGTGAATGGTTACAGGTTTTTCCATGGCGGTTACAAAAGTTCCTCGGGTTTCCCAATGGGCCGACACGCATAGAATTGCGTTGGGTTTGGGTAAAGATTTCCCGATAGTTCTCCATCCAGTTACAAATTCATTTTCATCAATGGCATTCATCGGACTGCCATGCCCAACGAACAGCACTGGCATTTGTTCTGTGCTGCTAAATGGGGCTGTTATCTTGTTTAATTCATTCATTAGTTACTGTTTAAGGAAACCGCTGTCTTTCAGCCAATCAGCCATGCGTTGCGGCCAGGTGTTTACGGTAATGAGCGGCGATCGGTCGCCCATATTGAACGCATGTTTGCCCCTGGCTAGAAAAATAGCTTCGACCGGGACATTTGCAGCACGAAATTTTTGAAGAAGATCCAATGTAACTTCATCGCAACCATACTCATCGTCGTTGGCGCAAATCAGAAAAGCTGGCGGCGCATCGGCTGAAATTTTTTCCGGAGCTTTACCACCCGGATAAACCAACATCTGAAAATCGGGACGACCATTGATGCGATCAACCGGATCGGGAGCTTTTGGATCGCCATCGCCTTTGTCGAAAGCAACCATCATGATTACCGCACCACCAGCCGAAAATCCCAACATTCCGATACGCTTCGGATCGATATGGAACTCGTCTGCCCGACTTCTAACCAGACGAATAGCACGGTAGGCATCCTGTTGAACATTCTCGATAGAATAAGGTGAATTTTCCTCTCCGGGTAAACGATATTTTAAAACAAATACAGTAATTCCGATTGAATTCAGAAATTCAGCAGCCTGTTTGCCTTCAGCATTGAAAACCAATTCCCGAAATCCCCCGCCCGGAGCGACAATCACCGCGCAACCATTGGCCTTTTCCTTTGGGGGCATAAAAACGGTAACCGACGGATTGTTAATGTTTCGAACCCAATAATCCTTTGCCTGTTCCGGGATATCCTTTCGGTTTTCGAAGCCAGGTGCGCCATTTTTCCAAAGCGGAATTACTTGAGGTTGAGCAAAAGCAATAATGGGGATCGAAAGGATGAAGATCAGGCGATAAATGTATTTTAGCATGATGGTTGGTTTTAAAAAAGTTAAAAGTAAAAACTTCTCTCTGATATATTATCAAAAAGTCATTTGAAACTTAATATACAATTCAACCCAATGACCTAAAAGATATCAAAGGTTCTTTTCCGTTCTTCAAACATTCTACTATACTTTGAACTCAAACTTCTTTTCTCAATTTTTATCAACAATTCACTTTTCAGGGAGCGAAATTGGTAACTTTACTTTTCTGAAGTTTCGGCTTCAGGAGATATAAACATTTGATATAACCTACTGGTATGATTCCTTTTACACATTTACATGTTCACTCGCAATACTCTATTCTCGATGGAGCGGCCAGTGTTCATGGCCTGATTGCCAAAGCCAAAGGCGATGGAATGACTGCGCTGGCTTTGACCGATCATGGCAACATGTTTGGTGCCAAAGAGTTTTACGATATTTGCCGGAAGGAAGGAATCAAACCCATTTTGGGCTGCGAAACTTATGTGGCGGAGAATTCCCGGCATGATAAGAAAGATGCTAAAGTTGACCGTTCAGGATATCATCTTATTTTGCTGGCAAAGAATCTGGTCGGTTACCGCAATCTACTGAAATTGGTTTCGACAGCCTACACCGAAGGTTTTTACTACAAACCCCGCATCGATAAGGAGTTGCTCGAAAAGTACCACGAAGGATTGATAGTTTCTTCAGCCTGTCTTGGTGGAGAGGTTCCGCAGCACATTATGGCTGGTCATCTTCAGGATGCAGACGATACCATTCAGTGGTTCAAGTCAATTTTTGGCGACGATTTTTACCTGGAACTGATGCGACATCCTTCTGAATCAGCAGAAATGCGTCGGAATGTCTATGAAAATCAGGTATTGGTGAATACCAAAATGCTGGAGTTGGCTCAAAAGCATGAGGTGAAGCTGATTTGTACCAACGACATTCATTTTATCAATCAGGAAGATGCCGATGCACACGATTTGCTGATTTGCCTGAATACCGGCAAGGATTTGGACGATCCAACGCGAATGCGTTATACAAAGCAAGAGTGGTTCAAAACTACTTCTGAAATGAATAAATTGTTTGCGGATGTTCCTGAAGCATTGACAAATACGCAGGAAATCAACGATAAAATTGAGGCTTACGAGCTGAATTCACAGCCCATCATGCCTGTTTTCCCAATTCCTGAAGAATTTGGAAAAGAAGAAGATTACCGGGTCCGGTTTACAGAAGAGATGTTGCTGGAAGAATTTACCGAAGAGTGGTACAAAAATATTGGAGGATACGATAAAGTCGTCAGGGTAAAACTTGAAGCCGATTACCTTGCGCACCTTGCTTGGGAAGGGGCTAAACCCCGTTATGGAGAACCATTTTCGGATGACGTGCGCGAACGTATTGAATTCGAATTGAGTACCATAAAAAAGATGGGTTTCCCCGGATATTTCCTCATTACCCAGGATTTTATCAACGAAGCCCGTCGAATGGATGTACTGGTTGGTCCCGGACGTGGGTCGGCTGCCGGATCAGTAGTTTCGTATTGTGTCGGGATAACCAATATTGATCCGATGAAATACGATTTGCTGTTCGAGCGTTTCCTGAATCCTGACCGTATATCAATGCCTGACGTGGACATCGACTTCGATGACGACGGCCGCCAAAAAGTACTCGATTATGTGACCAAAAAATACGGGAATGACAAGGTTGCCCATATTTGCACTTTTGGAACAATGGCCACCAAAATGGCTATCAAAGACGTTGCCCGCGTTTTGAAACTTCCGCTTCAGGAGGCCGAACGGCTTACCAAGCTGGTTCCTGACGCTCCCAAAATGAACTTTTCGATTGCATTTAAAGATAGTCCGGAGCTAAAAAAAGAGTTGTCGTCGCCCAACGAGTTGGTAAAGACAACCCTAAAGTTTGCACAGACACTCGAAGGTTCGGTGCGCCAGACTGGTGTTCATGCCTGTGGAATCCTGATCAGCCGCGATCCGCTGACCGACCATATTCCGGTGATGTTTTCCAAAGACGACGAAAACCTGCTTACTACGCAATACGATGGAAAATTCGTTGAAGACATTGGCTTACTCAAGATGGACTTCCTCGGCCTTAAAACCCTTTCCATTATCAAGGAAACGATTGAAAACATCAAGCTTTCGCGAGGATTTACGGTCAATATGGATCAGCTTCCGGAGAACGACCCAGTGACAATGGAGCTTTTTGCAAATGGCGATACGACCGGGATCTTCCAATTCGAGTCGCCCGGAATGAAAAAGCATTTGCGCAACCTTCGCCCCAACCGTTTCGAAGATTTGGTGGCCATGAATGCGCTTTACCGGCCAGGTCCGATGGAGTACATTCCATCGTTTATCAAACGAAAACATGGTCAGGAAAAGATTGAATACGACAGCCCATTAATGGAACCATACCTGAAAGATACTTACGGGATTACCGTTTATCAGGAACAGGTGATGCTTCAGTCGAGGGCGCTTGGCGGATTTACCCGAGGTGACTCCGATTCGCTCCGCAAAGCGATGGGTAAGAAGCTGATTTACATGATGGACAAGCTGAAGGTGAAATTCAAGGAAGGCTGTCTGAATAATCCGAAGTTTGTTGAAGGTTGTCAGGAAGGCAATAAAGATGCAGAGAAACTGATCGAAAAAATCTGGAAAGACTGGGAAGCGTTTGCCAGTTATGCTTTCAATAAATCGCATTCGGTGTGTTATGCCTGGGTGGCTTACCAAACCGGATACCTAAAAGCAAACTTTCCGGCCGAATTTATGGCCGCCAACATGAGCCGAAATCTTAGTAATATTACTGAAATTTCGAAGTTGATGGAAGAGTGCAAGCGCATGAAAATGAATGTGCTGGGGCCGGATGTTAGCGAAAGTTATGCCAAGTTTACAGTAAATAAAGCTGGTAACATCCGTTTTGGAATGGCTGCCATTAAAGGAGTGGGAGAGGGTGCCGTTCAGGATATTATTAAGGCCAGGAATGGCGGCGATTTCAAAGATGTTTACGACTTTGTTGAACGGGTGAACCTTCAATCGGCAAACAAGAAAAACATAGAAGCACTGGCCATGGCAGGCGCTTTCGACGGGTTTAAAAAGCATACCCGAAGTCAGTTTTTTGCACCGGATGAAAACGATCAAACCTTCATTGAAAAATTGATCCGCTATGGCAATAAAATGCAATACGAGAGCAGCAACATGCAACCTTCGCTTTTTGGCGAAATCATGTCAACGCAATCTGTTCAAAAACCCGAACCTCAGTTAGTGCCCGAATGGCCCAATCTTGTTCTGCTCGATAAGGAAAAAAGCCTGATTGGAATCTACCTCACTTCTCATCCGCTCGACAGATATAAAATTGAAATTGAAACGCTTGCATCCAGAGATGTCACTTTTCAGGATTTGAATAGCAATATTGACGCGCTGAAAGGCCGGGAACTTACTTTTATCGGAATGGTGACCGAAGCCCGCGAAGCCTTTGGTAAAACCGGAAAGCCATATAGCCAGATTGTTTTAACTGATTATACCGATTCGTATAAGATGTTTTTCTTCGCGAAAGACTACGTTGAATTTGGCAAATACTGTAAGCAAGGCCTTTACCTGATGGTAAAAGGTGTAGTCCAGAATCGTTTCGGTGGCGATCAGCTTGAATACAAAGTCAGCCGAATCGAACTTATGGACGATATCCGCGAGAAATACTTTAAAAGTATTACCGTGAAGATTCCGTTGCCTGTTATTAACAATGAAATGGTTACTGAACTTGAGCGCCTGACCCTCAATAGCAAAGGAAAATCGTTGTTGAAATTTGATGTGTGGGATCCCGAAACAAAACTGGTTGTTAATTTGTTTTCAAGGAATACCCGTATCGAAATTACCAACGAATTGCTCGCCTATTTTGAAAAGCACGACGATCTTGTTTTTAAAATTAATTAGGCTAATTTTGCGATGTTTTTAGGGTTAGTTACAATTCACACATAAAATATTTTACTATGGCTTTAGAAATTAATGATGCAAATTTTGAAGAATTGGTTCTTCAAGCTGATAAGCCTGTTTTGGTTGATTTTTGGGCTGAATGGTGTGGTCCGTGTCGAATGGTTGGTCCTATTGTGCAGGAACTTTCGGAAGATTACGCTGGAAGATTAGTCGTTGGAAAAGTCGATGTTGACAGCAATCCAGGCATCGCTTCTAAATTCGGAATTCGTAACATTCCGACTATCCTGTTTTTCAAAGATGGCGTAGTGGTTGACAAACATGTTGGTGCTGCTCCAAAAACAACACTTGCTTCAAAAGTTGACGGCATTCTTTAAAAGATAATTTCAGACGGAAAAGGCATAGGAATCGTTGTTTCTTATGCCTTTTTTATTTGGGGTGGCGCGATTTTTAATCGCGCTTAATGAAACGGAGATTGAAAATCTCCGCACCCAATCATAAATGAATGACCACAAATGATTAATTCCAGATTTTGAATAATTTACTTGACATACAACAGTTTCAGCAATTCGATAACCTCGAACTGATTTCGCGCGAAGTAGTTGAAGGTTTTATCACCGGTTTGCACCGAAGCCCTTTTCATGGTTTTTCGGTCGAATTTGCTGAACACCGGCTTTACAATACCGGCGAATCGACCAAACACCTCGACTGGAAGCTGTTTGCCCGCACCGATCGTTTATTTGTGAAACAATACGAGGAAGAAACCAATCTTCGCTGCCAAATTGTGATAGACACCTCTTCTTCCATGCTTTTCCCATTCGAAAAGGGAAAGCCATCTAAAACCAATAAACTGGCATTTTCTGTCTATTCGGCAGCAGCAATTATCTATCTGCTCCGGAAACAGCGCGATGCAGTAGGTCTTTCGCTTTTTTCTGACGACATTGAATTTCATTCAGAAGCCCGTTTGTCATCGGTTCACATCGACTTGTTGTACAATCAGCTGGGAGCTTTGTTGCGGCAGGAACAGGCACAATTGCAGAAAAAAACCAACACGGTTGATGCGCTCCACATGATTGCCGAAAACATTCACAAACGCTCGTTGGTCATTCTTTTCAGCGACCTGATCGAGCAAGGAAATACCGACGAATTGTTCGAAGCCTTACAGCACCTGAAATACAACAAACACGAAGTTTTGCTCTTCCATGTGACCGATCATCGTCAGGAAAGAGAATTCGACTTCAGGAACCAACCATACCGGTTTGTGGATCTCGAAACCGGAGAACATCTGCGATTTTCGCCCAACGATCTGAAGAAGAATTACGAAAAGGCCATGTCAGATTATTTCGAAGAAATGCGCGTCCGCTGCGGTCAGTATCAGATAGACCTTGCCGAAGCCGACATCAACGAAGATTTCAAGCACGTGCTTTATGCGTACTTATTGAAGAGAAAGCGGTTGTTTTAGTATATGTAAAGTTTACGACATACATGAAACTATTTGAATAAATCAGTAAAGTTTACGGTATATCGTAAACTTTTTTTATTGAATTTTCAGGAGAAATGCTTATCTATTGCGGTCAATACCAGATAGACCTTGCCGAAGCCGACATTAACGAAGATTTCAAGCACGTACTTTACACCTATTTGCTGAAGCGGAAAAGACTTTACTGATTACCGAAAACTGAGACTGTTTACTTCTTCCCTGCCGGAAATAAATCGCAGCTTATCGGGAAATGATCGGAGTGATTTAAGCTGGAAACCTCGAAGTTAAAGCTCGTAAAAATCGGACTATACAAAATGTAATCGATGCGGAACGAAGGTAATTTTCCGTTGTATGTATTGGCTGTTCCTTTGCCCGACTGGGTGAACGAATCTTCCAGATTTCCTTTTACTGTGCGGTAAGTAAACGATACCGGAGTGTCGTTGAAATCGCCGCAAACAATTACCGGATAGCGACTTCCGTTAATGTGCTCGCGCAATGTTGCAGCCTGTTCTGCCCGTTTGATCAGGGCATCTTTGAATTTCACACCTAATTCCAGAATTTTTTCTTTTGTTTTTTGATGATTGTCAAGATTAATGGAATCGATGGTGTTAATTTCGGCTTTCTGTAGCCGGTACGATTGCAAATGACAGTTATAAACCCTGACAGTGTCGGTATTCAGCAGTATATCAGTAAAAATAATCATGTTACCAGAGTTTTTGAACCTGATTTCTCCCATGTTTACAATCGGGAAACGTGTCATTGTAAGCGGTCCTCCCGCGAAGCTATTGTGAGCCAGTTGAAAATGGCTTACCTGCGGAAGTTTCGTGTTTTTGATATCGAATATTTGCCGTTTGTTTAGCCGAACCTCCTGCAAACAGATAATATCGGCATTGTTTTGCCTTAAAAAATCGGTGATGTGGTCAGCATTTTCCTTGGTCGGAAACTCTTCAGCACCCATGAAATATCTAACATTGTAACTGGTTACCCTGATCCCTTTTTCGGTGGTTTTTTTCCCTGAAAATTGTAAGTAGTTGCCAATGTGGTTGAATCCGGCGAGTATCACCAAAACCGAAAAGATGGTAAATTTTGGTTTGATAATAGCCCATAAAATAATGAAAATCAAATTTATAACCAAAAGATAGGGATAAGCCATTCCGAATAATGCCGGAATCCAGAATTCTTCCGGACTGATATATACCGATACAGAAGCGATACCAATTGCAACAATAGCAACGATATTAAACAGAAGGAGAGTATATATGAATACGTGTTTCAAATGGATGGCAGTTTATGTTCCAACTTCACTTTCGATCGCCTGCGGTTATTACAAATATAGGAAAATTTCGGGAGACCGGAGACGGAAGTCAGAAGTCAGAAGACAGGAGACAGGAACACCGCTCCCAAAGTAGCGAAGCGTATCGAAGGGAGTACGGGACAATGGGCATAGGGCATAGGGCAAGGAGACCGGAGACCGAAAAAGGAAAAATGAAAGTGTCGTTAGTATGCTACGCTCCACTTTTCTAATGACCATTAAACATCCTGAAAACTGAAAACTGAGACTGAACACGGAGAACGGAGTCGGGAGTCAGGAGAACGAAGACAGGTTAATGTAAAAACCTACAGCTTATCATTCGGTCTTTTCCATTGATGTCCTTTTTGAGGACAACATCAGAGAATCTTTTCCCGAGAAGCATTTCAGTACATTCTTTTCCAAAAGCTTCGTTTATTTCGAAGTATAATCTTCCCTTCTCTTTGAGATGGTTAAGGGCAAAATCAGCGATCCGTTCGTAAAAGATCAGCGGGCTTTCATCAGGAACGAAAAGGGCGAGTTCAGGCTCAAATTCAAGCACATTTTTCTCCATCAAAGGTTTTTCGTTTTCACGAATGTATGGCGGATTGCTGACGATCACATCCAGCTTCGGAATACTGACTTCAGGAATTCCGTTTAAAATATCATATTCAAATACTGAAACAGTTACGGCATTCAATTCTGCATTCCGGCGCGTTGTTTCAAGGCATATTGGTGAAATATCGCAGGCCAAAACTGTCGCGTTATCAATGTTTTTCAGGAGTGAAATTGCAATACATCCGGTTCCGGTTCCGATATCCAAAATGGTTGGTACTAAATGTTGGTTTTCCTCAATGATCCATTGCACAAGTTCTTCTGTTTCAGGTCGGGGAATCAAAACTCCGGGTATCGCATAGAACGGCAATCCATAGAATTCTGTTTCACCAAGAATGTATTGAATGGGTTCGTGATTTTTCAGGCGGGCAACGATTTTTTCGATTTCAGATCTCTCTTCCTTGCTAAGATCTTCTTCTTTGGCAAGCAGAAATTGGGTGCGTGAGTATCCTTTTATCTTCTCAAAGATCAGGAAAATCAGGCTTTCAATTTCCTCTGCTGCGAAAATGCCAGTCAATTCTTTTCGGATGGATGCAATTCCTGACTTCATTTATTGTTATTTTTGACAAAGTTAATTTTTTCGCCGATGAGCTCCTCAGAAATATTTATGCAACGCTGCCTCGATCTGGCACTACTTGGAATGGGCGATGTAGCTCCCAATCCGATGGTTGGTTGCGTAATTGTGCATGATGGAATCATTATTGGCGAAGGTTATCATGAAAAATTTGGTCAGCCACACGCCGAAGTGAATGCCATACGGTCGATAAAGAATCCTGAATTGCTGGCTCAGTCAACATTGTATGTTTCGCTTGAACCCTGTACACATTTCGGAAAAACACCTCCATGTTCCGATCTAATCATTGAAAGCCAAATTCCGCAGGTGGTAATCGGAACGATTGATCCGTTTGCTGAAGTTGCCGGAAAAGGGATCGAACGAATGCGCAACGTGGGAATTAATGTTGAGGTGGGAGTACTCGAAAAAGAATGCCGGGAACTCAACCGACGATTTTTTACTTTTCATGAGAAAAAAAGGCCGTATATTTTGCTGAAATGGGCTCAAACGCTCGATGGTTTTATAGATACCGATCGGACCGAAACCCAGCATCCGACATGGATTACCAATGCTTTGGCGAAAAGACTGGTTCATAAGCAACGATCGGAAGAATCGGCTATTTTGATTGGTACCAATACTGCTGAATTTGATAATCCGGCGCTTACTGTGCGGGAATGGACCGGAAATCAACCGGTCAGACTAGTAATTGACAGAACCAGCCGTCTATCGCACCGTTTACACATTTTCGATCAGGAAGCACCTACCTGGGTTTTTACCCGTCATGAACAAATTGATCTGGAAAATGTGAAATTTATAATGCTCGATTTTGAACAGAACATCTTACCTCAGTTACTTGTCGGGTTGTATGAGCGTGGTATTCTATCGGTGGTTGTGGAAGGCGGAGGTAAATTGCTTAACAGTTTTCTTGAAGCAGGTTTATGGGATGAAGCTTTTGTTTATACCGGGAACCAGTTCTTTGGTAAAGGTGTCGCTGCTCCAAACATTTCAGGAGAAACAATTGCCTGCGAAATACTCGATGATTGCAAATTGCATGTATTGAGGAATAAGTCTGAACACGATTTTAAGGATTAATGGACTTACAGGATTGTTCGAAGAAGGGTATTCTTGACTTCTATGGATAAAATTTATAGATATCTTTTCGGTGGAGAATTCGCTCAAAATAAAGCGTATCGTTCTCAAATTTCAAACCGGCACGATAATCTCCAAACCTGATTTTATAATAATTAAGGTAACCTTTCAATTTTTTGATTCATAATAGACCTTTGCTTCAGCAACCGAAAGGTTTTCGTCTGGATCATTTTCTAGTATAAATTGTCCAAGAGCATAGTCCTCTAATAATTGCTCCATCCTTTCAAATGTTTGTATATCAACCTGTACAGCAAACGGACGTTTTTTACTGTCGGTTACATAAGTTTTTTTTATTTCCAGCATATTTTTTTTCGTAAAGATAAGGTTTTCTGGTTCAATGATGAAACGAACATGCTTGATGATCACAATCACTGATGAACAATCGCGTTCAGATATTTTCCCCTTGTTTATCCCACTATTTTAAGCGAAATTTAGTCGCCTCAAAAAAAACCGAAAATCACATGGGAATTTTGTACGATATATGGATTTCATTGCCTGGTCTGGTGGGTATCCTTTATCTTCTTACCGTTCTTTTTATTGCTATCCTCATTATTCTTGAGAACCGCAATCCGGTGAAAACAATTAGCTGGATATTGGTATTGGTATTGCTTCCGTTTATCGGGATTGTGATTTATCTTTTCTTTGGACAGGAATACCGAAAAACGAAAATGTATTCGCGCAAAGGCTTGAAGGACCTGGAGAAACTGAGAAACCTAACTTTGGAGCAATTAGACAATCTTCCGGAGAATCATTTTCAAATCAGCGAACGGTTATATTCGAAAAAACGGCTGATAAACCTGCTACTTTCCAATTCGAATGCCATTTTAACCAACAACAACGAGGTGACTGTTTTGCACAACGGGAAGGAAACTTTTCCTGAGATTTTCAGGGCCATCGAACAAGCCAAACACCACATTCATCTTGAATATTACATTGTTGAAAACGATAAAATCGGGAATTACCTGCGCGAACTTCTGATTCAAAAAGCCCGCGAAGGGGTTGAGGTTCGCTTCATTTATGACGATGTTGGCAGCTGGGAGCTAAAACGGAAATTTCTTCGCTCGATGTCGGATGCGGGAGTGAAAGTCGATTGTTTTATGAGGGTTCGCTTTCCTAATCTGACCTCAAGGGTAAATTACCGTAACCACCGTAAAATTCTGGTGGTTGATGGTGAAACGGCTTTCCTTGGCGGATTGAATTTTGCTGACCGTTATCAGGATGGTGTTCCCGGAATCGGCCCGTGGCGCGACACGCACCTGAAGGTTACAGGCGGCGCTGCAACTGCACTTCAGATCATTTTTATGGCCGATTGGTATTTTGTTTCGAAGGAAATATTCAAGGGAGACCAGTTTTTTAAACCATTTGAATCGGGGAACGGGAAATTGGTCCAGATTTCGGCAAGCGGACCTGATTCGGATTGGGAAAGCATCGGACAGGCTTATTTTTCGGCCATTGCCAGCGCCACCGATCATGTGTTTATCTCGACTCCGTATCTGATGCCAACTGCTGATATAATGACTGCCCTGAAAACTTCAGCGCTGGGTGGAATCGATGTTCGCATCATTGTTCCCGGCTTGTCGGACGCCATTTTCCCGAAGTGGGGAACCAATTCGTATATCGAGGAATTGTTGGAAGCAGGTGTAAAAATATATTTCTACAAAGCTGGATTTACGCACAGCAAAGTGATTGTGGTTGATGGTATTTTTTCGTCGGTCGGTACTGCAAACCTTGATTTCCGCAGTCTGGAAACCAATTTTGAGGTGAATGCAATGATTTATGACGAGGAAATCGCCGGTATCCTGACCAAACAGTTTCTGGACGATCAGGATAAAAGCGAGATGGTGGTTTTGGAAGAATGGATCAAACGGCCACGTATCAACAAAATTAAAGAATCGTTTGCAAGGATTTTAAGCCCGATGCTTTAGGAAGTTGGAAGTATTCAGTCGCAGTGTTCCCAAGTAATTCAACTTCCGGTCTCCCTTTTCCATGCTCCATGCTCATCGCTCCCTTCAGGGTTTTTCACTCCGGAAATGTCTTCAATAAAAATCTAAAAATCAAAGCCATGAACAGAAAAGAATTTTTCCGGAATTCGCTTGCCGCCAGCACTTGTGCCGGATGTTTTTTATTGTCCGCCACCAGCCTGATTGCCTCCGAAAGCGTTTCAACCGAAGACGATAAGTACCAGCAACTTTTACAGGAAAAAGAGTTTATACAGAATTGGTTAACCGACCTGATTTCGACCATCGAAACCGAATTGGACGAGCCTACCCGTGTAAAATTGCTCGCCGGATGCGGTCGCGGATGCTTCAACCGTCACAAGTTTAAAAGCGACATTGCCGAAAAAGGAAAAGGCGATCTGGATAAACTGATTGAAGCATACAAGCAAAACTTTGAAGCCTGGAAAGAAGGCAATACTGTACATATCCGTTTCGGCGAGGTATCTCCGGGATGTTACTGCCCGTCAGCCAAATTCAGGCCGGCAAAACCCAACGATTTGCATTGCGAATGTACCCGCGCCACCCACCAAACCATTTTCGAAACGGCCTTGGGAAGACCTGTTGATGTAAAAATCCTTGAATCGGTCCGCAGAGCTCCGATCATGATTGTTCCATCGCCTAAGTCCCAAGCCTGTTGATGTAAAAATTCTGGAATCGGTCCGCAGGGGAAACAAAACCTGCCATTTCCTGGCAACGGTATAAAGCAAATATCTAAGGATTTTCTATCGAGAAGTTGGAGTATGGCATGTTTGTTCCCGCTGAAATTTTCAGAAAAAACTCAGGATCATGTAACAATTCAGAAAAAATAAAGTCTTTGTCTAAGAATTGTACTTAAAAAAACAAACTTAGTCATTGATCTATGAAACGTATTTTCCTGCTTAGAGTAGCTGTCACCCTGATAATGATTCTTGTCATCTCAAACAGCTATTCTCAAACCATTCAGAAAAAAACCTACCTGACAGCATTTACCAAAACCCCACCCGAAATTGACGGAATGATGAATGATTCGTGCTGGAACAAGGTGGAATGGAGTGGTGGTTTTATTCAAACCCAACCCTCTGAGAACAAACCACCATCGCAGCAAACTGCGTTTAAGATACTCTACGACGATAATAACCTGTATGTATTTATTCGTGCATTCGATACCGAGTCGGATAAAATAAGCCGCCGGATATCGCGCAAGGATAATTTCGACGGCGATATTATGGAGATCAATATTGACAGTTACTACGATTAGCAAACAGCATTCTCATTCACGGCAATGGCCTCTGGTGCCAAAGGTGATGAAGCAATTACCCAAGATGGAAACAACTGGGATAGCAGCTGGAACCCGATATGGTACCTGAAAATATCCATCGACGACAAAGGCTGGTGTGCCGAAATGAAAATACCATTCAGTCAACTGCGGTTCGGGAAAAAAGCTGAACATGTTTGGGGAATTCAGTTGATGCGGCACATTTTCAGGTTAGAGGAGCGCTCTACCTGGCAGTTTATACCCAAAGGTTCTCCAGGGCTAGTTCATCTGTTTGGCGAATTGCATGGCATTAATGGCATTCAGCCAAAGCGGAAGATAGAATTGCTACCCTATACCAGACATTGGCATAAGCCAGCAGTGTTTTGACGAATTTCCCTGAATTGTCTTCAACCCAGATCGCAACAATGTTTCTAGGCGCATAATTTCCTCCGGTTGAGCTGGTTGTTACCGAGACTGCCAAGGTGCCATTGGTTTGAGCGATTATCCAATTTGCTGATAAACAGACCAAGAATAAAATCAATAATTTTCTTCCCATTTTTTCTTCTCCTACAGGTTAATGAATGGCTGCAATCTATTTATTTTTTCTGGCAAAACAATACCTTTAAAACGGCAACTTCCCTTGTCGGATTCTGCTTTGCTATCTCACCTTTTAATCTTGTATTTGTAATCCTTGTTTTATGACACCGCTATTTAGCTGACTGATAAATTAAAGATTGTATATTTGTAGTAAAGTTTTGAATATGACGAATAAAGATTACATACTGGCTACATTAAAATCGAATAAATCAAGATTTTCCAAATTTGGAATAAAAGATATGGGGCTATTTGGTTCATACGTCAGAGGTGAGCAATCTGAAAAAAGCGATATTGATATTCTGATTGACTTTGAGCCTGAAATGGAAAACTACGACAATTATATGGCTGTTTATGACATGTTTGAACTGCTTTTTAAAAATGAGAGAGTTGAAATTGTGACAAAAAACGGGTTGAGTCCCTACATCGGTCCAAAAATTTTAAATGAAGTAATGTATGTCTAAAGAACCGATTGAATACTTAAAATAGATACAACTCCCCGAAGATCTGGACTCGACATCTTAAAACGGCAACTTCCCCAAATCAACATTACCACCGCTCAAAATAATACCCACTTTTTTACTTTTTACATCAACTTTGCTTTCCAGGATGGCTGCCAGTGGAACAGCTGACGAAGGTTCAATGATGATTTTCATCCGTTCCCAAACCATTCGCATGGCTGCAACAATGCTTTCTTCTGAAACTGTCACAATATCATCTACTTCATTCAGGATAATCGGGAAAGTCAGACTACCAAGCGAGGTTAAAAGTCCGTCGGCAATGGTTTTTGGCGCAACCGATGGAACAAGTGATTTTGAGTAAAACGACCTGAAAGCATCATCGGCTCCGGCTGGTTCGGCAGCAATAACTTTTACATTTGGTAACATGGCTTTACTTGAAATGGCTGTTCCGCTCAACAAACCACCACCGCCAACTGGAGCCATTACGACATCCAAGTGGCCGATTTCTTCGATTAACTCCTTGGCGGCAGTTCCTTGTCCGCAAATTACATTAAAGTAGTTGTATGGATGAATTTCGGTGGCCCCGGTTTGTTCGGCAACCTGCTTCAGGGTCGATTCGCGGGCCGCCAATGTTGGTTCACAAAAAGTGATTTGAGCGCCGTATCCAGCCACCGCTTTCTTTTTGATTTCCGGAGCATTTTCGGGCATCACGATGTAAGCCGGTATTACCCGCATTCGGGCGGCCAAAGCCAACGCTGCCGCATGGTTTCCTGAGGAATGGGTACAAACACCGTTTTCAGCCTCTTCCGGAGTTAAAGCAAAAACCGAATTACATGCTCCACGGAACTTGAAAGCACCTACTTTTTGAAGATTTTCGCACTTGAAAAACAACTCAGCGCCAACAATTTGGTTGATGTTTTTAGATGTCAAAACCGGGGTGTGGTGAATGAACGGACGAATGCGGTCGTGTGCTTTCTCAATGTCTGAAAAGGTCGGTAATTGGCTCATTGGTCGATTGGTTTGAATTTGACGTTAAATAACGAACAAAAATTCAATCATCAAACATGCGGAAGTCATAAAATTGATGTTTTAATTATTTTGGAATTTAGAATAAAATCTCTTATTTTGGAATTTTGTAACTGAAATGAGAATTGTAACCTTTCGAAAGATTCAGGAATTTTCAGAACAACATCCTGAAGTGAAATCAGCGCTACAGGATTGGTACCACAAAACCAGCAGGGCTAAGTGGTACAGCTTGAGCGATATGAAAAACACATTCGGAACTTCTGATTATGCTGGAAATAACCGGTTTGTTTTCAATATTAAGGAGAATCATTACCGATTGGTTGCGATCGTTATTTTCGCCTCACAAAAGGTTTATATCCGGTTTCTGGGAACTCATGCCGAATATGAAAAAATCAATTGTAGTTCAATTTAAATGAATTAGTTATGGCCGAAATAAGAAATGAAAATCAATACCAAAAAGCAGTTAATCGGGTAGAAGAATTGCTTTTGGTGGTAGGTAATGAGACCGACACTGAAGATCAGAATTTCGTTGAACTTGATCTTTTGTCAGATCTGGTGGCCGAATATGAAGAACGATATCATCCGATTCAGAAACCTTCATTGGCTTCTGTTATACGAATCCGTATGGCTGAAATGCAAATTTCACAAAAAGGTTTGGCTGAATTACTGGGAGTTAGCCCCAGCAGAGTGAGTGAATATCTGAATGGTAAAAGTGAGCCAACCTTAAAGGTCGCCCGTCTTTTGCACCAGAAACTGAATATTGATCCAGAGATTATTTTGGCCTGATAAAAGTTCCGAGATCAAAAATAATTCATATTTATTCAGGATAATATTCCATTGATACCGATTCCCTTTCGATTTTAAATCCTGCTTTAAGGTAGGTATTCAAAGCCAAAGGATGATCGCGTTCGCAGGTGTGCAACCAGACTTTATGGCCGTTTTTGCCCGCAATATAGACAGATGCATAAATTAGTTTTTGTCCTAATCCTTTCCCAATCCATTCAGGTTTAAGTCCCAGATAAACTATCTCGGTTTCTCCTTCTGAACGCACCAATTCAAAGAATCCAACTATCTGGTTGTCTTTCTGAAAAAGCCAAACTTCATTGTTGGCTGATTGAAGGATTTCTGCCAATTCATCCCGTGATTTCAGCAAGCGCACCGTCCAACCCCAGGCACTGCCCACCTCTTCATAAATTTTCAGGTATTCTTCCACCGAAGGATTTTCCCATCTTTCGATATTTATGGAATCATCAAGAATGGGAGGTTCTGGTTGCTTTCCATCAAAAGTCAGAAACCAGGTTTTGACGGGTATTTTGCGATATCCAATGGTCGGATTCATTTTGTCAATCTGGAAGTGAACTGTTGTTCTACTAAAGTCCGGCAACCAATTCTTTCAATATCAGTGTCATGTTAGGTTCAGCTTTTGCGGCTACCTCCTGAACTTCTTCGTGCGAAATTTCAACGATATGTCCGGGCACTCCACTATCGGTCACAATCGAAATTCCGAAAACGGTCATGTCTCCATGGCGGGCAACAATAACTTCAGGAACGGTTGACATACCAACAATATCAGCGCCCAAATGTCTAAACATCAGGTATTCGGCAGGAGTTTCGAAAGTCGGACCAGAAACGCCAACGTAAACTCCTTCTTTTACTTCGATGCCGTTTTTCAGAGCAATCTCTTTGGCTTTGTTGCGCAGGTGTGGATCGTAAGATTTGCTCATATCGGGGAAACGAGGACCCAATTCATTGATATTTTTGCCTCTGAGCGGATGTTCAGGGAACATGTTGATATGATCAGAAATAATGATGATATCGCCGACTTTGTAACCGGGATTCAGACCACCTGAAGCATTTGAGACAAACAATGTGTTGATGCCCATTTGTTTCATAACCCGCACCGGGAAAGTCACTTCTTTCATCGAATAGCCTTCGTAGTAATGAAACCGGCCTTGCATGGCCAGCACAGTTTTTCCACCAAGCTTTCCAATAATAAGCTTTCCTGAATGTCCTTCAACAGTCGAAACCGGGAAATCGGGAATCTCGCTGTATGGAATGGTCAGCTCAATTTCTATTTCGTTTACAAGTCCGCCAAGACCTGATCCTAAAATGATTCCGGCATCAATTGGCTTTTTTATTCTTTCGCTTATGAAGGTCGCGGTTGCTTTTATTTTCTCTAACATAGGTGACAATTTTTTCGTCGAAATTTTTTCCTTCACTGTCGAGGAACTTAATTTTCAACGGTACATAAAATAAATGAGCTTTAACTGATGGCGATAAGTCCATGTCTTTCAGTCGCATGGAATCTTTCTCGGTGGTAATGATGATTTTATTTTCGGCTCCGATTCCGTTAAACTTTTGTTCAATTTGCTGGATATTGGTTGCATTAAAGTTATGATGATCGGGGAATTTCATGTTGGTGATATCTTCAGAAAAGTTGCTCAGGTATTTCAGCAAATGTTCGGGATTGGCAATTCCAGTAATCAGCAAAACACTGACCTTATCAGATGCCAACCTTGGTGTAGTGATGGCTTCATCGGCAAAAACCGGGGTGAGTGGCTGATACACCATGGTGGTAAAAAACAGGTTCTGATAAGGTCGCAGGTTCACATCTTTCATGATGATGCGGCGCGTGATCGGCGAAATCTCCTGAGGACATTTGGTGTAAATAATTACATTGGCACGTCTCATTTGCCATTTCGATTCACGCAAACGTCCGACGGGCATCAGACTATCCTTATCAATCGGGCGATTGAAATCGATGAGCAAAATATTGATACCCGCACTGACACTGCGGTGCTGAAAAGCATCGTCGAGCAAAATGATGTCTGGTAAATGATTTGCCTCCTGTTTCTGGATTTTTTCAATGGCATGAACCCGTTTTTCGTCAACAATTACCTGAATGTCACTGAATTTTGACTTGATCTGAAGTGGTTCGTCCCCAACTTTTGTGGCCAGTGAATTGACTTCAACTTCCTGGTAACCTCTGGTTTTACGTTTGTACCCCCGGCTTATAGTGGTGACCATAAATTGTTTACGCAGCAGATCAACAAGATATTCAGTGTGAGGGGTTTTCCCGGTTCCACCAATGGTGATATTCCCGATTGAAATTACAGGAATTTCGAATTCGGTAGATTTAAAAATTTTGTAGTCGTACATGAAATTGCGCATCGACACGATCAGCCCGTAAATAGCAGAAAAAGGATATAATAGAAGTTTGAACATCTTAAATTTTTCAGAATAAATTCTGGTACGAAAGTAGGAAAATTTGAAGAGCAGACCTAAAGCATATTGAGCGTGTTTTTCAGGTAGGCATTTACTAACAGTACACTTTTTTTTGTGTTGGTGATGCGGTATCTCTTTTTCAGGATTTCGTCGGGGCGGGCTTTTTTAATTTCTTTCAGCAAATGCATGTAATAGTTGTAAACCAGGTAAACGCCCAATCTGACTGGTTTTTTCAACTGACGGATTCCAACCATTGATTCCTGAAAATCTCTTTCAATTTCATCTTCAAGTTGCCTTTTTGTCTCTGCTGTAAAGTTTGAGAAATCAATGTCTTTAAAGTATATCCGGCCTTTTTCTTTAAAATCGTCGCTGGCATCGCGCAGAAAATTAACCTTCTGAAGCGCAATTCCCAGCTTGCGTATTGGCGCTTTCAGCTCGTCATATTTTTCAGGTTCGTTGTAATAAAATACCCGAAGACACATCAGTCCAACGACTTCGGCAGAGCCATAAATGTAGGTTTTCAGCAATTCGGGCGAATATACATCGTGAGTCAGATCCAATTCCATGCTCAGAAGAAAAGCTTCAACCAGTTCGCGATCGATTTTGTATTTGTGCACAGCCATCTGGAAACTGTCGATAATCGGGTTGATGCTGAATTTGCGGTCGATGGCCTTGAAAGTTTCCTGCCTGAATTCTTCAAAAATGGTTCGCTGGTCCTGATCAAAAAAGGTATCCACGATTTCGTCGGCATAACGCAGAAACCCGTACAAACAGTAAATTCCTTCGCTGTATTTCCGGCTCATCACACGCAATCCCAACGAGAAAGTCGTGCTGTAATTGTGAGTCGTTATTTTGCTGCAATCGAGGTTATTTTTGTGGTAGAGTTCCATTGTCTTTTAGTATTCTTTCGGTTACTAATTTCGAACTGATGACTGTCATCGGCAAACCGGTTCCCGGAACAGTTGAAGCGCCAACATAATATAAATTTTCGAATTTTTCATCTTTATTTTTTGGTCTGAAACCTCCCACCTGGTTCAGGTCATGGGCTAAACCAAGGCCACTACCTTTATACAAACCAAACATATTCTTCCACTTTTCAGGGTTTAAAACCACCTTTGTTTCAGTATGTTTCCTGAAATCGAAGCCAGTTCGTTCGCTTAAATTCTGAATAATACCATCTGCGATTTCATTTTCATCGCTCCAATCGGGTTTGTATCGTAAATCAGGTACCGGGCACAAAATAAATACACTTTCTTTTCCCGGTGGCGCATAATCTGCATTGTGCATCGACTGTATATTGACGTAATAATATGGCTTATCAAGCTTAATTTTGTTCTTGAAAATTTTTCCGGCGTATTCCTGAAAGTTTCTTCTCAGAAAATAGTTATGATGGTACATATCAGGAACTTTGGTGTCCAAACCAAGATAAATAGTCAATGGTCCAAGTGTCCATTTTTTTGCATCCAGTTTCTTTTCCGAAAATGCCGGACGATTCAGAATGGCTCCACGAAACCAGGCAGCGTCGGCATTTACAACATACTGATCAGCCGTCCAAACTTTACCTTCTTTGTCAGTAAAGGAACTTATTTTCCCATTTTCGCTTGAAAAGCTGGTGATCTCGGTGTTGTAGTGAATTTTAACGCCCAGTTTTTCCAACTCCGGTAGTATTCCTTCAACAATTTTGTACATTCCGCCTTTCACATTGTGGTATCCATCGTGAACCATTTCGGTATAACTCAGCAGAGTATAAACAGCCGGCGTATCAAATGGAGTAGCTCCAAGGAAAAAACCAACCAGCGAAAAAATTACTTTTACCTCAAACGATTCGAAATTGCGTTCCATTTCGGTCCACATCGAACGAAACATTTTGGGTGCATGTTTTACCGGAACGGTTGATAGCTTAAGCAGATATTGAGTCAGCGAATCAAAATTCCGGCGGATTACAATATCCTCAACATCATGAAAAATTTCTCCGGTAGCCTTCAGAAACTTTTGTATTTTTCGTTCAAAATCGGGTTCAATTTGCTGAAATTCGAGTGCCAGTTTCTTCAAATCTTTGTATATCAGATAACTCCGCTGGTCTCCTTCGAAATGAACCGAATAAAGCGGATCAAGTTCAACAAACTCAAATGGCATCGCGATATTGCAATCTTTGATCAATTCCTGAAATTCGTAACTCATGCTAAAAAAGGTTGGCCCCAGATCGAATTTAAATCCGTCCTTTTCAAGAAGGTTCAGCCTGCCGCCAGCCCGATGGTATTTTTCAACCATCTCAACCTCATATCCTTTGGTTGAAAGTCGCAGTGCAGTGGTCAATCCGCCCAATCCGGTTCCGATTATCAATACCTTTTTTGGCATCTGTTTAATTTGTTCATTCAGTACCTAAACAAAGTTAGGCTAATTTCTTTTAGTAAATTACGAAATTATTTTTGGAAACCTGATTGTTTTGCATAAATTTAATGAATTATGGTAAAGGCTATCATCATCGGATCGGGAATAGGCGGATTGGCAACAGCGATCAGGCTTGCACGTCAGGGAATTAGTGTTGATGTTTACGAGTCGTCAGAAAGGGCTGGCGGCAAGATTTCAGAACGAAATTTCGATGGATTCCGGTTCGATACAGGCCCTTCGCTGCTTACTTTGCCAGCGCTGGTGCTCGAATTATTGGATGACGACCTTCAGTTTCCTGTCAAAAAGCTTGAAATCATTACCAAATACTTTTACGAAGATGGAACCCGCCTTTCGGCTTACAACAATGTTCAGGAGCTGGCATCCGAAATTGGAGAAAAGCTTCAAATTCCAGCATCCAGAGTAACCAATTACCTTCAGAAAGCTTCCACTGTTTACGATCTGACTGCAGATCTTTTCATTTTCGGATCTTTTCACCAACTTAAAAATCTGCTGAAATTTAAAACACTAAAAACGCTTCTGAATTTCAGAAAGCTTCAGGCATTTAGCAATTTACACGATTTCAACCAACATGAATTGGGCGAAAAAAGACTGGTTCAGTTGTTCGACAGATACGCCACTTACAACGGAAGCAATCCTTATAAAACACCGGCGACATTGAGTGTGATTTCGCATCTCGAGCACAACATAGGAGCTTTTATTCCTGAAGAAGGCATGTTTAAGGTTACTGAATCGCTGATGCAGCAAGCGGTTCGGCTTGGTGTTACGTTTCATTTTGGTCAGCCCGTTCGCAAAGTCGAAACTGTTAATGATAAAGCTCAGGGAGTTTGGGTTGATACTGTTTTTGTACCAGCTGAAATTGTGGTTAGCGACGTGGATATTCACCGATTTTATTCTTCGCTGTTGCCCGATTCGCGGCGACTTGCGAAAATCACAAAGGAAGAAAGATCGTCGTCGGCACTCATTTTTTACTGGGGAATGAATGGAAATTTCCCGGAGTTGGACATTCACAATATTTTTTTCAGCGCTGATTATCAGGAGGAATTTAATCATTTATTTTCAATGAAAGATGTGTTTGACGACCCGACAGTTTACATTTATATCAGCAGCAAATACCGAAAATTGGATGCTCCGGAAGGTTTTGAAAACTGGTTTGTGATGATCAATGCTCCTGCCGACGTTGGGCAAAACTGGGATGAAATTGTGGAACGTTCGCGCCGAAAGATTCTGGAAAAACTGGAAAGAATTTTGGGTAAAAAACTCTCGAAAACTATTGTAAATGAAGAAGTTTTGTCGCCGCCGGAAATTGCTAAACAAACAGGTTCGGTGAATGGTTCTATTTACGGAAGCAGTTCGAATAGCCGGTATGCCTCGTTTAACCGCCATGCCAATTTCCGGAGAGACATTAGCGGATTGTATTTTGTTGGTGGAAGTGTTCATCCTGGCGGTGGAATTCCGCTATGTTTGTCGTCGGCCCGAATCGTTGACGGTTTGGTAAAAGAACAATTGCTAAAGATCAAAAAATGAATTGGTTCCTGAAAAACAGAGTGTTAATTATTCTAATTGTTGTTTGGTATCTTGGTGGTATTATCGGATTCCTGACACCAACATTAAGGCCACTTTTTCAGCAACTTACTCCGCTTGGGATGGTTCTGGCAGCTGTTCTTCTGCTGTATTTTCATGAACCCCAAAACCTGAAAAGCTGGCTGGTTTTTTCAGGTATTATTCTGGTAAGTTTTGTAGCTGAGCTGATTGGTGTAAACACTCAGCGTTTGTTCGGACACTATGAATATGGAATTGCGTCAGGATTCAAACTTTGGAACACGCCAATTGTCATTGGGTTCAACTGGCTGGTGCTGATTTATTGCATTTCGGCTTTGACAAAAGCGATTCGCGACCGATGGTACTTTCCGCTGGTAGGCGCTTCGACCATGGTTGCTTTCGACTGGCTGATGGAACCGGTTGCCATCGCTACCAATATGTGGAGCTGGGTTGATGGCAATATTCCACTAAAAAATTACATGGACTGGTTCCTGATTTCCGGATTTCTGTTTTTGATGATCAGAATCCTGAAAGTCGAATTTAACAACCGTTTTGCCGGATTAATATTTGCAATGCAGGTTGTGTTTTTTCTGGCATTAAACCTTTTAATAAGGATAATACAAGCATGATAAAAGCCCGACATAACAAACTGTATATCTGGTTCTTCTGGAAATTCTTTCAGTGGATGCGAAAAATTCATTTTCGGAAAATGACGATCATGTCGGATTTGCAGATACCTGATCATCAGGCAGTATTGCTGTTTCAAAATCATTTTAGCTGGTATGATGGATATTTTTCATACGAATTAAGCCGGAATGTTTTTAAGCGGAGATTCAATGTGATGATGCTCGAAGAACAGCTTCGAAAACGTATGTTTCTGAATCGCTGCGGCATCTTTTCCATCAAAAAGAATAACCGCGATTTTCTGAATTCTCTGAGTTATACTGCTGAATTACTGAATGATCCTAAAAATATGGTGACCATTTATCCATCGGGAGAACTATTGTCACTTCACAAGCAAAACTTGACTTTTCAGAAAGGAATCAATCGTATTTTCAAAGGCAAAACCGACCAATTTGCGATTGTGCTGGCTATAGTGATGATCGATTATTTTACCAAGGTGCGTCCCGAAATAAGCATATATCTCGAAAATTATTCAGGAGAAAGAACTACTGAAGCCATTGAAAAAGAGTATCATTTGTTTTATCAATCTTGTATTTCAAAGCAATTAGAATAATGGAAGTCCTGGCAATCTTCATATTGGTTTTTCTGGCACTTCGGACGTTTGTTTCGCTGGTGAACCTCTTGTCAGGACTTCATCTTCAGGATAAAAAGCCCGTGGAATTTTCGAAAGTTTCGTTGCTGATCCCTGCGCGAAATGAAGAAGCGGTGATCGGCCGGTTGCTTGCCGGACTTAAGGAAATTAATTATCCTGACTTTGAAGTCATTGTCTGCAACGATCATTCGTCTGACAATACCGAGGAAATCCTGAACTGGTTTGCCGGTGACGATGAACGGATTCATTGGTTTTTGGGTGAAAAACTTCCAGCGGATTGGCTGGGCAAAAACTTTGCTTGTCATCAGTTGGCGCAGAAAGCAACGGGTAAATACCTGATTTTTCTGGATGCCGATGTCGAATTGAGCAAGGATGCTGTCACCAAAGCAGTTTCATTCTTTCAGGAGAAAAAATTGTCGCTATTGTCGATTTTTCCGCAGCAGAAAATGAAGACTTTTTCGGAGTGGTCGATTGTTCCGGTAATGAACTGGATTTTACAAAGTTTGTTGCCGATGATATTGGTTCAGAAAACAAAATACCCTTCGCTTTCGGCTGCCAACGGGCAGTTTATGATGTTTGAAACTGAAAGTTACCTGAATTACCAATGGCATTCGAAAGTCAGGAATCAGAATGTGGAAGACATCCGGTTGGCACGAATGGTGAAAGCTGAAGGTTTAAAAATGGCCGTTTTGCTTGGGAACAAAGATATTTATTGCCGTATGTACCGAAGTTTGGAAGAGGCAATTATGGGATTTTCGCGCAATATTCACGAGTATTTTGGTGGAATGAGATCTGTCATGCTGGGCTTTTGGTTCATCGTCTGTTTCGGGCCATTCATTGTTTTTATGTCGCTCGGTTGGGAGTTTTTAACTTTATTTGTGCTGTTGGTTATTGCCAACCGTCTGTTTGTAGCCAGCGCCAGCCGCCAGAATGTTCTTTTATCGGTTTTGCTGCATCCATTGCAGATGATTGGTTTTACGGCCATCGTTTTTTACAATATTTTCAGGAGATTTAAAAGGGAGACTTCATGGAAGGGACGGAGGATTAAGTTATAAAATCGAATGCTCAGTTGCTGAGTTGTCTGTTGTCGCCCTCATTCTACTTTGTGTTTCCGTGTTTACAAAATGCTCCAGCGGAGCAAAATATTTATAGCAAAAAACGTTGATGGGAGATAGCCGTCCGCGCGAAAAGGTTGAAAAGGATTACGGATTTCTTTCGGACGAAATAGTAAAAATAGAATTAAATTTTTGAAGATTAATTTATTTGATATGATTCATAAAATCAAACTGTTATTTGTCTTTTTAATATTGTTTCCCGTCTTATTTGCAACAGCACAAAAGAAAGATCTGGCATATTACAGGTGCGCATTCTTTGAAAGTTACCGTGCCGGCAGTATGGCTCCGTGGCCGGGGTTGATTGCTGAAATGGAGAAAGCAAAATCGACAGACTTGGCTTGGCAAATCGAGATGGTGAAAGCCATGTATGGATTGGTTGGTTATGAAATTGGTTCCAGAAATAAGGATTTGGCCAGGGTTTATGTGAATAAAGCTGATGGTTATCTGGACAAGTTGTTGAAAAATTATCCAAATAATGCTCAGATTCACAGTTTGGCTGGCGCTTTTTACGGCTACAAGATTTCACTTGCATTTTACATGGCTCCGTTTTATGGACCCAAAAGCCTCTCTCAAATCAATAAAGCGATTGAGCTCGATCCCACTGAACCGACGGGATACATTGAAAAAGGTAACTCATTACAATATCGTCCGGCTGCCCTCGGTGGCGACAAAAATGAAGCACTCCGGTTATATCGCAAAGCCCTCAAACTGATGGAAGGCCGCAATGATTTGAGTTGCAACTGGCAACAGATGTTGTTACGGGCATTTATCCTGAAAACTTTGTACGAAACAAATCAGACTGCCGAAGCCAACGCTTTCATGCAAGAGATGCAAAAGGATTATGGATCAATGGATTGGATCAAACAGTTTGTAGGCGCTGATTATATGAATGGAAAATAAAATATCCTTCTCCAAATTCTTTCTGTGTAATTATTGCAGTGAGAAATTTACTGGCATCGTGAAACTCACTTTTACAGGTTTTCCTTTTATATAGCCCGGTTTCCATCTGGGCATCATTCTAACAACTCTCATTGCTTCCCAATCTAAATAAGAATCGACTCCCCGTGCTAATTTGACATTGGTCACTTCACCGTTTTCATCAACAATAAAATTTACAAAGACTTTACCTTCAATTCCTGATTTTTGAGCTTCTGCAGGATATCGGAGACTGGAAGAAATGAACCTTCTTAATGCATCTTCATCACCAGGAAATTGTGGCATTTTTTCAGCCGAAGTAAATATATCTGATAAGTTCAAGTGTTTTAAGTCAGTATCCGTTTTAATTCCTTCATTTGAGATGGCCAGATATAACGTAACGATGCTTTCAACAGGGATATTTTCAACAGTCGCCGGAGTGAAGGCAGGTCGTACCTTAAAAACAGCATTCAGGAAATCAAGTTCAGGTTGGCTCAAAGCTGAAGGCGTTTCCATTTTGGTAATTGCTCCGGATTTATTCACTGCTAAATTCAGTTTTATCTTCTTTTCTTTTTGCAATTCTTTCAAGCCTCCAATTTCGGTGGATCTTCTCTTTAAAAACACTTCAAAATCTTCACTGCCGTTGTTGAATTGTGCCGGTTTTTCCGGATTGTCATAAACGATATCCTGAACCACGACTGCTCCCGAAACGAGTATGCCATCTAAGTACACCCCTTTTTTTATCAGTGTTCCTGATGGATCAAATTGTTGAAATTCACCTTCTTTTAGATTGTTTTTGTAGTTTCCTGAAAAGCTCAGTTGTCCTGTTTGATACCAAATTTGATATTCTCCGTTCAATGTATTTTCATCACCAGAAGACATTTGTTTCTTTTTTCCATCAGGGTAAAAAGTGGTTCTCCGATTAAGAATTCCTTCATTCAGAATATCTTCATTTCCAATAGATCCATCATGGAGGTAATAAGTCTGAGTGCCATCTGCCACTAGTTTTTTTTCCTTCATGTAGGTAAAGCTCTTTTCCAAATCGAATTTTTTCCCTTTAAAAAGAAATCGCCTTTTTGAGGAGATTATCTTGTTTTTACCAAAATCGGTTATGTACAAGTGGTTAGGGCTTTCTGGATCATATTCCACAACTTTTTCTCCTTTTATTGTAGTCGCTTTTGTTTCACCAACAATTTTAAAAGCAGATGTTGCTTTTTCGTTTTGTGAATAAGAAACCAGTGGTTTAATTGCAAAAAGGAAGATGGAAGCGAACAGTAGGATTATGATTTTCATTTTTGTGATTTGGGGTGAATAGATGCCTGTGGAACAATTAGAATTAGATTGTTTTTATGTACCCTAAATTTACACTATTTATTTATATTAACTACCGGTCTATCCTAACTATTTCACATATTCGTATCTGCCTGATTATTTGGTAACTGCGACTGCCAACTTCTTACTGACCCAGCTCTTTTCTGATCATGTCCTCAATCTTTTGAGTCATTTCAGTGATGTCTTTTCCTTTTGGATCAATTGGGTCAAATACGGTAAGTTTCAAATGTACTCCAAGTGTCATCGGGAAATAGCCATGTTTCATCAGTTCATAATTTCCATCGATGGCAAAGGGAACTACGAGTGCCGAAGGCGAAGTTTTTATAAGTGACGCAATTCCGGCAGGCATAAATGGTTTAAGCTTACCATCTCTGGTGCGGGTTCCTTCAGGAAAAATACAAGCGGCATAATTGTTCGCTTCGATATGTCTTCCAAGCAACAAAATATCCTTAACCGATTGCCTTGGATTTTTGCGGTCGATTAAAACTGAACCTCCATGCCGCAGATTGTACGAAATGCTTGGAATCCATTTACCCAGTTCAACTTTCGATATAAATTTTGGATGATTTTTCCTGAATCCAACAATTACAGCTGGAATATCAATTGTAGTTTGATGATTGGCCACGATAATTAGAGGGCGGTTTTGAGGTATTTTCTCAAGTCCTTTAAAGGTGATTTTTGTTCCCAAAACCCACAAGCTATAAAGTAAACCATAATTTAGTAAATCGACAGTTTTTTTACGGACCGGATAGCCCCAAATCCACTGGGTAACCATCTGAATAGGATGAAAAATGACCAATAACAAGCCGAAAATCAGCAGATAAATGGGCGTTAAAATAAAGGAGAGGATTTTCTTCATGATATAATGGTTCAGCTAAATAAACAGGTACAAAATAACCAAAAAAAACAAGCTTCAGAAAAGGCAGGCTTTTTATTAGACTTTTATTGAATTGATGTTGTATAACACCGAAATGGGCATTTTCTATTTAAACGATTAAGCAGATATTTGTCAAACTAATCTGTTGGCTATTTTTACCTATTTCGTATCAAGTGAATAATTGGGCAGAAAGGTTGGTATATATTATTAAGATTTATCAAATCAACTAAATACTAAATCTTTAATCTATGAAACGAATCGTAATTTTACTCGTGTTTGTCTTCAGTTGCAGTCTGCTTTTTGCGCAGAATTCAGGAAGCGAAATGTTATCACTTATTCAAATAAAAAACAATGTAAAAACAAAACGGGTAAGTAGCTACGATAAAAGCGGGGGAAACGGCGACTGCTGGGGTGGTATTAAACCTGGAGAAAAACGTACGATAATGGAAGTAAAAGGTGCCGGGATGATTAACCATATCTGGATTACAATTGCACCTGAAGCTGGCAAATTGAACCGCAATGATCTTATTATAAGGATGTTCTGGGACGGAAATACCTATCCTTCAGTAGAATCACCGATTGGACCATTCTTTGGCAACGGTTGGAATGAAACTTACAATTATTCAACCTTACCGCTTTCTGTTTCACCGGGTTGGGGAAAATCGTACGTAAGTTACTTCAACATGCCTTTTGCCAAAGGTGCTAAAATAGAGATTGAAAATCAGGCAAATGTGCAGATAGAATCATTTTATTTCAACATCGATTATACTGAAATGCCAGCCTTACCTGAAAACACGGGCAGGTTTCATGCATGGTTCAACCACGAGGTTACAAATGCATTACCTACTGGTGAAAATGAATGGGGATTGCTAGGCGAAACCGGAAAAAACCCCAAAGGGAAAGACAATTATATATTTGCCGATATTAAAGGAAAAGGACAGTTTGTGGGTGTGAACTATTACGTTAATAATCCTTCCCCCATGTGGTATGGCGAAGGCGATGAGATGGTTTTCATTGATGGTGATACGATACCAACCCTGAATGGTACTGGTACTGAAGATTTTTTCAATACCTCATGGTGTCCGAAAGAATTGTTCCAGCATCCGTATTTTGGTTATGCTCGTGTAAACGACGAAACCGGATGGTTGGGGCATACCCACGTTTACCGCTACTTTATTACCGACCCTGTTTATTTTGACAAGTCGTGTAAGTTTACCATTGAACACGGTCACAATAATAACCTCACACTCGATCTGGCATCGGTGGCCTATTGGTATCAGGATAAAGCCATGAGTTTACCAGCCCCTCAAACAAAGGAAGAACGTAGGTATAAACCCATGATTGGGGCATCAGAAATTTTCAAATGGAGGGGTGCATGGCGGACTGAAAATGGAAACAATAGTCAGCTTTGGGGCAACGAAAAAAAATCGAATAAATAAGCAAAAAAAAGAATGAAGCACGCGATTGTTTTTGTATTTCTTCTAGCTGCTATTGTTGGAAAAAGCCAGGTTGAAAATAAGGATAAACAAGCCTTGATCACCATTGGAAAATACACCAAGATATTTGATCAAGGCATTGGTGAGAAAGAAGTATGGTACGTTAACGACCATTGCTTTATTAAAGGGCCCGAAGGCAAATGGCACATGTTCGGCATCATCGGTATGGATGCTCCAAACAAATGGGACGAAGGTCATTTCAACCACGCAGTTGCCGATAACCTAAACGGGAAATGGGAGAAGAAACCCAATGCGCTTGATCGTCGTACCGATCTCAGCGAAACGGTATTGTGGGCACCGCATATCATCAAACAGGGCGATACCTATTACATGTATTATTGCGGAGGCGATCCAGACCATCGCAGGTACCAGATAAATCTGGCAACAAGCAAAGATCTTTACGAATGGACCAGGTATAGCGGAAATCCATTGTTTGTTGATGGTTTCGATGGAAGAGATCCGTTTCTGTTTAGGGATGAATTTAATAGCCGCTGGATCCTTTATTACACTGCCACCAGTAAACCTGAAGGTGGACAGCATATTGTTGCCGCCAAAACAAGCACAGATTTGGTTCATTGGTCAAAGGACAGATATGTCGTGTTTCGGGATACAGCTAAAGGTACCTGGGGTGGAAATACTGAATCACCACAGATCATTCAGCGGGACGATTGGTATTATCTGTTTATCGGTCCCGGAGCCAGTTACAAAACCACAAAGGTCTATAGAAGCAATGATTTATTCAATTGGGATTTAAGTGATGAGGTTGCAACTTTGGATTCTCATGCGGCTGAATTGGTAATTGATAATGATGGTAAATGGTATATCAGTTCCTGTGGATTGCAGCAGGGTGGATTATATCTTGCTCCGTTTTACTGGCACGACTATGTGGAAGAAAAGTTGAAGAGTAAATAACTGTTGTTGAAGAATATTTTCCTGATTATATGAGTGGATGATTATTAGAGGGTGGAAGTTTACATGTTGGGGGAATTTTGGTGTCAGGGTTTTGCGTAAAGTGAAACCCTGACTAATTTAGTAAAGTTGATAGATCTCTTCTGAAGTTTTTGTTTCTTTGACTGAACTATTTCAAGACATTAAAGATAGTATCCTGATGACCAATAACGATATCCTTAAGAAATTACGAGTTGCCCTGAAACTTCGTGATGAAGACATTATTCAGGTCTTAAAACTGGCTGAATTTTCGGTTACGAAGAGCGAGGTAAATGCCTTGTTCAGAGCTGAAGATCATCCAAATTACAAGGAATGTGGTGACCAATTGCTCCGGAATTTTTTGAACGGTTTAATCCTTTACATGCGCGGTCCGGCAGGCGAGGAGCGTAAACCCGTTTCAGAGAAAGAAATCGTGAAAAGAGAAAAGCCCAAAGTAATAATTAAGAAATCAATCAGGTAAGGTAGGTTTCCCAGCCTCAATCCAAGCGGTGTAAATTAATTCAGCCAAAGTTTTTGACGAATATTGAAGTAATTGAACCGTATATAACCTGGATTTTCCCCAGAGATTTTCGTAATAAATATCGTTGTATTGGTTTCCGGCCAGTTCATAAGCTCGGCTGTCGGCTTGCAGTAATGAGCCGATGTAAGAGTAATTATTGTATATATATCTGAAAATATACGACTTAACGCTGGTAACCTTTTTGACTGTTGACGTTTTGAAACTAATCTGATCGATGTACTTGTCGATCATGGTTTCTTCGTACCGGCGATGAATTCCCGTCTGTTCGCTCAACTGCCCGTCGTAGTTTGCAGTCAGGTGTAAAGGCATAAACCCATCACCCACATAATGGCCCAAGTCCGCCGCCGTTAATGCGGCCCGTTCCCAGTTTTCAGATTTAAAGTCCTGAACGAGTGCTTGGTAAGTTGAATCGGTTACCCAGGGCAAAGTTCCGTCTTTAATGACTTTTTCTCTTCCATATTTATTGCAGGCAGCGCCAAAATTTTCCTCTATTCTTTGAGAATTGACGAAATCTTCGTAATTATCGATGTCGATGAAATGCTTGACAAATTCAGTTTTGTCATTCTTTTTTCTGAAGTCAGCATCAGAAGCATGTTCTCCCAGTATTGGGCCCCAACTTTTCAACTTACTGATTTCCGTAGGGAAAAAGTTAACGCATGAAACATTGATTTTCCGGTGCGCCTTTTCTCCCCAACTGCCAAGGCAAATGAGCAGAACAAACAAAAATGAGTATCGGATCACATTAGCGTTCATACAAGTCGTTTTATAAATTCAAAGGTAAGTCATTTATAAGTACTTTAATCATCCTGATTAATAAAAAACGGCGGTATAGTTGCCTATTCCGCCGTTTTAATGAATGAAATTCAGGCGTTTACTTCTTTAAGGCTTTAATCCTCTTAAGATTTTTGCGTTTCTGTAATTTTAGCCTGATGGTATAATCGAGCTCATACAAAGCCGGAACAAACATTAGAGTAAGGAAAGTTGCAAAACTTAATCCAAAGATAATCGACCACGACAACGGTCCCCAGAAGGCAACATTGTCACCACCAAACCAAATGTGCGGGTTCAGTTCAGTAAACATGGTCGTGAAATTGATGTTCATTCCCACGGCAAGTGGCACCAAGCCAAGCATAGTGGCTGTAGCCGTCAGGATAACCGGGGTAATACGTGTTCGGCCTCCTTCGATGATGGCACGACGCGTTGGAATACCTTCCTTCTTCTTGACATCAATAAATTCTACAATCAAAATACCGTTTCGAACAACGATACCACCCAAAGCGACAACACCCAAACCTGTCATCATAATTACAAGGTCCATGTGGAAGATAATCACACCAAGCAAAACCCCGATGATACTGAAAATAACTTCGCTCAGAATAATCAACGATTTGCTGATCGAACTAAACTGGGTAATCAGAATGAAAAATATAGCTCCAATAGCGATGATCATTGCTTTCAGAAGGAAAGCAATGGTTGCAGCCTGATCTTCCTGCTCCCCGGTCAGCTTGAGTTCAGTTCCTTCATGAAGATGGAATTTCGCTGCCTGACGTTTGATAACTGGCACAATGTCGTTGGCCGAATACCCGGAAAGCACATTGGAATAAACGGTAATCACACGCTTTTGATTCAGACGTTTGATGCCCGCATAGGATGAAGTATAATCTATCTGTGCAACAGTTGACAATGGAATACTTCTCAATAGGCCCGAATTCATGTCGCGGTACGTAATCTCAAGGTTTACCAATGCATTAATGTTATCACGGGTTACCTTTTCGTAACGAATCATAATCGGATACTCATCCTCGTCTTGTTTGAATTTTGAAATTTCTTTTCCATAAATGGCCGTGCGTATTTCCATTCCAATCTGAGCTGTCGAAAGTCCCAGACGTTGAGCACGATCGCGATCCAGTTGAATCCTGATTTCAGGTGAATTCATCTCAAAATCGGTTTTCAACTCTTCAACTCCCGGAATATTCATTGAATCCAAATGATTGCGAAAAGCATAAGCATCGGTCACCAAATTATCAAGATTTTCACTGGTAATTTCAATGTTGATTGGTTTTCCGGTAGGAGGGCCACTACGGTTTTTATCGACAGTAATTTCGGCACCTGCAATGTTGGCCACTTCTTTACGGATCATTTCGAGGTATTTTGTAGTCGAAATTCCGGTGGAACGGTATTTCGGTTCAATAAAGTTAATTGAAACCTTCCCTTTATTGAACGAGTTTCCTGCTGAAATCAAGCCTTGTTCTCCTGCTCCGATTGTTACATTTGAGATAACCGATTCAATGTCCGGGTTATTTTTCCCGATGGCTTTGTAAACACGTTCTTCGGCAATCCTGGTAATACTGTCGGTTACCAACTGATGGGTTCCGCCTGGCATTTTAATATATACGTAAACATTGGTCGGATCACCGTTAGGAAAGAAAAGAACCGTTGGCTTTGCAATGCTGGTGATAAAAACTGTTGCAAAGAAAAGTACAACCATACCACCCAATATCCAAAGTGGCCGTGCTCCTCTTAAGATATATCTCAACTGTCTTTCGTACATTTTCATAAACCAGGGCCATGTTTTTTCCTGAAATGTTTTGATCATTCCTTTAAGGACAAAACGGAAAAGAAGTATCATCAGGACACCAAAAACCAGGAAGTTAGCTAAACCATATACTTTCGTTAGATAGAAGATCGCGGCAAAAACCAGCATAACTATAATGATGGTTCTGATTCGTCTCCAGTTATTGGTTTTCTGAAATTCCTGATCGTATTCGTGTTTCATAAACGAAACTGCAAATACCGGGTTGAACACGTAGGCCACGAACAAAGATGCAAAAAGAGTGATGATCAGCGTTACTGGCAAATAGTGCATGAACTGACCAACGATTCCCGGCCAGAAAGCCAATGGGAAAAACGGAGCCAACGTGGTGAGTGTTCCGGATAAAATTGGCAGGAACACTTCTCCCGCAGCTTTTTTCGCGGCGATATTAATGTCGGGGTTAAACTTGTGAAGGCGGTGGGTATTTTCGATCACCACAATGGCATCGTCAACCACAATCCCGAGGGCAAAAATGAAGGCGAACATCACAATCATGTTCATGGTGTAACCCAATCCGGGCAAAATCATATATGCCACAAACATAGAAAGAGGCACCGATAAACCAACAAAGAAAGCGTTGGTGAATCCCATGAAGAACATCAGCACAATGGTGACCAGTATAAATCCGATGATGATTGTATTGTTAAGTTCTTCCAGCGTGCTTCGGGTATGTTTGCTTTGGTCGCCGGTAATGGTGACATTCATATCTTTCGGATATTCGTGTCCAATTAGTTCATTGTCAACAATGTTTTTTATTCCATCCGATGCATCAAGCAAGTTGGTTCCGGTTTTTTTGATCACGTTCAGGGTAATTACGTTTTTCCCGTTGAGGCGGGCATAACTTTCCTGTTCTTCAAAACTATCTTTTACGTCAGCAAGGTCGCTCAACTTTATAAAGGCACCACTCGAAGAATGGACAACTATATTTCTGATTTGATCCACATCAATAAACTGACCCTTGATACGAACAGTATTCCGGATTCCGTTGTTGGTAACCGTACCACCAGAGATGGTCACGTTTTCAGATGCTACGGCCCGTTCAATATCACTGAACGTAACTCTGGCTGCTTCCATCTTGAATATGTTGGCATTGATCTGAATTTCACGGTTCAGGGCACCAACAATGTCAACACGTGTAATTTCCTTCAGGCCTTCAATTTTGTCCTGGGCAATTTTTGCGTATTTTTTTAGTTTTTCAAGGTCGTAATTTCCTGAAATGTTGATGTACATTACTGGCATCTCCGAAATATCAACATCCATTATTTCAGGCTCTGAAGGAAGATCGGTAGGCAAGTCGCTTTTTGATTTGTCAACAGCATCGCGAACCCGCTGTTTGGCCGTTTCTATCGACAAATCGGGATCAAATTCAACGACGATGGAAGAGAAATCAGGAACTGAATTACTGGTAATTTTTTTTACGTTCGAGATTGATTTCAACTGTTTTTCGATCGGACGGGTCACCAGATTTTCAATATCTTCAGGAGAAGTTCCCGGATAGGGCGTATTGACAACGATGTATGGAATTACTACCTGCGGAAACTGTTCTTTGGGGATAAAGTAATAATTCATCATTCCAAGGATCGAAATCAGGATGGCAAGTACATAAACACTTGTCCGGTTATCGATCGCCCAGCTCGTAGCAAAGAATTGTTTAAATTTATTTTCTTTCGACATAATAAGTCAGATTTGGAATTAGAATACTACTTTTTCGCCTTCGTTCAAACTTTGGTATCCTGAAGTGATTATTTTTTCGCCAACTGATATTCCTTCAAGAACTTCCACGGTTCCATCATAATCCAGCCCGGTTTTAATCATTCTTTTTTCAGCTTTCCAATCGTTTCCGTTTTGTTTGGCAATGTATATGAATTTACCTTCCTGATTGTTCTGAACGTAATTAACAGGCATACAGAATGCTTTAGCGTTGCTGTAATCCTTAATTTTGATATAGGCTATCATATTGGCCCTCAATTCAAATTCGTTCGATGAAATTTTACATTCTACCTTAAATGTGCGGTTGGTAGGATCGATAAAGCGGCTGGTGAAATTGAGCTTTGTTTCCAATTCTTTTCCCAAATCAGGAAAACTAACCAAGGCTGTGTTTCCGTCTTTAATTTTGGTTGCATACGCTTCAGATACATCGGCTGAGATTTTTGCAACACTCATGTTAATTACACGAATGGTCGAAGTTGGTAAACCTGGCGAAGCCATTTGACCAACGCGAAGCGGAACACTTTCGACAGTTCCGCTGATTGGTGAAATAATTTTGGCCAATTTTAGCTGTTCTTTTATTGTACTCACTTTTTGCTCAAGAGATTCCTTGTTGGTTTTTGCCTGTAAGTACTGAACTTCGCTTCCAATTTTTTTGTCCCAAAGCGCGCTTTGTTTTTGAAAAATACTGTTGACCAGTTCAAGCTGTGTATTTACTTCTTCCAGCGATTGTTTCATTACCTGGGCATCCAGATCGACCATCACCTGGCCTTTTTTCACCTGATCGCCTTCTTTTACATAAACTGCAGTCACAATACCTGCCATCTGTGGGCTCACTGCTATGTTTTGATCGCCGTCAACAGTTCCCTGCACCTGAATGTAGTGATTAAAAACACATTCGGCAGCGGTAGTTACTCTTACAGTTGCAGCTTTATCTTTGTCAGCTAAACCATTTGGGTTCACCTCGGCTTCTAATTTATCAATCTGAACAGTTAGCTTGTCGCGTTGTGTTTTCAATTTTTCGAGCTCTGCTTTTTTGTCGGAAGCCGAGCCACACGAAACAAAAAAGGCGATAAGGGCTGAATAAAAAATAATCTTTTTCATTGTTTATATATTTTATGATTTTTAATTTTCTATTTATTTTCTAGGTTCTGATTGATATTGAACAATTTTTCCAGCTTCGACTTCGAACTCTCCAGATCAAAAATACTTTGGTAATAATTGGTCAGATTGGTCAGATATTGATTCTGACTGGTCATCAAATCCATGCTTGAAGCCACTCCCTGTTTATATTTTTCAAGTGTGCGTTGGTAAATGACATCCGACAGTTCCTTACTTTTCTTCTGGTTCTGGTATTTCTCGAGCTTCAGTTTCAGGTCGTTCTGGTACTGGCTGGCTTGCATCGACAGGCTGCTTGAAACGAATTTGGTTGTGTTTTGTGCTTTCTCCAGCGACATTTTTTTCTGGGCCACGACTGACATACGTTGTCCACTACTGAAAATAGGTAAGCTTAAACTTACGCCAATTAAATCTTTGGGAGCAAAATCGAACGCCGGAGCTTTTACTTTTTCGGTGTGATTGTAAAATCCTGAGATGGTCGGCATATAACCAGTTTTTGCAAGGTTTAATTCGAGCTTGGAAACTTTTTCTGCAGTTTGAATGAGTTGATAGTCAATATTCTGACTGATGTTGAACGATTCTGTAATCAACTGAAGGTTCGATTTTGTAAGCGATTCGTCCGACGGTAAAATGTCACTTAATTCAACTTTTACAGTTTCGTCCATTCCCAACTGAATTTTCAATAAGCGATATCCCATATCCAAATTGCTGTCAATCTGGTTCATAGCATTCCGAATGGTGTTAGCTGTCAATTCGAGTTGATCAACATCTGTTTTTTCAAGAAAACCTTGTTTGTTCTGCTCCGAAACCTCGTACAAGTTTTTGTTGATGTTTTCAAGGTTTTGTGTCAAAATTTTCCGGCTTTCTTCTGCCAACTGAATCATGTTATAAGTGTTTATAACCGTCTCAATAACATCGAGTTTTGTTTTCTCGGCATTTTCTTTTGTCAGTCCATAATAAACCTTGGTTGCCTGCAATCCAACAAAATAAGATCCACTGAAAATTAATTGAGAAAGCGTAATATCAAAGGAGGTACTGTTAGGCAATGCAAGTTGAATTGGAGTACCAGCTTCCATGTTTAAACTAAGATTGTCTCCGGATTTAAGTGGCACTGTATTTATAGTTCCACTTTGAGTGGCATTATTCCATGGTATTGCAGCATCTGTTGACAATTTTGTTTGACCACCAAAACTCAATGTTGGAACCTTGAAAATGTGCTGATAACTGCCTTTAGCATTGATTTGAGGAAGCCCTGTAGCGAGCGTTTCCCAAACTTTCTTTTGAGCAATTTTCAGATCAAGGTCGGAGTTTAAGATGTTGGTGTTGTTTTGCAATGCCATCTTTAGTGCATCCTGAAGCGAAAGCTTCACTGGTTCCTGTGCCCTGACAACGAATGTTCCCAGAAGGAACATCGTTGCCAGCAGGAGAATTTGTTTCTGTTTTCTGAACATGTTTGGTAATCTTTATAGGTTATGGATATTTTTATTCAATTGTGTTATTTCAGCTTTTCGTTTTTCAAAATACGCAATGCCTTCAGGAGTAGAAATTGCCCGGATATGATTCTCAAACATTACCTCAAAAACCTGATCGAAAGTGATATTTTCGACAAAGCGGAAATCGTTGTTATGCATCATTACCAAATTACGGACATACAAACCTGCCACTAGTTCAATATTTATGTTACTTCGATAAAGTCCTTCAGCAATTCCTTTTTCAATATTTTTACTGATATTACTGAAAATATGGTTCTGTTTCGAAACCATAAACTGCTGATATATTGGCTCGTAGTATTTTTTTAGTTCAAACTTTAATTTAGGGTTAAATCGACCCATCTCTTCAAAAACCTTGAGACTAACCTGAAGTAGAATTTCAATGGCATTCATATTATCGATTTTCATTTTCGACATTTCATTATCCCATTTCATCTCATCATAATAAAAAAGCTTTTCAATCAGGTCTTCTTTGCTTTTCACATATTGGTAGAGCGTCTTTTTCGATATTCCCAAACTTCGGCTGATATCATCCATGTTTAAGTTTCTGATGCCAAATTCATAGAATAGCTCGACCGTTTTATCCAAAATTTCCTGAAGTTTCGGATCACTCATATTTAATTCGTCGTACATTTTTTCAGTTTACAATTAATTTCAAGACAAAGAAAGAAAACATTTTACACAGGAAACGTTTCCTGTATGTAAATTGTTTGTTAACATTCCGTGCCAAATTTCCGGATTTGTTTTGTGTAAATGGCAATAAAGATGGATCATCCGGCAATTTGAATAGGTAAATGACTGAATTTTCGAGGTGAAACAAAGCCGGATTCAAAGAGCCCCGCTTTGTTTCACCTCTTTATCATTTTATTGAGGACGATTAAGATGCACGGATATTTTAAACTTTATTTCGAATTAATTTCCAAAATGGTGGAAAGAACTGAATTAGTCTTAACAAAAGGTCTTTACTTATGGCTGCAATCCAGACTAATATCGGTCATAGCAACCTGTATTACATGAAATTATTTTTGGTAAGCAGAATTATACCTATTTTTGTGACCAAAATTACTTACTGGAGGCAAATTCTAACACACAAATTCATTTTTAATAATTGAACCCTCATGGTCAAACAACTTTCAATTATCGTTCTATTTTTGGGCTTTCCATTTTCTATTTTCAGTCAAGAACAGAAATTTGAGGACTTCCATTTTATTGAGGCCGGAATTGGAACAAGCCATGGGCAAACGATGCACGGAGCCGTTAATATTGGAATAACCAATAGTTTGAATAGTGTATGGGCCAATTTTATAGATTACAATTTGGGTGTTGATAAATCAGATGTGCTGTTCCACGAGTTCAATTTTAAAATTGGACCCTATTATCGGTTCAACAGATACTCCTATATGGCAATTTCAAGCGGTTTATCTTTCATATTCAACTCAAAACCAGAATACAATAACTTCTATCGCTCTAACACCCTCCAAACAAAAAATGACGATTTTATGTTTTGCATCCCAATCCAAGGGAGATTAAATATTTCCATTTATAAGGGGTTTTGTATCGGATTAAAGGGTACATATAGTAAAATAATCTTTAATTCATGGGCTAATACAAATGATAAGTCAACAGTTCTAATGTATCTGGCATTTGGATTCTGAAGAATTATAAGTCAAAATACCAGTCCGGTCAGCCAGGCCCAAACCACATAACGCAAAAACTTTCCGGCAAGCATTGAAATGGCGATTATCCAGATATTGGCGCGTAATAGCCCAAGTCCAACCGCGAAAATATCACCAACACCCGGTACCCAGCTTAAAAATGCAAAAATGGCTCCTCTTTTATAAAGCCGGTTATGCCATTTTTCGATGGTTTCACGTTTGATCCGGAGGTATTTTTCTATCCATTCCCATTTGCCCATGTAGCCAATGGCAAAACTGCTCATACCGCCCAGCCAGTTTCCGGCTGTTGCTACCAAAACGGCGGAATAAACATCTGTTCCATTGGCTATCAGAACTGTAAGAATTACTTCGGAACTAAAAGGCACAACCGTTGCTGCCAGAAAACTAGCCAGAAAAAGTCCCCAAAGGCTGTAATCAAAAATCAAGGTAAAAGTTTAAAGTTAAAAGGCAAAAGTATTTTCCGGGTGCGAACTTAAATAAAATAAACGGTCTGGTTGGCAGCAATATGATTTCGAATCGTTTTGAATTTGTCAATTGGTTAATGGTAAATACTTAGTTACCTTTGGAAACTTAATTATCAAAAATAAATACGATGGAAACTACACGACAAAATAAAATATCGCGCCTGATTCAGAAGGACATGGCCGACATTCTGCAAAAAGAGGGAAAAGATTTGTTTCACGGTGTGTTGATCAGTGTCACCAAAGTTCGTGTAACTTCCGATCTTTCGATTGCGAGGGTTTATCTTAGTATTTTCCCTTCCGAAAAGGGTGAAGCTATTGTACTGGAGGTAAAGAAACTACATTCAAAGCTGCGGGGGTTGCTTGGCCTGAAAGTTGGTAAACAGCTCAGGATCGTTCCACAACTCGATTTTCACCTCGACGATAGCCTCGATTACATTGAAAACATTGACCGACTGCTCAAAGAATAATGGCGAATCGCGAGTCTCGAATGATGAGTGAAAAATCAACTTAGAACAATGCGACCTTCGCTCAAGTTTTTTCACTCTAATATTCAAGATTCTAATATTCGAGACTTATTTTACTTTTTACTTTTGCCTTTTTACTTGACTTTATGCAATACGATCCGATTAAACGCTCGCTGGGAACAGTATTTAACCAGACTCCGCTTTTACGCAGATTATTTTATCAATTGCTTGATTTATTGCTGCTTCGGGCATGGCACATTCGTAAAGAACTTCGAAAACGCACCAAATCTTCTCCGGAAGTAAAAACTATTTTAGATGCCGGATCGGGTTTTGGTCAATATACTTACCGAATGGCACGCTGGTTTCCGAAGGCAACGGTCAAAGCAGTTGACATTAAAACAGAACAAATTGCTGATTGTAACCAGTTTATGCAAAAGGCGGGTTTGTCGGATCGGGTGAAGTTTGAACTTGCCGACCTGACTCGATTTCAGGAGAATGACAAATACGATTTGGTGCTTTCTGTCGATGTGATGGAACACATTGAAGAGGACGTGCAGGTTTTCAGGAACTTTTACGCTTCGATGAAAAAAGGTGGAATGTTGCTTATCTCAACGCCTTCCGATCAAGGTGGATCAGACTCGCACGACCACGATCATGAAGAAGGTGTTCACGGATTTATTGACGAACATGTTCGCGACGGATACAATATAACCGACATTGAAACAAAATTGAAATCGGTTGGATTTTCTAAGGTTGAAGCCCGGTATTCTTATGGAAATCCCGGCAAATTATCATGGAAATTGTCGATGAAATACCCGATTCTCCTTTTGGGCGTAAGCAAAGTGTTTTTCGTGATTCTGCCGTTTTATTACCTGATTGTATTTCCGGTTTCAGCAGTGCTTAACTTCTTCGATCTTGGGATCAAACACAAAAGCGGAACCGGTTTGATAGTAAAAGCCTGGAAATAATGAGGAAATAGGAAATGGTAAATTGTAAATAGATAATTGGTAAATATTGAAAACTGCCTTCTATATCGCCCGTAGGTACCTGATTTCAAAAAAATCAGTCAATGTAATCAACATCATTTCAGGTGTTTCGGTTGCCGGGGTTACCGTTGGCACTTTTGCGCTGGTTGTCATCCTTTCAATTTTCAACGGGCTCGATGTAACCATCAAATCAATGTTTTCCTCTTTTGACCCGGAAATAAAAATAACCGCATCCATTGGAAAATCGTTCGACCTGAAAGAGGGCAGCTTTGATGCTATCAAGCAAATGCCTGAAGTAGCATCGGTGACACCAGTAATTGAAGAAGACGCTTTGCTTAACTATGGTAACCGCCAGTATTTCGCTACAATAAAAGGTGTTCCAGCCGATTACCTGGCAGTTTCAGGATTGGACAGCAGCATTATTACAAGCGGAAAATTTATGCTGGAGGAAAATCAAATTCCTTATGCAGTGGTGGGGCAGGGAGTCGCCTATTTTTTATCGGTCGGACTGAATTTTTCTGATCCGATTCATATTTACACCCTGAAAAAAGGAACTCGCGGTAGGCCTGACCTTGCTAATGCTTTTATACACAGCTCTATTTATGCCTCCGGAATATTTGCCAATCAGCAGGAAATTGATTCAAAATATGTGTTTGTTCCGTTTGAATTTGCTAAAGGTTTGTTTGAGATGAACAATAAGGTATCTGCGGTCGAAATTGGCTTGAAGAAAGGCTTTTCTGATAAGGACGTAAAAAATAAAATCTCGGCTCTCTTGGGCAACAAATTCAAGATAAAGACTCAGTTTGAGCAACACGAGCTTTTTTACAAGGTGATGGAATCGGAGAAATGGGCTATTTTCCTCATTCTTGGGTTGATTCTGGTTATCGCTTCCTTCAACATTCTTGGATCTCTTTCTATGCTGATTATCGACAAAAAGGCTGATATTGCTATTCTACAAAGTATGGGAGCCAATCAAAAACTTATCCGCACCATTTTTCTATTCGAAGGTTGGCTTATTTCCTTATTTGGTGCTATATTCGGATTGGTGCTGGGTATTTTCGTCTGCTGGTTGCAAATCGAATTTGGAATACTGCAAGTTCCCGGAAACGATGGTTCGTTCATCTTTACAAGCTATCCGATTGAGGTTCGGATAACCGATTTTTTGGCCATTTTTCTTCTTGTTTCCGGTATTGGCTTTCTGGCTGCCTGGTATCCAATCCGGTTTATATCAGGAAAGTATTTGTCAAATCCGGTGAAATAAAAAATTACAGCAAAAAGCTAAAATCATCCTTCGAACTCAGTTCAATTGGTATTGTCCCTTTTCTGAAAATTCGGGCACTTCGCTTCCCAATCAGGTGCATTTGCTGATCTTCAACAAGCAACATGGTTCCTTCGCGCAAGCCTACCACATATAGGTCGGGATTGATTTCGAGGAATTCTTCGATACGTTGTTCACGAGTTTCCCCGCCATGCCCTTCAGGATTGGCATCTAAATAATGTGGGTTAATCTGAAATGGAACGAGTCCGGTGGTTTCAAATCCATGTGGGTCGATAATCGGCATATCGTTGGTAGTGCGCAAGGTTGGGCAAGCTACGTTTGAACCTGCACTCCAGCCAATGTAGGGAGTTCCACTTAAAACTTTCTCGCGAATAACTTCCATCAATCGATTATCGTGCATCATCCGGACCAATTGCCAGGTATTTCCACCACCTACCACAATCACTTCAGCATTTTTGACTGCTTGCACCGGATCGTTGAAATGATGGATGCTTTTTACCTGAAAACCCAATTCTCCGAAGCGTTCAGCAACTTTTTGTTCGTACACATCGAACGAAAAAGTGACTGCTGCATAAGGAATAAACAAAGCGGTGAGAGGCTGGTGACCTAAAAATTTCTTGATTTCATGTTTCGGGTAATCAAGATAAGCCTCCCCGGGCATGGTTGAGTTGCTGATTAGTAAAAGTCTCATAGATAGTATTTTAAAATGAAATTAACCTTACTCCAACGGAAAATGGATAAAGTTTGGGGCCGCGACGGTCATCAAACAAAGGAGTTAGATCGAAAGTTGTAAATAGATTGAGCCAGCGATAACCTACCCTCACGGTTCCCGCAAATTTGTAATCACGCAGAGAATAATCACCAGGTGATTTAAGCTTTTCTTTTTTGTCGTTGCTTCTGTATTTTACTTTTGTATGTGCCGACAATCGTTTCCCGACATCAATTCCAGCCGACAAATAGAGGCGGTTGTCCTTATTTTTAACCGGAACCTGAAACTCGACCAAGAGTGGAACTTCAAGATAAACGATTGAGAATTTTGATTTTTGATTGGAATCGAAGAACAACTTGACCGGTTGAACTTTTCCATATTCATCAACTTTAAGAGTGGTGTTTTTATCGAGCCGGTAACTTTGCAGATTTAGGCTCAAGCCAGTAACCAAACCAATGGTATTGCGCGATGACTGCAACCCCAGAGAATACTGTAAAAGATTTAGATTTAGTATATTCGACCAGACCAGCTCGTTGGAAAGAAAATTCTTTTCTGACGGTAAATACATGCTGTAATCGGAGTTGTAAAATCCATTCATGCCCAGTTCAACGCCTGCCCAATGACCTTTAAATTCATTCTCCCAATAATTATTTCCTTCGTTCACCAAATCCTGAATATCAATCAATCCTGAAAGCCTTCCTGCCGGACTTTGAAGTACAATAATTGAATCGTTTTCCTGGGAAAAAGCAGTAAATGTGGCGAATGTTACCAGAAATAATAGAAATATGTGTTTCATTTCAAGAAGTGCCTAAAGTTGAATTATTTACTATTTATCCATTTACCATTTACTCTACAGATAGAAGCGTTTAAATAGTAAATCGTCTAATTGTCAATTTTTCAATAACAACTGGAAATTTTGTTTAGCAAAGTTAATCATTCAAACTAAAAAAAGGAGTCTATCCGGCTTGATAAACTCCTTATGCTGTTTCTGAACAAAATAATATCTAATCTAAAAAGCTGATTCCAATGGTAAATGATGTCAGGTCAGGTCCTTTCCATGACTGAAACAAAGAATTCAAACTGTATGAACCAAACAAACTGACATCTTTGTACCCGATTCGGGCAGTTGCCTCATATTTGAACGGGTTTAAATTGAATCCGCTGTGGTCTTTGTCTTTTGTCCCACCATGTTTAACTTTGGTATGTGAGCCAATTTTTACTCCACCGACCAAGCCTGCATTTACGAACAATCTTCCTTCGTTTTGATTAACAGGTATTTGGAATTCAAATAATATTGGAACAGTCAGGTACGAAACGGCAAGCTTGGTTTTCTCAAGGCCATTGGGATCAAGTGGCCATGCTTTCGTAAAATTATCTACATTCTTTAGAATGTAAGCATTTTCGAAGCGGTAATTGTTAAAGTTTAAACCCATTCCTGAAACCAAACCGACATAGTTTTTATAAAGTCCAATATTCAATTCGTAGAAGTTAAAATTGAACTCTATTGATTTACCTTGATTTAGCGACATAAAATCCTTGGCAACGTACATGCTGTAATCAGGTTTGGCAAAGGCGTTAAATCCGAATTCGATTCCTTCCCAATGGCCATCAAATTTTCCTGATTTGTCTTTTTTGTGTTTGTCATTTCCCCATTGAAATACTGTTTTGCCTTCGTGTTCAATGACTTTGACATCTTTTTTACCCATTCGGACAATGCTGGTATCCATATCGGCCGAATGTTTTATGGTATCGGCGTTAATAACAGCTTCAGGCGAAGCTTTTAATGATTGTGTTTCTGCTAATACTTCCTGGGCTTTCAGGTTTAAAGTAAATGCGGCAACTGCGACTAAAGTGAAAATAATTGTTTTCATGGCTTGCTTGTTTAAAATTTGCCTGTATGACGGCGAGGTATTTTGAAATGTTACAGGCCAGTTTATTTTTTTTTCAATGGGATTGAGAAAGCCATTAATTTGCTTTCAAAACCGATGCTGGAAATTTTACCGTTTTTTACAGTATAGTCAATTCGTTCGCCGGAAATTTCAGATGCCACGGTTAATCCCGCACGCAAAATACGTTGAGCCGAAAGCAAACCTTCATTGCCGACTTTTTTAGCTCTGCTTGCTAAAAACTCTTCTACCGTCATGATATGCCGGGGATCATTGATTTTTTCAGTATTAATTGAATGAGAGACTGCTAACTGGCCTTCGACAGGTTCAATTTCCAATTGCGCCAGGATTGGAGTAATTCTTTTAAGATTGGCCAAATCAAATACCGGATAAGCTGTATCTGAATTTGGTTTTTCCTCCGGAATAACTTTGATTTGTTTCCGAATGGTCGGTGGCTTAGACTTCACCTTACTGGCAAGTTTTTCCCGAATTTCAGTTACCTGAATTTTAATAGCTGGTTCCGACTTTTTAACAGGATTGACCAATGCGGGCTTCACAGTTGCAATTTGCTGAGTTGAGGTTGGCGATATTGTTTGATCTTCGGTTTTGAGTAAAGAACCAATTCCCCAAAGAATCACAACCACTGCCGCTGCACGAGCCACCCAGTTCATAACAATAGTAGTTCCTGATTTTCTGTATAGTTTCTGTTTGGCTGGATATTTTAGGCCTGTATCAGCCACCAAACGGGTTTTAGCGAATATGTTGTATTCCTTTTGCAGTTCAGGATGATTGGCCAGATAAGCTTCAAAAGACTTACGTTCTTCATCTTTCAGGTCATCTTCCATGTAAGCGACCGATTTTATCTCAAATGCTGACTTCTCTTCCTGTACAGATTTGTACAATTGTTCTTTCCCTGAGAAAACAACTTGTTCTTCAGGAAGATGAATGTCTTCGAATAGATGTAATTCTTCTTTCAGATCGGGATTCTTTTCCAGAAAATCCAGAAACTGATCGATCATGTTTTCTTCCAGGTTACCTTCGAGGTAATCCAGGAAAAACGGTTCGTAATTATCTCTGGTAATCATCATACAACCATCTCCATTTTACCAATGTAATTTTTCAGAAAAACCCGGGCACGGTATATATAAACCTTCACCTGGGCTTCACTCAAAAAGGTAACATCCCCTATTTCTTTGTAGGAATAACCTTCGTAATCGCGCAACAGAATAACCGTTCGTTGAATTTCGGGTAACCGTTGTACTGCTTCGTTCAGAATTTCAGACAGATCAGAATACTGTTCATCGTGCACGTCTTCCGGAATCTGGTAATCTTCCATATAGGTCTGACGTTTTTCTTTCCGGAGAACATCTATCATGGTGTGGTAAGCCGTAGTAAATAAATACGACTTCACTTTTTCAGAATTGATATTTTCTGCATTTCGCCACAATTTCTCATAACTATCCTGAACGATGTCGCGGGCGCGTTCTTCGTCCTTAATATTTTTCAGGATAAACCGGTAAACGTTATCCGAATACAAATCAACCGATTGGTTGTATTCTTTGGGTGTCATTCTGAGGTGCTTACATTTTTCGATGGTAAGACGATCAGCGCTTTATTTTGTTACAGCTCCGACTAATTTTTGCGGAATTGGGGTTTTAGACTTTTCAATCGCTTCGAGCAATGTTTTATCAATGTTTTTGATGATGGGATAAAACCCTTCTTCACCAATGATATTTCGGGCAATGTACGCTTTTGCCTGATTATCTATAATTTTAGTGGAAGTCTTCAAATCTTCATTGCTGGCTTTGATCCCTTTCTGACTTGCAAAAGATACAAATTGCTGAAGTATGTCTTTACTCTGAAAATATTTTTCGAACTCAGAGATATTGGTCAGTTTTGAAAGAGTTTTCCGGTTCGAATCAGCATAATCGAGCGCAAACTGGTAAACCAGTCCTTTTTGGGTCACTTTTGAATAATATTTGGAATAGCCCAGTGTATCAGCCGGAATAAAGAAATCGGGCATGATACCACCGCCGCCATGAACAATCCTTCCAGCTAAAGTAACATATTTCACTGTATCCTTGAAGCGAATGCTGTCGGCCTTTTGAAATTCGCCGTGAACTGCGCGTTCCATGATGTCTTTATAATATTCATCTGTTCCTTTGTCATACGGTTTCTGGATGCATCTGCCACTTGGAGTGTAATAGCGAGCAACAGTTAGTCGAAGGGCGCTTCCGTCCTTAAATGGTATTTGTTCCTGAACCAATCCTTTCCCGAATGACCTACGTCCAATAATCCAACCTCGGTCGTTATCCTGAATGGCACCGGCAAAAATTTCACTGGCCGAAGCCGAAAAATCATCGATCAGTACTACAATCCCTTTGTCGCGGTAGGTTCCTTTGCTGTCGGCATTGTATGTTTTTCTTGGCTGAGAATGACCTTTTGTGTAAACGATCAATTCTCCCTTATCCAGAAACTCATTGAGCATGTGTATAACGGCAGTTAAATATCCACCCGGATTTCCTCGCAAATCGATGATCACATTTTTCATTCCAAGCTGATCAAGTTTTTTCATTCCATCCATGAATTCCTGATAAGTTTGCTCTCCAAAACGACTAACTTTGATGTAGCCGATAGTTGGATCAATCATGTAACTCACATCCACGCTATAAATTGGGATGTCTCCTCTTGTGATTTCAAATCCAAAGAAATCTTTAAATCCTTTACGCTTGATTCCGACATTGACTTTGGTACCTTTTTCACCACGAAGTTTCGACAGTACTTTTTCATTTTTAAGACCTTTACCAGCAAGCAATGTGTCGTTTACGGTCACGATACGGTCGCCGGGTAATATTCCGACCTTGGACGATGGTCCACCTGAGATAACATCGACAACAATCACAGTGTCGTTCTGAATTGAGAACTGAACGCCAATTCCACCGAAGTTTCCACGCATTTCTTCCTCAACTCCAACCAACTCTTTTGGTGGAATATAGGCAGTATGTGGATCGAGATTCTTAAGGATTTGTGGGATGGCTTTTTCGATCAAAGTATCAGTTGAAATTGAATCGACATACGAACTATTGATCAATTCCATAACGGCATCCAGTTTGTTCGATCGCGCTGCTGCAAAAGATTGATTGCTTCCAGTATTACGGTTAAGCTTGTTTCCGATTAAAATGCCTGTAACTAAAGCCAATGCCAGAAGCAAAGGGATATAAACTGTGAATTTTGTATTTTTCATTTTTTGTAACTTTTTGTGTTATTCTTCCAGATCGATCTGGACAACAGCAATATGAGCCTTCTTCAATAAGTCGATGCCATCTTCAAGCCTGTAATTATTGCAAAAGACAACCCTTTTTATTCCTGCCTGAATAATTAGTTTCGAGCATTCCAAACATGGAGAGGAAGTGACGTATAAGGTGGCTCCTTCGCTGCTGTTATTTGATTTTGCCACTTTTGTAATTGCATTGGCCTCGGCGTGTAAAACATACGGAAAGGTATGGTTGTTCTCGTCTTCACAATTATTTTCGAAACCTGATGGAGTTCCATTGTAGCCATCAGAAATGATCATTTTATCCTTTATAAGTAAAGCACCAACCTGTCTTCGTTTGCAATATGAATTCTGGGCCCAGATCATGGCCATTTTCAGATATCGCTGATCAAGAAGAAATTGTTTGTTTTCCTTTGTTAATTCCATGGCTAAAGTTTTCGCATTTGATAATCCTGATGGATTTTGCACCAAAAGTAATGATTGATGTGTATTGTTAGGGCAAAACACATTACAAAAAACGTCCATCTTAATTTAGATGAACGTTTTTTGTTGAGATTTTATCCTTTAATTAAAGTTTCAGATATTTTTGGGCGATATTCAAAAGATCCTTCGATTTGATGGGTTTAGCTAAATAATCATCACATCCGGCATCTAATGCTTTTTCCCGGTCGTCCGACATCGCGAATGCCGTTTGAGCGACCACCGGAAGATCCGGATATTTTTTCTTCAATATTTGAGTTGCCTCATAACCATTCATTTCCGGCATTTGCAAGTCCATTAAAACAAGATCCATTATCTTTTCTTTCTCGCAAATATCAAGGACTTCCAATCCGTTTTTTGCCCAAAAAACATTCGCATTCAGCTTGCTTAATACAGCTTTTAAGTACAGAAAATTTGATTCCACGTCTTCTGCAATGAGAATGTTGGGATTTTTCTTTTCGTCCATTTCTGAAAATATTTGAGGTTAATTTGAACCTATCAAATATATTGAAACATTCTTTGAATAACTATTCTTTGATTATTTTTTTTCAATAATCCTTAAATCCGCAATAAAAAAATTAGGTTTTGAAAAATAGTCATTTTTTAGGTTTGTTGTCTTAAAATTTGACATTCTTCGTTCAATGTCTGCTTTATGGTTGCACTTTCTACTTTATTCGGCTCTA